>Ga0247843_1003144_pt1 | contig 27847 bp, 30 predicted proteins | sample LaCruzMarch2017__FD_192420 | JGI IMG/M metagenome (GOLD analysis project Ga0247843, IMG submission 192420) | Freshwater microbial communities from meromictic Lake La Cruz, Castile-La Mancha, Spain - LaCruzMarch2017_8m | ecosystem: Environmental > Aquatic > Freshwater > Lake | place: Spain... | reverse complement strand
AATTCCACTTTCGCTGTTTATTTCTGTGATTGCAACAATCGCTTTCGTTCTTTGGGAGAAAAAACGAGAGAAAGAAAAGAAGAACGTTCTTTTGGATCTTGATCTATTCAAGATTGGATCATTTAGAAACGGATCTATCGCAGCTGCGATTATCTCGATGGGTGAATTTGGAATCTTGTTCGCGATTCCACTTTGGCTACAGAACGTTCTGGGTCTTTCTCCAATCAGCTCTGGCCTTGTTCTTCTTTGGCTGGCAGCCGGTGCCTTCCTGGCATCTGGAATTGGCGGAGCACTAAGCGGAAAGCTTGCTCCAGCAATGGCGGTTCGAATTGGTGTTGGACTTGAACTAATTGGTGTTGCAGGTATTGCGCTGAACGCAACCATCGATGCTGGTTGGGCATCGATTGCAGGATTCTTGTTTGTCTATGGAATCGGAATCGGTCTTGCAACAGCGCAGCTAACCGGTGTGATCATGGTTGATGTTCCGATGGACAAATCAGGTCAGGGTTCAGGATCTCAATCAACTGTTCGTCAGATTGGTTCGGCTTTGGGAATTGCTGTTTTGGGAACAGTTTTGTTCACCTCCACACAGGCGAGTCTGGAAACCAGACTTAGTGATCTTCAGCTTGAGTCTTCACAGCAGGTAGTGATTGTTGATGCGGTTGTTGAATCAGCTGGTGCTGCAATTCCAGAACTTGGTGCTTTTGGAACTGATATCCAGCTTGCTGCGGGAGAGGCCTTTACAGACGGTGCCAAAGCTTCAGCCTGGGTCGCCGGAGGGTTCTTGCTACTTGGCTTTGCCAGCACTTTCAATTTGGGTTCAAGAGCGCCGGCAAAAACTTCCGGCAAAAAGAAAAGCGCAAAGAAGTAGCTCTTGTCGGCAAGAATCATCGGGGCGGTTTTCCTCGGCGGTGCAATTGGTTCAGCACTTCGCTATCTGATTTTTCTTGGTGTTGAACAAGCTTCGCTCACGGAACCTGAAACTGCGCTGGTTGCAACAACCGTTGTGAACTCGCTTGGCGCTGCTTTTTTGGGGCTCGTGCAAGCTACTGGTTCGAGTAGATCTGATGTGCGAAACAGTTTTTGGGGAAGCGGCTTAGCAGGTGGCTTCACAACCATGAGTGGCCTTAGCTTGGTCACAAACAGTCAAGACCTCGGTGCTTTTGGAAACGGAACGATCTTCTGGTCTGCTGTTGCTTTGCAACTAATTCTTGGTGTCCTGGCTTACTGGCTCGGTAGGAACGTTGGCGGCCAACAGAAACTGCAAAACCTGTTCGGCAGTAAAAACTGATGGAGCTAACTGTTGCAGTCTTAACTGTTGCCTTCTTCGGAGGCCTTGGTTCTGTTGTTCGGCATTGGGTTGGCAGTTGGAAGTGCGTATTTCCATTTGGAATCCTGCTGGCAAACTCAGTTGCTTCGTTTATTGTCGGGATTGCTGTTGGGCAAGGGGAATTGGAGTTAGCGCTGATCTCAGGGTTTGCCGGAGGCCTGTCGACCTTTTCAACATTTGCCTCTCAAACTTTTGAACTTTGGACCACTAGATCTAAAGCTCTAGCCGTGTTAAACGCAGCGCTAAACCTTGTGATTCCAGCTGTTTTGTTTGCCACAGCCGTGATTTTGCTCTAGCTAGCCCCGCGGGCCGGATGCTAAACTTGGAGAAGATTTCATAGTTTCTGAGCCGAATCTGGCACGGACAAGATACGAAAGAGGGGTCTCGCCATGGGGCGTGGCCGTCAAAAGGCAAAACACACCAAAGTAGCCAGAGAGCTGAAGTATTTCAGCCCTTCTACTGATTACAGTGCGCTAGAAAAAGAACTTACTTCTACCTCAGGTTCAGCCGAACCTGATTACGAAGACAAGTGGGCCGATCTCTACGAAGACGAAGAGGCCGAGGAAGACCAAGACGCAAAGTCTTAGCCCAGAGAAGTCCTGAGGCCAACTGCCTTCAGGCAAACCAGACGGTCGAAATGATATTCGATCCGAAACTGAAAGATAACTAAATATGAAATCCTTTAGAAACCGGTTCGCGCCTTTGGCGCTAGCGGTGTCGGCGGTGCTGGCCTTAGGCGCCTGCGCAAGCCCCGCACCAGATGCATCAGACGATAAGTCAATAACGGTTTACTCAGGTCGAAGCGAAGATCTAATCGCAGACTTGCTAGATACCTTCACCCAGGAAACTGGCATTGAGGTACAAGTTCGCTACGGTGACTCGGCTGAGCTTGCCGCTCAAATACTTGAAGAAGGCGAAAATGTTCGCGCCGATGTTTACTTCGGTCAGGACGCTGGAGCACTAGGTGCTCTTGCCAAAGAAGGTGTCACAAAAACTCTCCCGGCAGAAATCACAGATCTAGTTCAAGACGCTTACAAGTCAGATGATTCCCAATGGGTTGGAGTCTCGGGTCGTGCACGAGTTTTGGTTTACGACCCAGCGAAGGTGACGACTCTTCCTACCTCTTATAAAGATCTAATGGATCCATCCTGGAAGAGTCGAATCGGAATCGCACCAACCAATGCTTCCTTCCAAGCATTCGTCACAGCTATACGTGTTCTTGAGGGCGATGAGGCGGCCAATGAGTTCCTTATTGCAATGAAGGAAAACGCCGTGCTGTTTGAAAAGAACTCAATCATCCTTCAGGCCGTTGAAGACGGCGTGATTGATTTAGGTCTTATCAACCACTACTACTGGTTTGAACTCGCTGCTGAAATTGGCGAAGAGAACATGAAATCTGAAATCACCTGGTTCAAAGATGGCGACACTGGAAACCTAATCAACGTTGCAGGAGTTGCAGTAATCAGTGATAACCCGAGTGCAAATGTGTTTGCCAAGTGGCTACTTGGTGAAACAGCTCAGCAGTACTTTGTTGAACGAACCCGCGAGTACTCAATGACTGGAATTCCAGAAGTTGCAGGCTTAAAGCCACTGAGTGAAATTCGTGCACCGCAGTTTGATCTTTCAGATCTAGAGCCGCTTGCCGAAACCCTAGAACTGATTCGAAAGGCCGGACTGCTCTGAGCAAGACCATAAAGTCATCACCGCCGCTGGCCATCGTGCTAGTGGCGGTGATGGCCGTCTTGATCTCTCTCGTTCCACTTGTTTACCTTTTTGTACGCGTTGGCTCTGCAGGCTTTACCAAGTTTGCCGACCTCGTCTTTGATGCCAGAACACTGGAACTAATTCTTAGTTCACTGGTGTTAGCTGTTCTCGTATCGCTTTCAGCGATGGTGGTTGGAACCATCCAAGCTTGGATCGCTGTTCGATCGAACATCCCAGGAAGAAAAGTTTTCGCTGTGCTTGCAGCATTGCCGCTGGCGATACCCTCTTATGTTGCGGCTTATGCCTGGATAGCGGTTATCCCAGGCTTTAGTGGGTTCTTTGCTGCTTGGCTTTTGCTAACTGTTGGAACCGCGCCACTTGTTTACCTTGCCGTCTCGGCAGCTCTTGCAAGATTTGATTCTTCAACCGAGGAAGTTGCGGCGTCTTTGGGTGCTGGCAAGTTCGCTGTACTTGCCAAAATCACTTGGCCAAACATCCGTGGAGCTGCAGTTTCCGGTGGGTTGCTATCAGCGTTATATGTGCTGAGTGACTTCGGTGCGGTGAGCATCGTACGCTACGACACTTTTACTCGGGCCATCTATAACGCCTACCGAGCCAGCTTTGACAGAAACCTTGCTGCAACCCTGGCGCTTGTGCTGGTAGTTGTGACAATTCTTGTTTTGGTTGTTGAATCTAGATCCCGCGGAACAAGAGCCATCGGAACCGTTATTGCTAACCGGCTAAACCGAATTGATCTTCGCGGCTGGAAGATTCCACTTGTTGCACTGCTTTCTGGAATTGCAACCGTGAGCTTGCTTGTTCCACTAGCTAGCTTGATTAGGTGGTCAATTGCAGGCTTGCCCGAAACCGATTGGGCTCAGGTGCTTGGAGCGCTCTATAACTCGGTGACCCTTGCTGTTTCCGGTGGAATGCTAACTGCCCTATTCGCAGTTGCAATTGCAATTATTGTGGTGCGATTTAGGCCAAGGTTTGGCTTTGTTCTTGAACGCTCAGTTTGGCTAACTCACGCAACCCCTGGAATTGTTGTTGCCCTCTCCCTTACTTACTTCGCGAACCAGGTAGCACCGTGGATCTATCAAACGAGCTTTCTGGTGCTGATTGCCTACCTCGCACTTTTCTTACCAAATGCTCTTTCCGCGATTTCAACACCGCTTCGGCAATCCCCTGTCGCACTCGATGAAGTTGCTTCTTCTTTGGGGCTTACAAAACTTCAGACGTTGCGAAAAGTTGTGTTGCCAATTGCCGGTCCTGGAATCTTTGCAGCTACCACCTTGGTTATCTTGACGGTATTGAAGGAGCTTCCTGCAACGCTGTTACTTCGCCCAACCGGCATTGAAACTCTAGCTACCAGGCTCTGGACTGAGACCAGCGTTGCCTCTTTTTCAACAGCAGCTCCCTATGCATTACTTTTGGTAGTGCTGGCTGGAATTCCAGCCTGGTTGCTCAATAGAGCAATCAGAAAAGATCTTGAACCAATCAATGACTTGGAGCGTGTCTAGTGGTTTCCACCCTCGCGCTATCTGGTGTCAGCAAAGCTTTTGGTTCAAAGCCGGTTCTTCAAAACCTCTCTCTTGAAATCGCCAATGGCGAATTCGTTGCCGTGCTCGGATCTTCTGGATCAGGAAAGACAACACTTCTTCGTCTAATCGCAGGCTTTGACGATCCTGACTCGGGAGAGATTTCCATTTCGGGAAAACTTGTTGCTTCCAAGAATGTCTTTGTTGCTGCGGAAGCTAGAAAAGTTGGCTACGTACCGCAGGATGCTGCCCTTTTCCCTCACCTTTCAGTTTTCGAAAACGTTGCCTTCGGTCTCAAGGGTCTAAGCAAGGCAGCTCGCGTTGATCGAGTTCGCGAGCTACTAAAACTCGTTTCTATGGAAAGTTTTGAGAATCAATCGGCAACTGAACTTTCCGGCGGTCAAAAACACCGCGTTGCGCTTGCTCGAGCATTAGCTCCTGAACCAGAACTGATTTTGCTTGATGAGCCGTTCGCGGCACTGGATGCTGAGCTTCGCGCCCGCATTCGAGAAGAGATCAAGTTGGTACTGGACAAGGTGTCTTCGACAACGATTCTGGTAACTCACGATCAAGAAGAAGCGCTTTCAATTGCAGACCGCGTAGCCCTGCTTCGCGATGGAAACTTCGCCCAGGTCGGAAACCCAAGAGAGATCTACTCGGCCCCGGTTGACTTAGGGGTAGCAACTTTCCTTGGAGATTCGGTGATTGTTGATGGAGTAGTTGAAAACGACAAGGTCAGCACATCACTTGGTCAGCTAACTCTTTTGAACTCTGCCAAGGAAGCAAGCCGTGGCAAGGTTGCCATTAGACCTGAGAACTTCTACTTGCAACCAGATCTAAACGGTGACTCGATTGTTGTTGGAAGGCAGTTCTTTGGTCACGATGCTGTGGTTGAAGTAAAAACTCCAAAGCAACTAATTCGTGCTAGATCCTCGGGTCCTTTTGCTCTGGAGGTTGGCATGAAGGTAACCGTTTGGGTTCGCGGTGCTGTGAACTTTTATCCTGAGGCTTAGGCGTAAGAGCCAGTTAGCCTAACGGCGCCACCTTCAACACCCTTAGCTGAAGTAACAAATCCTGCAACATCGCTCGCGGTTTCAATCACCCCAAGCTGCCAGGTCTTCACGCCAAGAGAATTCAACTTCGCAGAAACATCTGCTGCCTTTTCTGCTGAAACAACAGCAGCAAAGCCAAGACCTAGATTCCAAGTTCCCTCGAGGGATTCGAGAGAATAAGCTCCCCACTCGGCCAACACTCTAAAGACCTGATCTGGTGACCAAGTAGATCTTTCGACTTCCAGTGCCACGCCTGCTGGTAACACTCTTGAAAGATTCGCAGCGATGCCGCCGCCGGTGATGTGTGAAAGAGCATGAACTGATTCACCTAGTTCTGATTCCAGAAGCTGGTTCAGAATTCCGGTGTACAACATCGTTGGCTCAAGCAGCACTTCACCTAAAGTTCTCGATCCGAACTCAGGAACAGGTTTTTTGTAATCAAGCTTGCTGTCGGCAACAATCTTGCGAACAAGGCTGTAGCCATTGGAGTGAAGTCCGGAGGATGCCATTCCTAGAACAACATCGCCTACCTGTACCTTTTCTGGTCCCAAAACCTTGGCAGCTTCAACTACACCAACCGCTGCACCTGCAACGTCGTAGTCGTCAGGGCCTAGTAGTCCAGGATGTTCGGCGGTTTCACCGCCGAGCAGTGCCACGTCAACCTTTTGGCAAGCTTCGGCGATACCGCGGACGATGTCTGCGATCCGGTTTGGAACAAGTTTTCCGCAGGCGATATAGTCGGTCATAAACAAGCTCTTGGCGCCCATAACAACGATGTCATCGACCACCATGCCAACTAGGTCTTGGCCGATGGTGTCGTGCTTTTCGATTGCCTGTGCGATTGCGACCTTGGTACCGACTCCGTCGGTTGAGGTTGCAAGAATGGGTTGGTTGTAATCCTTTAGAAAAGAAACATCCATTGCTCCGGCGAAGCCGCCAAGAAAACCAAAGACTTTGTCGTTGTGTGTTGCGCTTACTGCTTTTTTCATTAGGGAGACCGCTAGGTCCCCGGCTTTGGTGTCTACGCCGCTGGCGGCGTAGGCGTCAGTCATTTGCCACCTTGTTGAAAGATCCATCTACTGGAATCGATGCAACGCCTTTTTCAAGAAGGTTTTTACCCAAGCGGTCAGCAGTTGGAAGTTCGATTGGGTATGTTCCGGTGAAGCAAGCCGTGCAGAGCTCAGATTCTTTTTGCTCAGAGGCTGCGATCATTCCCTCTTTGGAAAGGTAGCCCAGTGAATCTGCTCCAATAGAGGCACGAACATCATCCGGGGCAAGTCCGGTTGCAATAAGTTCTGCGCGGGTAGCAAAATCAACTCCATAGAAGCACGGCCAGGTAATCGGAGGGGATGAAATCCTCACGTGGATTTCTTTCGCTCCAGCTTCGCGAAGCATTTGAACTAGTGCTCGCTGAGTGTTGCCTCGAACGATGGAATCGTCGACCACGATGATTCGCTTACCCTTGATTACTTCCTTGAGTGGGTTTAGCTTGAGTCTGATTCCAAGCTGGCGAATAGTTTGGCTTGGCTCAATGAAAGTTCTTCCAACGTAGGCGTTCTTAACAAGGCCGTGACCAAAAGAAATGCCCGACTCTTGGCTAAAGCCAATAGCAGCAGGCGTTCCTGAATCAGGAGTTGGAATAACTAGATCTGCTTCCACTGGATATTCGCGAGCAAGGGCTTTGCCCATATCTACTCTGGCGTCATAAACGTTGCGTCCGTTTATGGAGGTATCTGGCCGTGCCAGATACACATATTCAAAGACGCAACCGGCACGCTTTGGTTTTGCAAAAATCATGGATCGCAGACCGTTTTCATCGATAACGATTAGCTCGCCTGGTTCAACTTCCCGAACGAAGGAAGCTCCAACGATATCTAGCGCTGCCGACTCCGATGCAACAACCCAACCGCTGTTAAGTCTTCCTAGAACAAGTGGTCTTACCCCCTGCGGGTCGCGTGCTGCGTAAAGGGTCTGCTCATCCATAAACACCAAAGAAAAAGCTCCACGGACTTTCGGAAGAAGTTCCATTGCAGTGCCCTCAAGGGAGTTATCTGGGTTGCCTGCAAGCAGTGCTGTTAGAACAGCGGTGTCAGTTGTGTTTCCGCCGGTGATTTCGTTCTCTGACTGATCCGGGTATTGGCTGCGAAGCATTTCTAGCAGCTCTGCTGTGTTGGTTAGGTTTCCGTTGTGTCCTAGTGCAACAGTTCCAGAGGCTGTTCGACCAAGTGTTGGTTGAGCGTTTCTCCAACTGGAGCTTCCGGTAGTTGAGTAGCGAGTGTGCCCGATTGCGACGTGGCCACGCAATGATTCCAAAGCTGATTCAGAGAAAACTTGTGAGACAAGACCCATGTCTTTGTAGACGGTAAGTTTTTTTCCGTTAGAAGTTGCGATGCCTGCGGATTCTTGTCCGCGGTGCTGAAGTGCATAGAGACCGAAGTAAGTGAGCTTCGCTACTTCTTCTCCTGGAGCCCAAACTCCAAAGACGCCACACTGATCTTGCGGACCTTTTTCTCCTGGAAGAAGGTCGTGGTTTAGTCTGCCGTCGCCGCGGATCACTCTACGATTTTCGTGGCTTCAAGCTTTGAGCCACGACCTCTCAAGAAGACATCAAATAAAAGTGCAGCCAAGATTCCAATTCCCCCGCCGAAGATTCCACCGAAGGCAACAAGCAATCCTGCAAATTCTGCTGTTCCAAGTCCTGCAACAAATGCGATTACTGCACCAAGAAAAAATCCAGTAAGTGAAAATGCCAGGTATTTGGGAGCACGCCTAATGCTTACCTCTTCCGAGGAAACAGTGGGTTTTTGGCTCATGGGATAAATATAGGGAACAATCCGGCCAGATCTGACCGACTGCCCGAAGCAGTTAGTTTGCCTGAAACCGCGAGCTCCTCGAAGGATTTTTCGCCTAGGGCAAGTGCTAGCCAGCTGGTTGGATCCATCTCAACTACGTTGGCTGGGGTTCCTCTGGTGTGGGTTGGGCCTTCAATGCACTGCACCGCGCCAAGGGGCGGTATCCGAACTTCAACGGCGTTGCCTGGGTGAATGGTGCCGAGTTCTTCGAGCAAGAATCTAACGGCGGTTGCTATCGAGGCTTCGGATGCGCTGCCTGAAAGGTATGCCGAGATGGCCTCAAGGCCATCTGGCCTAGCTATTTTTCGGCGCATCACAGCTACCAGACTACAAAGCCTGGCGCTTTACCAACTAACTAAGCTTGGGAAGATGAAGATTCTGGTTTTGGGACAAGGCGCCAGAGAACACGCCATCGTCAAGTCCCTAATCAAAACTGGAACAAATCCCAGCCAAATCATTGTTGCCCCAGGCAACAAGGGCATTGCCGCTCAAGTCGAATGCCAAGCAGATCTTGATCCCAACGAAGCACTGGAAGTTGCCAAATTCGCTCTCGAAAACCAAATTGAACTTGCCATCATCGGTCCCGAAGCCCCATTGGTTGCAGGAGTATCCGATGCACTGCGTTCTCAAGGCATTGCTGTTTTTGGACCGAGCAAGCTAGCTGCTCAACTAGAGGGAAGTAAGTCCTTTGCCAAAGAAGTAATGGCTGCAGCCGGTGTACCAACCGCGATGGCAAGACAATGCAAGACACTTGCAGAAGTCGAACAAGCCATGGAAGATTTCGGAGCGCCATACGTTATCAAAGCCGATGGCTTAGCTGCCGGTAAAGGTGTCATCGTCACCGACGATTCCACTGCCGCCTTAGAGCACGCCAAGGCGTTTATTGACATGGGGATTTTGGTTGAGGAGTTTCTATCCGGACCAGAGGTAAGCCTGTTCTTTTTATCTGACGGTGTCTCTGTTATGCCACTTACCCCAGCGCAAGATTTCAAGCGAGCATTCGATTTTGATCAGGGGCCAAACACCGGAGGCATGGGGGCATACAGCCCGCTTCCTTGGCTAGAAGAAGACTTCATTCAAAAAGTTGAAGATACCGTCGCGCTTCCAACCATCCAAGAACTTGCACGGCTTGGTGCTCCATTTGTTGGACTGTTGTATTGCGGACTTATCGTCACCGAGCGTGGCATCAGGGTCATCGAGTTCAACGCACGCTTCGGAGATCCAGAAACCCAAGTTGTACTCGGACGTTTGATTACTTCTCTAGAGACACTTCTATACAAAGCCTCCAACGGACATTTGGATTCCGCACCAGAAGCTCAGTTCTCTAGCGAGATGGCAGTCACTGTTGTTCTAGCTAGTGAAGGATACCCTTCCACCCAGGCTCCAGTCAGAGAAGTAAAGGGAATCGAAAAAGCCGAGAAAGTAAACGGAGTAGAAGTTTGCTACGCCTCGAGCGTTGGTCGAGTGTTGTCGGTAGTTGCTGTTGGAAAGACATTCAAGAAAGCGCGCAAGCGCGCTTACAAAGCAATCGCAAGAATCAAACTTGATGGTTCGCACTACCGCAGCGATATCGCTGCCAAGGTAGCTGAGTAAGTTGGCAGAGACAATTGCCGGCTGGAAGCATGTCTATAGCGGCAAGGTAAGAGACCTCTACGAATCAGAAGATGCGTCGCATTCTGATTTGATTTTGATTGTTGCCTCCAATCGCATCAGCGCATTCGATAACATTTTGGATCCTGCGATTCCTGGCAAAGGCGAAAACCTAACATCGGTCACAAACTTTTGGTTTGAAAAACTTGATGTTCCAAACCACCTAGCTAGCGGTGTCGCCAATCCTAAAGAAGTAGCTAGCCGAGCAACGGTAGCCAAGAAGTTATTGATGTATCCAATTGAGTGTGTGGTGCGCGGATACATCTCTGGTTCTGGTTACAAAGAGTATTTGGCAACCGACGCAATTTGCGGAGTGAAGCTTCCCTCGGGATTGCAAGATGGCGACAAGCTTCCGCAGCCTATTTTCACACCAGCTTTCAAAGCAGATCTTGGTTCGCACGATGTGAACATCACTTTCGAGAAAGTGATTGAAATTGTTGGTGAAGATGTAGCGAACCAGTTGCGAAAGCTGTCCCTTTCGGTTTTTGAATCGGCGAGCGTGATTGCCGAAAAAGCCGGATTGATTTTGGCCGATACCAAGTTTGAATTTGGCTCAGATCCTGCAACCGGTCAGATGGTTCTAGGGGATGAAGTGCTAACGCCTGATTCCAGTAGGTACTGGGACAAGGCAGCCTACGAGGCCGGCAACCGAAACGAGAGCTTTGATAAACAGATCGTTCGCAATTGGCTGCTTGAAAACTGGGATCCAGAATCTGGTTCCAAGCCTCCAGTTCTGAGTCCTGAGGTAGTTGCGCGAACATCTTCTAGGTACGCGGAGTTGCGCGAAAAGCTCACCATTTCAAACCAGTAAACTTCTGGTATTCCCAAGTTGTTTTAGCCACCGTAGGGGGCCAAAAGTTGCCGAAAATCATCGTTCAGGTAATGCCTAAGCAGGACCTTTTAGACCCTCAAGGTAAAGCTGTCGCAAGAGCCCTAGAGCGCTCAGGACACAAAGCCATCAGCGCGGTCCGTATCGGCAAGCGAATTGAACTTCACTACGCAACCACCCCTACCGATGCCCAACTTCAAGAAGCCAAGAAGATTGCGGAGAGCTTCCTATCCAACGGTGTTATCGAAGACGTAGTCGAAGTTTCGATCGAGCAAGACTAATTTGATGAAGATCGGCGTCGTCACTTTTCCAGGATCCCTAGATGACCGCGACGCGGCCAGGGCTATCCGCCTTGCAGGCGGGGAGCCAGTATCCCTTTGGCATGCCGACAGCTCCATAAAGAAGGTAGATGCAGTTGTTCTACCCGGCGGCTTTAGCTACGGCGATTACCTGCGTTGCGGAGCAATCGCTGCCCAAGCACCGGTTATGAAAACCATCATCAAAAAAGCAGGCGAGGGACTTCCGGTTCTTGGCATCTGCAACGGCTTCCAGATTCTTGTTGAATCTCACCTTCTTCCAGGCGGTCTTATCCGAAACGAAAAGCAGCACTTTGTTTGCAGAGATCAAAAACTCCGTGTTGAGAACGTTGACTCGGCTTGGACAAACGCTTTTCAAAAAGGCGATGAAATCACCATCCCGCTTAAAAACGGTGAGGGTGGCTACATCGCAACCGAAGAGACTCTGAAAATGCTCGAGGGTGAAGGGCTCGTGACCTTTAGATACCTCGAGGTAAACCCGAACGGTTCGATGCATGATATTGCAGGACTTAGAAACGAACGCGGCAACGTAGTTGGATTAATGCCTCACCCAGAGCACGCAGTTGAGCCTGGATTTGGACCGGATTCCCCCGTTGCTATGCGCTCAGGCGTTGATGGCCTCAAGATTTTCCAGTCGGTATTGAACTCAGTGATTTCCGCATGATCATCGATACCGTCAAGCAATCTAAGAAAGAAGCCGATAAAGAGCAGCCATGGGCTGCCCTAGGCCTCAAGGAAGACGAATACGAGAGCATCAAGGAAATTCTTGGTCGTCGTCCAACCAGCTCAGAACTAGCGATGTATTCGGTTATGTGGTCCGAACACTGTAGCTATAAGTCCTCAAAGATTTACCTGCGTCAGTTCGGTGAGAAAGTCACACCGGAGATGAAACAGCATCTTTTGGTTGGCATGGGTGAAAACGCCGGTGTGGTCGACATCGGTGAAGGATTGGCTGTCACCTTCAAGGTCGAAAGTCACAACCACCCAAGCTATATCGAACCTTTCCAGGGTGCAGCAACCGGTATCGGTGGAATCGTTAGAGATATCTTGACTATGGGTGCAAGACCAATTGCAGTTATGGATCAGCTACGCTTCGGTGCACCAGAAAATCCAGACACTGCTCGTGTTGTGCACGGCGTTGTCGATGGCATCTCTTTTTACGGAAACTGTCTAGGACTACCGAATATCGGTGGCGAAACTGTTTTCGACAAGGTCTACCAAGGTAATCCTCTTGTCAATGCACTGAGCATCGGAGCACTCAAGCACGGAGATCTAAAGCTTGCTAAAGCTGACAAAGCAGGAGATCTTGTGATCTTGTTTGGTGCAAGAACCGGAGCCGACGGAATCGGTGGAGTATCCGTTCTTGCAAGTGAAACCTTTGACGCCGATGGTCCATCCCGCAGACCAGCAGTTCAAGTTGGCGACCCATTTGCCGAGAAGGTTTTGATTGAGTGTTGCCTTGAGCTATTTGCAGCGGGTTGTGTCGCTGGTATTCAAGACCTTGGTGGTGCGGGTATTTCTTGTGCAACAAGTGAGCTTGCATCAAACGGTGGCAAGGGCATGAAGGTGCAGCTAAAGAAAGTGCTTCTTCGAGATGAGTCACTAACTCCTGAAGAGATTCTGATGAGCGAGTCGCAAGAGCGCATGATGGCGATTGTTCCTAAAAAGCACCTTCGAGCTTTCAAGAAGATTGTGGATCGGCACGAAGTCGAATACTCTGTGCTTGGCAAGGTTATAAACAAAGACCGACTTTTGATCAACTGGGGCAAACAAGAAATCGTCAATGTTCCACCTCGCACCGTCGCTCACGATGGACCGGTTTACGAGCGCCCAGTTGAGCTGCCTAAGTGGCAAGCTGCTTTGAATGCAGATTCTGTAAACGCTCGCGGTCTTGCCCGCGCAAATGACAACACGACAGATCTTGCAGCGCAATTTGTGCAAATCGTTTCATCGCCTAACCAGGCCGATAAGTCTTACATCACCGCTCAATACGACAGATACGTTGGCGGTAACACCGCGCTTGCTTACCCGGATGGCGCCGGCATGATTCGCGTTTCAGAAGAAACCGGTCTGGGTGTTGCGCTGTCAACCGACGCAAACGGCCGCTACTGCCAGCTTGATCCTTACCAGGGAGCACGCCTTGCATTAGCTGAGGCTTATAGAAACGTTGCTACCAGCGGTGCAAAGCCACTGGCAGTGACTAACTGTTTGAACTTTGGATCGCCAGAAAACCCAGAGGTTATGTGGCAGTTCAAGCAAGCAACCACCGGTCTTGCCGATGGTTGTCTTGAGCTAGGTATTCCAGTTACCGGTGGAAACGTTAGCTTTTATAACCAAACCGGTGACGTAGCTATTTTCCCAACCCCTGTTGTTGGAGTACTCGGCGTTATCGACGATGTTGCAAGAAGGATTCCTTCTAGTTGGCAAGACGAGGGCAACAACATTTACTTGCTTGGAATAACTAAAGACGAACTGGATGGCTCGGTTTGGTCTGAGGTTGTTCACGATCACTTAGGTGGAAAACCACCGGTAGTTGACCTGGAATTTGAAAGAAGACTTGCTGAGCTATTGCACGGGGCAAGCCTTCAAGGACTTGTTGCATCCGCAACAGATCTCTCTGAAGCAGGTTTGGCTCAAGCCCTTACCGAGTCAGTTCTTCGCTTCAACATGGGAGCTCGGGTTTGGATCACAGAGCTTTGTGAAAGAGATGGCGTAGACAGAACCTCCGCTCTTTTCTCGGAGAGCACCGGTCGGATGCTTGTTAGCGTTGGTCGCGAAGATGACGTCAAATTTGTTGGCCTTTGCGATGCCAGAAACATTCCAGTTCTTCGAATTGGTGTCACCGACAACACAGGTGAGCTGGAGATTCAAGATCTAGCAACCTGGAAGCTTGATGAGCTTCGTAGCTCTTGGGTTGCTACCTTGCCTGAGCTCTTTGGCTAGAGGCGAACCAATCTCGATTAGTTGAGCAGGTTTCCAATAACCGAAAAGTCAAAGTTCACACCCGATAGAGCACACCTCACACCAATTTCAGAAGCTGCAGCACCTGCCCCAGCAACATCAACATCGGCACCCTCAAGAGCGGTTGCTAGATCATCAACTCTGGTTGCCAGTGTTCCAGCGGCAATTGGTGAAACTTCAGATCGCAGCTTTGCTGCTACTTCTGTTGGGGAGAAAGTATCCAGTGAAACATTCTGCGTACTAACAACAGTTGCGAGCTTTTCGCAGGCAGCTGCGTCGGATTCATCTCCAAGAAGAGATGAGCAACCGGTTAGTAAAAATACTGAAGCAAGAGACAGGGCAATTAGTTTCATGCGGCGTCTTGGTCCCTCTGCGGGCTAAGTCCTGTGATTTCCAGGGGATAGTCAAGGTAGTCGGAGTACAGCGCGAGCTTTGGCTCTTTCCAAGCGTAATCTCGAGCAACCTCGGCAAGGCATGCCCAGAAATAAACATTGAGCAAACTCACAGAAAGTGAACTCACCGAGTCATCAGGAAATGCTCGACCTAGCATTCTTCGAAGCAAAGTTGGAACATCAGATAAACCGTGACGGTGAAAAGCTGCACGAATTTCAAACTCCATCTCACGTGCACGCCTTGGGTTCCAAAGCATCGAGCCTTGGCCGTGCTTCAAAAGGTGATAAACCTGAACCGCTTGGGAATAGCGGGCGTTATCCAGTGAGTCAAAGATTGGAACAAATCTTTCGACTTCAAAGCCGTTGTTTCGAAGATCCAAAACATCGGGGTAGTGAAAGAACCGATAGAACGGAACGTGAGGACGGGCTTTCGAATAAGGGGTGAGAGTAAAGCTTGCTACCAGAGGATCTTGGCCGTTAGCAGCAGATCCCCAACGATCGATGGCGTCATCTTTATCGTTTGGTAGAGAGGCGTATTCAGCGCGGGTCACAGCTATAAGTTAACCAAGTATTTGTCTTACCCGTGGCCTAGATTGGGAAACATGAGCACATGCTTAGGGGTAATCGCTTGGGTAGTGATATTTGCCCTAGGCGCGCAGTTCTTCACTGCAGCGCCCTGGCTGCTTTTTGTCTTTGGTGGGCTGGTTGCTCTCGGGATTTACCTTTCCAGAGCCAAGAAGGCAGCTTTAGAAGCTGGCACCTTGAAGGTCCTAGGCGATAAGCCACTACCTAATATCTTGGATGCAGGACGGGCTATGACGGCCAGTAGTGCAAGGATGCTGCTGGGCGATGAAAGCTTCAGCTTTGAAGTTGTTGGCGAAAGCTTCTACGCCCAGAACTTCTCAGCTCTTCAGAAAAACATCGGACTTATCGACGGTCGTGACTGGGATGAAATTGCAACCTTGATCGTCGATCCAGGAAACCGAAATAGCAAAACCGCAGTTGCCGTGTTTGTCTCAGGTCTCAAGCTTGGCTACGTACCGGAAGCTAATGCACCTGGTGTCTATAAGTTCCTGCTGCAAAACGGTGGCTACGCCAAGGCCGATGCTGCGATCTACTTTTCTGCGGCCGATGGCCAAAACAGCATCTGGTTAGATGCTGTGATTCCTGTTTTGTTTAAGCCTTAGAAAATCTAGGCGCGAAGCAGGTCGTGACGCACGATAGTTGCGTCGCGGTCAGGACCAACTCCGATCGCGGAGATTCTGGTTCCAGAAAGCTTCTCTAGAGCCAGCACGTAATCCTGAGCATTCTTAGGAAGCTCTTCGAACTTCTTGGCTGCTGTGATGTCCTCGTCCCAACCAGGGAAGATTTCATAGATTGGCTTAGCGTGGTGGAAATCAGATTGCGAAACCGGAATTTCTTCCATCCGCACACCATCAACGTCATAGGCGACACAAACTGGAATTTCTTTGATGCCGGTTAGCACGTCGAGCTTGGTCAAGAAGATATCGGTAAGGCCGTTGATGCGGGTTGCAAACTTGGCAACTGGTGCATCAAACCAACCACAACGACGCTCACGGCCAGTTGTTGTTCCAAACTCGAAACCCTTCTCGCGAAGGAATTCACCCCACTGATCAAACAGTTCTGTTGGGAAAGGTCCTGCTCCAACGCGGGTTGTGTAGGCCTTCAGGATTCCAATCACTGAGTCGATTTTGGTAGGACCAATACCGGAACCGATTGTTGCTCCACCTGCAATTGGCGAACTTGATGTCACGAACGGATAAGTTCCGTGGTCAACATCCAGAAGTGTTCCTTGGCCACCTTCGAGCAGAACAGTTTTTCCTGCTTCTAGGGCCTTGTGAAGATCTAGTGCAGTATCTGAAACCATTGGGCGGATGCGCTCGGTGAAGCTAAGAAGGTCACGAACAACTTCTTCTGCTTTGATTCCTGCGCGGTTATAAACCTTTGAAAGCAATTGGTTCTTCTGTGAAAGGGCTGCTTCAACTTTCTGGCGCAAGATGCTCTCATCAAATAGATCCTGAACACGAATTCCAAGACGTCCGACTTTGTCACCGTAGGTTGGGCCAATGCCGCGACCGGTTGTTCCAATGGCTCGCTTTCCCAGAAAGCGCTCCGATACTTTGTCGATTGTCACGTGGTAAGGGGTAATGATGTGAGCGTTAGCTGAAATCTTTAGCTTTGAAACATCCACGCCTTTTTCGATAAGGCCATCTAGTTCCTTGATTAGAACCGAAAGGTCAATAACAACACCGTTGCCGATTACTGGCACTACTCCGGGTGTAAGGATGCCACTAGGCAGTAGGTGCAAAGCAAACTTCTTATCCCCGATAACGACTGTGTGTCCGGCGTTGTTTCCGCCCTGGTATCTAACTACGTAGTCGACTCGATCACCGAGTAAGTCTGTGGCTTTGCCCTTGCCTTCATCGCCCCACTGGGCGCCAACTAGGACTATTGCAGGCACGGATAAAGACTACCAGTTTGGGGGTTTGGGCTACTTAGGTCGCTCGCACGCTAATTGCCAGCTAGAAGGGACTGTCCGACAACTCTAGATTCATACCGAAAACTGTCTCCGGATCGATTGCTGGTGCGGTGACTGTGAGCCTGAGGGTGGTTTCTGTTGAAAGCGGTCCGGCAGTGAATTGACGAATAACACTTTCGGTAGAGCTAGTTAGAGAGATGTGTCTAGTGTTGGAATTGGCTTTTGGCACCTTTACAGTGTAGCCAAAGTTTTTTACAGTGTATGTTTCTTTCCAGCCCTAAGACTTGACTACGTTCTGCATGATCCACTGGTGCATGGTTATCGCAGCAGCCGCTGACGCGTTTATCGACCTGGTAGAGCCAAACTGAGTGATCTCAACAACATCTTTTGAAGCTGCAATTGCAGCATCAGAAAGACCCGGTCCTTCTTGGCCAAAAAGCAGAACGCAGGTTTCTGGCAACTTATAGCTTTCGAGTTGTTTGCAACCAGGCACGTTGTCGATTGCGATGATCGGCATCGCTTTGCCATCGTTGGCAGTTTTTGACCAAGCGACGAATTCTTCAACTGTTGGGTGATGCAAAATGTGTTGGTAGCGATCGGTGACCATCGCACCCCGCCTGTTCCATCTCTTGTTGCCGATGATGTGAACTTGCTTTGCAAGGAATGCGTTAGCTGTTCTAACAATTGATCCGATGTTTAAATCGTGCTGCCAGTTTTCGATAGCGACGTGAAAGTTATGACGCTTGCTATCAAGGTCGGCAACAATTGCTTCCATTGACCAGTAGCGATACTTATCGACAACGTTTCTGGTGTCTCCATATTGAAGAAGTTCTGGGTCATACTTTTCCGAACCAGGACCTGTTGGAATATCTCCTTGCCATGGCCCAACTCCCCAGGTGGTTAGTTCTGGGCTTGGGTTATCTGGTGTTTCCATTAGATAGCCGGAGCCAAATCTCTTACAGCATCAAGCTGCTTATTGGACTTGTTGAAAGAGACAAATACCGATAGCACCAAAACAATTGCAGCAAGGAAGAAGTAAACCGGCTGAACTCCAACGCCATCTACCGCTATGCCAACGGCAACAGCAGTCAAAGTTGGCCCTGCACCCCAAATGGTCATTTCGATACCGAATACTCGACCACGCATATTCTCAGGGATAACTCTTTGAATCACGGTGTTTAGCATCGGCATCAATGGTCCCCAGCTAAAGCCAAGAACTGCGCCGAGAATGAGCATGATCCAAAACGGTGGGAGCAGTGACATCAGAAGCACAGAAGATCCAAGTCCAATAAAGCCAAACTTCAAAATGGTTGAGTACTTGAAAGTCTTTTGTAAGCGCTCGAATAGAAGTGCTCCAACAACCGATGCTCCGGCCATGGTGGAGATAAGTATTCCAAGACCCTCTGCATAGTCGAGCGCGTTGAAGTGGGCAGGAAGAATAACCATCTCAGTTGGAAGATAAACCATTGCAAGTGTCATAACAAAGCTAAGGCCCAACAAAACGGCCGGGGTTTTCAATATGGTCTTAGCTCCAAGGACTGTGTCCTGAAGCAAGCTTCCGGTTTCAGAAACTCCGTCTCCCCTGGATTCTTTAGTTCTAACGAAAATCAATGCTGTTGCGGAAAGTGTGGAGAAACAAGCAACAACGTAGAAAACATCGAAGGGTCCAATCAAACCTATAAACAATGCGGCAACCGCAGGTCCGATGGCAAAACCCGTTGCGAACACCGCTTCGTGAATTGAGTTAGCTCGTTCAAGTGATAATCCGGAAGGGCCTGCGACATCGGGAATGATTGACTTTCTCGCAGTGCTAGAAGCTGGGCTAACAATTGCTCGACCTAGAGCTAGCAATACAAGGAGTGCGAAGGAAATCTCGATTGAGCTGTGTACAACAGGAATTAGAAGAATTGTAAGTGCTGTTAGAACTTCAGAAATAAAGCCACTGATGCGCCTTCCAATTCGATCAATCAGCGTTCCAAGAATTGGACCAAAGAAAATTCCAGGGATAGAGGTCAGCGCAACAAGTGCTCCAGCACTCGCTGCGGATCCTGTTATCTCAAGAGCGAGCCACGGAAGGGCAATAAAAACCATTGAGCCGGAAATAACGCTGGTGATATTTGACAGCTCGACTAACAGATAGGGCAAAGTGCTGCCCTTTTGTCTGGCCAATTACAAACCCAAATCTGCAAGTGAAACTGCAAACAGATAACGGTAGCCGGCATCCTCGATTGCTTCACGAGCACCGGTAGCACGATCGACAACTGTTGCAACAGCCAACACAGTCGCACCTGCTTTTTCTAAAGCTCTGGCTGCAGTCAAAGGTGAACCGCCGGTGGTTGAAGTATCTTCCAGGACAATTACCTTTTTGCCGGAAACATCAGGCCCCTCGACTTGTCTTCCCATGCCGTGATCTTTGGGGGCCTTGCGAACCACAAACGCATCTATGGTTCTTCCCTGAGCTGAAGCTTGGTGCATGATCGCTGTTGCCACCGGATCTGCTCCCATGGTCAAGCCTCCGACAGAGTCGTAATCTTTGAGTCCTGATTTATCCAAAAGCTCGAGCATCACCTTGCCAATAAGTGGTGCTGCTTCGTGATGGAGGGTGGCCCTTCGAAGATCAACGTAGTAGTTGGCTTGGATGCCGCTGGAGAGTGTGACCGGCCCGTGTATGACGGCTAGTTCCTTGATCAGCTCAACAAGGTGTGCTTTGGAAACCGGGGATTCGGACATGCCTTAAGTTTAAGGAGTGAAGATAGCCACCTGGAACGTAAATTCGGTCAGAACCCGTGTTAATCGGGTTATTGGCTTCCTGGAATCCAGTGGAACCGACGTTTTGGCTATGCAGGAGATCAAATGCAAGCCGGATCAGTTCCCTTATAAGGCTTTTGAAGATGCCGGCTACCAAATCACCATGCACGGTCTGAACCAGTGGAATGGTGTTGCCTTCGCCAGCAAGATCCCCGCCGAGGATGTCGAAATCGGTTTTTCTGGAATGCCTGAGTTCAAAGAGGTCCAGGAAGCTCGAGCAATAGCCGCGACCTTCAATGGAATTCGACTTTGGAGTTTGTATGTGCCAAACGGTAGAACCCTTGATGACCCACACTTTCCTTACAAACTCGAATGGCTTGATCGGTTAGCTTCCGTCACGGCAGAAACCCTCGAGAACGAACCGGATGTGCCCTTGGCACTCATGGGCGATTTCAACATCGCGCCACTCGATACCGATGTTTGGGACATTAACTTTTTCGCGGGTTCTACTCACGTCACACCGGAAGAGCGCCAAGCATTCGAAGCATTCGAGCAAATTGGTTTGCAAGATGTAGTTAGGCCGCTGGTTCAAGACGGCTATACCTACTGGGATTACCAGCAGCTTCGCTTTCCAAGAAACGAAGGAATGCGCATTGATTTCATCTTGGGCTCTGAAGCCTTCGCGGAAAAAGTAAAGTCAGCCAGCATTGAACGCGATGAGCGCAAGGGCGAAGGACCGAGCGATCACGTGCCAGTGGTTGTTGAGATTTAGCGAGCCCGCCACAAAACAACTTGAGTTGCTCTTGTTGGTCTTTTACCCGCAGCCAAAGATTCGACTCCTTGATCGCCTGCTGCAAACACTCTCGCACCAGGTCTATTCATAAGTTCATTAGCCAGTGCTTGCTCGAGATCGCGAACGCGCTGCTTTAGCTCAGCGTTGTTGTTTTCTAATTCCAAAATTCTCTTGATTCCCTCGAGGGATACTCCCTCAGCCGACAAAGCTGCAATTTGCCTTAGCTGAGCGACATTGCGCATTGTGTAGCGACGAGATTGACCTAAGGTCCTGCGAGGAGAAACCAAACCCAACCTGTCGTACTGACGAAGAGTTTGTGGATGCATAAGGGCAAGCTCAGCGGCGACCGAAATCACAAACAGTGGGGTGTTCTCATCGAACTCGGTCAATTACTCTCGCCCCCTAAATTTCTATAGAAGTCCTGCTCGTGAGAGCAGGTCAGTTCTTGGATCCTCGTCAGGCATAACTGCCTGGAAGTCTTGCAGTGCTTTCTTGGCTTTTTCAGAAAGGTGTGATGGAACCGCAATTTCAACAGTTGCTAGTAAATCTCCCCTGGCATTGCCAGCGTCAACTCCGCGACCTTGAATGCGAAGCACTCGGCCGTTTGGACAACCTGGGTTGATCTTTAGTTTCACTGGTTCGCCGCCAAGTGTTGGAACCAAAATGTTTGCACCAAGAGCTGCTTCAGTAAATGTCACAGGAACTGTGACGCGAAGGTTTGCTCCATCGCGAGTGAAGACCGGATGCGGCTTTACGCGAACGGTGATGATTAGATCTCCCGAGGGTCCACCGTTTGGAGAAGGTCTTCCTTTGCCGCGAAGTTTAATCTTTTGGCCATCTTGCACACCAGCAGGAATCTTTACATTCAACGGTTCCATGCCCTGCAACGCAAGTTTGATTGTTGCGCCTTTGATTGAATCAATAAAGTCAATCGAGGTTCTTGCAGTTAGGTCAACACCGGGCTGTGGTCCAAAATCAAAGCCACCACCAAAGCCTCCGGGGAATCCTCTTCCGCCTCCGCCAAACAAATTGGAAAAGACATCTTCGAATCCACCGCCTTGGCCTTGGCCGCCGGCTGTGAATCGGGCTCCTCCGCCCATGGCACGAACAGCGTCGTACTCTTTTCTTTGTTCTTTGTCTGACAAAACCGAAAACGCTTCGCTGATCTCTTTGAACGTAGCTTCTGCTTTGGCGTCGCCTGGATTTGAATCCGGGTGGAACTGACGAGCTAGCTTTCGATAAGTTTTTTTGATCTCAGCTTCTGGAGCGTCCTTTGCTATGCCAAGGATCTTATAAAAGTCCTTGTCGAGCCAGTCTTGAGATGCCATTTAGCTATTTTCCTTCAGGAACCAAAACTGAGACCATGGCTGGGCGAATCAGGCGATCTTCCAGCTGATAACCGGCCTCAATAACCTCATTGATAGTTTCTTCAGTCACTTCTGCGCTTGGGGTCTGAGCCAGGGCGTTGTGAAGTTCAGGATTGAACTTCTCCCCCTTGGCACCAAAGCGCTTCAGGCCAAACTTTTCTCCAGCGCTTCGAAGCTTGGTTCCAACGGCAGCAAAAGGTGTTCCTTCAAGATCGCCGTGTGCTTCGGCTCGTTCAAGATCATCAAGTGCTGGAAGGAAAGAGCGGATGACTTCTGCGATGGCTGCATTTCTAGACTGATCGCGGTCGCGCTCCACGCGGGATTTGTAGTTAACAAATTCCGCCTGCAAGCGCTGCAAATCAGCAAGCAGTTCAGCTTCTTTACTTATCGGCCCGGTTTCGGAAACCAAGTCGGCAAGTTCCTGATCAAGTTCATCTGGTGAGTTTGCTCCATCAACATTTGAGTCAGCAGCCGGGGTTTCCGGCTGCTGCTCAATGTTTTCTGGGGAAGAGTTTTCCTCAGTCATTACTTTTTCTCTTCAGCTGGCTCTTCGTCTACTACCTCTGCGTCAACAACGTCTTCGTTAGAAGTAGTTGCATCGACTGGAGTTTCCTCAGAAGCACTCGCGTAGATTGCCTCTCCTAGTTTCTGGGAAGAGGTAATCAACTTGTCGTTGGCTGCCTTGATGGCGTCGATGTCTTCACCGGCAAGTGCTGCCTTGAGTGCATCAACGTCAGCCTGGACGTCAGTCTTGACATCCTCAGGTAGCTTCTCGTCGTTGTCCTTGATTAGCTTCTCGGTTTGGTAAACCATCTGCTCAGCAGTGTTCTTGGTTTCCTGCTCTTCACGACGCTTCTTGTCAGTTGCGGCGTTCTCTTCGGCTTCGCGAACCATGCGCTCGATGTCTTCCTTCGGAAGAGATGATCCTCCGGTGATTGTCATCGACTGCTCTTTAGCGGTTCCCTTGTCCTTAGCTGAAACGTGAACGATACCGTTGGCGTCAATATCAAATGTCACTTCGATCTGTGGGATACCGCGTGGAGCTGGTGCGATACCGGTTAGTTCAAAGTTTCCAAGTGACTTGTTGTCCTTGGTGAATTCGCGCTCACCCTGGTACACCTGAATCGAAACCGAAGGCTGATTGTCATCAGCGGTTGTGAAGGTTTCGCTTCTCTTAGTTGGGATGGCAGTGTTGCGCTCAATCAACTTGGTCATGATGCCACCCTTGGTTTCGATTCCAAGCGACAAAGGCGTGACGTCGATAAGTAGAACGTCTTTACGCTCGCCCTTTAGAACACCAGCTTGTAGTGATGCACCAACGGCAACAACCTCGTCAGGGTTTACACCCTTGTTCGGTTCTTTACCTCCGGTTAGCGTTTTCACCAATTCGGTGACGGCTGGCATACGAGTTGATCCACCAACAAGAACTACGTGTGCGATGTCGGCAACCTTAACTCCGGCTTCCTTGATCACATCGTTGAATGGCTTCTTGGTGCGCTCTAGTAGATCAGCGGTTAGCTGTTCGAACTGTGCACGGGTAATTGTCTCGTCTAGGTTTGCAGGACCGTTCTCAGTTAGAGATAGGTAAGGAAGCTGAACGTTTGCAGTTGTTGACTGCGACAGTTCCTTCTTTGCCTGCTCGGCTGCCTCCTTTAGTCGCTGAAGTGCAATCTTGTCTTTGGATACATCAACACCGGTGGTGTCCTTGAACTTCTTGACTAGGTGATCTACAACTCTCTGGTCCCAGTCGTCTCCACCCAGGCGGTTATCACCTGAGGTTGCGCGAACCTGGATTGTTGAGAAGTCATCGTCTTTTCCAACTTCAAGAAGTGAAACATCGAATGTTCCACCACCTAGGTCAAAGACCAGGATCAGTTCGTCTTGCTTACCTTTATCTAGTCCGTAGGCAAGCGCTGCTGCGGTTGGCTCGTTGATGATTCGTAGAACGTTCAGTCCTGCGATCTCTCCGGCATCCTTGGTTGCCTGGCGCTCAGCGTCGTTGAAGTAAGCAGGGACAGTGATGACGGCGTCAGTCACTGGCTCCCCCAGGTAAGTCTCAGCGTCGCGCTTTAGCTTGGCCAAAATTCGAGCTGAAAGCTCCTGAGGGGTGTAGTCCTTGCCGTCGACCTTGAAGCTCCAGTCGGTGCCCATGTGGCGCTTTACCGAAGCGATGGTGCGGTCAACGTTTGTGACGGCCTGGCGCTTGGCGGTCTCGCCTACCAGAATTTCGCCGTCCTTGGTGAAAGCAACGATAGAAGGGGTTGTTCTAAACCCTTCCGCGTTAGCGATAACGCTAGGCTCTCCACCTTCCAGGACTGAAACCGCGCTGTTAGTGGTGCCTAGGTCAATACCTACTGCACGTGCCATATCTGTTTTCTCCTTGTATTTACTGGGATGTATCTGCTTCGAACCCAAACTTGAGCCCGATTGACTCAAGTTTCACATTTCACCAGATTATTGTCAAGTGATTTTGGCAAAAGCTGAGTCATTCTCACTCAACTCTCAGGATTAATGTTCCGTTTGCCAATCCAAAGCCCTTTTTGGCTGATTCTGGGCCCTCAAGGCAGTAGCTTGTTGGCATGACAAAAGACACCACTGGACCCCTCAAAGTCCCCAAGACCAAACTCGGCCGCAAAGGCACTTTCGCATGGGCCCTATGGGACTGGGCAGAGCAGCCCTACCCCACCATCATGCAGACCTTCATCTTCCCGGTCTACCTCGCAGGGGCGGTAGCCGAAGCCGGCACCAACGCCGATGCCCTGCTTGGTATCACAACCGGTGTTGCGGGCTTTTTACTAGCGATCATCGCTCCGGTACTTGGACGTAGATCCGATGAGGGCGGCAGGCGCAAGTTCTGGCTAATGGTCAACACCTATGTATTGGTACTGATCATGGTCGCAAGCTTCTTCGTGGAGCCCAAGGCAGAGTTCTTACTATTTGGTTTGGTTTTGTATGGACTTGGTTCGGTAGTTCAAGAAACGGCGTTTATTAACTACTACGCAATGCTCAAATCAGTTTCTTCCCCATCAACAATTGGTCGCATCTCAGGTTATGCCTGGGGCCTTGGCTACGCCGGTGGAATCTTGCTTCTAGCTGTTGCACTATTTGGATTTGTGCTTCCAGGAACTGTCTTTGGTGTTCCAGCAACCGATGGCCTAGAAGTTAGAACTGTTTTCTTGTTCTGTGCGATTTGGACACTGGTTTTCTCAATTCCACTTTTTGTTCGCGTTCCCGAGATTGAGAAGAAAAAGAATGCTCGCAAAGAGTCAATCCTTCAGTCCTACGGTGCAATCTGGGGTCAGCTAAAGAGCTTGCACAAGCAAGCTCCAGAAACTCTAAAGTTTCTAATCTCATCTGCTGTTTACCGCGACGGATTATCTGGTGTGTTTTCCTTTGGTGCAGTGCTTGGTTCACTTGCGTTTGGCTTTAGCCAAACAGAAATCATCATCTTCGGTATGGCGGCCAACGTTGTTTCCGGTATCGGTGCCGTCATCGGTGGGCGCATCGACGATGTTGTTGGTTCCAGAAACGTTATTGCGGCTTCGCTGATTGGTTTGATCATTGCCGGCTTCTCGGTGTTCCTATTTGCAGACGCCGGCCAGATTACCTACTGGATTGGTGGGCTCGCGCTTTGCCTGTTCGTTGGCCCTGCTCAGGCTTCTTCTAGAACATTCGTTTCCAGATTTGCTCCTGAAGGTCGCGAGGGTGAAGTGTTTGGTCTTTACCAAACAACTGGCCGCGCGATCAGCTTCCTATCTGGTTTCTTCTGGGCAACAGCGATCACAATCGGTGCACTGCTAACAGGAAAAGAAAACACCACAATCTACGGTGTGCTTGGACTGATGGTGATTTTGATTGTTGGACTTATTCTGTTGCTTAGAGTAAATCCAAACCCGCAGGTCAAATACGCGAGCTAGTTTTCTAGCGGAGTTTTACCGACATCTGTTCGGTAGAAGTTTTTGTGTGAGCGCGACGCTGTAGGTCCGCGCTGACCTTGGTAGCGCGACGAGTACTTATCTGATCCGTATGGGAATTCAGAAGCTGAGGTGAGCTGGAAAAAGCACAGCTGACCAATCTTCATTCCAGGCCAAAGTTTGATCGGAAGCGTCGCAGTGTTGGAAAGCTCTAGTGTCACGTGACCTTTGAATCCAGGATCAACAAAACCTGCGGTTGAGTGAGTTAGCAGTCCCAATCTTCCAAGTGAGCTTTTACCCTCGAGTCTGGCTGCGATGTTGTTTGGCAAAGTTACGAATTCGAATGTCGATCCAAGAACAAATTCACCCGGGTGCAGAATGAAAGCTTCGTCTGATTTGACTTCAATAAGCCTGGTTAGGTCATCCTGCTGCTCGGCAGGATCGATGTATGGGTATTTGTGGTTATCGAACAATCTGAAAAAGCGATCTAAGCGAACATCAAATGAGCTTGGCTGAAGCAGACCCATCTCGAGTGGCTCTAGGCCAATCTGGCCGGCTTCGATACTGGCGCGGATATCGCGATCTGACATAAGCATTTGTCTAGGTTACAACCTCGGGGGATTCAGAAAGTTCCTGCCCTAAGAGCGTTGCTAGGGTAAGAGAACCCACTTGAAAAGAAAGTCCAGCCGTGTTCGGTCATCAGCTTCGAGCTCGCATCTACTTCGCCCTATCTGCCGTTGGGCTCATCACTGCCTGGGTACTTAACGGAATCGCCTCCTTTGAAGGCGCGAATTATCTATCCGCCTGGTTCGGCTCGGTTGTGGACTGGGTGCTCTCGGTTGATTTGTTCATCGTGGCTGCAGCAACAATCGTTTTCATGCTTCACGAGGCTAGAAAGCTCGGGATGAAGCGGGTCTGGCTTTACTTCTTGCTGTCTGGCATCACGGCGCTTGCCTTTACCTTCCCGCTATTCATGGCCTTTAGGGAACTCAAAAAAGAAAAGATTGCTTTGGCTGGAGGCAAGATCGACAAGTTCGTGGTTGATGATCACACCGTCGAAGTCTGGGTTCCAGAAAAAGTACTTTTCTATACTCCGGTGCTGATGATGCACGATGGCAAAGATGTCTTCAACCCAAAAACCGCAACTGAAGGCAGCACCTGGCGAATCCTTGATGCCCTAAGGGAAGATCGCATCAAGGGCGATCTTCAGCCTGTGATTATTGCCGTGCATGGCCTGAGCAAACAAACTCGGATGCTTGAGCTAACCCCCCAAGAAATTGCAGAGCGTCATCCAGATATTTGGGATAACTTGCCGGATGAGTATCAACCCGTTGCAAAGACTCCAATGAATGCCAAATACAACCAGTTGCTTGCGGAAAAGATTCTGCCGATGGTTTTGGAAAAGTACGGCATCGAGCACGCGCCTGAGCGCACAGCAATTGCCGGTGCGAGCATGGGTGGGTTGGCTTCTTTCTACCTAATGAGCAAGTATCCAGATGTTTTTGGCGCGGCACTTGGTTTCTCAACGCACTGGATCTTGGGTCACGAGTACATGGTTCAAGAACTAACTGCATTGATGCCGGCTGCAGGCAAACATAAGATCTACACAGACGCCGGAACAGAAGATCTGGACATGTTCTACCAGCGCTTTCACCACGGCGCTATTGCGGCCTTGAAAGCTAAGGGATATGTGAGCGACAAAGATTTAATGAGCGCAACTTATCCTGGCACCGGTCACAACGAACCGTCTTGGGCGGCCCGAGTTCACCTGCCAATTAATTGGTGGCTGAAGGGCTAAAAGAGCTTTTCGATTGGTGCCTGCTTCACGGCAGACATAAACCTGATCACATCTTTATCAACCATCACATCACCCATCTTGATCGCGCGCGTGAGATAAAGC
>Ga0247843_1003140_pt1 | contig 27877 bp, 26 predicted proteins | sample LaCruzMarch2017__FD_192420 | JGI IMG/M metagenome (GOLD analysis project Ga0247843, IMG submission 192420) | Freshwater microbial communities from meromictic Lake La Cruz, Castile-La Mancha, Spain - LaCruzMarch2017_8m | ecosystem: Environmental > Aquatic > Freshwater > Lake | place: Spain... | reverse complement strand
CGAAGATGAAGTTCATGATCTTCCTCGCGATTCTGTTTCCTGCGGCGGCATTGTCAGTGGCATTTATACCATCTACCACTACTAAGCGATCATTATTTAGAGCAACAACAACATTATACTTACCATCCTTATCGTTGCGTTTGTCATCGTCGTCGTCCACCGCTGCTAGTAATAGCAGGACTACTAATCTATCACGCGTACCCATTGTCATATGTCCAGGATTTGGCAATGACAGTTCTGACTATACCAATCCGCTTAATAAGTTCCTAAAAGGCAAACATCGCAATGCACTCCGACCGCTGTTGCGGTCCAATTCAGATGCAGCCGTCATTTCGGCTTCACAACGAGCATTTGCGACCTTGGATGGCATCCCTAAAACGAATGGCATTGCTGCAATTTGTGATATTGACAATTGCAGTAGTAACTATATAGTGAAATCATAAAGGCGATGAATGATTTGTGTGAACTCCGAGGCGTGGGGCCAGCGACATCATCGGTCATCCTGTGTCTATATCGGCCTGACATATTTGTCTTCATGGCAGATGAAGTCGTTGAATGCTTGTATGAAGGAAAGCGGGGATATACAAACAAAATTTACATGCAGATCAATGATCGCTGTCGGGATATCGCGAGTCAGTTAAACATTGCTAGACAGAAAATGGGGAGGTAATTCCGACAGATCCTGTCATCGTTTGGACACCCTGCATAGTGGGTAAGGCACTATGGACTGTTGCAATACTGTCTGCTACCAATTGTGAAAGTGGTCTGTCATCAATCTTCAACCATGAAACAAAAAATAAGGATGACTCACTCAGATCAAGGAAAAGGACCAAGAAATGCTGAGTCGCAATAAATCTCCTAAACAAAGTGTACAAATTTATCTACGCACATACTACAAATTGTTCGGTGCACACCACGTTGGCAATAGTTAATAACATAACACCAATGTCACTTTTTGAATGTGTTTTTCAAGAATGTAATCTTTCCGCCTAAACTATTCGTTCCCGGACGAGTAAAGCGATCGATGCACTAAGAGGTTGTGAGTTCGTCGGCAAAGCGGCATTTCATCAATATATAGAAAAGCAAACAATTATCTTGACACATCTCCCCCAAAACTAAACATTATACATCTCTCGGTTCTGTCATGTCATCTATTTAAACATTTTCTGAAGTTGACTACCAAGATGGACAAGCTTTTCACCCTGCTTACTAACCTTTGTATATGATGCTGCTAATCCACCCATCCCTGTAGCATCAATGGCACCATCAATAGCATTATCTTTCATTGGATTAACAATGAAATTTCCCAACGCATCTTTAATAAAGTGACTACCTATGGTTTCAAAAACAAACTGGTTCAGAGGATTCTAGACCCGATGACTGTTGAGTATTTCCTAGCAATTGAAAACGACACTTACCAACCTGTTCCATGCCATATATGATGGCAAGTATAGTCGAACAGTCTACACCAGGTGCAATATCAATTGTTGATTCAGATCCTGTACCCAGCACAGCATTTTGGATTAATGCCTTGGTTGTTTTGGCCACCTGTGCCACAATCTCATCCTTATTATTCTTAATGGTAAATGTTCGACCCATATAGTCGCCGACTATCGTATATTCCTCATTTTCTTCCTCTCCACGGCCCACCTCGTAATGTGGAAGTAGTGATTGTGTCGACAATTTGCCTTTCTTCGCGATATTCATTATTATAGAATCAGTTCCTTCACCTATTAATTGGCATATATTATATTGAGCATAGTGAAAATATTGAACTGTTAGCATTGACAAAAGGGAAGTCCCTCCTATAATCAGATAATGTAGGGAGAGAAGGTTTTGTACTTACCATGCATTTTCTTAATATATTGCCGACCATGTCTAGACAAAGCCTTCGGTCGGATCTTAAAGCTTTGGTGTCCGTGATGACCAGTAACATCGGTGGCCGATGCCCACTCTCCGCCGGCCACGGCATGATGCTTATCACCATTCCCCAGTCCAAGTGGATCAAGCTTTTCATATGGATTTTTCCCGGGATGGTGTGATACCATAACGACTGTGCCATTGGCAACGTCGAATATCCGTACCTGAAACAGACACGGAAAAATCCAAATATGCATATTGATGAATCTTCTTCAACAGCAAAACACGAAAGAAATGCAAGATTGAAAAAATGTAAGCGATGGGTACTTACATCCTCCTTGGACATGTGGGCATGCTTCATTATGTAACGTTTCGTTGTATCAAAGTATACACCCGACATACGTATACCACTATCCTTCGATTGTGCGATGAGATTGGGGAGAGGTTCTCCAATTGCAAATTGGACAACGAAATTTGGATCATTAGCGAGTTTATGCATCTCGGCTGTCATTTTAGCGTGATATGGTTAACTAACGTCGACGATGCACAGAATGTTGTTGGCTGTTGCTGATACCATACGATGTTGTTATCACAGTGGGTTGAAGAACATAAATCTTTGAAGAAGAGTTTTTTGAGGCCGCATTTCCCGCTAAAAAACGGGCTTCGCCTCTCCTTGGGGAGAACAAGAGGCGAAGATGAAGTTTGTTCATGATCTTCCTCGCGATTCTGTTTCCTGCGGCGGCATTGTCAGTGGCATTTATACCATCTACCACTACTAAGCGATCATCATTTAGAGCAACAACAACATTATCCTTACCATCCTCATCGTTGCGTTTGTCATCGTCGTCGTCGTCCACCGCTGCTAGTAATAGCAGGACTACTAATCTATCACGCGTACCGATTGTCATATGTCCAGGATTTGGCAATGACAGCTCTGACTATACCAATCCGCTCAATCGCGGCACCGAGTATGGCTTCATTACGGCATTGACCAAACGCGGTTTCGATCGTAATTTAATTACCGCCGTGCCATTAAAAAGATGGGAATGGCTACGCGTTGCATTGGGGGTATTCGACGTTCCCAATTTTTATAGTGGGACATGCAAACCTACGGGGTTGGGCTATGGATGGTATATCTCACGATTACGACAAACTATAGAACAAGCATATATATATGGTGGACAAGAAGAGAAGGTTATACTTATTGGACATTCGGCGGGAGGATGGTTGGCACGTGCAGCATTGGGGGATGGATCATGGGATACTACGTCTGCCCTCCTTACTTATAATGATGACAATGCAAACAGTATTAATGTTGCACCTGCACCTACTACTACTACTACTACTACTACTACTAAAATTAGAGCAAGTGATCGTATACGTGCATTGATTACATTAGGGGCTATACATAAAGTACCAGCATACTCATACTCACAACATCATGAACATGATGAAGATGATGCAAAAAAGACTACCTCTGGAGGACCATCATCTTGTGTTACACGTGGTGCATTAGACTATGTCAATTCAATGTATCCTGGACCATATTTAAGTAATGAAGGCATTGCATATATTTCAGTAGGAGGGGATGCCATAATGGGCGTTCAACGACGACGACAACAACTCAAACAGCAACAAAAACAAATAGACAACGAAGAAGAAGCATCAGAAGAAGCAGAAGCAGCAGCATCAGTGGCATACACTTCCTACCAGGCAGTATGTGGTAATGGCAATACTACAGGAGATGGTGTCGTACCATTAGATTGGACATTATTAGATGGATCACGATCTATAATCCTACCAGGTGTATATCACTCTATTAATAAGGCAGGAACAGCACTACACAATGATAATTGGTATGGAGGTGATAATGTTATCGATTTTTGGTTATATGATGCATTAGATGAGATGGGAATTCGTATTCCATAAGGAGTGTCATATGATGAGATAAATCATTATATTATATATATATTTTAACTACTATATAATAATATGTTTAAACTGTAACACTATTCGTCAATCGTACCTTTTCAATCGTTCGGGCATCTGATGGGTTGATAATATTATACAACTTCATAGACATTTCCACGAAGTATTCAATCCCATGTCGGAAAGTAGTCTTATCAAATGACGATTCATAATTCTTCGTTAATGAAAAGACGTACTTACCATTCACATTACGGAATGTAAGTCGGCCATCCACCCCCGTCTTTTGAAGCGAGGCATTAAATTTACTTATTAACGTTGATATACTATTCCCTATAACTATTGCCTGTTTACTACTTTGTTCGTACCATGTTTGGATGATAATATTATTGGAAAGTGCATTCGGCACATCAAGACGATATTTCAGCTGTGAGTAAAGGAAGGTTGTGGTACCGGTATTATCAAGTTGAGATATAGTAATAGTTGGCAAACCAGAATTCAAAGTATGTATGAACCCATTGACTGCATCTCGTAACTTCATAACCTCACAACGTACTGATGACTGATGATGATGTTGTTGTTGTTGCTGATGTTGAGGAGGATTATTCTGAGGTTGTGGTGTTGTAGCTGTAGTAGGAGCAGTAGTAGTAGTAGTAGTAGCAGGAGCATTATTTTCTGTGTATGGTTGCAAGAAAGAAGAAAGTGATGCAAGGAAATCAATCAGTTGATAATATAATATAGGAAATAGACAAAATAAGATCTGTTTTTTTCTTTACTCACGTAACGTATCAAGACAAGTTATCAATGCAAGTCGAATCTGTTCTGCCAATGACGTATTTGGTATCAATTGCATTGGAAATAATGCATTCCCCGTTATTGGACTTTTATTATTATGTATCTCTAGATACGTTAGTATTGCCTGTCGTTCGTAGGTATTACCCTCATTGTCGGACATTGGTTCTTTCATTATATTCTTTGTTAAAGGACAGTAGTATTGCTTTTCTAGGAGAAGGGTGGTGGTGGTGGTGTTCGTAGTAGTTGTAGGGCGTGAAGATGTAGATGTATACCCAATTGTAGAAGGAAAAGGCCGTTGTTGGGGTACAGGAATTGCATCATTTAATGTTGGTCTTGGATTATATGTCGTGGGTGGTTTCACAAGTTCTTGTTGTGGAGTGACACATTCAAATATCTGCTGGTAGCATTTCCCTTTGACTGTTGGATGTAGAGGATGAGGTATTGTGCTCGAAAATGACTTACTTCGTTCACATTTTTCAATGGGCGTTTGTGGCTGAAGTAGTTGCGGTCGAGAATCATGAAATGATTTCTGCCTCCCCGGCGGTTGTGGTCGGGGATCATGAAATGATTTCTGCCTCACCGGCAGTTGTGGTAGAGAATCACGAAGAAATGATTTCTTCTTCCCCTTATTACTACTGTTGTTACTACTACTATTATTATTTGAAGGTTGTGGAACACTCGACTTTGCCGTCGTAGAGGACAATTGTTTATTCGTAGCAGTGGCATCAACATCCGCGGCCGATTTCTTACTCGACGAAATGGCAGTATCACTGTTTCTGCCGTTCAAGTATGTATGATAGCTTTGTTTCAAGTCATCATCGCTAGTAGTATTGTCCTCCGTTGTGCTACAATCACTACAACTACTGCTAAATGATGCCTTTCCCATTCTTCTGCTATTGTCCTTCTTCTTGTTGCCGTCATCGACTTTCTTCTTGACGTTGGCAGCTCGACATCGTGTTTTAACCTTTCCCCAATGCTTTTTATTCAAATTCTTATTCAACAGGGTACTACTGGACCTTTCCGCCTTCTTCGCGGCAAGCAGCTTCTCTAATTTCTCCACGCTCAGCTCGGTGGCGGGAGTGGTTGATACCGCAGTCTCATTCATCTTACCGCCCAGTCCATAAAGTGCAGATTTAGTTCCACGTGCTGTTGCCGCCTTGTTATTATCATAACTGTTATTATTATTATTATCAGCAGGAGATTCTAATCGTGATTTGGACGTGGATTTTGCACGTGTCGTTTTACCCTCTCCTCCTGCTACTTTTGTGGATGTACCCGGCGTCGCCGCCGCCGGAACGGGATCGATCTTCGTCTCCTGCTGGTGCGGCGGCGGCGGCGATGACTGCTTCGACGTGCCAATGTTTAGGTCCTTTTTATTCCTCGGCGGTAGATGTTGTAATCGTTGCCGCCTCTGCTCGGCCAAGAGTAATTTACCATCGTACTGTCTCCGTGCCGCCATGTGCTCCGTATCGAGCAAGAAACTCCGTGCCTCCATGACATCGTGCATCGCTCGTTCCACATTCTCGGCCTCCTCGATGCTCAGACCCGGCGGTCGTTTATCGGGGTGGAGATGCAACATCAACTTCTTGAACGATTTCGATATTTCGTCATCCGTCGCGCCGCGTTCCAATTTTAAGAGCTCGTATGGATTTCGTAGCGGCTCGCCTTTGGACGATAGGAGCGGCATAATATTGGGATGAATGATATGGATGGATGGGATGTTGCTTTTTGTATTATGGACGCGGAACGCGATGATCGAACTCTGTGTAGAACCGCCTCATCACGAAGTCGTAGAGGGCAGGTTCACAATAATAAATGTAGTCGGAGAACAGGAAAGTGAAAGTTCAAGTTGAAGTTTGTCCTTGTGCACGCGGGCCTTCGGAGGTGTGTCCGCGCCTTTTTTGGCCGTTGTGGCTGTGGTAGAGAGTAGGTAGGTATGCAATCCAATGACGATGACGATCACGATGCGAGCCTGCTAGTGTCTCCTATCGGTTCGTTAGTAGCAGTAGCAAGAGACAACGGCGATGAGGTGCAAAATAATAATGCTCCTTTTGCCGTTGGTCCTGAACGATCTCATTTCATCACGAATAGAAGAACTTCCAACCACGACGTCATTTTTCATAATGATGATAATGACAGCATGCCGTCGTCACCGTCGTCGTCGTTGGTACAGACTCCGGTGAAATCTAAATTCAACTACCTCGAAGCCATGGCAGAATTGGAATATCTGGCTCCGACTCCAGCGACGACCACTGCCGCCACGACGGAGAAGAAGGAAGAATGCAGTATTCGTATGAAAGGAACAGGAGGGGAGGTGCCGGTGGCTATGGATGGAGACGTTGAGGTCGATGATGAGAATAAGGCCAACAACAACAACAACAATAAAAAATCGTTAGTGATGGAGCATGATGACAATCATAATCACACGGAGCAACAGTTAACGTCAAATTCAACTGGCGTGGACACGAACAACTCCTCATTGATGGGACGACGAGTCCTGTTTACATTATCATCGTCATCATCGCCACCCATGAGTAAAGCAGAAGACTCATCAACTACTTGCATGATGGAAATGACCAATGTCAACAACAATTGTACAACTCACGAGGTAGTAGCGGTAGAACAATACAATTCCAATCATAATCACGTCAACGACTTCAAGAAATACTATTCAGCCTCATTACAAACTGCCAAAGACTACATTGGTATAGGAAATGATGTATCATCAATCGACGTCACGAATAATAATCATGACAATGTGAATGATAATGATGTATCATTCGTATTTCGACGGCCAGACTTTAAAGAAGAATCATACTACTCTGGCAACGATTCTTCTTCTTCGAGTATTGAATTAAAGCTGGGTGGTCATGATATGAATGATAGCCACGACTCAAATGCCCGACAATTAGTCGTTGGAGACGAACGAAAGATAATTATGAACGCTGATTTTTCTTCCATAGATGTGTGGAATCAATCATTGGACTGTCGTCCCGTCGGTCATACTAATGGCGATCCAAGCGATGATGACGTAATATCAACAAATGATAACAAAGATACAGATGTCAATGATGTGAATTTAAACATTGAATCAACAAATAATAAGAATCAAGCAACGAACAAGGTCATTCATCGTAGACGACCAACATTTCGTCCACCTCTTACTTCGGTAGATGATGACATCGACGTACCTTCACACTGGGACTCGATGGATACTACCGATAGTGAAGAGACAATTGATGCAGAAAGGTCGAGTGGTAATAAGTTAAAATCGACTTATGTCGAACGAATGAACGAATCGATTGATAATTACTTCTCAAATCGTTTAGATTTGCTCCCCGAGGGTAACGATGATGATGGTGATGGTGGCAGTAGGAGTAGCAGCAGCAGTATAAATGAAGATCGGCCAATACCCGAGAATATAAACTTGAGTTCAATCGAGAACCATTCGGGAGACATGTCTTGCGAACGTCACGAAACATGCAATACTACTAATGGAACAAACAATGACGAGTATAATGAAGGCACAATCCTATCAGTATTGAATGACAATTCATCCCAGATTGACGTTGATGAGTCATTGGAATCTGCTGCTTACGTCATGAGCAATAGTAATTATGAGCATCATCGTGAAGATATTATCACAGATTCGACGAACGCATTGCATGTTGTAAAAAGCAGTATCAATGAGTCCAATCCTACAGTAGACTTGATTTGCTTGTCAACTAGTAATGACGATCAGGTCTCGTCAGATAGCAAAAATCAATTGATCGACATACCGATAGATACTCAAGAAGATTCGATGCCGTCAAATTATGCGACTCACTTATCTAATAACAATGACGTACGGGATGTCAAAGCTGCGATAGATCCTGTTGTTTCGTCTGAACATTCCAAAATCTCTGTTGACGATGATAATTATGCTACATTATCAATATCGGACCCCAATGCGGCCTTTCGACAAGAATTGAAATCATCGCTTGGAATGAGGCCACCGATTTCGTGTATGGATGGTCCTGATTTTCTTCGATCGACATACAAGCCGCTTGTTGCAGAAACGTTCGAAGAGAGACGGGGAATTGATCCGGGTCCTTTGGCTGTCATGAAACAAACGTTGCCGGACAATAGCTTGTCACCTAATCATTCTGTTGACATATCGAGTGGTGATCTACTCGCAATTGACGATACGGGATCTGAGCCTGAACCGTCTATTGAGGGCAGGGGGAAATCCTCTATCTTTCATGTTTTATCTCATCAAACAGATCAAGATCTATATGCCAGTGAAACAATACAGACTTCATCAATCGAGGGAATCGCAACAGTTGATGATGTAGTCATGGACCAGCCTGGTCATTATTACAATAACAAATCACTTGCGTCGGAAGATGTTCTAGGTGACTGTAATGTAGCCTTGGAATGTTGTAAACCATCGCCGCCGGAGATCGCAACACAGGGTAATAGAAGCTCACTTGACGATTTGTCTTCCTATCAAGAGAGTTTTAACTCCACGTCGAATGAATTTATGGAACGTTTACGACATGCTGCCGAAAGTAGAAAGCGGGAAGTGACCCGTAGTCGCTACTCGATGGAGCGGAAGGAGCTGGCTCTTTACGAAGAAAAGACAGTACGCGGCGACGCATTATTATCAGCAGTGGAGGAAGAAGTAATGACGGAACTACCAATTCGAGCATCACCAACATTGTCAAATGGGCGTACACGTTCAGGATCTGTAAGTTCAATAGCCATAGGAGCGAAACGCAAAACCAGTAATGCATTCCGACCACATCCATCTCAGAATGACTCGTCTCATGTCATGAAATTGGCCTTGAATGCCAAGCCTCAAAAGAGACTGTTGTCTGGGGAGGATGCATCGATTGCAGAAGAAATTAGTCATCGGAAGCTTGTGCAGAAGGAGGCGGAGAGGAATAAACACCAGTCCACGTTCGTTGCTCGACCATTACCAATGACAACTCATGTACGGAGCCACCCTCTTCCTCCACTTGTTGGAGAAAATCTACTTTCGGTAGCAGCAACGTCGAATAATACTAATAGTACTGCCTTCATTCCTCATTCGTCGATCCGTGCCGAGAAAAGGAAATCCTATGACGCTGCAAGGACACAGCGAGATCAGCAACGGAGAGAGGCAGATATTGAGACTCGACGTCAAAGAATTGAACAAACGAAGAGAGAGATACAAGACCTAACGAAGCAAATCCGTTGAGGATTCTGCAGTTTCAAAAATATGCTGTATAGAAATTCATCAATATTTAGATACGCAAAGCATTATTATATTATCTTTTCCTAGCTAGCATCATCAATGGTTTATCATATTGATTATTTCGCGGCGTGGATATTTTACTTTCAACATTCTTCAATGTCAAATCAATTTCTGCATCCAAAAAGTCATCATCATCCATGTTTAATAGCTCCACCGAGCATACTTCTGGATTGTCACTGTGAAGACACCTATCTAACAACAAGCTGCCTTGACATCCCTCAAAATAATTCGAGGCATGATCAAATAGTTTCTTTATAACTTCAACAACCTTCGGTGTGGTAAGGAAGTTAGGTACACCCCCTCCAACATTCATTTGTAATATATACTCTACATCAAAGCTATTATAGGATGTAGGCACCAGTGTTGCAGCAAATAGGTATGTCTTAGCACGTACTTGTCTTGGTATATCCTGGGGTAATAAATGATTATGATATTCTTCCATCTCGGTGCCCCAGAGTATAGTTGCACCATTATCATAATTTTGCATACCACCACATATTAATTGTTCACGTGGGGAAATAATCCCTGATTTGGTTAATGTATATCCCACCCCGACCCGAGAACACAAACCATACTTTTCAACATTATTATGTAATAATGCATCCACAATACTAACATTGTCAATGGGATATAACTCTGTAACATGATCGACCTGATCATCCCACACTTTACGTTCCTCTTCGTTCATGATGAAATGACTAAATCGGTCACCGATACATGGACCAGCAATGGAGGCACGAAAACGTAATACGGGTGTATTAATATTTTGGAATGTATCCAATTTATCAATTTGATGCACTGTCTTTTGAGAATTCCTTTCAATCTTTTTCCATTTCAGTTGGGGATTCTCAATTGTTGCTTCAAATCCAACCTTAGCGTCGGCAGTGGTGGTAGGTCGTGTGCTGTCCATGACAAGATTGGCAAGCGGTGATACCATCGCTATGCGTTCGAAGAGAAGTTCAAGATTCGGCAATTCAATCTCTACTCCCTGTTGCCATGCATGTCGAATACTACTTGACACGGAGGCAGAAGACTTACGCACTACTACGTTCGTGCATGATGTGCTCGGAATGGTGAAAGCGGCGATCGTCGCATTATAATGATATGTTGCGAAGCAGAGGTAGATTGCTATTCGGACAAACAACGGTGATGCAGCAGCAGCAGACTTCATTGGAACTGCCAGTGTACATTATCTAGTGAAGCCAAAGAAGATGAGTGTCAGTCCTCTCTTGTGAAAGTCTCTGTTTGTTGTGTGTTGTGTGTGTCTATCTAGAGGTACCTATGTATTTATTTACAACAAACCCCCAACATTCTTTTAAATGCAAATCCCGGAACAGTTCAAACGTAAGAGTCGTGCAGCAATACAAATCCTTCTTGCGACATCGACGCCATGTCCCCCAGCGAGCTGAGCCTACCGACCCCATAGTACCCGAACTGAACAGGGGACGACGAATGCGAGGTGCTGGACGACGATGTCAAATTTTCTTGGCGTGCGCTTTCGCTGTTGCAGTAGTGGTCTACGAGCCAGCGTTTGTGGGAGCAGCTGTTGTGACAGGCGATGAATCTGCTTCACCATCGTCCAAGCCGACAACTTCTGAACCAACAACTACCTCGTCACCTAGTTATTCGGTACGACTTGTAACGTATTTATCCATTCTTCTCACACCCCCCCTCTCTCTCTCTCTCTCTCTCTCTCTCCGCTTTGTTCCACTTTCACATCCAATAATTTAATCAGCCTACCGAGGCGTTGACGCATTCTCCTGAGACAGATTATCCAACGTGGAGTTCAAATGAGGAGCGGGCACTTTCTCCGGTTGATGACTATAATATTCCTACAATGGGTTCACAGTGGGTTCCAACGTGGAATGACTATAATGTTCCTACAATGGGTTCACAGTGGGTTCCAACGTGGAGTCCAAATGAGGAGCCGGCACTTTCTCCGGTTGATGACTTGAATATTCTTATGTTGGGTTCATCGTTGTCGCTTCCTCTTGAGACAGATTATCCAACGTGGAGTTCAAATGAGTTTCCGTCACTTTCTCCGGATGATGACTGGAATATTCCTACAATGGATTCACAGTTTCCAACGCCCCCCTATTACTCATAATAATAGTGATCTGTTTTCCTATATTCTTCCAGGCGTGTTGTCGTTTAGGTGGATCTGTTGGTGATAGTAGCGCTGGTGGCACTGGCTCCTCTACATTTGGTTTTGGAGGTGATGGTGGTGGTGGAGGTTGTGGCGGCGGTGGTGGTTGTGGTGGTTAGCTACTTTATTCTTCACCGATAAAGGTCATAACCATGCATTGTTGCACTGCAGTTATGCTAATTACGGCTATTGGAAAAACTTTGCGTTGGTGGCACCTAATCAAATACAAGTCCAGACTAAAGTTAACGGGTGTAATGATATTATGTATTTGTGCACCACGCAAATTATTCTTTGTGAATAACAGCTTTGAATAATGGATTGTCACATTCATCGCCGCAGGTATCAATCAGCATTTGATCATCCCTTTAATTGTACAAGTGTCATGGATCTCGACTATTCCATGACTTATCATCAATGTAATATTCTAGTCAGTTTCCTCTCTTCACCGTGGTAGCCGCTCTTGAGCATCTTTTCCAGCACATGTTCAAAGTCAATCAAAAACATTTCATTGTCCTCTCTGTATTTGAGCATCATTTCAACAGTATCGTGAGCGACGGGACAAACAGCAGGCTTGACTGAAAGAGTTCGCTCTCTGATGTAACCGCCTGAGTCCGAGCCTGAACCTGAAACATCATTCGTCTCCTCCTGTTCAGATTTGAAGACACAGCTCACAGCGCCGGCATTTCCATCTTCATCCACATTCATGTAGGCTGAAAGATCCCTTGCTAATCCCATGTCTGCGTTGGTCATAATCGGTCGCTCCGTCTCGCCCTCCTTCTCCTGGAACCACTGATACCGTGATGGTATATTACCTTCATTGTGCACAAGCTCTATTTGCCATGACATATCATCGCCTACAAGCATATCGTAGTATCGATTGTTCAATTCATAATCATCAGCTTTGTAGACCCATCCCTCTTCCTTGCCAATATTTCCGAATCCAACGTTCTCCCGATGAGCCACCGCGACGGCATGTACACCCATGACAGTGACTGTTTCAGCAAGGTCGAACTCGAAGTTCTTCGCAAAGAAGTCAAGCAACTCATGTGTCGTTAAATCATTCGTTGGCATCGTTACGTCTGGCCCACCGACTCCTTTAGCATCAGCGTCAATACAGTCATGACGTCCAATGTACCGCATGAGGAAATGATAACCGTGTGGCCGTCCATCCACAACTGCCAAATCAGCACTCACAAGCGTTGCCATGGCCCAAATATCGGCTCGAGAATAACTCGCCTTGAACATGTCCACAATGGGATAGATCGCGTCAATGGGTTCCTGCAATCCCTTGTTTTCAGGATTCGTCATGTCTATGCAGCCATCGCAACCACCAACACAATCATGAAATCCCAATCTCAAAAACTTGGGAATCAATTCTCTTTCGGAGTCCTTGATTAATTGCGTTACTTGTTCGCGGACATAGTTGATGTCATGCTTGTAATGCCCATCACTGTCCCACCCATCTGCGTTCCAGCCTGCATAATCAGTCTCGGGCCATTTAGCTGCCCACTCAGCCGCAGCGTCCTCGTCGTCGTTTGGCCATTTGGGCTCTGGCTCCTCACCCCATTCATGCTCAGGCTCAGGCTCGTGGTAGTAGCCTTTGCTTCCCTTGCTACCATAATCATATCCACCTTTGCTTCCCTTACCGCTCTTTCCAGATGGTTCGGGTTCAAGCTCTGGTTCTGGCTTGCCCCATGAATCCTCCGGCTCGTAGTGCCATTCGGGCTTTGTCTCAACCCATCCAGCGATCGAATTTTCCTCCCAATGTGGCTCTGGCTCGTTCCATTCAGGCTCAGGTTCGTGCCATGAGTAGGGCTCTGGTCTTGGCTCAGGTTGGTAGTATCCACCCTTGGATCCCTTTCCGCTCTTGCCGTACGGTTCTGGTTCTGGCCAGTGAGATTCGGGCTCATGTTCAGGTCCAGGTTTACCCCATGGATCTTCAATATGAGGGTAGTGCACATAATATGGATCTTGCCATTCAGGCTTTGTCTCAACCAATCCAGCGATCGAATTTTCCTCCCAATGTGGCTCTGGCTCGTACCATTCAGGCTCAGGTTCGTGCCAGCCACCCTTGGATCCCTTACCGCTCTTGCCATATCCTCCCTTGCTACCTTTTCCACCCTTGGATCCCTTGCCAGACTTGCCATGATGATAAGACCAGTAGGGTTCAGGTGCTGGCTCTGGATCGGGATATGGCCAGTAGGGTTCTTCTTCTGGCTCAGATGACCAGTAAGATTCGGGCTCAGGCCAGTATGTTGGTTCTGGCGTCGTCAATTCCTCGTACTGTTCCCATCCCCATGGCTCTGGCTCTGGATCGTGCACATGCCAATAGGCTGAAACTGTAGTTAGTACGACATTCGATCCAGCGACTATAAGTGGAAGTGCGATTGTAAACTTCATCATATTTGTTTAACTAAACATATATATTATTCCAAGTGTGATGTAAATAGTTATGAGATGGATTGTATGTTCAAACAATGATGCGCTCAATACCTTATTGGAGATGTAAATTCAATAGACAGAGTGGAATACAATAGTAGATGACAGTCGTAGTCCTCTCTTTCCATGGGAAAAATCAGAACGATGATGAACGGCATGGTGGAGAGAAAGTCGTTCACGAGAGAGACGCCCCTCGGAGGAGTGGCCATAAACTCATTTGAGCTTGTAAAAGTTTGAAGTTATCGATTTGGCGGGATATGTACTTCAATCGTTTCTAGCTTTGAATTCAAACCTTTCGCGTGATTTCTTCTTTGGCTTGAACTTGCCAATAACCGCTAGAATAGATCCATATCGGTCCACTTACGACCCAGTTGCGTCCTCGAGCCTCCTATCATTGCCATTCATAATTCATACCTTTATTCCACCCCGACCAATGGCGTTTTCATCTGGATATAGCGTCGTAGTCATTGCGGCTGCGATGACAATAGTCGTCGTCGTTGTTGCATCATCGTCCAGTCTTGTAGTAGCAGAAGAGGACGTCATTCATAATAATATCATGCCCAACAATGCGCACGAGGTACGTGTGAAATTATGACATACTTTGACTTGTTTTGTGTTGGTATGTTGAGAAAGATACACCTGTGTTCGGAGTAAGGGTGGCGATATGGGTGGAACACAAAAGTTGTGTAATATATTCTCTATTTTGTGTGCGATAAAAGATGAAAAAAAAGAAGAATCGAGTAGATTCTCATCCCAGATTTGTCATAATAGTTCTTGACATATATATTATACCAACCCACGCTTACACCCGGTGTGCTATATTTTCACTCCTTTTCTCTTAGCAACGGCAGTTGCGCGATGGATGGTCGACGCCAGAATCTACGTACTGGTCTGTTCCCTCTCATTGGTCCGAGCCTGAGGCATGGGGTTACTACGAGTACGAGCCAGAGCCCGAGCCATATGGCAAGAGTGGCAAGGGATACAAGGGTGGTAGATATGGTGGTAAGAGTGGTAAGGGAAGCAAGAATGGTTACTACCACGAGCCAGAGCCCGAACCGAAACTCTACTGGCCAGAACAAGAACCATGGTGGAGATGGGAACAGTATGAGGAATTGAAGCCAGAACCAACATACTGGCCTGAGCCCGAATCTTACTGGTCGTCTGAGCCTGAAGAACCCTACTGGCCATATCCCGATCCAGAGCCAGCACCTGAACCGTACTGGCCATATTATGATCCAAAGCCAGCGCCTGGACCCTACTGGTCTTATCATGGCAAGTCTGGCAAAGGAAGCAAGGGTGGGAAAAATGGTAAGGGAAGCAAGGGAGGATATGATTATGGCAGCAAGGGAAGCAAAGGTGGATATGATTATGGTAGCAAGGGAAGCAAAGACTCGTACCACGAGCCTGAGCATGAATGGGGTGAGGAGCCAGAGCCTAAATGGCCAAACGACGACAAGGACGCTGCGGCTGAGTGGGCAGCTAAATGGCCCGAGACTGATTATGCAGGCTGGAACGCAGATGGGTGGGACAGTGATGGGCATTACAAGCATGACATCAACTATGTCCGTGAACAAGTAACGCAATTAGTCAAGGACTCCGAAAGAGAATTGATTCCCAAGTTTTTGAGATTGGGATTTCATGATTGTGTTGGTGGTTGCGATGGCTGCGTAGATATGACGAATCCTGATAATCAAGGCTTGCAGGAACCCATTGACGCGATCTATCCCATTGTTGACATGTTCAAGGCGAGTTATTCTCGAGCCGATATTTGGGCCATGGCAACGCTTGTGAGTGCTGATTTGGCAGTTGTGGATGGACGGCCACACGGTTATCATTTCCTCATGCGGTACATTGGACGTCATGACTGTATTGACGCTGATGCTAAAGGAGTCGGTGGGCCAGACGTCACGATGCCAACGAATGATTTAACGACACATGAGTTGCTTGACTTCTTTGCGAAGAACTTCGAGTTCGACCTTGCTGAAACAGTCACTGTCATGGGTGTACATGCCGTCGCGGTGGCTCATCGCGAGAATGTTGGATTCGGAAATATTGGCAAGGAAGATGGATGGGTCTACAAAGCTGATGATTATGAATTGAACAATCGATACTACGACATGCTTGTAGGCGATGATATGTCATGGCAAATAGAGCTTGTGCACAATGAAGGTGATATACCATCACGGTATCAGTGGTTCCAGGAGAAGGAGGGCGAGACGGAGCGACCGATTATGACCAACGCAGACATGGCATTAGCAAGGGATCTTTCAGGGTACATGAATGTGGATGAAGATGGAAATGCCGGCGCCGTGAGCTGTGTCTACAAATCTGAAGAGGAGGAGACGAATAACCGCCGATCTCTTCAGAGCAAGCCTGCTGTTTGTCCCGTCGCTCACGATACCGTTGAAATGATGCTCAAATACAGAGAGGACAATGAACTGTTTTTGATTGACTTTGAACATGTGCTGGAAAAGATGCTCAAGAGCGGCTACCACGGTGAAGAGAGGAAACTGACTAGAATATTACATTGATGATAAGTCATGGAATAGTCGAGATCCTTGACACTTGTACAATTAAAATGATTCTAAATATAGCGAAAATTTGTTTGTCCTGGATCGGAGTAGCTCCTGTGATCCTGGGGTATATGTTATTTTGTTAGGTTATTAGGTGTCATGGTGTTAGAGTTGACTGATATATATATTGCTGGGCACAGCGAATGGCATGGAAGGTTAGAACTTACACAATTACATATTTTGTTAGATATATGATAACATTATGATCTAAGACACACACACATAGATTGTCTAATCAAAATGCTTGCGACGATATTGGAAATATTCGCGTTTTGCATTCACACTCACAAGCCGCCTCTCTGGTAATATACATGCAGTAAGTTTACCACCATACACACATCCTGTGTCGAGGCCTACTGCGTGCTCGTATTGTTGCAAGCCTCTATCAGCATCATGTCCGAAGAAGACAGTTTGCGGTCCATCCCACAGTCTCGCCCAGGGCCAATTGTTGAAGAATTTAGAAGTGACGGTCCCATCTGGTAAGATAGACCTCATATTCATCATCAACCTTGGATTTTGTTTCGCCAAGCGTATTCCTGATACGAAACCAGCATGCACGAATAGTGCGTTCAGATGCGAGCTGCTTATAAACCACGGTAAACTATACATCCATTTAAGATCGGCAGTACTTAGAGCGGATGCGACATGGTAGTGCTCACTTCCAATCACAGGTGGATCTGCACCCGACTTAATTGCCTGATGCCATCTCACGACCTCGAAATCATGGTTGCCGCGCACACCTATAGCTCCAATTTCTCGAGCCATTTGGACAACAGACAAACTATCTGGTCCTTTGCATACCAAATCGCCCAAAAAAATGATTGTATCGCCCTGTTATTATTTGGAAATAGTGCGAAGAGGAAATAAGCACAATATGATGGATTAGAGATGATGTGTGCATGTGAGTGAACAACAAACGTGTATATCCTCCGTCTCAACCACTTCTCTATTTTCCACCTGACCCATCTCCTCAACACACCTCCATCTCCTCCTCCTCCTCTCCCCCATGTATCTTTGTTCATGTATTAAAAAATATAATTCATTCAAATCATTCTTCTCTTCTTCGTCATTTCATATCCATCACTTATAACAAGACACTACACTATTCGTCTTCAACTCTTGACAAACTTACCGGATGATAATCACATTTTCTTAGCAACGCCTTCAATTCATCAATGCAGCCATGAACATCTCCGATAGCAATGACCTTTGGCTGGTTCTGCCGTGCCCGTTCAATCGCAGCATCAAGAAGATACGGGCCTAATTTACCTTTGTATGGGGCGTTGGACAGATTCGACTCCGAGTAATCAAAGAAGACACCACCGTTGCCCCCACCAAGCCACATATCATCCTTAGCAATTAAAATTTCGCCATCCATTCCAAACGGCCTATCCTTCTCGTCCGAATTCAGATCGTCCCAGTCCGGGTCATCACCTTCATCGTCTATATCAACTACATATTCTTTCTCGTCATTATCTTCATCTTCGATCTCAAATAGGAATTCCTCCACTATGCGATCACGAGTGCTATCCGGCCAACCTTTTTCTTCCCTCGCAGCACGAGCCAACATCATAGCCATCCTTCCATCATCCATGGCGCTCGCTAAAGCCCCATTTACCATCTTTGCTGCATTTTTGGCCTCACCCACACCCATAGCCTGTCGAGGATATAATTGAAATTGAACAGTTATGTCTGTAGATCCTCCTTCTACGTCAGCCAATGCCAGCTTAGTAATTTGTACATCAAATCCCAATTCGTCAGCATTAATTGATAGATCTATACCCCCCAGCAGTACACGACGAAAAGATTTGCCATCATTACTCTCCTCTATTTCAGACAGGCTAACTCCCAATGAAAACTTAAGTTCGCCTCCAAGAGTAAATGTGAGTCTATCATCAGGATATGACGTTCCGCTTGCACCCGAATCCCAAACACTGTTAGACTTCACAGGCCCTAGCGAATTATCAGAGTTGATACCACTCCGACCGCCACGGCTGCTATTTTCACTCCGTTTCGTACGCTCGTTCGATTGTTGCTTTAAACCACCACCAAACCCCCTGGGTGGATTGAGCTCACGGGAGTACTTCAGTGATCTAATCTTATACATGACCGCTCGACCCGTAACGTCGTCGTCGTCGTCGTCGTCGTCGTCGTCGTTATTATCGGAATTCCCATCATTGTCCCCCATAGTACGATCCCTCTGATACACAGCATCCATCCTACCTGTACCAATACCAGCATACGACCCCACCGTGCCACCGTCACTAGTAGTAACAATTGATGACAACTCGGATGGACATATTCCCCACTTAACTGTCATGGCAACAAAGTTTTCACAATATAGTGATACACTTGTTTGTCCAACCTTACTTGCTGAATGCATATTCATTAATGGGCCAAAGTCGGGTGAATTCGTTGTTATTGTACGTGCAAACAATCGTGGATGCTTGCGGTAGTAATTCAATTCGACGAATCGTTGGGGTGGGTCAGCATTGATGGGTTCACCACCGACTAACATTTCCATTCCCCGTCGTACCATCTTACGGTTAATGCCACGGCCACCACGACCACGACCACCGCGACCGGCATTGATGTTGTTGTTGTTAGGACTATTTTTTGATGATCTAGACTTTCTGTTCCCGCTGCTAGTAGTAGCTAACCGAGACTGCGCTGGTTGCTTACTAGAGAAGCCATCCTCTGATAACATCGTGTACGACACTGGGGGTAACTCCTCGTTGATGCTATTCTCATCGATTGAGAAAGAAGTATGGCGATCATCAGGTGCCAATGTTAGGCCTTCCGGTACCGTTAATCTTTTACCACCTCTACTACTACGTCGTCGACCTTGTTGAGAAGAGTCTAATTGTTGTCTCTCATCCCTCACTTGCTCGACCATTGCTGTTAGTTCTCTCCGTACATCCTTAGACATGGATGAAGTTTGTAATATCCTTCCTTCAACAACATTGTACCCCTCATCCCCCGCTACAGCTGTTGTTATGTCGTTGCTGTCATCATCATCATCTTCATCATCCACACGCATCGTCGATGATGTTGATGCAGCATTATTACGACGTATACGTATTTTATTCCCCAGTGTTGATAGTCTGCCACTTTGTTCAGCCGAGAATGGTAATTCCTCGTCATCATTCTCGTCAATAACTTCAGAATCCTCTTCCCCAGCTATAGCAGAAGAAGAAATAATGTTATTGTCATTCCCTGAAACAATATAATCAGCCAAGGATGGATCATCCCCACTAGCTGCCAATTCCGTTGTCATACTAAATGATGCTGTCGATGATGATGATGATGATGATGAGGAAGAGGATACAATTGACTGCGTCGATCGGTAGAATAATTCACGTACGGGTAATACGCCCTCAATTTCGGATGAAAAATCAAATGTTGATGATGATGAGGTTGATCCAAATGATGATGACTCAAATGATGATATCCCTCCTTTGTCATCAGCAGTTGACAATGGATAAAATTGTGGAAATAATGAAGACACTGATGATGATGATGATGATGATGATATAATATTCCCACTGGAATTGCTTTTGACTTGCCAATTACTTCCATCATTGCCACTTCCAACCTGCTCTTTGTTTGGCATCGATCGTGACGACATTGATGAAGATGGTTGTCCTCCTTTGCCTCCTCGGTTTGATGACGATGACGATGATGACCACCGTTGTTGACCCCCCTCGTCATCACTATCATTACTCGACGACGATGACGATGATGACGGGGGTGTAAGCAATTTTGTTTTTGGTCGTATTGATGATGGGAGGGTCGACTTTATCCGTCGTGGTGTCGTCGCTGCTACCTTTTGTTTTCCTTCATTGTCACTTGAATCATTATCGTCAGAAAAGAATTCGTCGTCGTCATCATCATCTTCTTCGACTGAATTAGTATTCGCCAATGATCGTCTCATTAATGAAGCATCGCCACCAAAACAATAACGTTGCTGATGTAGATGAAGACATAATTTTTTTCGTCGTCGTTGTCGTATTGGTACTATAGAGAAGTAAATATTATTAGCGTTGTTATTGCCGAGTTGTGACGACGACGACAAGAACGAGTAGGAGAACCCATCAACGATACAACTATTATTCCTCCCTCCTCCATTGTTGCTAGCTAAACAGGAGGAGAATACTATTATCAATTGTCGTACACCCCCGATGGAACATCGTCGACGCCGCAAACCCTCGACGACGGGCGCCATCGTGGTTGTTTTGTGTGAATTGCAATGCCAACAATCAATACAAACGTACCAGGGATGGGAGAGTTGTTGGTTGTTTACCTATGTTCTCATTTTTTATACTGAACGTGTAGGATGACATCAAACAGCTGTGGCCGATTGTGGCGTTGCAGGAGGTGCTAGTCTCAAGGTGTGTAAATCGTGCATGCTCGTCAGGTATTGCAACGCTGCGTGCCAGGCGAACCATTGGCCGACGCATAAACCTGCATGTAAACAACGAGCGGCCGAACTACGACTACGTGATGATGAGGCTCTTTTCAAAGTCCCACCAGCTAAGGAAGACTGTCCCATCTGCTGCTTCCTGACGATGCAAAAGAAAATGATATTTTGTTATTCGCTTCCAGATGCGACTGTATCGTCCGTACCTATCTACGATTTTGTATGGACACACATTATCCATGTTGCGGAAAAATCATTTGCAGAGGTTGATGAGAAGCGCCATAGCCGAAACTATATAAGCTACGAATAACTCCAATCCAATTACTGGGCCTTCCCCTACACCATTCACCTCTGGTACTCATAATATCATGCCACCGCACGATAATATTGCAGTGGATGATTATTTCATTTCTCAACGTACAAAAAAACGAAAATTCATTCAGGAAAACAGCTAACGACGAATGTCTTGTTAGTCCGGCGTAATGATTATCCTCGGGGCAGCCTGAATCAACGTAGTTCTGCAAGCTACGTGTCAAAATCTTGGCACCTTTTATCGCCAAATCGGAAGGATTTGATGGAAGAGCACTCAATATACTAACGCGACTATCAACATAATTCCTGTCCATTTCCTCAGCGAGGAAATCTTCGTCAATGTCAAGCTCATCAGGGATAACTTCTACTGTGGAAGTTGAAGCCTCGCCATCGTCGACGTCATCGCAGTATTCTTCTACACTTGAATCGACAATCACAGCGTCATCGTCGGTGCCTGTAATTGAAACTGCATCGATGTCCATCTTTGACTGATCATCCAGCACTATTGAGCACACAACGGTATCGCCTTTCGGCATTCGTGCCAACAACACAGACTATTTGGTCACGACATTTACCTTGATTCTCCGCTGTACAGCTTCTAGACGAAAAGATTTGTTGGAAAGAGATTCACAAGCTGGATTAGCTGCAGAAAGTTGTTCAATGTCACGAAGTGAGCGTTTCACAGCAAGGCGTTCAGACGTTGTCGAAGGCATTGCTCTAATTTTTTTATTGCTGATTTGGTCGTCAAGGAGAAACGGCGCAGAGAAATTTTTTCGAGGTCATCAAGGTCAAAATTCTTGTCTTTGACTCAGCCATGGTCGTCCAACGCAAAGACTCAAAAACGCCCTCGACCAAGTTAAGGCGTGCCAAAGTCGGTCTTGGTGCTGAAGTAACGACGACGTCCCCACCAACAAGTATTCATCATCGTCACTTGCCAACGTGCGAACCTTTCACCAGCCCGGTGCCATCCTCGAAGACTTCATCCGGGGTGGAAGTGTCGAAACGATTCTCCCGGGATGAATTGGAAGATGCGGTTCGACGAAACAATGCCGAAATGGCCGCTTATAGAAAACGAAATACAATGTCAAAGCACACACGAGGAGGCACAGTTGGAGGAGGTCAGTATCAAATTGTCGATGCAACGGCAGGTCAACTTAAGTTGCTCGACGTCGGAGTGAAACTCTGTGCACGCAAATACAATGATGCCAAGGCTGATGCGGATAGATTGGAGGAAGAAGTTAAATCACAGAGCCATGTACTCATTGAGCTCATACGTGAGGCCAATGCTCTTGACACAATGATGGAGGGAAAAAATGAGGATGCAAGGAAGGTTACCGGTCTCGTGACGGAGATACAGGATGCCAACGAGTGCTCCGATGAAATCCTTCACTACCGGCATCAGCTAAATCACGTCAAGCATCGCTTATGGGATGACTCGGAGTCGTTAGAGATTGAATTGGAGGAGCTTTCGGGAGCATTGGCCACTGCTGCAAAGGAACAGTCTCGGTGTCAGAAAATGCTTGCTGAGCTAGAGTCGGGTCTCGTATGCGCATCGATAGCACTCGATGAGACGATACGAGATACGACCATTGCCGACGAGGAGCGAAATCAAGACCTCGCAATGAAACAGATTGATGCCAAGAATGCTGGTAGGATGGAGGAATGGAACAGGAAACGACTGGAATCGAATTTGTTAATGCACGCATCACTCGGTGATGCAACGAATCGATCCGAAAGAGAGAGACTCAAACGAACATATCATGACCGTGGGAGTCAGATGAAGGACCTGCGCAAGACAATGGCTGAAAAGGCAGCATTGCTATTGTCACTGGAGGAGTCATTTGCGCAAATCGAGCAAGGTACTGGCGTGAATAGCATCGATGCAATGGTACAGAAGATGACGCATCACGAGGAAGGTCGTCTTCGTCTAGTTCAGGAAAAGAAGGACGTGGAAGAGAAACTGAAGGGAATCAAGGAGTCGCTCATGAACGACATGGAAGAGCTGTCTCGACTAAAGACTAATGGACTTGGCACCACGGAGATTAGTCGAGAGATAGTACTCAACATCGAGGAGTCTATTGCCTGTGAGAAGGCGAATGGGAAGATAGCCAAATCTACCCAAGAACGACTAGAAAGTCTTCTCGTTGGAATACGTCAAGGTGTCATCGGACTGTACACACGTCTCCTTCCCTTTGACACAGATGGACAAGCGCCACAGTTGGAAGACATCATTGTTAATTCTGAACAAGCCGCGTCCGATACGATGGAGATGATTAGCTTCAATGAGAAAATTCTTGGCATGATGGTGACTGAAATCGGAGGAATCCATTTTGTTGAACCGAAAGCTGGCGGTGTGGATAAGGACGACTTCGATGAACCAGCCGAAGATGTTGATGTTCGTGTAGCATCAAAGGTAAATAATGTGATGAGAACCATCTCTGCTCTTACTAACAGTTCATCCTACTAACTTGATGCCTCTTTCCCACACCATTTCAAAAATCTAAAGCCTGACTTCGACGAAACAATCAGAGACGATGGCGAAGTTGATGATGCATCATCATTCGAGTCGAGTGATGATGTCCCGTCAAGGAATAAGCTAAAAATGATCAGCGAGATTAAGGTCGATGTTCGAAATAACAAGCATGAACAAACAAGAAAGAAGAAGAATGTCATGAAGAAGCCACTGTCTCCATCACAGATGGAGAACAAGCAAGGAGATATACAAGAAAGCCTTCCGACAACTTCCGATCATCGTGCATCAGACATGACCACTGATTCGCATAATCCTGCCACATCCAAACTCGGAGAATTTCTAATGTCTCCGAAGATGAAGACCCAACCGAAACCACTGGATGGAGTACGAGCCTTCTTGACTGAGCTGCCTCCTGAGGATTAGGGACGGCTAATAATCTGATTGGGGAGAGGGTTCCAACTGTATGCATCAATTGACACCGGCTCGTTATGACACTCAATTCGATGAAATTTTTTTACATATTAATCAATAACTCTGTTTCTAACCGAGTGATAAATTTGCACGAAGTACACAAATGGGTCGTTGTTCAATAATTCAATAACATCAGAGGTCCTTAATGAATTGTTCCAATTGGACTTTATCAGCTCCTGAAAATTTATTCACCGTCTCCCCATCTTTTGACAAGACAAATGTCGGTACTGCTGATATCTTAAATTCTGTCGCCGACTCCTGAAATTATAATCCAAAGAGAAATGTATTTTGTGCATGAAAAAACATTGAAATGTTTGTAACGCTCAAACTACTTTTTGATCTTACCTGATTGCTATCAATATCAATCTTACCAAATGCAACAGTGGGATATGTTTCCGCCAACGATGTATAAATAGGTGCAATCATCTTGCACGGTGGACACCATGTCGCAGTAAAGTACAAAACAGACTTGGGATTGTCTACACGGAACTTTGTGACGGCGTCGGTGGTATCGAGGACTTTTACAGAAGACATCCATCTCTTTCGATCATTACTCACAACTATGCGGAGCGCCGATGACAATCGACACTGAAGTTGTAGATTCGCGGCTACCGTCATGATGCGATCTCCTAGTGTCTAGTTACTTTTTTTTGGGAGGACATTTTTGGGCAGAATGTCCTTCTAAAAGGACATTCTGTTTCCTACGAGTTCCTATTTACGTTGACTCTGGTACAAAATCGCTGGTCTCATTCACTTTTTAGACACAAATCAGCTTGCGCGCACTATGGCACTCTTTGTGGCAAGGTGCACCGTACTCATTTCCCCACATCATGACACGCCATCGACGTGAATATTGGGTCAATATCTCACGCCGTGCCGCGCCGGCGTTACTATATTTAATAGTTGCATGAAACGCGCTATTTCATGTATTTAATGGGCAGCGCGCTGTATCGTCGAGGGCGGTATGGTGGTCGGACCTAGACGGGCACTGATGACGATTATATTGCCAGACCACGTCTATTTACTTGGTGCCATTCGTGGTGTCGGTTTACCGACGGCGGTCAGCATATTATGATGCAGACGTGTGCTATGAATATGATTTACAATTTACTTTGGTGCAGGGGATGGGGGTTGGATGAATTCAACAATCAAATATAAGAGGAGAGGTAGCAGTGGCGAGGGTCATGGTGCTTGATTGTGAGCGGTAATTATGGCCTGTGTCACACGATAACGAGTCTTGCGCATCCGACGACAAGATCTTCGATTAGTTGATTTTCAACATTTATTATACAACGACGACGGAATAATGATGACGATTTATTATACGACGACGACGACGACGACGACGACGGAGTTATGATGACGACAGTGGATACAATGAGGATACAGCGAGGATACAACAATAATGACGACGACGTCAAGGATATGACTACGAAGATGAGGAATGATGAGTACAACGACGAAGATGACACAACAACCAACTATGACTGACATGAATGACACACGACATGAATGACACAACAATCAACTAACAGTCATGGTATCAAACGAAACGCAGTGGAGTAGTGGAGTGAGGCTAGCGTTGATTTTGAGTGTATGATAAGATGATTGACGTTGCGTCGTTTTTGTCGACGAAGTGAGGCAGTTATTTATTACTTTTGAATTTTATTGAAAATTGACAGGTGGTCTGACTACTGCCGAATGCACTAACAAACGAGTGAGGCAACCGTAATAGACGAGGCTCGACGAGGCAGTGTTGCCATCGATAGTAGTAAATCGATCGAATGGACAACGACGGTAAAGATGACGACATGAAGATATGAAAACATTGATTATATGAGACGAACGGCGAGGATGCGACGACGACGAGGATGTGATGCGATACGAAAACAAGGATACGATGCAATACAACAATGAGGATATGACTACCAGCTACGACAACGAGGATACGGGGATTTGTATCTGTCTTATTTATTATTGAAAAAATGAAAGAAATAAATTCAAATAATTATTTTACGTATATATCCGTATATTATCTGTCATCCGATAAATCTCGCCGGTTGCTATCAAAAACGTCATTGCCACTAGCTCTGTCACGCCTGTGTCTTCGTCAATTGATGCAAATACATCTGCTGCACCATCAGAACAACCCATCTTCTTCTTCTTCTTCTTCTTCTTCCTCTTAGGAGCAGTAGCAGAGGTAGTAGAAGCAGGAGCAGAGGAAGAGCAGAGGAAGAGCAGATGAAGCAGTAGTAGCGGTGGTAGTAGCGGCGGTAGTAGCGGTGATAATAGTAGCAGCAACGGCAGCGGTGGTGCCGTCTGCCGTGGTAGTATTACTGAATTACCATCGTTCTTTCCCGTGAGAACCACAACAGTATTGTTTGCGCCAGTAGGAATCTCGCCGAACTGGCAATTGTTTGCTAATATATCCCGATTCGTCACCTCTCTGAGTGCACCTCCATCTCGACAATGTCAAAGTTGACATTGAGCGTCCACTGCGCACGGTCGTTCAGCTTTGTCTTACCATCGGTAGAGCTCACCACAACACCCCGTAAATGATAGCTATTCCACCGTTTATTACCATAATATTTCTTCGCGGTCCTGTCACCGAGGAAGAGATGAGCAGGGGCGTGGACGATGGCTCCAACATTCCTCTTCAGCTGAGCATTTGTTGTCTATGGTGGCATGGTGGTGATACATAATGTGCGGTTAAAAATGAGGGGGGAAATTATAATACATGTATTTCTGCATATTTATGTGTCCGAAATCGAATGACACGAGAACGACTACGAAGTATTAGTTTATGACGGTCCCGGCCGGATTCTAATGAAAGATGACATCATCACCGATGATTTCTGCATATCAGATCATTATCTAATACTTAATACTTACTGAGATATACTTCGATGAAGTTCGGCGAATTCCCCATTGATTGGGAGAACAATGTCCTCCCGGGAGGCCATTTAGTAGCTAGACACTAGAGACGAGATAATGATGTAATGGGGTAATACATAAATTCTTTATTCTTTTGGAGGTACTCCTAAAGCCCGGCAGCCTTTATTCTTTTGGAGGTACTCCTAAAGCCCGGCAGCCCTTAATGTTCTGTCTCTCCGTCACGCTCTCACGTGCATACAAGTGGAACTAAGCCCGCCGTTTGTTTGTTAGGGTTTCTTGTAATTACCTT
>Ga0247843_1003139_pt1 | contig 27883 bp, 24 predicted proteins | sample LaCruzMarch2017__FD_192420 | JGI IMG/M metagenome (GOLD analysis project Ga0247843, IMG submission 192420) | Freshwater microbial communities from meromictic Lake La Cruz, Castile-La Mancha, Spain - LaCruzMarch2017_8m | ecosystem: Environmental > Aquatic > Freshwater > Lake | place: Spain... | reverse complement strand
ATGTAAAGCACTTTATTGAACAGTGCTTATTTTCTGTGCTGAAGGCATCAGAGAATATTGCTTGTGAGGTATTTGTGGTTGATAATAACTCCGTAGATGGCTCTGTTACGCTTATTAAGGAGAAATTCCCCCAAGTTAACCTTATCGTTAATAAAACTAATACAGGCTTTTCGGTGGCTAATAACCAGGCCATTAAACTTGCTAAAGGAGAATATGTATTGTTATTAAACCCTGATACGGTGGTTCAAGAAGATACATTTACCAAAATATTGGCTTTTATGGATGCTCACCCCGAAGCGGGTGGTTTAGGGGTTAAAATGTTGGACGGACAAGGTAATTTTGCCCCGGAATCAAAACGTGGCTTACCAACACCCTCAGTAGCTTTTTATAAGATGTTTGGTTTTTCTCGATTCTTTCCAAAATCAAAACGATTTGGTAAATACCATTTATCCTACTTGCCAGAAGATCAAATTTGTGAAATGGATGTGATTAGCGGTGCTTTTATGTTGATGCGGAAGTCGGTTTTGGATAAAATTGGCATGTTGGATGAGACTTTTTTCATGTACGGAGAAGATATCGATTTGTCTTACCGAATTACACAAGCAGGCTATAAAAATTATTATTTCCCCGAAACTCAAATTATTCATTATAAAGGAGAAAGTACCAAGCGCAGTAGTTTAAATTACGTGGTTATTTTTTATAAAGCCATGGCAATTTTCTCTAAAAAACATTTTAGTGGTTCAAATGCGTTTTGGTTTAATGCGTTGATTCATTTAGCTATTTTTTTAAAAGCAGGCTTGGCTTTATTGTCGAGGTTTTTAAAAGCATTCACTGTTCCCATTTTGGATTTCAGTATTATTACATTGGGACTTTTTGCTATTAAAAATATCTATCAACAAAAAACTGGAATTGACGGAGATATATACTCCGAAAAATTATTGAGTGTTGCCTTTCCTATATATGCCGCCGCTTGGATTGTTATGGTATATTTTAATGGAGGATATGATAAGCCAGTAAAATTGCTTAAAATTATTCGTGGTGTTTTGGTAGGATCTGTGTTTATTTTAATGGGTTATTCCTTATTACCTGAATATTTAAGATTTTCGAGAGCCTTAATTTTATTAGGAACTGGTTGGGCGATGATTTGCTTTATCATCACACGTTTGTTGTTTCACTTATTAAAATTAAAATCATACAGTTTAAGTACTGCTAAAACAAAACGTATTGCCATCATTGGCGAGGAGCAAGAGTTTGATCGCGTATCTGCTTTATTAAAAGAAACACATGCTAATCCTAGTTTTGTTGGTTTTGTGAGCGCTGAAGTTAACGGCGTTCATAATCCTTTTTATATTGGAAAAATTAATCAGATTGATGAGATTATTAAAGTGCATGAAATTAATGAGATTATTTTTTGCGCCAAAGATATTAGTTCTCAATTCATTATTAATAATATGCTCACGTTAGTATCTAGCGGTGTTGATTTTAAAATTGCACCTCCTGAAAGCTTATCCATTATTGGTAGTAATAATATTGATACAGCGGGAGATTTGTACATGATTGATGTAAACAGTATTTCCAAATCAAATAATAAACGTAATAAACGTTTATTAGATATCGCCGTAAGTATTTTGGCCATTGTATTTAGTCCAATATTATTTTTTATACAAGAAAGCAAATCCAATTATATTTTAAATTGTTTCAATGTATTATTTGGTTTTTATTCGTGGGTTGGTTACGGCAAAATCACTGATAAATCCTTACCTGAAATTAAACGCTCTGTCTTATCTCCAGGTATGCTTTTAGAAGGAGAAGTGGATAACAATAAAATGAAATTAGCCAATTTACGTTACGCTAAAGATTACCGTATCGAGAAAGATATCGTAATGATTTGGAAGCTGAGAAAAAAATTAGGGACTTAATTAATTATTACAAAACTTAAAATCCTAAAACGCTTCTCACTAATTTTAATTTTTCTTGAGCTAATTTTCTTGCTTTTGCTTCACCAATTTGTAATTCTTTTTCCAATAAATTCGTATTACTCATTAATTCATTGTAACGATTTCTTGGTTTTTCAAATTTTGCTAAAATCAATTCATACAAAGCTGTTTTGGCATGGCCGTAACCATAACCACCTTTTACATAGTTTGAGCGAATCTCAGCAATTTGATTGGCGTCAGCTAATAAGCTATATAATTTAAAGACGTTGCAGGTGTCTGGATTTTTTGGTTCTTCTAAAGGAGTGGCATCGGTTACAATTGTTTTTACAACTTTAAGTAATTCTTTTTCCGGTAAAAAAATATTGATGTAATTATTATAAGACTTACTCATTTTTTGCCCATCGGTTCCTGGAACAATCATCACACTTTCATCTACTTTAGCTTGTGGTAAAACAAAAATTTCTTGGTTGTATTGATGATTAAATTTTTGAGCAATATCTCTAGTAATTTCAATATGTTGTACTTGATCTTTTCCTACAGGAACAAATTCTGCATCATACAAAATAATATCGGCTGCCATTAAAACAGGATACGTAAATAAACCTGTGTAGACATCACTTAGTCGCTCTGATTTATCTTTAAACGAATGTGCATTCGCTAACATAGGAAAAGGCGTAAAACAACTTAAGTACCAAGTCAATTCACACACTTCAGGTATGCGACTTTGACGGTACAGCATGTTTTTTTCTGTATCAAAATCAAATGCTAACCAAGTTGCTGCAACAGAATTTACACTGTTAATTCTTTGAGCCGCATCTTTTTGGGTTGTTAACGAATGTAAGTCGGCAATGAATAACAAGGAATTATTTTCTGGTTGTTTACTTAATTCGATAGCTGGTAAAATAGCACCTAAAATATTTCCTAAGTGAGGGATATTTGTACTTTGTATTCCGGTAAGTATGCGCGACATTTTTTTAAATTAAATTCCCTTAATAATACCTTCTGGAGAGTTTTTTATGAAACTCACGATTTGTTTTTTTGTTTCAGAATCAGATATTTCTTGTTCTACTAATTCTAATGCATTGGTTATGTTATGTCCTCTTACAAAAATTAAACGGTAAATATCTTCAATTTGATTTATGGTTTCTTTTTCAAATCCTCTGCGAGATAATCCAACGGTATTTACTCCAATGTATTGTAATGGTTCGCGTGCCACACGAATAAATGGTGGAACGTTTTTACGAACTTTAGATGCTCCTGCTAAAAAACTGTGTGCACCAATAACGATGAATTGTTGGATAGCACAATAACCTTCAACAATAACAAAATCTTCAATTGTTACGTGTCCAGCTAAGCCTACATAGTTTGCTAAAATAACATTGTTGCCAATAATACAATCATGCGCCACATGTGCATAAGCCATAATCATACAATTGCTTCCGATGGCGGTTTTCATTCTGTCGGCAGTACCCTTGTGAACTGTAGCGTATTCTCTAATTATTGTATTATTACCAATAGTAGTGATAGCTTTTTCTCCTTTGTATTTTAAATCTTGAGATACAATTCCAATTAATGCTCCAGGAAAAATTTGACAACCACTTCCAATGATGGTATCAGGATAAATAATTGCATTAGGGTGAATATGTGTGTTGTCGCCAATTACCACATCCTCATAAATGGTTGCAAATGCCTCAATGGTTACATTGTTACCTATTTTAGCTTTGGGACTAACGTTTGCAAGTGGTGAAATCATAAGTTTATTTCTTTATTATTAAGCTAATTGTGTTTCAGGTGTTTTTACTTCATGGCCTTTTACTTTAACAATCTGTGCCATCATTTCGCCTTCCATTACTGGCTTGTTGTTTACATAAGCAGTTCCACGCATGTGGCAAATACCACGGCGAATAGGGGTTACTAAGTGTAAACTAAATACTAACGTATCTCCAGGAATTACTTTTTGTTTAAATTTTACATTATCAATTTTAATGAAATAGGTTAAATAGTTTTCTGGATCTGGTACGGTTTTTAGAACTAATACACCACCACATTGAGCCATTGCTTCTATAATTAAAACACCCGGCATTACTGGATTATCAGGAAAATGTCCTTTGAAAAATTCTTCATTTAAGGTCACATTTTTTATACCGATAACGTGTTGTTCTGAAAGCTCCATGATTTTATCTACTAACATCATCGGTTGACGGTGCGGTAATAGTTTCATGATATCCATCGTATTCATCAACGGAGGCTTGTTCATATCAATTTTCGGATAATCTCTTTCTGCTTTTTGAATTTTAGCTAAGGCTTTTAATTTTTTTGCAAAATCAACATTACCTGCATGTCCAGGGCGAGCTGCCAACACATGTATTTTCATTGGTTTGCCAACTAAAGCTAAATCACCAACAATATCTAATAATTTGTGACGAGCAGGTTCATTGAAAAAACGAAGTTTTGTATTATTTAAAACGCCTCTTCCTTTTACTTCAACATCTGGTTTATTAAATACTGTACGTAAATGATTTAATTTTTCTTCAGGTAAATCACTATCTACTAAAACAATGGCGTTATCCATGTCGCCACCTTTAATTAAATTGTGAGCTAATAAAGCTTCTAATTCTCTTAAAAACACAAAAGTACGACAAGGCGCGATTTCTTTTTTAAATTCACCAATATTGTACATTCCCGCATGCTGTGTACCCAATACTTCGCTACCGTAATCTACCATTACGGTTACTCTAAATTCATCTTGAGGTACAGCAAGCATTTCTACTTTTTTGATAGGATCTTCATAAGTTAAATTCTCTATTAACTCATAGTAATCACGAAAAGCGTCTTGCTCAACAATACCAACTGTTTCTAATGCTTCAATAAATTTTAAAGAACTACCATCCATGATGGGCATTTCGGGACCAGTTACTTGAATTAAACAATTGTCAATTCCCATTCCTACTAAAGCTGCTAGTACATGTTCAGTTGTATGAACACGTGCTCCGTTTTGTTCTAAAGTTGTTCCACGAGAAGTGTCAACCACTAAATCGCAATCTGCGTCAATAGTCGGTTGTCCTTCCACATCCATTCGTTGAAATTTATACCAATGATTTTCTGGTGCAGGATTAAATGTTAATGTTACAGGAGCTCCTGTGTGTAAGCCTTTACCTGTAATGGAAACTGCTTTGTCGATGGTTCTTTGTTTATCACTCATAGTTTTATTTAGACAATTTTGACAATTATTTAATTTGTCAATTTGCTCATATTTTTAGTTGTTTTAATTATCTGATAGTCTAATCCGATACCTATCGGATGACTTATCAAGATATTACTTTAGTTTATTTTCAATATCTTTTATTCTGTCATTCAATTTTGGCAAACTTCTAAAAAGAACATAGCTTCTTCTAAAATCTCCTAACGGGAATGATGGAGAACCTTGTACGATTTCATTTTCTTTTTCAATAGATGAACCAACACCAGCTTGCCCAGCAATTTTAACGCCGTCTGCAATTTTAATATGACCAACAATACCAACTTGTGCTGCAATCATCACATTTTTACCAACTTTGGTAGAACCGGCAACTCCAGATAATCCTGCAATTACAGTGTTCTCACCAACTTCAACGTTGTGTGCTATCTGTACTAAGTTATCTAACTTAACGCCTTTACGTAAAATAGTAGAACCTAGTGTGGCTCTGTCGATGGAGCAGTTAGAGCCAATTTCAATATTATCTTCAATCACTACGTTGCCAATTTGTGGTACTTTAGCAAATTCTTTTCCATCTTGAGGAGCAAAGCCAAAACCATCGCTACCAATTACTGTGCTTGAATGCACCACGACGTTATTTCCAATTTTACATTCGTGGTAAACTTTTACACCAGAAAACAAAGTAGTATTATCACCAATAACACAGTTATCCCCAATATACACGTGAGGATAAATTTTGGTGTTATTTCCAATTTTTACATTATTGCCAATGTAAGCAAAGGCTCCAATGTAGCAATCTGTGCCGTAAGTTGACTTTTCTCCAACAAAAGAAGGCTGTTCAATGCCAACTTTATTACCTTTAAACTGGTTATACATTTCCAATAAAGTAGCAAAACTTGCGTAAGAATCTTCTACACGAATTAAGGTACAACCTTCTTTTACAGGTCTTTCAAGCGTCAAAGTCTTGTTAACAATAACAACGCTAGCGTTTGTATCGTATATATAATTAGTGTATTTAGGATTTGCTAAAAATGATAAAGTGCCGGCAACACCTTCTTCAATTTTTGAAAGGTTAGAAACTGTTGTGTTTTCATTCCCTTCTACCGTTCCGCCTAATAAGGCTGCTATTTGAGCTGCAGAAAATTCCATCATCCAAATATACAGTTTTTCTCCAAAAAATCAAGCGTTAGTTTTAGCTGTTTTGAGCATATTTTGCATCAAATTCCTTAATAATTAAATCATGTTTTCTAATTGATGATTTTAACCATTCAATGTAAATTTCTTCTTTTTCAGAATAATTTAATTGATAATTAGGAACTTCATTTTGTAGTTTTTGCCTCAATTCATACATTACCAAAGCCGCGCAAACACTAATGTTAAAGCTTTCTGTAAAGCCATACATGGGTAATTTGACAAATTCATCAGCCATGCCTTCCACATTTTTGCTAATTCCTGTTAATTCAGTACCAAACACAACTGCTGTGGGTTTCGAGATATCTAAATTTTTTAAAGTAACACTGTTTTTGTGAAGAGAAGTAGCTACAATTTTATATCCTTTTGCTTTTAAATCAGTTAAACATGCAACGGTATTATTTGGATGATGTTGAAAGCGATTGAGTGTTAACCATTGTGTAGAGCCCATCGACACATCTTCGCTAATCTTATATTTGTTGCGATTTTCAATAAAATTGGTAGTTTGAATTCCAAAAATATCGGCACTTCGTAAAACTGCACTAAAATTGTGAGTTTGGTAAACATCTTCTAAAACCAACGTAATATGATTGGTTCTCTCTTCCAACACTTCTTTCAATCTTCCTAATCGTCTTTCGCTCACAAACCCCTCTAAATACTGAGTTAGTGCTTTTTTATAGGATATATCTGACATCTGGCAAATGTACTATTTTGATTTAAAATCTTGGCATATTCAGTACTTATTTGTCACTAATCCCTAAACCATATCCACTAATCGCTATATTTTGCGTACATTTGCAAAAAAATACAATACATGAGTAGAGATAGTCAAGGGCCTAGAAAAACGTTTTCAAAAGGAGGCTCATCAGATTTTAATAAAAGAAAATCTTTTTCAAGTTCCGATAAACCAAAACGTCCTCGTACTTCAGGAGATTCTTCTGAAAAACGTCCTTATACTAAAAGAGAAGATAGCGACGGGCCTCGTAAATCATATGGAGATTCTGAAAAATCATTTTCAGGTGAAAAAAGAGCTTACGGTAAACGTCAAGATGGAAGTTTTAAATCTAAATCAAGCAGTGGCTTTGGTGGTGGAGAAAAGCGTTCATATACAAAAAGAGATGATAGCGATGGACAACGTAAAAGTTTTGGAGATGGTGAAAGAAAACCATTTGTAAAACGTGAAGATGGAAAGTATGAAAGTGCTGGTCCTCGCAAAAGTTACGGTGACGGAGAAAAACGTTCATACACAAAGAGGGAAGATAGCGACAGACCACGTAAGAGTTTTGGAGATGGTGAAAGAAAACCATTTGTAAAACGTGAAGATGGAAAGTATGAAAGTGCTGGTCCTCGCAAAAGTTACGATGACGGAGAAAAACGTTCATATACAAAAAGAGAAGATAGCGATAAACCTCGTAAGAGTTTTGGAGATGGTGAAAGAAAACCATTTGTAAAACGTGAAGATGGAAAATATGAAAGTGCTGGTCCTCGCAAAAGCTATGGTGACGGAGAAAAGCGTTCATATACAAAAAGAGAAGATGGCGACAGACCTCGTAGAAGTTTTGGAGATGGAGAAAGAAAACCATTCGTGAAACGTGAGGGTGGAGATTTTGATAAACCGCGCAAGAGTTATGGTGATGGAGAAAGAAAACCTTATGCAAAACGTGAAGGTGGAGATTTTGATAAGCCAAGAAAATCATATGATGATAAAAAATCATTTGATAAACCTTATGAACCAAGATTATCTAAAACACAACGTGTTGTAGAAAAGTCTAAAAAAGCTGGTCCATCAAAAACTTCTGATCAAAAAGGAGTAAGTGATGATGCAGTGCGTTTAAATCGTTATGTGGCAAATGCAGGTATTTGTTCTCGTAGAGAAGCAGATGTTTTAATTGCAACTGGTGTAGTAACGGTTAATGGAAAGATTGTAACTGAAATGGGTTACAAAGTAAATCCAACTGACATTGTTACATATGGTGGTGTGCCAATTAAAAATGAAGTGAAAAAATATTTATTACTGAACAAACCAAAAGATTACATTACTACAATGGATGATCCAGAGGAGCGTAAAACAGTGATGGAATTAATTCGTAAAGCATGTAAAGAGCGTTTGTACCCAGTTGGAAGATTAGATAGAAACACAACAGGTGTTTTGTTATTTACAAATGATGGGGATTTAACGGCTAAGTTAACCCACCCAAAATTTAATGTACGTAAAGTATATCACGTTGTATTAGATAAACGTATTACTTCTGAAGATTTTAGAACTTTATCAGAAGGTGTTGAATTAGCTGATGGACCAATTAAACCAGATGCTATTGAATATGTTGGCGAAGGCAAATCAGAATTAGGAGTAGAGATTCACAGCGGACGTAACCGTATTGTCCGTCGTTTATTCGAACATTTAGGATATGAAGTTATGAAATTAGATAGAGTTGTGTTTGCAGGTTTAACTAAAAAAGATTTACCAAGAGGAAAGCACAGATTCTTAACACCAAAAGAAATTGATTTCTTGAAAATGTTAGGATAAGAGACTGAAGGGATTTTTTTACTAAAGAGATGAAAGAGATGTACGTTTTGTGCATCTCTTTTTTTATATTTATGATCACAAACTCCGCATGCCTTGCGCAAACACTTTGCGTCTCTGCGGTTAAATGAAATATGCTATGAATAAAATATACTATCTCTCAAGTTGCGATACTTGCAAACGAATTATTTCTGAATTAGAATTAAAAGAAAAAGGATTTGTATTTCAGGATATTAAAACTGAAAAAATAACGCCAGCGCAATTAGAAGAAATGAAAAAAGTAGTTGGTAGTTATGAAGCTTTATTTAGTCGTGTTGCTCGTAAATACAAAGAATTAGGCATAGCCTCAAAGCAATTGACAGAAACTGATTACAGGAATTTTATTTTGGAAGAATACACCTTTTTAAAACGTCCTGTTATTTTTATTGACAAAAAAGTGTTTGTTGGAAATACAAAATCGGTTATAGCTGAAGCTAAAAAGGAATTAGTTTAATAGATCAATTAATTTTTTTGTTTTGCCTTTATTATCCATAGGAGAAATTATTTTTTTTCTCATCTCGATTTCTTCTAAAGTAAATTCCTTTGAAAACAATACATTGATTTCATGGATATATTCTTCAGGAAAGTTTGCAATATAACAAGCTTTTGCTAATTGAGTTCCATTGAGCATAGCGGTATTTGCAATTACAAATCTTCCAGAATATAATACATTTAGTAATTTTAGTTTCAATCCCGTTCCTTGTTCGGTGTATAAGCAATGAATTTGAGCGTCTTTAATCAATATTTGCATTTCTTGTTCCGAACAATTTTGTTTTAAAGAAATGTTTGCATGTTTTCGAATCATTTCTACTAAATGTTGCGGCGGATTTAAGCCTGCAATAATTGTAAAATGAGTTATTTTAGAAAATACGTTTTCAATAAGCCATAAAGCAGCATTGTAATTTTCGGAAATAGATAAATTGCCGTGATATAAAATATAGTTTTCTTTACCAGGCTTGCATTGCAATTCATCAAAGCCATGGAAACTTGGTAAATAAACAGAAGGAGTATTTGGATATTCTTTTTTGAAATAAACTAAGTCTGCTTCAGATACAGATAAAATACAATCTGCGTTCGTAATTTGTTTTTCAAATCGTTTTAATTTGAACGCTTCTATCTGTAAATATATTTTTTTAAAGAATGATTTTTCGCCTTTCGCTAATTCTAAAAAGTAATTGTGTTCAATATTACTGTGTCTGAATAATTTTTTTCTATTTTTTAAATCAGGATCATTTAATAAATAACAGGTATGTAGTACTTCAAACAAAATAGGATAATTATCTTTTAGTAAATTTTGTTTGAGTTCACTATTAACTCTAGATTTTACATTAAATGGTAATACGGATAATTGATTTAAGAAAGAGGTATTACGTTTGTAATAATATACTTTCTCGCATAATGATTCTAATTCGACAGATTTCTTTCTATCGCCATATTCAAAGCAATGCAGAATAATTCTAATACCTTGAGCATGTAAACATCTTATTTTATGAAATACATCAATTGCACCACCATAATTTGCAGGGTAGGGTATATCAAAAGAAATAATATGTAAATGAGCTTGCATTTAAGCAAAGATAATAGAATCTGGCTATTCAAACATAAAACCGTTTGAAATAATGCCTGCATTAAAGTTGGTAATGAAGGTTCCGTTTGGTTTGTATATTTCTACTTTTGATTTTTGAACATAATCAATAGCATCGGCAACATATATACTATAGTCTTTTGGATTAACCCCTAAACCGTAATATAATTTAGAACCTTGATTAATTTTAGGATTTGTAGGTAATGTATTCGAGCCAATAGGAAATTGATACACTCCGTTATTTAAAAAATAGAGAGTGTCGTGAGTTTTATTAGCACATAGTTTATACGGACTATCTCCAATATTAAAACTTAAACTTTGTTCAATTTGTAAGGTGATAGGGTTAATGCGAACTAATTTCCCTGCTTGGGCAGTAGTTGAATTTCCACTAGCTAGTACCCAAACTTTTGAGTTTTTATCTATCTCAATACTCGAACCTCCTGGTCCAATATGAATACTATCTGTAATTATATCCGTTGCCGTATTAACAACATAGCAGTAGTTTGAATTGCTATTGGTGATAAATGCTTTATTATATATTAAAGCCATTCTTTCTGTTCCCGCTAAACAAGCAATTGAAGCTGTTATAGTGTTTGTATTTAAATCAATAATTTGAACAGAGTTAGCGTATAAATCACTGACGTATGCTTTGTTATAAGTGATTGGTAAAATATATTGAGGTGAATTAAAACCACCGATGGTAGCTGTTTTTACAAAATTGGCTGAATTAACCACCACAATTTTATTTGAATTATTAATCACTATATAATAGTGATTATTGAATTTTGTTATACTTTGGCACACATTACCTAATGTAGAGCCACCATTTTGTTGTTGATCGTATTTATCTATAACAGCACCTGAAGTTGGATCGTATAATGAAATTGTGCCAACTCCCCATCCATAATTTCCTTCGTTAACAACTAAAACTTTTGAGTCGGCATTTACACTAACAGCTGTTTTTACTGGTTCTTGTGGTTTATCTTTTACACAAGAACAAACTAACAAAAGGATGAATATGAAATAATAAATTTTCAATTTACAACTTAATAAATTTTATTGTCTTAGATGAAATCCCATTTGATACTTTCACAAAATAAATTCCTGCTTCTAATGTTTCTATGTTCAGAGTATGTTGGTTCGGTCCAACATGATTTTGACCTGGCTGATTTGAAATAACATTTTTACCAGAGATGTCATATACATCAAAAATTAATTCAGATTCGGAAATAGTTGAATAATTTAGATTTAAGTTTTGGCTAGTTGGGTTTGGTGACAAGGTAATATTTACAATGTTTTCTAATTCGTTAATTCCTACGTTATTAGTGGTAGTAAAACGATCGATGCAAAAATAACCAGGTGTTCTCATTGCTCCATTTACATCTGTATCGCTCGATTCTAATATGAGTTGCAAGCTATCTACAAAACCAACGGCAATGCAATTTATATATCTCCAGTCATCAATAATAATATCGTTTGCTGATCCTGCAGGCCTGTAATCTGCTAAATATATTTGAACATAACCAGGATTTAAATTTCCGTCCTTATAGCCAAACACAGTTAATTTAAGCCAATCTGGATAATTTCCTTGCCCATAAAAAGTACCTAAACCAGTTCCTGTTGTGTCACCAAATTTTTTGCTTGTAGCAGTACCATTTTTAATAGCATTTTTCACAAGGGTAGTATTGGTAATAAAAAAACCAGAAACTTTGTTTAAAAATGTGGGAGTATTTTCTAAATAAATCATGGCGCTATCTTTCACGGTCACATAATTATTTCCATCATAAGCTGTGTAGCTTGCACAGGCATATAGATTTGAAGTTGTAACATTTATAGTGTCTTGAATATTTGTATAAACAGAACCGGAAGTCCATGTGTTATTTTCCCAACCATATTCAAATGTCATAGGTTTTGTTGTACTAGGTCTCCAATCTGTTCCATTATTATCTTGATAAAAGAAATTTGGCGTTAATGTATATGACTCAAATGATTCTGTGACTTGTGCTTGCGTTATATACGATAACATCAAACTTAAAATCATTATTATTTTTGTTTTATTTTTCATTTTACTAGAGCTTTTTTCAAAAGCCGAATTTACGAAAAGAAATTTTAATAGGACTAAGTTTTAAAAACCTCTAAATCCTTCATTTATATGCGATTTAGAGATTTTTTTTATTAGAGTTTAATTAGTTTAATGTTTTTAGAATTTTTGCCTTCACTAATGGATACAAAATATACGCCCGATTCTAAGGCTTCAATATTTAATTTTAGAGTGTTATTTCCAACACTTGTTTGAGTTGATTGGTTTTGAATTTCCTTTCCTGTAATATCAGAAATGGTGACATTTAATTCAGTAACTAAATTTGATTCATAATTTAAAATAGCAAATTGATTAGCAGGATTTGGAAATAGAGATAGGTTTGTGGCATTCGATAATTCTTCGACGCCCACAGTGCTTTGTGTTACGAAATTATCCATAGAAAAAAATAATGGTGTGTTGATTCCAAATGCACCCACATCACTCGATGTCATTTCAAACTTAATGCTATCTACTTGTCCTAATGAAATGCAGTTAAGATATTGCCAGTTTTTTACAACATAGTCGTTAGCTGTTCCAGCAGCTCTATAATCTGCTAAGTAAAAATGAACAGTATCAGTTAACTGATTGCCACTTCTGTAACCTAAAATAGATAATTTAAACCAATCTGGATATGTTCCTTGTGCAATGCTTGTGCCCGAACCTGTTCCTGTTGTATCTCCAAATCTTCTTGAAAAAGCATTTCCACTTTTAATAGCTTTCCAAGCATAAGTGGTATTAGTTAAATAAAAGCCATGTACCGCGGTGGTATTATTGCTGAACGACACAACCGCACTGCTTTGTGCAGTTGCATAATTTGTTCCGCTAAATGATGTTCCAGTAATAGCACCATATAAATTGGTGTAGGATCCATTTACCGTATCATTTAAATTTGTATAAGCTGTTCCATTTGCCCAATATCCTTGCCAATCGTATTGAAAATTTGCAACACCAGATGAAAAATCTGTACCAGCATTATCTTGATAATAAGAATTTGGTGATAGTGTAAAGGTATCAAACGAAACTGTTGTTTGTGCTTGTGTGGTTAAATTGATTGCAATACTTATAACTATTGCGAGTTTAGTAATTGTTTTTCTCATGTTATTTTGCGTTATTGATTATTTCTAAAGGATTATTTGATATTGTTTTTTTCTTTTTGTGGTAATTCATGCAAAGGCCTACTTCATAATTTCTTAATGGCATAGGTGTATTTTGAACAATCACATAGTTTTTGTTTAGTAAATTATTGATACTACAAAATAACTCCATATTAACTGTGCTAAATGAATAGTTGTATGAACACTTTACATTTGCTATGTAATAAGGGCTTAGCCAGCTAGAATTATCTGTCGTCGTAAAACGATAGCCTGTGTAATTATTATTGAAAAGTAAGTTGATGTTTTTGTAGTTTACTAAAATAGATGCTTGTCCATTATAGCGAGGTGTGTATATTAACTGTCTTCCAACAGAATTATCATTTTCGCTGGTGTTTTTTTGATTGTTAGATAATACATAAGCTGTATGAATGATGAGTTTTAATTGTACATCTTTTTTCAAATAAGTTAGTTCTGTTTTGGTTTCTGTTCCTCTGCTGTATACTTCTGTAATGTTTTTTGGTGTCCAATATGATTTTTCGGAGGGCAACCAAATAATCCAGTTAGTAGTGTGTCTATTAAAATAAGTGGCTTCTATTAAAGCACTGAAATTATTTTTTGAGTAATTAAATTCTAATCCGCCATCCATTTCATAGCTTTCTTCTGGTTTTAAATTTGGATTTCCTCCAGGATGCCAGTATAAATCGCTTAAGGAGGGTTGTCTGAAAGATGAGTTAGCATTAATTTTAGCCGCTAATTGTTTTATTAACTGGTAATGAATACCAGTGTTCCCAGTAAAGGGTATTTCAGTTTGAGTGGTGAACTCTTTTCGTACAACTAAATTATAATTTAGTTTGGAATGGAAAAGACTTAATTTATATGCGGCAAAAAAAGCTGTTTTGATTAAAATATGATTTAAACTTGTGTCTTTATTTATAGACGAAGAAAATAAAACTGAGTTGTAATTCGTGAAATTTGCACCTATGTTTAATTGATGGTTTTTGTATTTGTAGGTATTGTCATTTTCTATAATAATTGTTTTAATAGTATTATTACTAAAAGAGTAATTAGCTAATGTATCGTTATAATTGAGTTGGTCGTTAAAGTAGCCTATGCGTATTACTGAATTTAAATTTCGTTTTGAGTAATTCCAATCAATATTAAATTTTAAATTTTCATCTACTTGATTTTTTTTACTTAGAGCACCTGTAAAAGAAGGCAAATTTCTATTTACTAAATTATACCAAGCTCTTATATTTAATTTTTGAAAGGTTGTAATTCTAAAGGATAGTTCTTGCAAGAGTCCTTTAGAGGTATAGTTGGCATGGGTTACTTTCTTATTTGGATTTTCCTTATCAGTAGTATCTTTATAGTTATAATTGTTTTCGCAAGTGTTATAATAGATATTAGTGTTCGATACAATTTTCTTATAGCTCAATAATACACCTGAATTTATTTTTCTCGAATCAAAACTTCCCAAACTCATCTGCAATTTAGTTTTAAAACCTTGATTAAATCTCGTATTGTTTTGCAAATGAATGCTACCTCCAATTGCGCCACTTCCCCAAATAGCGCTACCTCCGCCATATTCTAAAGAAATATTATTGAATAAGGATGTAGGAACAATACTTAAATCAGGTTGTCCGAGCATCGTATTTTGAATATTTAATCCGTTCCATAACAAAGCGGTGTGATTAGCGTTACCGCCACGCATACTGGTTGATACAATATTTCCATTGCCATAAGATTTTATATGAATAGTAGATTGATTGGCCAATAAATCGGCTAAGCTAGTTGTGCTATATCTATTAAGAATTAGACTATCAATCTCACTGTGTTTTTTTGAAGTTTCAAACTGTTGTTGTTTGTTTTGTAAAATAATTACTTCTTGTAATTGATGAAGAGCGGTGTCTTTTGTTTGAGATTGAAGTTTTAAGGAAAACATAAAAACATAAGCGGATGACCATACAAATATCTTTGAATAGTTTGATATATGTATTTTAAAATGCTTCATTTCCCTTTTTTGTTATTATCACTTAAGGGAAAATAAAAAAACAGCATGTTGCCTAAACATCCTATTTTTTGTTAGCCTTTGTTTCCCCGAAAGCTTCAAAATGCATATTGGCAGGTCTTCTGACTCGTCTTTGTTTTTAAGCCTTCCCATCGTTAATGATAGTGGCATGTTTTAAAAACAGTATTTAAGACTTACAGCAGCGGGCACTGTTCATGAATTACACATGATTCCCTTTTAATTTTTGATACTATATATAATATCTAAAAACCAAATTGCAATACAAATGTAGTAATAAAAAGTAAAACCCCACATTTATTTAAATGTGGGGTTATAAGTTGTATAAAAATTAATTAAAATTTTAGGTTCCAGATAACATGGTCCAGTTAACATTTTCAGGATGTTCTTCTGGTTTAACGCTTAATACAGGAACTTTTGAATGATGAATAACTTGCAAAGCATATGGCCCTAAAAAGAATCCGCTTAACTCAGCGTCTTGATCAGTCATAATTGAAATTAAATCACCGCCAACTTTTTCGCAGTAATTTACCGCAGCAACCGCTCTGTTTTTTACATTCTCAATTAATTCAATCGAACAATCAACTCCTTTGTCTTTTGCAGCGGCAGCAACTTGTTGCAGCATTACTTCAACTGCATATTTTTTACTTTCTTCGTCATCCGCTAATAATCCAACAGCGTATACATGCGCTACAAATTGCTTAGCTAATTCTAAGGTTAAAACAACTTTGTGTCTTGTGTGTTCAGAGGTGTCAATAGGTAAAATAATTTTATGATAGCCTAAGGTTTCAGCTTGTTGGCTCATCGTTAATACAGGGCAAGGACTCTTAGTCAAAACTTTTAAAGCGTTGCTGCCAATTGTTAAATCTTCCCATGAACTGTAACCATGAGTTCCCATAACGATTAAATCCGCTTTAATTTCAGTTGCAAATTTTACAATCTCAGTAGTTGGATTACCTAAATTCACAACAGTTGTAACTTTAACTCCGTAATCTTTTTTAATATCAGAAGCTAATTCCTCTAATTTTTTCTGAACTGCATCAGATGCCTTTTCAATATTATCTATTGTAATACTAGGAGTAAATACATTAAATTTTTCCCAATGTTTTGTAATAACATGTACTAAATAAACTTCTCCTTTTGTAAACTGTGCTAAAAAAGCTCCATGCTTAATTGCCAAAAAAGATGTTTCTGAAAAATCAGTAGTGATAATGATTTTGTTTGTGTTTAAGTGTATCATATTGTTTTAGTGTTTTAGTGTTGTTATTGTTAATATAATATTTTTTTAGATTTTAAATATTCTGTTTTTATAATATAAAAAAGATGATGATAATCGTATTAATATATGATATTAATTAGTTTTTAATGGTTCACTATTTCTACATCTTTTGGATTGTGTTTGTGTTTAAAGAATATAGCAAATAATAAAGCCACTACAAGGGCGTATGATGCAAAAGTTAACCAGATATTGTGCCAGTCTTTTCCGGCGCTTGATGTAAAAAAATGGTCGATGATATATCCACTGGATATACTTCCAAATACAGCGCCAAAGCCATTAGTCATCATCATAAAAAGCCCTTGTGCCGATGAACGAATAGTTGAATCTGTTGATGTTTCTACAAATAATGAGCCTGAAATATTGAAAAAATCAAAGGCCATACCATAAACGATGCACGACATAATTATCATCCATAAACCATCAGTTGGATTACCATAAGCAAACAATCCAAAACGTAAAACCCAGGCAATCATGCTAAAAAGCATCACTTGTTTGATACCGAATTTTTTTAAGAAAAAAGGAATTGCTAAAATGAACAGTGTTTCTGAAATTTGAGAAATAGACATGATAATAGTTGAATATTTTACTACAAATGAATCAGCGTATTCTGCTTGATGTTTGAAATCATCTAAAAAAACATCGCCATATGCATTAGTTAATTGTAATGCAGCTCCTAAAAACATACTAAACACAAAAAACAATGCTAATTTATAATCTGCAAATAATTTAAAAGAACTTAATCCAATTAAATCAACAAACGATTTATTATTTTTGGTATTGTGTTTTGGTTCGCATTTAGGTAATGAAAAGGAGTATATTCCTAAGCCAATGGCAGCGATAGCAGCAATGTAAAATTGATTTTCAGATGCTTTATTGCCAGTTAAATTGGTAATCCACATAGCTACAATAAAACCAATAGTTCCCCAAACACGAATCGGTGGAAAATCTTTTACAACATCAAGCTTGTTGTTTTTTAATGCATTATATGCTACCGAGTTTGATAAGGCAATAGTTGGCATATAAAAAATCATAGCGACTAATATTACCCAAAAAAAGCTAGATGGATCGTTGATTTGAGGAACATAAAGTAAAGTTAACCCGCCTAGTATATGAAGAATACCATATAATTTTTCAGCATTCATCCATCTGTCAGCAATAATACCACAAAGTGTGGGCATGAAAATAGAGGCAATACCCATGGTTGAAAAAATTGCGCCAAATTGCGTTCCGTCCCATTGTTTTGTTCCAAACCAATAGTTAGCAACCGTAATTAACCAAGCACCCCAAACAAAGAATTGTAAGAAGCTCATTACAATCAAGCGCATTTTTAAATTCATAAATTTTCTTTTATTTAATCAGCAAGATAGAAAAAAGGATTCATAAATGATAAAAACTTGTTACTATTTTTTGCGATTTCATTATATGTTTAAAATCCAGAAATCATGAACATTAAACTTTTTATTTACGGGGCAACACTAGCGTTATTAAATATGAATGTAGGTTTAGCTAAAACAAAAGTTACTTTACAAAAAGCATTTGAAAAAAAATATATTACAGCTAAAGCTATTTGCAAAGGTGGTTTAGAGTTAGATTATTCGGTATGTAATTTATTAAAGGATTCCTTATTAATTACTATTCCGGCTGGTTGGCGTTTTAATTCTAATGCAGGTAAAAACGATTATCAAGATATATTATTGGTGCACGAAGAAATTTTGGTTTTAAAATCAAAGGAAACGAAAGTGTTTGATATAAAAGGCTATTGTTGTGAGGCAACAAAAGCTGGTCCGCGACAAGGCGCACCCTATACAATAGGGAAAATGGCTGATAGCAGTTTGGTTTTATTAGCACGTTATTTAAATACTCATAAAATAGATTCAAATACAGAACAATATAGTGTTTGGGCTATTAGCGATGGAAAGGAAACCGCCAATATAACATCAAATAACGATTCGATGGCCTCTTTACTCAGAACTTTTGTGGCTACAGTTAAAGGAGAACCTTTACCTTGGTACACGCTCTTAAAACGAGCAAAAGTGACTAATAGTGGTGAAGTTCATGATCATCCTGTTAAATTTAAAGCTGATATTAGTTATGTAGTTTCTGAAACCTGCTATTCATATTGTTATATTATTGATGCTAAAGGGAACAAGGTTTCTGAGATTTTCGGAAAGTGGTTACAACCTGATAAAAACGACTATGAAGCAGATTTTAATGTAGCTGGCTTGGCTAAGGGAGAATATAAATTGATTTTAGAAGGTAAAAACGTTCCTTTATTTGAAAAATTATTCAAGATTTAGATTGTAAGTCTCTTGTTTTCAGTAACTTAAATTAATTTTAAGAATTATGAATTTTTTAAAGTAAACCTTAGCATAATTCAATTATTTTTTTACTTTTGCAGAAAATTAAAGTTTTAAAATTATGTATTGGACATTAGAATTAGCATCATGGTTAGAAGATGCGCCTTGGCCGGCAACTAAGGATGAGTTAATTGATTTTGCTATCAGATCTGGTGCGCCAATGGAAGTAATTGAAAATTTGCAAGAAATGGAAGACGAAGGCGAAGCTTACGAAACCATTGAAGAAATTTGGCCAGATTACCCAACAAAAGATGATTTCTTTTTTAACGAAGATGAATATTAAAAACAAAAAAAGGTTCGCATTTGCGAACCTTTTTTATGAGATATGTTTTAATTAATCTTGATCTAAAGAGTTTGGTTTGCCAGCTGCTTTTTTCTCTTTGTGTTTGGCTTTTAACGTTTCTAATTGCTCAGGAGTTAAAATAGACTTTACACCTTGACGATAAACTTTTCTAACTGAATCCAATTGTGGTTTTGAGGCTTCTTTGTTTTCCTTTTGTTCTTTGTTTTTAGCTCTAATAGCATCTACACCTTTAGCACGATTTGTAGCTAAAGCTAGTACTTTTGCTTTTTGTTCTTCGGACAATGTTACTTCTGCATTTAATTCATCCACACTTTTTTGCGCTCGCTTTGCAGGCGTTAATTTTTCTTTTGCAGGCTTTTCAGATTTGGGCTTACTAGCTGTTTCTTGTGCGTTAACTGCAGTTGATAGTGTAAACAAGCAAGCTGCAAATAAAATTACTTTTTTCATATGGTATTTTTTTTATTGTTGGTTGATATATAGACTTCTAAAATAGCACCTCGTTTAATCAAGGGATGTTAAAATTTCACAAAAACATTAATATTGAACTTTCGGAATCATTCCTCTGATTCCCATATCCACAGGAGTCTCGCCAATTTCAGGTTGATAATACCCGTCATAAGGAGTAATTTCAGTCCATTCAAAACTTTTGTTGGTGGATAAAGAAACCGTTACAACAATGTCTTGTGTTTCAGTTCCTGTAATAGTTAAAACTTGATTGCTTGCCCCTGTAGAATTTGCAAATTGCGCTGTTACCAAACAACTTCCAGCAGGTATTGGTGAGCTTGGATTAGGATTAACCACAGTAGTGGTCCCCGTTGATTGTCCGTCTAATACATAATAGCCATTATTGGTTGGATAACCTGGAATGTAGGTTTCAAAACCCCAATAACCTTGTGGATGATTTACATTTGGTCCGCCAACTGGTGCTGGAGTAGAGGGCACAAAATCTTTATCTTTAATTTTATATTTTGGTACATAGGTTTTGTAACCTAAAAAAGAAGCAACGGTTCCTGTTCCAATATGGTTACCAGGTAATAAATTTGCTTTGTAGGGAATATCATAATTTTGATAAGAAAGAGAAAGACGAAGCCATTTATAAGTACCAGCAGTTACTTGACTTAATGGAATTGAATAAAAAATAACGTTTTCCTTTACTACAACCGATTTACTAAATTGGATGGCTGTTGTCCCTCCTGCAGCTGTTTCGGGAGCGTGATATAAAACAGCACCACCACCAACAGCTGTAAAATCTCCCTGTGCTAATTCTAAATAATGAGCAGCCATTTGATTAAACTTAGGTGAGTATGCGCTATTTCCAGCTGCAACTGTAGATGGATTACCAACGTTGTCTAAACGTGCTTGTGTTGAATCAAATTTAAATTTAAAAATTAAACGTGGTCCTGTTCCATTGGCAGTCCAAACAGTATCAGGATAACCATCATCGGTTAGCGTTCCAGTTGTTATAGGAGTTGCACATTGCGCAGGCTCTTCTTCTTTCTTTTTACATGAAAAGATAATTCCACATATTAATAGTATAGCAACTAATTTTTTCATTTCACATAATTTTTATTCTCTTTAACCTAAGCCAAGGAGGGATTTTTGTTTAACGAATTTATTATTTTTTTCCATATAAATACAAATAGCTTTTAACAAAATAAACCCTCGTAAACAAGGGTTTATCAGATTATAGTTATTGGTTAAACAGTTGGCTCATCGCTTTTAGGTAAAAGTCCAGAGGCTGCTAATTGATTTGCTTTTTCTTCTGCAATATCCTTCTCAAATGGACGTTTTCCGAAAATAACTTCTAAATCTTCCTTAAAAATAACCTCTTTTTCAAGTAATTTTTCAGCTAACTGGGTCAGTTTTTCTTTGTTTGCTAATAAGATGGTTTTTGTACGAGCATAAGCAATGTCAATCATTTTTTTAACTTCTTCGTCAATTACTTTAGCTGTGTTTTCGCTATACGGTTTATTAAAACTGTATTCGCTTTGACCTGAACTATCATAGTAACTTACGTTGCCAATTTTATCATTCAAGCCATAGTATACAATACTTGCATAAGCTTGGCGAGTAATTTTTTCTAAGTCGCTTAAAGCACCTGTCGAAATTTTACCAAAAATCACTTCTTCGGCAGCTCTTCCGCCTAAAGTTGCACACATTTCATCTACAATTTGTTCAGTCGTAGTAATTTGTCTTTCTTCGGGCAAATACCAAGCAGCTCCTAACGAACGACCACGAGGCACGATAGTTACTTTAATTAATGGCGAAGCATGTTCACACATCCAACTTACAGTAGCATGTCCTGCTTCATGAAAAGCAATCACGCGTTTTTCGGCAGGAGTAATGATTTTATTTTTCTTTTCTAAACCTGCAATAATTCTATCTACAGCATCTAAAAAGTCTTGTTTGGTAACTTGTTTCTTATTAGCACGAGCAGCAATTAAGGCCGCTTCGTTACAAATATTTGCAATATCAGCACCACTAAACCCGGGAGTTTGTTTTGCTAAAAACTCAACATCAACACTACTATCAATTTTTATTTTCTTTAAATGAACTTGGAATATTTCTTTACGCTCAACAACATCTGGCATATCCACATAAATCTGTCTATCAAAACGACCAGCACGCATTAAGGCTCTATCTAAAATATCGGCACGGTTAGTAGCAGCTAAAATAATGACACCGCTATTTGTTCCAAAGCCATCCATCTCCGTTAACAACTGATTTAATGTATTTTCACGTTCATCATTTCCGCCAGCCGCTGCGTTTTTACCACGAGCCCTACCAATAGCATCAATTTCATCGATAAAGATAATACAAGGTGCTTTTTCTTTAGCTTGTTTAAATAAATCACGAACACGAGACGCACCTACACCAACAAACATTTCCACAAAATCAGAACCTGATAATGAGAAGAATGGCACTTTAGCTTCGCCAGCAACAGCTTTAGCTAATAAGGTTTTACCTGTTCCTGGAGGACCAACTAATAAAGCTCCTTTTGGAATTTTCGCACCTAAGTCGGTATATTTTTTTGGGTTTTTCAAGAAATCAACAATTTCCATAATTTCCACTTTGGCACCGTCTAATCCTGCAACATCATTAAAAGTGACGTTTACGTTAGAGTCTTTATCAAATAATACAGCTTTTGATTTTCCAATATTGAATATTTGCCCTGCGCCGCCGCCGCCGCCGCCGCCGCCGCCCATTCTGCGCATCATCACAATCCATAAAACAACCATGATAGCAATTGGTAACATCCATCCCATGTGGTCGCTCCAATTCGTTCTTTCCTCGCTTGACGGAGAAATGCGTTTGTTAAGAGGAATATTAGCAGTTGCTTGAATTAATCGAACTTGTTCCAGAAAATCTTTCACATCCGGAATCGACACTTTAAAGTGAGGGCCGCGTGCTGCCTTGGGATCTGGGAATAAAGGAACCAATTTGCCAGTTTTATCGGGAGCATTATAGCGACCTAATTTTAAACTATCTTGAATAATTGTAATCTCAGCAAATTTTTCGTTGATGATTGTGATTTCCTTTACATCACCTTTAGCCAACATGTTTTGCTCAAATTGAGTTTGGTCAACTTCAAAAATTCTTCCTTCAAAGTCTTGACCAAAAAACACAAAACCTAATAGCCCAACAATTACTAAACCGTAAATCCAGTAAAAACTATTTCCGCCATTTCCTCCGCTGCCAGATGCTCCAAATGGGTTTGTTGGTTTTTTACCGAAACGATCTTTCATCTTTTCGAATTGTTTTTTTCGTTCTTCTTCAGGTCCGTTTAATGGAGTGGGATTATCGTTTTTTGGTATATTTTCTTGTTCGTCGCTCATAATAGAATTATATAACGTATTGTTTTATGTTTTGTTTAATCGGCAATGTTAGTTATTTCTCCATCTGCCCAAAGACCTTCGATATTGTAAAATTCACGAGTTTCGCGTAAAAATATGTGAGCTACAATATTTACATAGTCTACTAAAATCCATTCTGAATTTTGACGGCCTTCTGTATGATATGGTTTTTCCCCTGTTTTTTTAATTACAGATTCTTCTGCAGAATCCGCAATTGCAGAAACGTGTGTATTACTATCTGCATCACAAATCACAAAGTAATCAGCAACACGGTGTTCTAATCCAATAAGATTTATAACAGTAATGTTTTTAGCTTTTTTATCTTGCATACCTTCTACAATAGCATCTAATAAACTTGTGGTTTGCTCTTTAGTTGCAGATTTTTTAGGGCGTTTGGCGCCACTAGCAACTTTCTTCTTGTTTTCGGTATTGGCAATACGATTTGCTTCTTTTTGAGCTTCTTCTTTTTCTGTTAAAGGTTTTTTAACTACCTTTTTTGCTGCCGATTTTTTCGCTGCCGCTTTTTTAGGAGCCGCCTTTTTTGTTGCTGTTTTTTTTACTGGTATTTTTGCCATAATATTTTGTTGCTAATGCTATTCCGTTTTATACTTTTGTTTTGCTATAAGCAACAAATTTAACCTTTTTTTTTGCCTAAATGGAAACATTGTTTATTGGAAAGAACCTGCTTTTTTTACACGAGGTAGAAAGTACCAATACTTATGCCATGAACTTGTTAAGGAACGTTAACTCTATTGAGGGAACGGTGGTTTATACAGATAATCAAACCAAAGGAAAAGGACAGCGAGGAGCGCTGTGGGCTAGTAAAATAGCCCAAAACATAACAGCCTCTATTATTTTAAAACCCTATTTTTTAAGTATAGGAAATACCTTTTATTTAAGCAAAATTAGTGCTTTAGCGGTTTATGACGTATTGGCTGATATTTTACCCTCTGGCCAATATGACATTAAAATTAAGTGGCCAAATGACATATTAGTAAATCAGAATAAAATATCAGGGATTTTGATTGAAAACAATTTTACCAGTACTAACATTCAACATTCGGTTATTGGTATAGGATTAAACGTCAATCAAGATAATTTTAATGACTTCGAAAGAATCGCTATTTCTCTTAAATTACTTACAAACTCCCTTCATAGCAGAGATGAAATTTTAGAAAAACTCTGTATAAACATAGAAAAATGGTATTTGAAATTAAAAGAAGGTAAAACCGAATTGATTGATAAATGCTACCATGATCATTTATATGAAATAAATAAAATCACCGTGTTTGTTGATGTAAATCATCATAAATTTAATGGGAGAATAAAGTCTGTTACAAAAGCTGGAAAGTTGCTATTAGAGCTGGAAAATGATCTTTTAAAGGAATTTGATATTAAAGAAGTTAAGTTTTTATCCTGAATTAAATGTTTAATAAAGATTGATAAGTCGTTTCTGTTTTTGCGGAAAGGATTTTTATTTTCGTAAAATGAAAGTTTTAATCATTTATTTATTTATCTGTATTAGTATTTATGGGTTTGCTCAAACTCCATATACTTCATTTTTTACAGGTGATGTAAATGACGTGACAACTTCTACCCAATATGGCGTTTGTTTAATGGGAGGCGCTACCGAAGATGATAATGCCATGACATGGTTTTTAAATAAAAGCGGAGGAGGGGATATCGTTGTTATTAGAGCAACTGGTTCAAATGGTTATAATACCTACTTATATTCTGGATTAGGCGTTACCGTAAATTCTGTTGAAACCATTGTAATTAATAGTTTAGCAGCGGCTAATCATCCTTATATTAGACAACAATTAAGAAACGCAGAGGCTGTTTTTATTGCTGGAGGAAATCAAAATGATTATATTTCTTATTGGAAAAATACAGCGGTTGATAGCGCTTTAAATTATTTAATTAATGTTAAGCATTGCCCTATTGGAGGTACAAGTGCTGGAATGGCAATTCAAGGTCAATCTTATTTTTCGGCAGCAGTTTCATCTATTACAAGCGCAATAGCATTACAAAACCCTTATGGAACTGGAGTTACTATTGGTAATAATGATTTTTTACATAACCCTACTTTAAATAGAGTTATTACAGATACGCATTTTGATAATTCAGACAGACGAGGAAGAATTACAACATTTTTAGCAAGATTATTTCAAGATAGTACCCAAGCTTTTTTTGGCATTGCTTGTGATGAATACACCGCTGTTTGTATTGATGATTTGGGGATTGCAAAAGTTTTTGGAGGCTTTCCCACTTATGATGATAATGCGTATTTTATTCAAGTAAATTGTAATTTGCCAAACAGCCCCGAAAATTGTTCTACAGGTCAACCATTAACTTGGAACCGAAATAATGCAGCGTTAAAAGTTTATCAAATTAAAGGAGATGCAAGTGCTACCAATGCCTTTGATTTAAATGACTGGACGACTTGCTCAGGTGGTACATGGCAAAATTGGTATGTTATTAATGGCGTTATTTCGTATAGTTTAAATTCAAGTGCACCAAGTTGTTTACCTACAAGGATGGATGAGGTAAAACAGAATACAGATTTATTATTGTATCCAAACCCAGTAAATTCAATTCTGAAGATCTTTTCCAATGAAATCCCAAAAAAAATAATGGTGTATAGTAGCATTGGTTTATTTGTAGATGAAGAAAAAGCTATGCAAGATCTTGATTTCAGTGATTATGCCAATGGAATGTATTTGGTGAAAATAGAATTAGAAGGTAATAGCGAAACAAGAATTCAAAAAATTATAGTAAAGCATTAATAAAATATAATGAAGCAATATCACGATTTGATGCGCCATGTTTTAGAACATGGAGTTAAAAAAGAAGACAGAACAGGAACAGGAACCGTAAGTGTTTTTGGATATCAAATGCGCTATAATTTAGCGGAGGGCTTTCCATTACTTACTACAAAAAAACTGCACACAAAATCAATTATTCACGAATTGTTGTGGTTTTTAAAAGGCGACACCAATATCAAATATTTAAAAGATAATGGCGTGCGTATATGGGATGAATGGGCTGATGCTGAAGGGAATTTAGGTCCCGTTTATGGCTATCAATGGAGAAGCTGGCCAACACCCGATGGAAAACATATTGATCAAATTACTCAGGTGATTGACATGATAAAAAACAATCCTGATTCTCGTCGTTTAATTGTGAGTGCTTGGAATGTAGCAGATATCAATAGTATGAAGTTGCCGCCATGTCATGCGTTTTTTCAGTTTTATGTGGCTAATGGAAAATTAAGTTGTCAGTTATACCAACGCAGTGCCGATATATTTTTAGGAGTACCTTTTAATATTGCTTCTTATGCTATATTGATGATGATGGTTGCTCAGGTTTGCGATTTACAATTAGGTGATTTTGTTCATACCTTGGGTGATGCACATTTATATTCAAATCATATTGAGCAAGCTAACTTGCAACTGACAAGAGTTTTTAGACCTTTACCTACTATGAAAATTAATCCTAATGTAAAATCTATTTTTGATTTTACAATTGATGATTTTACATTAGAGAATTATGATCCACATCCTCATATTAAAGCGGAGGTAGCTGTATAATTTTAAATAAAAAATTTCATCAATCATTATAATACAAGTAACTTTACACAAAATTAAATTATGAGTGATATTAAAACAGTGTTAGAAAGCGCTAAAACACAAATGGAAAAAACGATTATCCATTTGGAGTCAGAATTATCAAAAATTAGAGCGGGAAAAGCAAATCCGAGCATGTTGGATAATGTATTTGTGGATTACTATGGTGCAAAAACTACCTTAGGAAATGTAGCCAGTGTTAATACTCAAGATTCGAGAACCATTTTAGTTCAACCTTGGGAAAAATCAATGCTAACGCCTATCGAAAAAGCTATTCAAGCAGCTAATTTAGGGTTCAATCCACAGAATGATGGTATCTTAATTCGTATTATTGTTCCACCATTAACAGAGGAGCGCCGTAAAGATTTAGTAAAAACATCTAAATCATGTGGCGAAGACGCTAAAGTGAGTTTAAGAACTATTAGAAAGGAATCGATTGATAAAATTAAAGCATTGCAAAAAGCTGGTTTACCTGAAGATGAGGCAAAAGGCGGCGAGACAAAAATGCAAGCTTTAGTAGATGATTTTTCAGTTAAATGTGAAAAACATTTAGAACAAAAAGAAAAAGAAATTTTAACGGTATAACTTCGATTTTCGGTAACTGAACTTGTCGAAGTTACCATTATTAAAAAAGCACAGTCAAATTATTTTGACTGTGCTTTTTCGTTGTTGTTTAATTTGGTATAATAGCAAAAAATAGTTGGTAAAAATGCCTGCAACCTAATACAGTAAAGGGTTTGAGTAAAGGATATTGAAAGTCGTTTCAATATCCTTTTTTTGCATATGGAAAA
>Ga0247843_1003138_pt1 | contig 27885 bp, 27 predicted proteins | sample LaCruzMarch2017__FD_192420 | JGI IMG/M metagenome (GOLD analysis project Ga0247843, IMG submission 192420) | Freshwater microbial communities from meromictic Lake La Cruz, Castile-La Mancha, Spain - LaCruzMarch2017_8m | ecosystem: Environmental > Aquatic > Freshwater > Lake | place: Spain... | reverse complement strand
TGGTGTCGTACTTTAAAAGGGGCCGATGTTAGAGCTTTGTTTGGCTTGGTAGCTCAGTTGGTACGAGCGAACGACTGAAAATCGTTAGGTCGCCGGTTCGATCCCGGCCCAAGCCACCATTACAAAACATGAATCATTCATTTTGAAATTTGAACAAAGTAGTGGAATAAATCGTTTTTAAAACTAGACTCCGTGTGTGGCCAAAAAAAGAATAAAAGCGGCTCCGGCGAAGCAGGCCGTTGCACAACTTGACCTATTTAACCAACTCTTACTGGTAGTTATTGCTGCCACAGTCACTACTTTTCCTTTCATTTTCGATTCATTCACGGTTTCAAAGCTATTTGTGCTTGCAATTGGGTTGACCTATATCTCAATCAAGTTGTTTTTGAATAAGGATGTAGATGCGGTTAGACCGCTTCCAAAATCACTTTGGGCATTAGTCGCTCTTTTTGCGATTTCAATTATTGTCTCTTGGTCACAATCTGGCGTTCCATTACTAAGAGGGTTATTTGGACAATTTGGAAGAGGTAATGGTCTATTTTATTACTTCTTCGCAATTCTAGTTTTTGTCTTTGCCGTTAAGACTTATAAAAATTCCAATGGCCCTAAAATGCACCAGTTAATCACAACACTTTCCTGGTTCTTAGCTGCTTACGCAGCGTTACAACGCATGGGTATCGATATTGCTAAGTTGGATACAAAAGGGGTTTCACCCGTAGTCTTAACTTTCGGAAATAGCAACTTTGCCGGTGGAATGCTGTCCGTCTTATTTGCATACCACTTCACATACCTCGTCCTTTCAAGAGATTACCGCATTAAGCAAGTAGTTTTATTACTTGCATTAATCATAAGCAGCACTTTCACTGCTGCGGTGCAGGGATACCTGATCATTCTCATATCAATTGCGCTTGCTTTTTCTATTTTGATAGCACAAAGAAAAAAATTGCGTTGGATTTTGAAATTAGTAATCGCAGGATGGATATTTGGGTTAATTGCCACAGTTCTTGGAGTTTTTGGAAAATTCATCTTTTCTGGAGTTTTTGCCAGAACATCTTTTCAGATTCGAATCGAGTATTGGAGAATTTCTTTAGGTGTGATTAGGGACTTCCCAATCTTTGGCGTGGGTCCAGATAAGTTATATGACGTAACGCCAAATTACATGTCTCCTGGCTCACTTAAATTGATTACAACAACCAGGATGGATAACGCACACAACTGGTTCCTGAATCTTGGGGCAAATTATGGTTTGATTTCTATGTTCTTGCTTTTGTCGATTTTGGGGGTTGTACTCTTTTACTCGGGATCACTCCTAAGGAATCTAAGCAAGGTTAACTTTGTAGCAGTTTCATCATTAGTTGCATTCATCTGCATGTTTATCGATGCACTAGTTTCACTTGAACAGCCTGGAATTGGAATCTGGCTTTATATGTTTGCTGGAGTCACAGTAGCTTCTGCACTAGAACTAATAGGTAACTCAAATGAAAGTAGCAGGATAAATAAATCTAGGTTGATAGCGCCGCTAACAACTTCTCGATTTGTCATTCTTCCAATCTCAATCTTGTTACTCATTTCTTGTGTTGCAATAAGTCAACGCATATATTTTGATGGATTTCTTCGCTCAAATATCCAAACATTGCTACTTAGCAAAGGAACCGCCCAAACTGTCTCGAATATTGAATCAGCCACTATCAAATTAAGGTCCGAACCAGAGTATTCAACTCAAGCACTCCGTCCATTAGCTGACCTAGGTGATGCGATTAGACTTAATATGATTTCAAAATCAGTATATGAATATTATCCAAATTCTATTCAAGCGAATTCTATTCGCGCAGACGTTTTGAAGGCTTTAAATCTTGAATATGAGTCATGTATAATTCGAAGTCGCCTAATCAAAAATACCCCTTGGGATTTTGGTCATCTCGACAAGTTTATTTCTTGTATCCTTGATGGTTACTCTGAACCAAATATCATTGAGATACTAAAAAAAGTTGACGAATTTCCTTTTGCAATTGAACGCTCTACTATTCCCGCTGATTCAAATGAACTAATTGCCACAAATGCAAGATTGTCCTTTGTTGCAGTTCGAGCAAGGTTCTACAATATAGTGGGGCAAATGCAGTTGGCCCAAGAGTTACAGACGTATGGCAACAATTTACTCACACGACTGATCGAATTACAGGTCTCTAATCCAACCTCGGTGACGGAATCCCAAATAAATAAGTTCAAAAATCTTCTTAGTTTCTAGTATCTACTTTCTAACTTTCAAACCTCACTTATCTAGATTCGAAGTCCTCAATGTTCTTTATCATCTCATCCAATGGTTTGGCACCGTAGTGAACATTCTTGTACCAGTTTATGGTCCATTCAACACTCTCTTTAAAACCCAGTTTGTTCGGCCAACCCAATTCACTTCTAGCCTTATTCGAATTAAGCACCAACATAGAGGCTTCACGTGGGTGGTTTCCCTCATCATTTTCCCAACTCTTTTGTACGCCCCACGTCATTCCGGCTAAAGTGGCAACATCGGCTACAGTCTTGGATTGATTTTCATCTGGCCCAAAGTTCCAGACGCCATCCGATTTTTTCTGAATGATCGCATCGACCAAGATTAGATAACCATTCAAGCAATCGAGCACGTGTTGCCACGGGCGAACAGACATTGGTGCTCGAAGTTTTGGGGTCACCCCAGATCTGTAGGAATGTATTAAATCTGGAATCAGTCGATCAGCACACACATCGCCGCCACCTATGACGTTTCCAGCTCGAGCAATTGCAGTTGGTGGATTCTTAAAACTAGATAGCCACGATTGCGTTGCGATATCTGCCATAGCCTTAGAGGCGCTATATGGGTCCTGTCCGCCCAGGGCTTCTGTTTCGATATAGCCTGAAGTTTTGCTGGTGTTTTTATAAACTTTATCCGTAGTCACAATCAATTGTGCTTTCAACTCGCTTATCTGCTGCGACGCTTTCAGGACATTTAGAGTTCCCATTGCATTTGTTTCAAAAGTGTCTATCGGATGTAAATATGACTCCCGAACCAAAGCTTGAGCAGCTAAATGAATTATGACGTCAGGATTGCTACTCATAAAATGTGAACGAAGTTTCATCGAATCGCGGATGTCACATCGAATATCGTTCTCCAAGAACCTCCCGATATCGGCGCGCTCGAACAACGATCCCACCTCTGGCTCTAATGAAATGCCACTTACGAGATGTCCTCGTTGACGCAAAATCAAGGAAAGCCATGCTCCTTTGAAGCCGGTATGCCCTGTTATAAGAAAATGCATAGTATCCTTCAGATCAGTTCAGGACATTCTACTTAGTAATGTGCCTTTGGAGGGTATTTCAATGCAAGTAGTCATTCTTGCCGGGGGTTTTGGAACACGCCTCTCTGAAGAGACTGACCTCATCCCAAAACCGATGGTTCGCATCGGCAATATCCCAATTCTTCAGCACATTATTAATTACTACTCTGAATTTGGTCATACAGATTTCATCATTGCGCTTGGTTACAAATCAGAGGTGATTATTGAGTATTTTGAGACATCACACAATCCATCGCTGAATATCGTTCTGGTTGACACTGGATTGGAAACGTCTACCGGAGGGCGAATCAAAAAGTTAGAGAGCGTTTTAGACGATGAATTTATGCTCACTTATGGAGATGGGCTTTCTGATGTGAATATAGATGACCTCTTAGCTCATCATCGTCGATTTGGTAAAATCGCAACTGTTACTGCTGTGCGACCTCCTGCAAGATTTGGAACTATTGAAATTTCCAATGGCGTCGTCACCAAGTTTGCAGAAAAAGATCCGCAAGATGCTGGATGGATCAATGGAGGTTTTTTTTGTCTTAACAAGAAAGTGTGCAGTTTTATTTCAGATGCAACTACCTCTTTTGAGAGTGAGCCATTGAATCAGCTTGTTCAAATCCAAGAATTATCAGCATATGAACACCATGGCTGGTGGCAGCCCATGGACACTCTGCGAGACAAGAGACTATTAGAATCCAAGTGGAATAATGGTGTAGCACCTTGGGTAATGAAATAAAATTCGAGTAATGCTATCCATGTACTTATTTGGAAACTTCAATGGAATGAAAAACGTTAGATCAAAGTTTCGATCCTTGGTCAAGGATCTGTAATTTTCTAGTTGACCACAGATTGCAATTCTTGTTCTCAAATCCGGATGAAAGAATAAAACACAAAAGTAAACTAATTAGCTAAAGGTGCCGGTCAATGTCTGCGTTAGGTTTGGAAGATCGCCTCGACAAATACGTTGACTGTTCTGTGGCAGGAAAGTGACTCAAGAATGACCTTAACGCTTCTGAATTAAGCACAACATATCTAAAATGTGGACTTTACTTCCTCATCTATCCCTTTTGGCTAGTATCATAAGCAATCCGGCTGAGCAATTTATTGCAGAGATGGTGGAGTACATGACTAGTAACATGCTCCTATCTCAGCCATTTATTGAGGGCCGGGGGAGTGATTTTTGCAGAGGGTGTAATGGGAATAAACTATTTTCAGCATTGGACCTCGGAAATTTGCCAATTGCTAATGAGCTACTAATTTCTCAAGAAAGTGAAATAGAAGAATTCCCTCTTCATTTACGTGTTTGCCCAGAATGCGGTTTGGGTCAGGTCGCAGATGTTGTTACCCCAGAAAGAATTTTTAGAGATTACCGCTATTTATCCTCTATCAGTAGCACGTTTTTGCAACACGCATCATCCTATGTTGAACAAAGAGTTCAAGAAGGAATGTTCGCATCCGGGGGCTGGGTGCTCGAAATTGCGAGTAATGATGGTTACTTACTTAAAAATTTTCTTAAGTATGACATTCCGGTTTTAGGAGTAGAGCCGGCGGAAAACATAGCTGAAATATCTAGAAGGCTTGGAGTCAATACTATTTCTGAATTTTTCTCAAGCCAACTTGCTGCCGAGATCTTGCAAAAGGAGGGCTACCCTAAGTTAATAATCGCAAATAACGTCATGGCCCATGTGCCTGATTTGATTGATTTTATGAAGGGTTTATCTATACTCTGCGGCCCAGAAACGCAGGTCAGTATTGAAAACCCTTCACTTGCTAATATTTTGTTAGGAATGCAATTTGACACGATTTACCATGAACATTTCTCATATTTATCCGCACATGCAGTAGCAAGATTAGGAAATTTAAATGGTTTAGATCTGCTTAAAGTAGAAGAGTTGTCAGTTCATGGTGGGTCTAATCGGTATTGGCTATCAAAAATGAAGAAGCAAAAAGTTTCGAATCAACAGGTGGAAGAAATCATCGAAGGTGAGGTTTTGGATGGACTGTTCAATCAAGAAAACTGGGAAGCTTATTCAGATAAAGTCGCCAAGATTTTAAGTGACTTTCTTCTATGGTTACGCAATACCAAAGAGAATAATGGAAATATTTTTGGGTACGGAGCCGCTGCAAAGACCAGCACAATACTAAACTCAATCAATATTGATCTAGATCTCCTTTCGGCGATAGCTGATGCCAGCTCAGAAAAACAGACTCGTTTTATGCCTCCTAATGGGATCAGGATAATTTCACCACAGGAGTTATTCGACCAAAATCCTACAGATATAGTGATTTTCCCTTGGAATATTAAAGTTGAGATTGCAAACTTTATTCGTGAGAATGCTAGCAACGAGATTCGCTTATGGTGTTTAATTCCTGATATGCATGAGGTCCTCTAGTCATGTTGAGCAATCAAGTAGGTAGTATCGATGGGGTCATGATCACCCAATTGAAATTAGCGAGTGATGCCCGTGGTTCATTTACAAAGTTCCACCCTTACATCGAACTACGGAATCAACTTGACTCAATCGCGATCTCATTCAACGCAAAAATTGGAACAATTAGAGGACTGCATTTTCAAGTTGAACCGTTTGCAGAAGAGAAGCTAGTCACTTGTCTACAGGGCTCGATTTTTGACGTAATTGTTGATCTTCGTCCTGATTCAATTACTTTCGGCAAGTGGGCCTCCTTTGAATTAAGCAAGGAAAATTCACAGCAGGCCTATTTACCGAGGGGAATTGCGCATGGATTTCAAACACTTGCTCCAGATTCAGTCGTACATTACTGCCTTAGCGCTAGTTACTCAGCTGAGTCCTCATATGCAATTAATCCTTTTGGAGATCTAGGAATCAATTGGCCTCTGGAGGCTTATTCAATCTCTGAACGGGATAAGCAAGGCATTGGGTTTTCGATTGCTGCTCAAAAATATGCTGAATCTCTTCAGGGTTAAAATCAATTGAAAATTCTAGTAATCGGCAGTGGTTTAATCGCAAGCTCTATTGTGCAGAGACTGGAATTTGAAGGGCATGACCTTCTAGTCTATTCACGATCAGTAAATCCGACAATTCAGTGCAGTCAACTCCAAGGAAATATCTTTGAATTTGCAGAGTTTTCAAAAGTGTTCACTTGGAATCCAGAAATCATCATACATGCAGCTTGGATAACTACTCCTGGTATTTATAAGGATGACCTTTCCAACTTGGAATACACCAAATTCACACATCAACTTGCTCAATACATTCATAATTCTGATGTCGAGCACTTAATTATTTTAGGTACCTGCGCAGAGTATGGGCATCGAAATGGTCCGAGTACGGCCGGAGTTACTAATCTTGCACCTAGCACTTTATATGCAGAGCAGAAAGTTGTTGCCTTTCAAGCAGTTAGGGATATCCTCCAGGGCTCTACTACACGCTTAACATGGGCTCGAGTGTTTTACCCATACGGCCCTAACCAGGACCAAAAGCGCTTGATTCCCTTTCTGATTCACTCCCTCAAGAGTGGAATCCCTATCCAATTAGCTGATACATCCTCTATTCATGATTGGATTACCACAAGGGATATTGCTTCAGCAATCTCTTGGTCCATAAACAATGAAACACCAACCGAAATTGATATTGGCACTTCTTCTGGCTTTACCAATCTTGAGTTATTGACAACTTTAGAAAATTTCTTACAAATCAAGAATCTCATTCCTGAAAAGGGTGAGCATATCTTTGGGCAAAATGATGTTTTTGTTGCCGGAAAGAATTCTCCACTTTTTATTTCTGGTTGGTCCCCTAAAGACTCTTTAACTTCTGGGCTAGAGTGGGTGCTCGGCTCATGAAAAAGCTTAAAATTGGCTATTGGCCGCTTTCCAAGAATCTAAACTCGCCAGGAGATCGTCGGCGGTTGATCTTTTGGGCCCAATCTAGAGGTCATGAAATCATTACAGATCTCAGCCAAAAGGTAGATGTGATGGTGGCAAGCGAGAACTCAGACTTCAACTCCTCACATTTCGCTAAAAAGCGAACTCCAGTAATTTTCGATTTAATCGATGCTTATCTTTCTCCGCTGAGCACTTCTGATGACCTTGCACGTGGAATCGCGAAACGAGTGTCAAGTCAGATAAGCGGGAGCATTAAGCCATTTAGCCACCATATTAGAGATTTCTGTTTGAATTCTAAGGCTGTGATTTGCTCATCTATAGAGCAAGAGGAAGTCATTCAACGATACAACACGAATACTCATGTCATTTTGGACTCACATGATGAGATCCCTTTTTTGGAGGCGTCAAAAATCAGAATTCAAAATCCGGATCACCATCGAATACTTTGGGAGGGTCAGCCGGCAACAATCAGAGGTGTGAAAAGTATTTCGCCAGCACTTTTGGAGCTCTCAAGGACGATTAGTTTGCAACTCGATTTCGTTACCGATGAGAAGTATTACCGATTGTTAAACAAGTATTTTGAGGGGAAAACCGTCAATTTACTCATTAAGGATTTGGCTCCTATTGCTGACTTTGTAAATATCGTTCCGTGGACTTCCAATAATCTAGTTAATTGTGCAAGAGGTTGTGAGATTGCCATGATACCGATCGACCTTTCTGTACCTATGCAAAGATTGAAGCCTGAAAATAGACTCCTTATAATGTGGCGCTTGGGGCTTCCTTGTTTAACTTCACCAAGTCCTGCCTATTTGCGTGTTGCTAGTCATGCGGGAGTGACCGCTGCCTGCAATAGCCTGCAGGAATGGATCGAGAATTTCAATCGATTGATATCAGACCCAAAACACGCAAAGAGAGAAATTCTCGCCGGTCAAGATTACATTAGAGAAAACCACAATAAGGAGATTTTACTGAATAAGTGGGACTTAGCTTTTGAATCCGTAAGGAACTGAACTATGAACAAAAAAGAAAAGTACGATTTAACTTATGTCACTATCGATTCGCTGTCTGAAGGGGTGGGCAGCAGCCAAATCACACCTCTGATAACACGCTTGAGTAAATCAGGTATGAAGATTAATTTGATAAGTTACGAGAAATTCCAGCCAGAATCTCAACTTCAGGATTTTTTTGATTCTATTGGAGTTGTCTGGAACTCTCGGTCCTTTGGATCAAATGGTGTACTTGGTGGGATCTCGAGACTCAACAATCTAAGACTCGAAATACCGAAAACAGATTTGATACACGCTCGTAGTGACATACCTGCCGTTTCAGCAATAATTTCACATCAAGCACCGGTACTTTGGGATGTTAGGAGTTTATGGGCAGACCAAAAAATCATGATTCAGCGAAATATTCTCAACAAGGCTCTTTATAATTCGTATAGGAAACTTGAGAGAATTTCCGCTCATAAGAGTTTGGGCATGTCCACCCTAACTAACGCTGTTGTTCCAATACTAGAAAAGAGAAATGGGCACTTGCCGATGATGCGCACAGTAGTACCAACATCTGTTGATCTGGACCGTTTTCCACTAACTAGCAAAATGCCTACTGTCCTTAGGGCGCTTTTTTCGGGTACTTATAATGACTACTATGACTTGAATTTGAGCTCGCTATTTATGGAAGAGCTTCGACAACAAATTCGAGTGGAAACTCATTGGGCAAGACCTTTTGAGTCAAATAAGCAATTTATAGGAGTCGGTGAGGAGAAAATTCTCTTTGCCCCACAAACTGAAATTGCTAAACTAATTCCAAATTACAGTTTTGGTGTTTCAATTTGCAAATTGAATGCAGGCCCGTCTCTTTCTGCAGCTATGCCAACGAAGATCGGAGAATTTCTTGCTTGCGGGAGGCCGGTAGTTGTCAATAGAGGTCTGGGAGACATGGATGAAATCATTGCCGAATCTAAGGTCGGAGTTACCCTAAGTGGAGATCCAAGTGACGCAAGACATGCTGCTGGAGAGTTAATAGAGTTAATTTCCGATCCAGAAACTCCAATTAGATGCAGAGCTGTTGCCGAAAAATACTTCAGCATGGACAAAGGCGTTGAGAAATACCTTGAGTTATACGGGCGTATGCTGTCAAGCTAGCTCCAAGGTGCCCAATCGTGCATTCTCCTTCGAAACCAGAAATCCCAAATGAGATATGGTGATTGTGTGCTAATCAAACAACCTCATTTAGGCTCGATTAAATTCTTGAGGGGTAAAGTAAATTTTACTCATGCAATTCGACGTTATTGCCGACTAAAGAAATCCTATTCTTTTCAATGGCTCTCGAGTCGAGTTCACCTTCGTGCCCAGTTTGCTCAATTAATAATAGGAAGTGAGGGTGAAATCGACTTTTCTCACGATACGCTTTCCTTGCCTACTGCATTGTTCTGGCCTTCAGGACCGTGTTAAACCTAAAACCCATTTAAAGGTCGTACCTAATGCGAATATTAAAAACCATTATTATTTTGCTCTTTCCTCACTTTGTTAGCATGTTTGTTCGCCTAACTAAAAAGCCGGTCACGGTAGGAATGCTCGACGTACGAATTGAAATGGACCCTTTATGGAATCATGTTCTAAGATCAGATCATTCGACCATAGCGTTAGTAAAGAAGGAATACGAAAGTGGAGATTTGTTGTTGTCGTTTCATGAGGCAATTAACCTGGTCTGGGCTACCAAAGCTACATCCCACATTTCTGGTTCAATAGCAGAAGTTGGTTCTTTTCATGGGGGAGTGCAAACCTCATTCTTAGTTCCGATCCAGATGGGACCAGAAAAATGCACTTGTTCGACACATTCACGGGTCTTCCCGAAGTCACAGAAGGTTTTGACGGGTCCATGAATATTGGAGGTATTAAGGGTTCCCCAGTTTCAACAGTGAAAGATAAACTCAAAAGATTTAATGGAAAAACGGAGTATCACGTTGGCTTTTTCCCAGATACAACTAAGGATTTACCATTAAACATAAAGTTTTCGTTAGTACATTTGGATGCTGACACCTACAAAACAACACTTGCTGCACTAAATTATTTTTTTCCGTTAATGACTCGAGAGGGATTTATTCTATTTCATGATTATTCTTCGATAAGTTGTCCGGGAGTTCGGCAAGCAATTGATGGTTTCTTTCTAGGCAAAAATGAAGTTGTAATCCCACTTTGGCACACACAAGCGCTTGTGATTGTGCAATAGCATTCTAATTACTCATTTGAAACTTCCGCCATGTTGGACTCTAAGTACAAATGAAAGGCTGAAATGATCATTTCAGGTGAATCTGGCTACGAGTTGTCAATTAAGAATGTTAAGAGAATTATTCCAACATCTCACTATACAGGTCCAATCGACTTACAGACATATTCATCGATTATTTTGCGGATCTCGGAACAGTCTCGGGTGCGTAGTATATTCTGGGTCTACACATGCCACGAACTGGGCACAACGTCAAACATTCTTGTATCCAGGGGGCTCATGTGAACCATAAAATAAACTTGACATATGACGCGGCGGCAGGAACCGATGGTACTGGCGCACAACTGCAAAGGGTGTTCGCTCTCTATGCGGCATGTAAAATGCTTCATCTTCCCTATTTGCATTCTGAACTTCAGAATCTAACCATCACGCCATTGGATCCATTTCAGGATGAGATTGCACTCAAATCCTACTTGATTAGAGTAAATAAAGAATTCAAATTGCCGTCGAGCGATGGTGTGGAGACCGATTTCGATGAGGTTTATAGAGTTAGATTTCTCAATTATAGAGTCATCATCAAGTACTACATAAGAGCTTTGGTGTTGCGTGAAAAATACCTACTAATGGTTCAAAATCCTTTCAAATTAGTTGAAAATTTTCCTACGAGCTTTCTTCATGTCCAAAAATACTTTCATAGCTTGCTCCCGGAAGCGGAAGAAAGAACCGGGGATAAAACGATTGTTATCCATGTTAGACGTGGTAGTAATGGAGCAGATTTATTGCCTGGTGAGACCACGCCAAGAATGCTACCTAATTCCTATTACTTTGCTCGTATAAATGAGATTAGGACGAGGTATTGTGAGAAATTCGATAATATTGAGTTGGTGGTAATAACAGATACACCAAAGGAGGATTTCAAATACTCTCCTTTAGAGTTTCAGTTGCCGCTTTGGTCAAATGAACCTAGATTTCAGCATGGAAGTGTAGAAATTCGTGGTGAAACTTTTCGTGAATTCGAATTGGATTTCTTATCGAAGTTCACAGTAATCCATGGCGGGGACCCAATTTTGGCATTGCGACAGATGCAGGATGCAGACTTTTTAGTGATGAGCCGGTCAAGTTTTAGCTACGTGGGGGCAATCCTGAATTCCAAAGGAAAAGTCTTTTATCCGCCAAATTTCTGGCACCGCCCAATGAAAAAATGGATCAAAGTCAAGTAAGAACCCAAAAATTGCCTCCGTTGCAGTTAGGGTACTCTTGTGACTATGAGTGAAGCAATGACTTCAGGACGTGAAATAGACAGTCTCCGCGCCCAGATATTGCTAATGGCTCAAAAATCTGGTGAAGGCCACGTTCCCAGTTCATTATCTATCTTAGATCTTCTTTGGGTGCTTTACACAAGAGTGCTAACAATTGACCCGTCTAATCCTAATTTAGAAAATCGTGACCGATTTTTTCTATCTAAGGGCCATGCCTCATTAGGGCTCTATTCAGTGCTTTCTGCACGAGGGTTTTTCCCTCAAAGTGAGCTTGAAAACTTTTGTGAATTTGAAAGTATCCTAGGAGGTCACCCAGATCGGTTAAAAGTTCCCGGAGTTGAGGCATCCACTGGTTCGCTTGGCCATGGATTTCCGCAAGCTGTAGGGGTGGCTCTGGCACTAAAAATAAAGCGGAATCCTTCACGGGTTTTTGCGCTCATTGGCGATGGAGAGGCAAATGAAGGAACTATTTGGGAAAGCGCCCTTTTGGCTGCACATCACAACTTAGACAATCTTGTTTGCATTTTAGATTTTAATCACTCTACGGATCGTGCATTGAAATTGGGTGAGATAAGTTTAAAATTTAAGTCCTTCAACTGGGATGTAAAGGAAATCGATGGACATAATCATGACCAAATTGCGAATTCCCTTATGCCTCAATGGAGTTCAAAGCCACTATTTCTCTTAGCACATACAATTAAAGGGAAGGGGTTCTCTGCCATGGAGAATAATCCTGAATGGCATCATAAGGCTCCAAATAATGAAGAAATGAAAACTTTCTTGGGAGAATTGAATTGAGAAAAAATTTTGCTCAGACAGTTAGTAAAGAATTAAGTAACAATCCATCGAGCGTACTATTACTGGGGGATATTGGAGTACATGCATTCAGGGACTCTCTCAAAGAATTCCCAGACCGTGTCTACAACATCGGTATATTAGAGCAATCAATGATTAGCGTTGGAGCGGGAATGTCTTTAGAAGGCCTAATCCCCACAATTCATACGATAGCCCCATTTATTGTAGAGAGAGCACTAGAGCAACTTAAGGTTGACTTTGGATACCAAAAATTACAAGGAAATGTAGTCACTGTGGGTGCATCGATCGATTACGCCGCTCTGGGAGGCACGCACCACTGTCCGGGAGATGTTTCAATTTTACTCAATATTCCAGATCTTCAGATACTCGTACCTGGGCATGGTGAAGAATTTGCATCACTATATACGGAGACTTCTCGGAATGGTGAACTCACCTACACCCGACTAAGCGAGACATGTAATAGTGCGCCAAAAAAAGTACAATTTGGAAAAGGACTTTTGATTCAAGAAGGTCATGAAGTTACAGTCCTCTGTGTTGGTCCAACTCTGGATTTAGCTTTAGAGGCGTGTGCCGATCTCAATGTCAATATTCTGTATTTCACTACAGTTAGTCCTTTTGACTCTGAGCTACTTAAATCTACTTGTACCAATGGCAAAGTGCTACTAATAGAACCATTTTATAAACATACTTTATCTCCTCTGATTATTGAAGCGCTGAGTCCACTTTCGGTACAGATAAAATCTATCGGAATTCCAAGAAAATTCTTAAGAAATTATGGAACAACAGCACAGCATTTGAATTATATTGGGCTCACAGTGAATAACATTAAATCCACAATTACGGAGCTCATTGGTGCATAATATAATTTTTGAAGATATTGAAAAAATAGCCTCCAGGGTAGATTGTTCACCCCTAGAAGGAAAAAAGATTTTGGTCACAGGTGGTACCGGTTTGATTGGTTTGTATTTCTTAAATTTTTTCACTTATCTGATCAAAAATCGAAATATGTCAATTTTAGTAGATTCAATATCGAAAACTGATCCTCGTGAAGAGACTAAAGGGAGTTTTCCTAATGTAAATTTCATAACTTTAGATCTTGGCACAAGTCATGAGTTAGGTTTTGAAGGAAACTACGATCTAATCATTCATGCAGCAGGTTATGGTCAACCCAAAAAATTTCTTGCTGATGAAATAACTACAATGATGCTTAACGGTGTAGCTACCATTAAACTAGCTAGACTACTGACACAGGGTGGAACTTTCCTTTTTCTAAGTACAAGTGAGGTTTACCTAGGTTCACTTTCTTTACCCAATAAAGAATCTGACACCGGTGTTGTTAGTTCTGACCATGCCCGAGCACCGTACATAATTGGAAAGAGCTTTGGGGAGACATTATTGGCTTCACTGAATCGCTCCGGAGTCAATACAAAGATTGCGCGAATCGCTTTAGCTTATGGTCCGGGCACGAAATTGGATGACGAACGAATATTGAATCAGTTAATCAAACGTGGAATTGCTGAGGGTGAGGTGCGCTTGCTTGACCAGGGAAAAGCAGTTCGTACTTATTGCTATGTAGCCGACACGGTAGAAATGCTTCTCAATATTGCACTATTTGGGAAATCGATGACCTATAACGTAGGGGGTATTTCACGAATTACAATAAGAGAGTTGGCAGATATGGTAGGCGAAATTCTCAACGTAGGTGTCACAGGATCCGAAAATCAAGCTTTTCTTGATAGCGCACCAAAAGAAGTATCCTTGGATTTGACCAAATATATTGAAGAATTCGGAAGCCCAAAATTTGAAGATTTAAATGTCGGTCTGACGAGAACTATAGTTTGGCAAAGAGAAAACCTCTATCCCGAAGGGAAAAATGCGTAGAACACTTGTCACTGGTTCAGGGGGATTAGTTGGCCATGCTCTGAAACGTTTAAATCCAGCAGATTGTTTTTTTTCTACACGCGATGATGCTGACCTAACCGATTTCGAGGCAACAAAGAGACTTTTTGAGAAAGTTCAACCAACACATGTCATACACTTAGCTGCCGCAGTTGGCGGTATCGGAGGAAATTCAATTCACTCTGGTGAGTACTTCAAAAGCAATATTATGATGAATTTGAACGTTCTAGAACTTGCCCGTGAGTTTCAGGTTAAAAAAGTTATTTCATTTATGTCAACTTGTGTATTCCCAGTAGACGCAAAGTATCCATTGACTGTCGATCAACTACATGACGGACCTCCTCATGCATCCAATTTTGGATATGCATATGCCAAAAGAATGCTTGAAGTCCAAAGCTCTGCTTACAGAAAAGAATTTGGTTGCAATTTTATCACTTTAATACCAACCAATATTTATGGGCCTGGAGATTATTGGAATCTAGAAGAGGGGCATGTAATTCCTTCTCTGATTCATAAGTTTTATAATGCCAAGAAAACCTCTACAGATGTTAAGTTGTGGGGTAGCGGAAGTCCACTTAGGGAGTTTATTTATTCTGATGATGTAGCGAAGCTAATCCTTTGGGCCATGACGAATTATGATGAAGTTGATCCATTGATATTGACGCCTTCGGAGGAAGTTAGTATCAAGGAGCTTTCCAATTTAGTGTGTACTCTAATTGAATTTCAGGGTAAAGTCATTTGGGATATTGATAAGCCCGATGGTCAACTTCGTAAACCGTCGAGCAACAAACATCTATTAGGTTTGAACCCTGAGGTTTCTTTCACCCCACTCGGAGAAGGATTACAAAAGACAATTGAATGGTTTTTACTGAACCACCCTAATCTACGTCTTTGAAAGGTCATAAAATGAATTTCGATTCACGTGAATTTGAGAAGTTAATGGGTGTGCGTCTTGGTGAAAAAGCAAAGGCACAAATTGACTCATTTGATATCCAATATTCTATTTTAAGTCATGAAGAAGAACACGTCGTGGTTAAGGAACTCGTTGATGAAATATTCCGACTTGATTTGTCGGTTGCGAGTAGGAAACGTGTTTCCGATTGGAACGAAGGTTGGGGACAAAATCTAATTGACTTTCAAAAAGTTGGTTCTCTTAGATCACTGATTCCGCGGTATTTTGGTAAAAACAAAGTCAATAGACTTAATCAGAAATTAGTCCAAAGCCAAGATACAGATTTTGAATTGAAATTGTTGAGGTGTTTAGAAAGTTGGATTTTTGATGAGTACCTATCATCTTTTGAAAGCATTTATGAATTTGGTTGTGGAACTGGACATAATCTCGTTTTTCTTCAACAATTTGCGGAAAATGCAGTGCTGACAGGCCTTGATTGGGTTGAATCCTCACAAACACTTATTGATTTGGTAAGTGCCAACAGAAAAAACCTTGCAATAACCAGTGGCAAGTTCGATTATTTCAATCCAGATCTCAACCTGAAACTTCGCGATAGCAGTGCCATATTCACCATTGCGTCCCTAGAGCAAATAGGAAAGGATTATGAAAAATTCGTAGATTTTTTAATGAGAAATAAACCTAAATTAGTGGTTCATGTTGAGCCTTTTGAAGACTTACTCGATCCTTATTGTCTTTTGGATAATCTTTCGATTCAATATATGCGCAAACGTAATTATATAAATGGCTACGTTGAACACATTCAAAATTTAGAGAAAGAAGGTAAGGCCAAGATTCATCGTTATCAAAGAAGTTTTATCGGAAGCAAACATATCGACGGCTATACGGTATTAATTTGGAGCCCCGACAATTAATTTCCCCCATGGTTTTTCCAGCTGCTTTCCGAAAAGTTCATTCTATCCAATTTGAGTGATTGATTTTCGTAATTTCCCCATTGTGACCACTCACGGGGTAGTAATTGCTGTTTACCCTTTTTTGATAGTAAATATGCCCCCCACCACGATAGCGAGCTATTCGACCCAACAAAAAACTGCGCATTAGACATCAAAGCTAGAGTTTGCAACGGGCTAGTTTCTGTGTGAGATAAAATCGTGTGTGGTCTCAAAGCTTTAGAAAGATTTGTGACCTCGCTTGAATTTTCAGTTAAAACAATTATGGGCAGATCAACTTCTGCTAGGTGTCTTATGAAATAGTTGTCATCCAACTGACCGATGGCTTTGGAAGGTGTATCTGAAATCGGGTAATCGCCCCGTCTAACGTGAACCGCTATGTACTCCCTTGGAATTAGCCTTGGTGTTTTGAGGGATTCAAGTGATTCATTTAACGCAAAATCCAACTCAGATTCAATGTAGTGGAAAGAATGCTCTACCATGGAACCATTTTGAAATAAGCCGTTTACGGTGATTGGTAGGCCGAGTGAAGCGCGTTTCTTCGTACGTGACTGAAAAATCTGCAGTTCCTGTTCTTCACGAAAGTAGCCAAGAACTTCCATAAAACCCAGGGGTACACCTTTGTGAGCTGCCCATTCAAGAGCTCTAACTGACGATAACCTCTGCGATGCACCCCCGTGGTCTACTGTGTGTTTACAACATTTCGCGATGGGGGCTAGCTGGAAATCTCTCTCGCTATTAATTCGATAATGCCCTAAATCAAAGGAGAATGTCGTCCCTTCGAATAAGGTATGTGCTGCTGCCCACTGGAATAACTGATTCCCAATGCCTCCGCTTAAGGAAATTTTTGGTGTAAATAACTTTCCCAAGTTTTTTCTTCTTCGTCTTAATTATTTTTTTCAGTGGAGCTAGATAGATCAGCTTCCACCATAAGTTTTGCTAGCCCTCTCCACTCTATTGTATGTTTCCATCCAAGCTCAGCTTCAATTCTTGTAGGATCACCAATCAAAGATTCAACTTCGAGTGGGCGCAAGTAGGCATCGTCGGTCGTTACGTACTTAGTCCAATCTAAACCAACTGTATCAAATGCCGCTGCACAAAAATCCCTGACTGACGCAGCGATTCCAGTTGCCACTACATACGATTCTGGCGAATCGTTTTGCAGCATCATCCACATAGCTTCAACGTATTCCTTAGCGTAACCCCAATCCCGGACAGCTTCAAGATTGCCAAGATATAGGGACTCTTGCTTACCTTCTACAATTTTTGCTACCGCTTTTGAGATTTTTCTCGTTACAAAAGTTTCACCACGGCGCGGTGATTCGTGATTGAATAGAATTCCGTTTACTGCGAAAAGTCCGTAACCTTCTTTATAATTATTCGTAACCCAGTAACTATAAAGCTTTGCAGCAGCGTACGGGCTCCTAGGTTGAAAACTTGAACTCTCACTTTGTGGAGGTGGGGTACTTCCGAAAAGCTCACTTGTGCTGGCTTGATAGAATTTTATGCTTGGGTCTGTCATGCGAATTGCTTCTAACAATGCAATTGTTCCAACCGCATCAACATTTGCAGTATAGATTGGAACCGAAAATGACACCATTACATGACTCTGGGCGGCAAGATTGTATATTTCATGAGGCATAACTTCACGAACAAGATTGCTTATTGCAATTCCATCCGTGAGATCTCCGTAATGCAAGATCAACTTTCTTTCTTTTTCATGTGGATCAGCATATAAATGCTCAATTCGGCTTGTGTTAAAGCTACTTGAGCGACGGATTAAGCCGTGAACTTCATAACCTTTTGAAATTAAAAATTCAGCTAGATAGGAACCATCTTGACCGGTAATTCCTGTTATCAAAGCTCTTTTCATTTCTTCTTCCCAATCGAAATTCCGCCGTTTTCTAAATACCATGAATAAGTTTGCCTTAATCCTGATTCAAGTGGTATCCGAGGTTGCCAACCCAATGCTCTTATTTTAGAGGAATCCATAAGTTTCTCATGCGTCCCATCTGGAAACTTAGAGTTATAGGAGATTTCACCATCGTATCCAACCACCATTGCTATGAGTTTAGCTAGTTCATTTATTGAAATATTGACTCCTGACCCGACATTTAAAGTGGAGTACTGGCTCCGGCTTTCTATCGAAACCCGGACCGCCGCGGCCAAATCTTGAGCATGTAGAAACTCACGTAATGGTGATCCGGTGCCCCAGAGCTCAACGGAACTTAATCTATTAACACGCGCATACTCCATTTTTGCGAAAAGCGAGGGAATCACATGTCCATTCTTCATGTCGAAAGTGTCGAAAGGCCCATACAAGCTACTTGGCATAAGTGAGAGCCAAGTATGTCCATACTCCTCGTTATACGCTTCCAAAAGTTTAAGCCCTGCAATCTTGGCTATTGCGTAAGCTTCATTGGACTTCTCAAGAGGACCGCTAAGAATCCGTTCTTCTGTAATTGGTTGAGGAGACTGACGTGGATAAATACAAGATGAACCTAAAAAGATAAAATGTTCCACATCTGCGTGGTGTGATGCATCTAGTAAATTAGTTTGAATTTGTAGATTATCGCTCAAAAATTTGACTGGGGAGTCGCGATTAGCAAGGATGCCCCCAACAATTGCTGCCGCATTAACAATGATTGTCGGCTTTAATTCTGATATATAACTAAAAACCTTATTTCTATCGCGCAAATCTAGAATCTCAGAAGATAACCCAAAAACATTGTCATAATTCTCTCTCAGATCAGAGTAAATTGCACTCCCAGCAAGCCCTGTGTGTCCAGTTACTAGAATTTTTGTCATTTCATTGAGCTCCCTCGCCATTGCGCACTAAATTGACCCATGTTTTAGAAACTTAGCCTTTTGCCTTAGTAGATTTGACAAAATCTTATATCTACCATAAACTTGGATCACTTGCCCGCTTGAATCCCTAAATTCTTGTCGACCATGCGTAATTAACTGTCTTCTAAATTTCTTATGCATCGCACCATATGCAGCCATCTTTCGCTCAAACAGGCCAGATTCTTGCCAGGCCTGAGTTCTTTGATCTGTATGAACGCGAACGAAATTCGCTGTTATTGGAAGATAGCGACTTAAGAATCCTCTGCTGTGAAATCGAAATTGCAACAATAAGTTTATGTCCTCTTCGGATTCATATTCGTCATCAGGAACATCGAACTCAGAAAGGCAAGATTCCAATACTTCACGTCTTATGCAATAGTTTGTTTCAGGAAAATTTACAGACGAAATTACCCAATAAAAGAACATATCAAATCCATTGGGAACTCTAAAGTCTTGTTTTGGCCAAGAACGGTTTTCAATCAACTCACCCGCCTGATTTGCCGTAGTCAACCCCCCCCAAACAAGCGACACTTCAGGCTCTCTCTCTAAAACTTCTATACATTTTTGAATCCAATTTGGATCAATATACATATCAGAACTTTGGCAGAGCATCACATATTTACCTTTGGACATTCTCAACCCTTTTAAGAAAGCATCCAGGACGCCTTTGTCTGGTTCGCTTAACCACTTGATCCCATCTGACTTTTCAAGTAACTTTTTTGATCCGTCAGATGAATTGGCATCAATAACAATGTGCTCTAGATTTATATATGTCTGTCGATTGACACTCACTAGTGTGTCCTGGAGATAGTGCCCGTGATTGTAATTAGGGGTAATAACGGTTACTAGGGGAACATTCAGCAAATTATTTACCCGCGAAATCGATGACAGCTTAAGTATTTCTGGACGTCGATTCGGCACCCCTAAACAGTACACTATAGGATCACTCAATTTCATCAAAACTACTAACCAAATTCAGTTTAAGTGATTTGAAATAATGTTTCTGACTATTGCTGCGCCTTCCGAGTTTAAGTGACATCCATCCTCTGTTAATTCTCGCCGCAGCCCACCTTGTCCATCGACCAATACTGTGCGTGAATTTACGTACACACAAAAATTTGAAATTGAATGGTCTTTTAATTCTACACAGTAGACATTGTGGGCTCTGATACGTTCAATTAGTTTTCCACGCCGTGGATAACTCGGATGATCCATATAAAAATCACTTGGAGGTGTTGGCGCCAAAAAAATTACATTTTTTGGTTTTGCATTCACTAATTTTATGCAGTTTAATACATAAGAATTGATAAATCCCGTATTCTTTTCTGGACCAGCTAAATGACATCTAATATCTATTTCTCCAAAGCAAAATACAAATTTTGCACCAATGTTTCCAAGTAAACCAAATACACGTGCCAATCTCCTTGCTGTCTTAGGAGACTCTCCTTTTGAAACTTGAAAAGCAAGTGTGTCGCGAAACCACAATGAGATAAACAAATGGTTTCTTCCCATAATTCGACAAATCTTTGCACTTACAATTCTTTCATATCTAGAATCAGTGAGTGCAACTACGTGACTATCACCGATAACCACAAAGATTTTTGGGATTTGATAATTCTTAATCATCAAGAATTATTCCTTCGAAATTGAAAAAATATTTTTATGCGGTGTAGATTAAATTGTTGAATCGAAAGTTTCCAACGTAAATCCATGATCTTTACGTTGAGATATGGAATAATTCTGATGTTCTTTTTCCTTACAAATATAGCGTCGCCTTGTCCCATAGTCTTTGAAATTCTCTGTGAGATTTTTACAAAATCATGAGACTTCAGAAATTGTTCAATTTGAGCTTGATAACTTTGTCCCACGTAATATGCCACGGTTGATACTTCTACTTTTATTAACAATGTTTTTCCCAAAGCCGAGACTGCACCATTTAACACTTGAAGCTCAGCGCCTTGTACATCAATAATCAGCATAATTTGGTCTACTGATCTAGTAGTAACGTCATCCAATTTCAAGGTTTGAACCTTGATTGCTTCCATCTCTGTGAAATCTGCGAAGATTTCACGCAGAGAATCCAGGTTTGGCTTCAAAAGTGAACTCGACCCATAATTTAGTGGGTAGAAAGTCACAAATTCGCCACTCGTGTCGCTGGCTGCATACTCAAGGATTTCTACATTTTCGTAAGTTGCATATTTAGTTCTTAAAAGTTTCGCTTTTTCTGGAAGAGCTTCTATTAAAGTTATTCTTGGAATTTTTAATTCCAAATAATCAGGTACGTCTACCCCCTCCCAAGCGCCTACATGAATTACATGGGTTGGACAAACGCCACATAACCTTTCAAGGTCTTTTGCACTATAGCTCACTTGTTTAGTCTTTCAGATAAAAACTTAGAATTTCTCATTTCTGAAGGTCAATTCTGGAAAGGATACCCAAATTTCTCTTGCTTATTTCTTGCCATCTTCCTTGATCTACAATTCGACCATCTAAGAGAAGATGAACTTGTTCTGCGAATTCGATCGTTGCAAAGCGATGGGCAATAATCAGAATGGATGTGGTGGTCTTTAGATTTTCAAGTGTAGAAATAATAAGTTCTTCTGTTTTTCCATCTAACGCGCTCGTAGCTTCATCCAAGATCAGAAATGTTGGATTTGTGTAAAGGGCCCGAGCCAATGCAATACGCTGTAGTTGTCCTCCACTAAATCTTGCGCCTCCTTCGCTAAGTTGTGTGTGCACTCCTTCTGGTAGAGCATCAATGAACTGATTTGCCCCGGCTTTTTCGAGTAGCGAAGTGACAAATTGTAGATCCACTTCTTGAGGTGAGACACCCAATGCCACATTTTCAATTATTGAACCAGCCAGAAAATATGGGTTTTGAGATACATACGCAATTCGTCCAGGATTAGCATCGATAAAATCTGAAATAGATAGACCGTCGAGTGTTATCTCGCCCTTATTTGCTTCATAGAATCCAGTGATTAATTCAATAAGGGTTGACTTGCCAGCACCAGAGGGCCCAATGAGTGCTGACATTGTTCCTGGTTTAACTTCAAGTGAAATGTCATGGAGTAGATTTTTGCCATCTTCATAGTGAAAACTTAAGTCAGATACCTTTAGATATGATGGCCCTTCAGTTATTACTCTGGATGAGGTTTCTTCTGTAATCTTCCGCGCAGATCGACCATGTTGGTTGAGTTCATCAACGGTTTTAAATACCAATAAAGAACTGCCGATACTAGACTTTATCGAAATGATTAATGTATTTATCCGGGCTAAAGCTGGGAGCACACGGGTAGTTGCGATCAAGAAGATTAGATAAATCCTTCCATCAATATCCGTCTGGGTTACCAAAATGAGTAATATAAGAGCAGCTGTCGTAATCAGCATTTCAAAGACATACTTTGGGAACTGTTGAATCCAGGTAGACCTTCCGTAAGCAGTTGCGCCTTCAACTTTGTTAACCACGAACTTATTAAGGAAAAAATCTTCTTTATTTGTGAGTCGTAGCTCTTGGAATAAGGAAATCACATCCGATGCATTTCGGCGAGTTTGAATACTTGAATTCGAAATTGATTGACCAAGTCGAACTGATCTTACGGCAAGTATTAGGTTCAACAGAATGACAAGCATTAAAGCGAAAAAAACCAAAATTAGAGTCCAAGTGAAATTTACAGTCAGTAAGAAAATCACGATTAGTAGAGTCAAAGTTAATTCTGAGAAAAGATTTGCAGTCTGACCGAGAACCCCCACTATAGCTGCATTTGGCCCATCGGTAACCACATAAATGAGTTTTTGCCAGTCCTGTTTTTGGAGCCAATAATATTTGACATTCTGGATCTTTCGCAATAGATCTGCCGACACTCTAGCCTGCTGTATACCTAAGAAAATAAAAATTCTTCGCGATATGAGGAGGCTGAAATAAGTACGGCAGATGAAAATTACTAGTACGGCAATTATGCCAATTAAGAGAATTTGATTTGATGCTTCAAAATTGAGACCGGCGATTTCAACGCGGTTTAGAATTGTGTCTGGTTGTCTAGAATTATTGGCTCTAAACTGAGGAATTAATGAAACGATAGAACCCAAAATAAAAATTGCCATTAAGTCTAAGGTATTTATCATAAGAACGCTCAAAAGAACCAATATGTAACGGGTTCTAGCCCTCTCTGGAAGAAGCAAGAATGAATGATAAATAGACTTACGCATCTGCCATCTTCATTTGATTCTCCTTTGATTGTTGAACCTCTTGCCAATTATATCCCTATATGAAGTTGCAGCCCTGATTATGCATAATCGACAATTAACTCCTTTGACTAATTTATTTACTCAAGCTTCTAGGCTCAGATAGAGCGGCTTAGCACTTTTGTAAAGCACTCCTCGGTTTCTTTGAGCATCCGAGAAACTGTAAATCTCTCTCTCACTGATTTTGCTCCATTCACTCCAAGTTCATGCATTAGCTTCCTATTATTATGGAGGCGAAGGATGGCTAAAGCCAATTCGGAGCTACTCCTCTCTTGCACGATTATTCCAGTCACTCCATCTTCAATTTGCTCTCGTGCCGCTGCAATATCAGTTGCAATTAAAGGTGCTCCTACTCCTTGAGCTTCTATTAGGAGCTGACTAAATGCGTCGACAAGAGAGGGGTGAACTACTAAATCCCCAGCGGCAATATATGCAGGAATGTTTGAGCGGAATCCTTCTAAGCGGATAAATTCCTTCAAATTCAAATCACTCACGACAGAAGCGAGCCAATCAGAACTTCCTGGCCCGATGAAAACCAAACGTATCTCAGGGATTGATTCAATTAAATCTGCAATTGCTTTAACAAGGTAGAGCTGACCTTTAGTTTTTGAATATCTCGCTATACATACAAGATTAAACGTGCGAGGAGTAAATCCTAAATCTATTCGTGCTTCCAAAACTTCACTCGGTAAAGGCTCAAGTTTTGTAAAATCAAATCCTTGATTGATTACTGTAATCTTCTTGGCACTGATCCCCTCTCTGTCAATTAACCACGCTTTTGCTGCATGAGAAAAAACAATCACGTGATTAGCTGCAATTGCAGAAATTCTGTCGATAAAACGGTGAAATTTCGAACCAACTTCTATGTGTTCAGTAATATGGTGTCTAGTGAGAACAGTCGGCGTTCTTGTGATGCGCCCAAGAATTATTGCAACTATTCCCCCTCGAAAAAGATGTGACTGGATAATGTCTGGCCGAAATTTAGATACTGCATAGATTCCTCGAAGAATTTGAAAAAACACGTTTTCTTCTTTTCTAGAAACTCCTGTCAGATTTTGAACATTGTAATCTGCAAGCCAATCTGGGGGTGTGTCACTTGAGAGCCACATAAATGCCAATTCCAAGTTAGATTCTTGTGCTCCCCCCGCGAAATCTTCAAAATATCGCCCGTGCATGTGGTGGGATGAAATCATTAAGACTCTCATTCAACGCCCTCTCTAGTTTCAAGCTCAACCATCAACAAAGATATCTGATAATGTTTCGCTAACTCGTCAGGAAGCAATGTTCACTCGGAGGATTTATGCGTGTTCTTTTAACCGGTGCTGGGGGATTCGTCGGTCATCATACTTTGGCACACCTTCTCAAAACTACCGATTGGGAAATTGTTGCAACAGATTCCTTTCGGCATTTTGGAACATCGGCACGAATTCGTGCGGTGTTCGAAGAATTGCCTGCTTATCGATCACGAGTAACCGTTATTACCCACGACCTAACCGCACCAATAGATTTGGTTACCGCGAATGAGATTGGTGATGTTAATGTAATTATTAACATGGCCAGTGAGTCCCATGTTGACCGATCAATTACTGATCCTCGCCCATTTGTCGAAAATAATGTCGCTTTAGCATTAACAATGCTTGAGTACGCTCGAACTCTTCCAAACTTAAAGTTATTTATCCAGATAAGTACAGATGAAGTTTATGGTCCAGCACCTTTAGGAACAAATCATCCTGAGTGGAGTCCACATGCCCCATCCAACCCATACTCAGCAAGTAAAAGTGCTCAAGAGGCTATTGCGATTTCATACTGGCGTACTTTTAATGTTCCGGTAGTAATCTCTAATACGATGAATATTATTGGAGAACGACAGGATGTTGAAAAATTTGTGCCTTTGACTATTAACAATTTGCTAAGAAATATTCCGGTGCCAGTTCATGCACTTTTTGCGGATGGTGTTTGGAAAGCAGGAAGCAGATTTTATCTCCATGCACGTAATCAAGCCGATGCACTCCGCTTTATTATTGATAAATTTTCTTCGAATCCACATCAATACACAGATGGATATGAAAGACCAGAACGTTTCAATGTCCGTGGAGAGCTAGAGTTGTCAAACGATGCAATGGTGTTATTGATAGCAAAAATTTTGGGAAAAGAAAAACCAAAGGAGGAATTAGTCAACTTTGTCAATGTAGAGGGTACGCGCCCTGGACATGACCTACGATATGCACTTGATGGGGAAAAGCTAACTAATCTCGGCTGGAATCCTCCAGTTGCTTTTGAAAAATCACTCGAGCGCACGGTTGCTTGGACAATCAATAATCCGACGTGGATTGCCTAACTCCGGCCAAGTCGATATTTCAAGACTAGTAAATATGTTTTGAAAATCAACTGATATTTTTCCATTCTTGACGACTGTGCGTGATCGTCAGTTACCAATTTTTTGACGCACCTGAGTGTGTCACTCGCGAAAGACTTGGAGTAATTACTCATATTTTCATGGTGCTGTCTATAAAATGTTAGTGGCTCTATGATGAAATCCACAATTGCATAGTCGCAAACTCTGCGAAAGAAATCCCAATCTGCACTGATGGAAAGCATCGGATCGAAGATCCCTGATTTTACGAGTAGTCTTTTTCTAAAAAGTGCGTTACTTGTCCCTAAAGTAATCACTGCTCGGCTTGGATAACGTCTAAAATACATCCCACATTCGCCCTTGAAACTAGGTTGCATGACTCCCAAAATTTCAATTCCATCAAGTGATACAAGATTAACTCCAGAATACACAAGATCTACCCCGGTACTTAAAACTAAATTCATTTGCTTGCTGATTTTCGAAGAATCCCAAAAATCATCTGCGTCTAGAAAAGCGATAAATTCCCCTGTTGATTCCAAGATGCCATGGTTTCGCGCAACTGAAACCCCCTGATTCTTCTGTTGAAATACTCTTATCGGCGCGCCTAAACTTTCTAAGTATTCAAGCGACCCATCAGTTGATCCATCGTCAACAACAATAATCTCAATATTTGGATAATCTTGATTAATTACACTATCTAAGCATTTGCCAATGTATCTCAAGTAATTGTAACTAGGGACAATAACACTGACTAACGGAATGTTGCTAGTCAACTTGCTTTGCCCATTATTGTATAAAGGAGTTTCTTGCCAAATCTTAAAATGGGGCGGGGAAACAGGTGAAGTATTTTCAACCAAAAAGGAGACTTACGGTGTTTCATCGCCAAAGTCCATGCTTCTGGATGCACCAATGAAAGAGGAGCAATCATTTCGCGATTGATTCCCTTTTCAAAAACGAGAAGATTCTGCCGGTAGCACGAGGCAATCTTTGAGTTGTTCCAAATAGTAAGTCTAGGGTCCCACTCCAGAAAGTAGCCATTTTCTGCAAAAAGCTTGGCCCAAAATTCTGGCCATTGTTCATTGACATGATGATTACCACCTTGGCGTGGAATCGCCGCTGAAAATACGACTTTCTCACTGAGTGAAGTTAAGATCGAAACAAGAGTTCGCGCTGATGAGAAATCTAAATGCTCAGCGACTTCAAGGCACATACATAAATCATAAGTCCTTGTGGATTCAATTCCATTTGTAAAGTCAACATAAACATACTTATCCTTTTGTAAAAGGGTCTTGGTCTCGCGCATCCATTCACCTTCGTAACCAGTGACATCATGGATACCCAGAACTATAAATTCTTGCGCAAAGGCACCAGTTCCACAGCCAACATCAACAACTGAAGCTGGTTGATACCGATTAACCAGTAAGGGAACTATCTCTTTCGCGGAGGCCAATGAGGAGACTTGCATATCGGTATAAAACTCAGAGTTATAGACTTCCATAGTTCTGACCTTCCGCAACGCGACAGTACCGCCAAGCATCGATGACGAAGTCTACATCTTAAACGATTGAGGAAATGAACCTTTTGAAAAATGCCCTCATGACACCTTGAAATTCCACTGTCAGGGAGATGAGAATTACTCTCGATTGGTCAAAGATCTAGAACTTAGGCAAAACTGTTCTCAATAAACTACACTGGCAGGATGCAAATTCTTGTAACTGGGGGGGCTGGCTTTATCGGCTCTCACTTATGTGAGGGGTTAATTAAGGGCGGACACACGGTCGTCTCGATCGACAATTTCTCAACCGGCCAAGTCTCGAATCTTACAAATCTATCCAGTTCAAGCAATTTTACCTTCGTAGAGGGTTCAATCTTGGACTCAAGTGTTTTGAATCCACTGATCAAACAGGCCGATTATGTCTTTCACCTAGCTGCAGCAGTCGGGGTGTTCAATATCGTTAAAAACCCTTTGGCAAGCTTGTTAACTAATATCCGCGGCACTGAGAATGTGCTTGAATCTGCATATTCGACAAATACTCCAGTATTCCTCACGAGTAGCAGTGAAGTTTACGGAAAGAATGTTTCCGACTCCCTCAGGGAGAGTGACGATCGAATTCTTGGAAGTCCAGTTACTTTGAGATGGTCTTATAGTGAGGCTAAAGCTATCGATGAATCACTTGCTTATGCTTACTTTGTTGAAAAGCA
>Ga0247843_1003136_pt1 | contig 27909 bp, 27 predicted proteins | sample LaCruzMarch2017__FD_192420 | JGI IMG/M metagenome (GOLD analysis project Ga0247843, IMG submission 192420) | Freshwater microbial communities from meromictic Lake La Cruz, Castile-La Mancha, Spain - LaCruzMarch2017_8m | ecosystem: Environmental > Aquatic > Freshwater > Lake | place: Spain... | reverse complement strand
CCGACGGTAACTCATAGTAGTGCTCTCCTTTTTGTAGCTAAAAAGAAAATACACTACTACCGTCGGGAACCCTGTCTTTTCAGCTACTTATCCAGTTTGAGTTGCACTACGAAATTTTTTTCGGGAGTATTTATAACGTGGGCGCCTTCATTGGCTCAAAAAACACAATTTCAATGTTACCCGAAAAAATTGTAAAATCCAGCACAGGAAACTTAAAGCGAACAATGGCTCATGAGTTTGGGCATCTGTGTCACCAAGCTCGTGTCGGAAAAAATGAACTTGAAAGAAGACACAACACAGAATCTCATGAAACAGTCAAACCACTTTACCAGCGCATGATGGAAAAGGACATTGGACCAAAAGCTACACAATGTATAATGAACGCACTTGAAAAGCGATACAGTGAGGTAGCCGCTTTAGGCATAAAAAGATCCCTACCTCGTTGGTATGAGGAGTCCCGAGCTGACACGTTATTTGCAAAAGAGTATGACAACCAAGGCTACAGTTTTAAATGTAATACGCTGGAAGATTTTTGGCATTCCAGTGTTCGGACCTACCTTCACTGTTATTCTCTGATTCCAGACGTGCAAAGCAGCATGTGCCCAAAGTCCGGTAGCAAATCAAAACCAGCGCAGTTAAAAATCTTAGAGTCAGACAAGTCAGGTTCTATACAGTAAAGTCTAAAGAAACCCTGCTTTCGATATGGCTCCGGTCAACGAAGGAGAATAGAGGCACTTCCTTTATGGGGAGGTCCCCCCGTCTGACCAGCGAACGCCAGAAAGCTGGTTGCAAAAGTATTCATAATTTGCATTCGGGGGTCTACTCTCTATACAGAATCCGAGTCTATCTGGATACCAGACCATTTGTTCACCATCTTTGATATTCTTTGGATCGCCTATCATTTCATTAAACTTATTTTCTGCAAACTTACCTTTACACTCAACAGTAGTCAGAGCAGCATAAAACTCAATCTTTCCGTTTAGTTCAATAGCCTGAGAGCTTTCCACTTTGACTGTACAATCTTTAGTCTCTGTAGCGAACGACGTGTTGTTTAATCCAAGAACGAAAAAAAAGCCCACCGAGAATATAAAACGTTTATTCATAAATATCCTTTTAATTTGAGTTGATAAGATTACATCGCGCGTGAGCGATATCAATACAGAACTTACTTGTCAATACTTCCAGTGCGCAGCTTGGTGTGGCTCTACTAAGCTGAGAGGCACTCCTTAGCCAATACATTTCATATCCCAGGAGGCCGTTACCAGCCGTGAGGAGTTATTTAACCACGTAATCCCACAGTCTGTGCGAACCCCTCCTTATCGCGTTTCCTGTGAAGATTCTTATTCACTTGTTAAACAACCTAACAATGACGCTGATCACAGAAGCGCTTCGCTTCTACCGTTCGGCCATCGGGCAAGATGATCTTGGTGTTGTTAATGGGTATCACTCTGTTTGCAGCATTCAGCAAGATCGAAGTCACTGGTGTTTAAAGACCTAAGAATTTACCTATTTCTTTTTTACAAGCTTACTCGGTGAATCTATTTGTTATTCTTCTATATTTTCAATGGTGGGAGCAGTTTCGTTAGGACCGAAAAAAATCGTTTAAAAACGAGGGATGAACATCGCTTTGGCCACTCCTCTTCCTCGACAAACTCAGAGACTTAGATTTTTTCGAGAACTTCACTGAAGCTGAGAAATCCGTATTTCGTCATTAGTGATAGAACTAAGTTCACTCCTTCTTCGAAGTCGTTAGCTACTTTAGCGAGGTTATGCCCGTTTAGCGTAAAGGCAATACTATTCTCTCCAACATAAACAAATCCGCTAGAGACTACGTTCATGTTTTTCCCGTAAATTGATACATCGCTTGCAACAGTTAGCTCGTGAAAGTTATCTGCAGATGGTTTTAAGTAGTAGGAAAAATTTTCGAGACCGACAACTTTACGCTTTTTCAATACATCAATGAACTTACTGGAGGCTTTGCCGTTATCAATGTAATCAACCTCGTAAGAAATTTTTCTAGACGCGTCGGTGATCAGGAGTTCGCCAGTGACGCTGTTGGTCGATATTAGAAATACTTTTCCCTTCTGATTTTTATAATTTCCGTTCTGAATCGGATAGGTCGGGTTTGCTAATACGCTCGACGAGACGAGCAATAAGATACTAAGAAGTGATTTTTTCATAAGGTGCCTTTATATTCGGGCACCCTACATTACTATATTATTCGTGTCAAATATATTTAATATATGTTATTTAATATTTAACTATTAAGTCGATTTTTTGGGCTTTGGTGCAGAATCGAAAATCAACGGATACACCGTGAATCGAGAAGAACCTATATTTCATGGTGGGCGCACAAGGGAATGCAAGCGCGGCAACAACTGGCCTAAACGTATCGTTATGATGGCGATCCATGCGTGAGATGACTAGACGCTTATAATCTAGAAAGTCGTATATAAACAAAACCGCCTAAAACGCTGAAGGGGCAAGTCGATTTATTCTGAGGGCGTTATGCAGAGGGCATCAGGATGTAACCAGGTTACTTAAAATTCCTTAAAATTATTCCACATCAGCGCAATAAAACTCTTTATGGGCAAAACGTGTGTATCGCCCTCGTAGTATTCACGCTCGCCCAGATAGACGATCGCTGTTTTTTTAAAACGGTGTTCCTCTTTTAGTGATTTTAATCCTTGAAAATCGCGCGCGCTTAATGATTTTTTAGCTTTAATTTCGATAGCGATTTCATCGTTTAGAATAAGATCCACCTCCATTCCGGTCGTAGATCGCCAGTAAGACATTACGTACTCCTGATTTGAATACTCAATCCAAGATCGGACTTCGTGTAAAACTATATTTTCGAAAATCGCGCCGCCCTCCGGACTGTGAAGCGCCACGTCTTTCCTACCCACTAGTGAATTTACGATGCCATTGTCAAAAAAATAAAATTTCTCTGCGGTGATCTCTTTTCTTTTTTTAGATTTTTTCCAAGTCTGCAGTCGATACCCAATTAGCGTATCCTCTAATATGTCAAAGTAGTTTTTGACTGTCCCGCGTTTTACGCCTGCATCCGAACCAATCTGGGCATAATTCAGAATCTGTGAGTTTGAAAGTGCTGCTACTTCCAAGAACCTGGAAAATGACGGAATATTCCGGGATATTCCTTCGGCCGAAATTTCCTGAATAAGATATTCGGAAACGTATGACTTTAAGTCTAGATACGGTTCTTCAGAAAAATAGATCGATGGAATAAGACCAATTGAAGCGGCTTTTTCTAATGAATATTGGTCTCCAAGCTCCTGACTTATAAAGGGGAATAAATGTCGGGTTCTCGCTCTTCCTCCTAATAGATTTACGCCGGTGCGTTTAAGTTTGCGGGCGTTAGAACCCGTTAGTAAAAATTTGATTTTCTTTTCTTCGATGAGCAGGTGGATGAGATCGAGGAGAATGGGTACTTTCTGAATTTCATCAATTACGACTAGTTTTTCGTGCGGTGGAATCATTGCTCTGAGTGAAGAGGGATCCTGTATAAGCTGGCGTTGAGTGTTGGGATCAAGAAGTTGGATGAGAGTATGAGCGGTGAGAGTATCCCTGATTAAGGTGCTTTTACCCGTTTGTCGAGCGCCGTATAGAAAGCAAGATTTACTCTGGAGGGTTTTGTTTAGGTCGATTTTGCGTACCGTATTCATGGCCCATTTAGCATAACAAAGCTATTTGCATTTGTCGCGATAAATGCAAATAGCTTTGTTTTGGTGTTTATCTTATCGAAAATATTAGCTTTTTAGACGAACCCGGCATGAACCGAGGCTTAAAGAAATCTAAAAATAGAAAAAGCCGAAGAAGGTGAAATCCGAGTTTGTTTAAACGCTTTCATGGTGGGCGCTGTAACGGTACAAGCGAACCAACCTGATGTTCTTTGAATTCAAAGAATGTTGGGTACGACCAAAATGAATCTCGGCTCGCGCTGGTATCAATGCAGGAACAAGGGATGTCGTTACGGGAGATTTCTAGGGTGACGGGGGTGCCGAGGACGACGGTGAGGGCGTCTCTACTTGGTCTCTAATACGGCATCAACTTTGGGCCAAGCGTCGGAGACCGTAGCCGTCAAATTCTAATCTGATGCTGGCTAGGTATTAAATCCCCAGTTTAGTTTGGAGAAATTTTATGGAACACTAAAAATCAAGCAGTGTGGTTGCGCTGCGTCAAGCCTATTACAGAAAATTCCCTCTGGAAGAATGTGGATCAATTATGAATAAAATGAAAATTAATTTTTTGATGTCGATGTTCGCAATTTTTATTAGCTCGGCACATGCAAATCCTCCAAAAGAAAAAACACTGATATTTAATTGTGGAACAGAGGAGAGTGGTTCTGAAAAATTTTGTGCTTATGAAGCAATTAAGTTCTATCAGGGTGCTCCATTTGGATGCCAGAATGTCTCTGCGAATTGCAAACATACGGGTTATGACAAGGATATGGATGTGAATAGATATTCTTGCGATGTCTCCTCCTCTAGTTGCATAAGCCCAAAGTCGGCTCCAAAACAAGAGTGTGTTTGGAAAGCCGAATGCCCTGTGGGGTATTCTTTCAAGGTTTTTAACGGACCAACAAGCCTCACTGGCCCCGAATCAAGTCCTTGTGTAAAAAACCCAGTTGCGAAGAGATCAGGCCGTAAAAAAGGCTCGAACGCGAATGGGTTGCCTTAAGTGTCCTTTTAAAAAAGTGAACCTACCCATATCTAAACTATACATGACAATCCGGATGGACGCGGGCTGTCTTATAGATCGCAATTTCAAACGCGTTTACAGGTAAAGCTTTGAGCTGCAATTTTTCTCCCGAAAAGCGACTGCTGCGAGAAACACCGCAATCCTTCATCACAACCGTGTTTAGCGTCTCTAGGTAAACTTTAAACCGCTCATTCAACTCTGTAAGCGAGTAAAAAACATGGTTCCTCACTTCTGCGTAAAATTGTCTCTGAATAACACCAATTGTAGCCTCGATTGTGGGCTTATCTCTAGGTGTTGCGGGCCTTGCTGGCAGCACCACAAATCCCATGTGATTTGCGTAATCTACATACGTTGCATTTACGTCTGGGTCATAAATATGAGCCCTATGCACAGATCCTTTTAAATTATCGGTGACGATATTCTCAAACACCCCTCCGTAGAAGTGAAACATCCGGTCGTGTGCCCTTAAGAAGTCCTCCTGCCTCTGGCTGTACGCAAACTCTCCGTAGACGTAGTCACTCGAGCTACTCACCGCCGCAAATAGATGTGTTCTAGCGCGAGTTCCTGTAACCCGGTCCACAATGTCGATCCCGTCACAATAATCAATTTCTAGGCGTTTGCCGGGCTCATAGTGAAACCGTATCCGAGCTGCCTGAGCTAAGTCTTTAGGAACTCGTCTGCATAACTCTCGGTAAAACCTAAGATACGAGATCCCAGGAGGCGCAAACTCCTGATGCAGCACTTTAATCGTCGTATACCGCTTCGTAAGCTCGTTTTTTATATCATCCCAATTTAACGACTTACTCCATAACGGGCCTGATTGCGCGCCCAACGCGCCACCCGATTCCTCGCTTCTACGAACAATCCCAGTCACGGTATTCTTCGAGATCCCAAGTGCTTGGGCGATCTTCTTCTTACCAATGCCACGGTCATACAGCTCAAATATCTGATTACGAACTTCCACGCTCTTCCTTTCACCCACCATAAGTCTTCTCCTTTGAAGACTTACGGTACGGATTGCGTAGAACTCTCTCAAATACCCGACCAACTGCCTGGGTTCATTTCAATGAAAACCCTGGGTTCAGTTCACCTGAAAACCTAGGGTTCAGTTCCCGTGATAACAGGGTGGGTTCAGCTCGGTGAAAACCCTGGGTTCAATTCATGTGAAATCGGGCAGGTATTTGTGATCGGAGAAAAAGCGACATGCCACCTTGGGGAAATAGCAACCAAGGCCCATTATCCCGTCCATCAACTGCCGCATGAAATCGCACTCGCAGACATAAGATGGCGATTAGAAAACCTAGGCGTGGTGAAAGCTTGGATGACCGAGCGTACTTTACGATCCGAAATCTCTAGAAATAATCCATGGAGGCGCGGGAAAAGATATCTCGTACCTGATGCCATGATTCACTTTCATCACTTCTTAAAGCCTGATGCAAAAGTGCATTTGGAATTGGAGTTGTCGTACAAATCCAATCAGCGTTACCGCGAACGATTTAAAACTCTTGGATATGATTCCGCAGGACTTGCACCACCGATCTGGTATCTAGTGCCATCGGAAGTCTTCGGGAAAAGACTTCTATACTTCGTAAAAAAGTACAGCGGTCTGTATGCAACAAATGCGGTTTTCTTCACGGTTATCCAAAACTTCAAAGAAAATAATCTAGAAGCAAGACTATACGCATATCAAGGACAGGCAAAACTCCGAGAGGTTTTTAACATTCCGAAAGAATCCGACCCTGCTCAGGGGGATGCTCAAGGCTTGAGCAGGGAAAATGACCCAGAAACACTCGATGTCGCGTCTTAAACAATCAAAGTGTATTGCGCCTTTACGCCCAAAATTAGAGGGGAGGTTGAGCACCCCCTTAAAGTTCCAGACCACTCACCCCCTACGAAGAAAAAAAGGTGGCGAGTGGTCTGAAACTTTAAGAGCAATGCAGAAGTCAGAGTGGGGGCTTAAGGCTGGAAGTGAAGAAGCCAAAGAAAGCTACAAAATAAGATCAATGGAACACGGACCATATAAAAACGAGGAACCTTAAATATGTACTCGATTTTATGGATGAAAAATTATTTTGTCCCGAGTTCGTTTAAACACTTAAATGGTGGGCGCACAAGGGAATGCAAGCGCGGCAACAACGAGACTAAACGTCTCGTTTTGATCGCGATGCATGCGTGAGAGTTTGAGGCGCATTAATTTTAGTAAAAAAACCTGCAAACCAAACCGCCTAAAACTCGGAACGATTTCAAATCCTGCAGCTGCGTCCGGCATAAATAAAAAAGGACCGGTCGCAAGACCGATCCTTTTTTATTTCATGGTGGGCGCACAAGGGATTGAACCTTGGACCTTGGCCGTGTAAAGACCCTGCTCTACCGCTGAGCTATGCGCCCTTAAATTGTGGAGTAGACTTACAATGACTCATTGAAAAAGCCTACTCCAGAATAATACTTTAACTTACAAAATCGCAGCGACTTCTGAAGAACCCATACCCGTTCCTAGGCCCTTAGATTCTGCAATATCATCTTCGCTTTCCGCGTGGATGTTTTTGTACTTAAGAAGTCCCGTTCCAGCAGGAATGAGGCGTCCCATGATCACGTTCTCTTTTAGCCCGCGTAAGTAATCCACACGTCCGCTGATGGCAGCCTCCGTAAGCACCTTCGTTGTTTCTTGGAATGACGCTGCAGAGATAAAAGACTCCGTTGTTAACGAAGCTTTCGTGATCCCTAGTAACAAAGGCTCTGCTGTTGCAGCGACTCCACCACCCGCGATCACTCTTGCATTTTCTGCCTCGTAAAGTGATTTCTCAATTTGCTCACCACCAAGTAGCGTGGTGTCGCCGATATCTTTTACTTTCACTTTACGCATCATCTGACGAACGATCACTTCGATATGCTTGTCGTTGATACGAACACCTTGAAGTCTGTAAACTTCTTGGACTTCATCCACTAGGTACTTAGCAAGTGCTGTGTAACCAAGGACTCGTAGAATATCGTGTGGATTAACAGGTCCATCAAGTAGGGGCTCTCCCTGCTTCACGTAGTCGCCTTCGTTAACCGACAAGTGTCGCCCTTTTGGAACCAAGTATTCTTTCTGTTCACCCGCTTCGCTCGTTACTAGGATCTTACGTTTTCCTTTAGTGTCTTTACCGAAGGAAACTGTTCCATCACTTTCTGCGATTACAGAAGCATCTTTTGGCTTACGCGCTTCAAACAACTCAGCAACCCTAGGAAGACCTCCTGTGATGTCTTTTGTTTTTGAAGTTTCACGGTGCATTTTTGCAATGGTCTCGCCGGCTGTAGTTGCCTGCCCGTCGACCGCGACAATAGTAGCTCCTACAGGCAGCATATACCTTGCCACACGCTGACTTCCTTGAATCAAGGTAGGATTGCCTTTGGCATCAGCTACGATAATTTTAGGACGCTTGTCTGTGGCTTTCGACTCTACAATCACTTTGTGAGAGAGACCGGTCACTGGGTCAAACTGTTCTTGCATCGTCACACCTTCTTCGATGTCTTCGAAGACTAGGGTTCCGGTAGCTTCAGTGATAATTGGTGTAGAATACGGATCCCACTCTGCGAGTAGCTTACCTTTTTCGGTAGTAGCCCCATCGGTCACAAGAAGTTTAGCACCATAAACTAGCGCATAACGCTCACGTTCTCGGTTGTTACTATCTAAGATGACGAGCTCTCCGTTACGACTCATCACTGTGTAGCCACCCTCTTTGTTCTTCACCGTGACGGTGTTTAGAATCTTGATAGTGCCCTTGGTTTTAGATTCCACAGTGGATTGCTCTGCACGCCTAGATGCTGCTCCACCGATGTGGAACGTTCTCATCGTGAGCTGGGTACCAGGCTCTCCGATAGATTGAGCGGCAATGACTCCAACCGCTTCACCTATGCTCACCGTACGGCCCCTTGCCAGATCCCTACCGTAACATTTCGTGCACACACCTTTACGGGATTGGCATGTGAGCACAGATCTAATTTTCAATCGATCTACACCTAATTCATCAAGCTTGATGACATCGGCTTCTTGAATCTCTACACCAGCCTTTACGAGGACTTCGCTAGAGACTGGATCAAGTACATCTTCAGCAGTCACACGACCGAGAATACGATCGCCCATTTTTTCAATGACTTCGCCGCCTTCAATGAGCGCGGTGATAAACAGTCCGCCGGTCGTACCACAATCATCTTCAGTAATGATCACATCCTGAGAAACGTCCACTAGTCGACGTGTCAAGTATCCAGAGTTCGCAGTCTTTAAAGCAGTATCTGCGAGTCCTTTTCTAGCACCGTGAGTGGACACGAAGTATTGGAGAACAGAAAGACCTTCACGGAAGTTTGAAACAATAGGCGTCTCAATGATCTCGCCTGACGGCTTAGCCATTAATCCCCGCATTCCAGCCAGCTGTCTGATCTGTGCGTTCGAACCCCTTGCACCTGAATCTGCCATCATAAAAATGGAGTTAAACGCAGGAGCAATAACTTCTTTAGGGCCTTTACCGGTCCAGCCTTCGGGAGCTTTAAAGGTTTCAGTAGAAAGACGTTTCATCATTGCAGATGCAATCTGCTCAGAAGTTTGCGCCCAAATATCCACCACTTTATTATAACGTTCGCCGTCTGTAATCAGACCTTCAACGTATTGATTTTCGATTTCCTGTACTTGTTTATAAGCATTATCGAGGAAGGTTTTCTTCTCAGGCGGCATGAGCATATCGTGGACTGAGATAGAAATACCCGCGCGCATCGCTTGTTTAAAACCCGTCGACATGAGTCCGTCAGCAAGAAGCACTGTCTTCTTATTCCCGGTTAATCGGAAACACACATCAATCAAATCAGCTAAGTCTTTTTTGCCTAAGATTTTATTGTATTTTTCAAAAGGGATTTCAGACGGAACCACTTCACTTAAAAGAGAGCGCCCTACTGTAGTTTCGAAAACTTTTCCTGCCACTCTGCACTTAATTCGTGCTTGTAAATCCACAAATCCGCTATCGAATGCAAAGCGAACTTCCACAGGACTTGAGAAAATCTTTCCTTCGCCTTTTGCAAACGGTCTTTCTCGGGTCATGTAATAAAGTCCAAGCACGATATCCTGAGAAGGAACAATGATTGGCTTCCCGTTGGCAGGAGATAAGATATTGTTGGTGGACATCATGAGTACGCGAGCTTCGATTTGAGCTTCGATCGAAAGAGGTACGTGTACAGCCATCTGATCGCCGTCGAAATCCGCGTTAAATGCCGCGCAAACTAGCGGGTGTAACTGAATAGCTTTCCCTTCGATCAGAACAGGTTCGAAAGCTTGAATACCTAGTCTGTGCAGGGTAGGTGCACGGTTTAAGAGCACAGGATGTTCTTTAACAACTTCCTCTAAAATATCCCAAACTTCCTGGCGTTGTTTTTCTACCATTTTCTTGGCGGACTTGATGGTGGTTACATAGCCATACTCAGAAAGTTTATTATATATAAACGGTTTAAACAGCTCTAACGCCATCACCTTCGGAAGTCCGCATTGATGGAGTCTAAGCTCAGGTCCAACCACGATGACAGAACGTCCGGAGTAGTCGACCCGTTTGCCTAATAAGTTCTGACGGAATCGACCCTGTTTTCCTTTTAACATATCGGAAAGAGATCGCAGTGGGCGCTTGTTCGGGCCTGTAAAAGTTTTACCGCGCCTGCCGTTGTCAAACAGAGCATCAACCGCTTCTTGAAGCATGCGCTTCTCGTTACGCACAATAATCTCTGGTGCGCTTAGTTCAATGAGGCGCTTGAGACGATTATTCCTATTGATAACTCTTCTATAGAGATCATTTAAGTCCGAAGTTGCGAACCTGCCGCCATCTAGTGGCACCAACGGACGTAACTCTGGTGGAATAACCGGAATGACATCTAACATCATCCAGTCTGGCTTGTTTGTCCCAGAGTTCTTGAATGATTCAGAAACTTTTAATCGCTTAGAGAGTTTTGTTCTCTGTGCCTCAGAGGTCGTTTGCTTCAAGTCTCGTCGTAACTGACGGCAAAGAATCTCGACATCGATTTTTTTGAGCGCCTCACGCACCGTCTCGCCACCGAGACCCGCTTTAATGTTAACGCCTTCTTTGAGTAACTGATTGTAACGATCTTCTTGGATCAAGGAACCTGCCTCTAGGCCTGAGGTGCCTGGATCCAAAATCATATAGGATTCGCAGTAGAGTACCTTTTCGAGATCCTTCAAAGACAAATCAAGCAAAGCACCGATACGTGAAGGGAGAGAACGTAAAAACCAAACGTGTGCAACCGCTGAGGATAACTCAATGTGACCTAAGCGCTCACGTCTAACTTTTGCTTGAATGACTTCGACGCCGCATTTTTCACAGACCACTCCACGGTGTTTCATGCGTTTGTATTTACCGCAGATACACTCGTAGTCTTTTACCGGTCCGAAAATTTTTGCGCAAAACAGCCCGTCTCTTTCAGGCTTAAACGTACGATAGTTGATGGTTTCTGGTTTCTTTACTTCTCCAAACGACCACTCCCTAATTTTTTCAGGGGATGCGAGCGAGATCCTAATGCCCGTAAAGCTTAAGGGATCTTTTGGCTTATCAAAAAAATTCAGTAAATCCTTCATATCTTACCTCTATACTCTCAAAAATTTAACATCTCAGTGAAACCGCTAAAGAAGCTATCCAGCTTACAAACTTAGTGGCTTAGTGCTTTCTTGTTGGTCTTCAATGAGTTCAACATCGAGTCCAAGAGACTGTAACTCTTTGACCAAAACATTGAAGGACTCAGGGAGTCCAGGCTCAAGAAGTTGCTCACCTTTAACGATCGCCTCGTACATTCGGTTCCTTCCGGTGACGTCATCTGACTTCACAGTGAGGAACTCTTGCAACGCGTAAGCAGCCCCGTAGGCTTCTAGCGCCCAAACTTCCATCTCTCCTAACCTCTGACCTCCAAACTGAGCTTTACCGCCCAGTGGCTGTTGGGTCACAAGAGAATATGGCCCGATGGATCGCGAGTGAATCTTCTCCTCAACCAAGTGATGGAGTTTCAACATGTACATAATGCCGACCGTGACATCCTCAGCAAACGGCTCGCCAGTTACACCATCATACAGTGTTGTTTGCCCACGCTCTGAGAGCCCCGCAACTTTGAGCATATTGCGTATGTCATTCTCAGACGCACCATCAAACACTGGTGTGGCCGTATGAGCGCCTTTACGCAAGTGCCAGAGCATTTTTTTAATCTCATCATCTGTAGCTTTTTCGACGTATTTATCAACAGTAGGAGATGAATAAACACTCTTTAAGAAACCGCGAACAGAGCTTGATTCATACTGCTCCAAGAAAGCCTGTGCTTTTTGGCCAACACCCCACGCAGCCCATCCGAGCATGACTTCAAGCAACTGCCCGATGTTCATACGAGAAGGGACCCCTAGTGGGTTAAGTACCATATCCACCGGCTGTCCATCTGCCATGAATGGCATATCTTCAACAGGTACGATTCTACTGATCACACCTTTGTTTCCGTGACGTCCAGCCATTTTGTCGCCAACTTGTAATCTACGTTTAATAGCTAGTTGTACTTTAACCATTTTGATCACACCCGGAGCAAGCTCATCACCGCTCTTGAGTTTATCAATTTTCTCTTTAAACACGTAACGAACGGCTTCTATCTTCTGTCTAGCGCTCTTTACAAGAGTTGAAACCTCTTGTTCGAGTTCGTCTTTCAGAGGGATGAATCCGAGTAGGTCAAAAGGGAGTGTTTCTAAGACGGATTTCTCTAGTTTAACACCTTTTCCAAGGATCTCTTCCGAACCATCCAAGGACAGAAGCTTACCAGTGGTCAACGCACCATCTAAGATCTTGATGAGCTTTGACGTTACAGACAACCGAATAGCATCCGTTTCAATTCTCTCGTCACGAGTGATTCTTGCAATTGTTGCTTCAAGAATTTGTTTAGATCTCTCGTCTGGCTCGATACCTTCGCGCGCAAAAACTTGTGCGGAAATCACCGTACCATTCACTCCTGATGGAACTCTAAGCGAGGTATCCCTGACATCGCCGGCTTTTTCACCGAAAATAGCTCTTAAGAGCTTCTCTTCAGGAGAGAGCTGGGTTTCGCCTTTTGGAGTTACTTTTCCTACCAGAATATCTCCCGGCTTTACTTCCGCTCCGATGCGAATGATACCGCTCTCGTCTAGATCTTTAAGGGACTCTTCTCCTACGTTCGGAATATCGCGAGTGACGTCTTCTTTGCCAAGCTTTGTATCCCGAGCCACACATTCGAACTCTTCGATGTGAATGGAAGTGAACGTTTCATCTTTAATGAGGCGCTCAGAAATCAGAATAGAGTCTTCAAAGTTGTAACCATTCCAAGGCATAAACGCGATTAGCACGTTCTGACCTAAGGCCAACTCTCCGGCTTCTGTTCCAGGGCCATCTGCTAGAATATCTCCAGCTTTCACAGTATCGCCAAGTCGAACTACTGGCCGCTGATTGATACAGGTGTTCTGGTTAGAGCGTTGATACTTAGTTAGATTATAAATATCGACTTCAGAACCAATCTCACCAAATCCTTCAGATGTCCTACGTACAACAATTTTTGAACCATCTACCATGGTGACTTCGCCGTCTTTTCTAGAGACGATCACTTGACCGGAATCACGAGCAACTACTCTCTCGATCCCTGTTCCAACTAGTGGAGCGGAGGTTTTTAGTAACGGTACAGCCTGACGTTGCATGTTCGAGCCCATGAGCGCTCGGTTAGCATCATCATGCTCTAAGAATGGAATGAGAGACGCAGCAATGGAAACTAACTGGTTCGGTGAAACATCCATCAGCTCTACGTCATCTGGAGAAACAAGTGCGAATTCGCCCTTCCTACGTGCAGCAACAGACTCGCCCGATAGGGTGCCTGTCTCTAGGGCATCGTTAGAAACTTGCGCGATAATTTTATTTTCTTCTTCGGTTGCCGTATAAAACTTAATTTTATCGGTAACTTGACGATCAGCGATCACCCTGTACGGTGTTTCAATAAACCCGTAGTCATTCACTCGAGCGTAAGTCGAAAGAGAAGCGATCAAACCGATGTTTGGTCCCTCAGGAGTTTCAATCGGACAGATACGACCATAATGGGTATTGTGAACGTCACGCACTTCAAATCCCGCGCGCTCACGTGTTAGACCGCCGGGCCCAAGGGCCGACAGTCTTCTCTTATGAGTAACTTCGGACAAGGGGTTCGTCTGATCCATGAACTGAGAAAGCTGGCTTGAGCCAAAAAATTCTTTAACTACAGCAGACACAGGCTTCTGGTTGATAAGATCATGAGGCATGAGCGTCTCAATCTCTTGAATACTCATTCTCTCTTTAATCGCTCTTTCCATGCGAACTAGACCGATTCGGTACTGATTCTCAATCAATTCGCCAACAGGACGAACACGTCTGTTACCTAAATGATCGATATCATCAATGGTTCCACGGCCGTTATTAAGCTCACACAAGTAAAATAGCGTGGAAAGAATGTCTTCTTTTGTAAGGACAGTCTTCTCAACGGGAATCTTGTTCTCTGGAAACTTATAGTTGAGCTTTAATCGTCCAACATTAGATAAGTCGTAGCGCTCTGGATTGAAAAATAGATTCTCAAATAGCGTCCTAGCGCCCTCAACTGTTGGAGGATCACCGGGCCTCATACGCTTATAAATTTCGACTAATGCTTCCTCTTGAGTATTGATCTTATCAAGTACGAGAGTGTCGCGAATGAATGAGCCATAGCTTAGGTTATCTGTAAAAATAACTTTAACTTCCTTCAAACCATGCGACTTGATTTCAGCGAGTTTTGCTTCGCTTAACTCTTGATTACACTCGAGTAGGACTTCGCCCGTTTTTGGGTTCACGACGTCTTCACAGACAACGCGGCCAATGACGCTTTCAACCGGAGTTTCTAGTTTTTTGATCCCCGCATCCGCAATTTCCTTAATCACGGCGCGAGTAAATTTTCTGTTCTTCTTTACAAGAATTTTACCAGATTTAGGCTCGATAATATCATCATCAGCGCGCTGTCCGGCCAAAATATCTAGATCTACTGTCTTGAAGTATTTGTCTTTTTCAAAAGTAATCGTTTCCAATTTATAGAAAAACTTAAGCGCATCTTCGGCGCTCATTCCAAGAGCACGAAGAATCATGGTTCCGGGAAGCTTACGCTTTCTATCAATTCGTGCGTGAATTTGATCTTTGTGATCAAACTCAAAATCTAACCACGAACCACGATGTGGAATAATCCGCGCAGAATAAAGTATTTTTCCTGAGGAATGACTCTTTCCAGAATCATGGTCAAATATAACTCCTGGTGATCTATGTAACTGGGATACGATGACACGCTCAGTTCCATTAATGATAAACGAACCTGCGTCTGTCATGAGCGGAATCTCGCCCATGTAAACTTCTTGTTCTTTAATGTCTCGCACGTTCTTCGTGCCAGCCTCATCATCTACGTCATAGACTACGAGACGAACTGTAATTTTCAGAGGAGCAGCGAAAGTCATACCACGCTGTCTGCACTCAATGACATCGTATTTTGGCTTCTCTAAAGTGTAAGAATCAAACTCAAGAGAGGCAGTCTTGTTGAAATCTTCGATGGGGAAAACAGATTTAAAAACAGCCTGTAATCCGACCAACTCGCGCTTGGCAGCGGGGATGTCGGTCTGCAAAAAGGCATCATAGGACTTGCGTTGCAAGTCGATAAGATTCGGAATGTCGACGGGAATGGTGGTCTTCGCAAAATCTTTACGGGTACGACGGTTTTCAGAGAACAAAGGCTTCATGAGGGCTCCTGGACTTTTTCAAATCAATGCGAAATAACGGTAACCCTTAGAAAAATTTCTCTAAGAGTTCTTATAAGGTGAATAAATGGCACGTTTCTCGCAGACCGAAGTGGTAAGCCACTAGACTTGAAAAGACAAGTGGAATCACTCCGGCCTGGGAAACTATTTTCTGAGGACTGAAGATTGAACTATTTTAGTTCAACTTTAGCGCCGACTGCTTCTAGCTTTTTCTTCATTTCTTCGGCTTCAGCTTTAGCAACGCCTTCTTTAACTGGCTTTGGAGCTGCTTCTACTAGGTCTTTAGCTTCTTTTAAGCCTAAGCCTGTGATAGCGCGAACTTCTTTAATCACGTCGATTTTCTTTTCGCCGACTGTGGCTAAAACGACTGTAAACTCAGTTTTCGCTTCTGCTGCTGGAGCTGCGCCTGCTGCTGCACCTGCTGCTGCTACTGGAGCTGCAGCGGACACGCCGAACTTTGTCTCAAGCTCTTTTACAAGCTGGGAGAGTTCGAGAACGCTCATAGTTTCAATGAATGAGATGACGCTTTCTTTAGTTACTGCTGACATTTAAATATACCTATCCTTTACAAAAATTTACGTAACTCGGAACCAAAGCCCCTTTACGCCGACATTGAACGCGTGCCCAACGTCTAAATTACAAAGAGCTCTCTTCATGAGCGCCCCTACCACTACCTCCTAAGTCAACGAACCTTAGATCATATCTTGCTTTAGGTACCGAATCGCAAACCTAACACTCCAGACCGACACACGGTTAGTTGCTTTCCTAGAGCAGAACTCTCTAAAACTTAGGAATCTTTCTTCTTAGCCTCTAGTGCGGTGAGCACGTTAAGTAGACTTCTTGGTACCGCTGCCAATACACCCACAAAATTTGTTGCGGGAGCATTTAACGTGCCTAGAAGTTTCGCCAAGAGAACTTGTTTAGAAGGCAAAGATGCTAACTCTTTAATTTCGTTTGCATCGATGCGAGTTGTCCCCATTAAACTTTCTTTAAGTTTAAGGGCCTCTTTATCTTCCGAAAATTTAAAAAAAACTTTTGCGGTAGCTGCAACATCTTTGTAAGCGAAAGCCACCAAAGTAGGGCCTACCACTCTATCCAATAGCTCTTTTCCAGCTGCCCCTAGCTTGCCCTCTTTACCTACTAAGCGGGCAATGTTGTTTTTAATCACCTTTACTTCGCCGTCAGTAGCGCGAATCGCTTTTCTAAGATCATCAGCATCCATCGAGCTTAGACCTTTATAGTCAGCAAACAGGGCTACTTGGGCTTTAGAGAACTTCTCGCTCAGATCAACCAAAAGTTCGTTTTTTTCTACTTTGTTCATAATGTAAGACCTCTTGTGTAACGGATTTTATTTTAAATAACAATTATTTCAAAAAAACTAAGACGCTTGGGACTGGACTTCCAAAGTATCTAACCTGAGTGATGGCCCCATTGTTGTAGAAAGAGTAACCTTCTGTAGGTATACGCCTTTTGAAGTAGGTGGCTTTGCTTTCATAATGGCAGATGCTAGCGCACTGAAGTTCTCTCTTAACTTCTGAGAACCAAAAGACTTCTTGCCAATTACAGCGTGAATAATACCAGTTTTTTCTGTTCGGTAATCTACTTTACCAAGCTTCTGATCACGGATTGCTTTTACAACATCCATAGTCACAGTACCGGTCTTTGGATTCGGCATGAGTCCGCGTGGGCCTAGAACCCTAGCTACTTTTGAAAGAGCAACCATCATATCTGGGGTAGCGATAAGCTTATCAAAATCAAGCCAGCCCCCACTGATTTTTTCGATAAGATCTTCTGCACCCACAGCATCTGCACCTGCTGTTTGGGCTTCTCTAGCCTTATCGCCTTTTGCTAAAACAGCTACTTTCAGAGTTTTACCCGTTCCATGTGGCAATACGAGCGCCCCCCGGACCATCTGGTCGGCGTGCTTTGGGTCAACACCTAGGTTGAAAGCCACATCGACGGTTTCGTCAAACTTCGCAGAGCCTAAATCTGGGAGGAGATTAAACCCATCAGAAACTGAATATAGTTTCGTCGTATCAACTTTAAGAGCTGCATCGGAGTATTTTTTTCCACGATTTGCGGGAGCTTTTGCACGTTTTTTACTGTTCTCAGAAGTACTGCTAGCCTTAGGCGCTTTTGCCGTTTTCGTGACTCCTTCTGAGTCGGTTTTAGTTTTAGCGGTTTTTTTATCCGCTTTAATCGTAACCTTTTCAGTTTTCGGAGTTTTTGTTTTTTCGGTCTTTTCTGCTTTTTCTACTTTTTCTGCCATATTTACCTCTTGTGTGGTTCAAACGCCAACACTACGCTAGCTCCCACTTTTTGAGACGGACCCTAGTTTTCACTAAGGTTTACGTTACTCGTGTTTATACTTACTCACTACTCTACGACGTTAAGTCCACAGCTCTTTGCAGTACCTTCAACCGTGCGCATCGCAGAAGCCAAAGAAGCCGCATTTAAATCAGGCATCTTAATTTTTGCAATTTCGGCAATCTGTTGTTTTGTGACTTTACCAACTTTAGTTTTGTTAGGAGTCCCAGAGCCTTTTTCGATTTTAGCAGCTTTTAATAGAAGAATCGCTGCAGGCGGTGTTTTTGTAATGAAGGTGAAAGAACGGTCCGAATACACAGTAATAATAACTGGTATGACCATTCCTTTTTGATCCTGAGTTTTAGCATTAAAAGCCTTGCAAAACTCCATAATGTTAACACCGCGCTGACCTAGAGCGGGGCCTACCGGTGGGGCTGGATTTGCTTGTCCACCTGGGATCTGAAGTTTAATCTGCCCTGTTACTTTTTTTGCCATTTGAACCTACTCCTCTAAATCTCAAAATTATATACTAGCCCGAAACACCGAATCTAATCTTTCGACCGCCTTAGACGCCGCTGTGGAAGCCTAAAAAGGGGTAAAAACAGACAGTTGTATCCAGGACGTACGTTACTAACGAATAATCTAAATTTTTTCAACCTGAATAAAATCAAGTTCTACCGGGGTTGATCGTCCAAAGATGCTCACCAGAACCTTGAGCTTGCCTTTGTCCGGACTGACTTCTTCAATGACCCCGCTAAAGTTCGCAAAAGGACCATCCACTACTCTTACCGTTTCACCGTCCTCAAAGGAGATTCTAGGCCTTGGCTTGCTTTGACCCTCAATCATCCTGTTGGTCATCTTCTGAACTTCTTCCTCAGAAACTGGAGTCGGCTTAAGTCTATCACCTACAAATCCAGTAATTTTTGGCGTGTCTTTTACGATATGCCATGTCTCTTCGGTTAGAATCATTTTTATAAGTATATAACCAGGAAAGACACGTTTCTTCATGGTTGTCTTTTTGCCGTTTTTTAGCTCAACAACGTTTTCCTCGGGCACGACTATATCTAGAAAAAATTTGTTCTTTTTAGCTACCCGTATACGCTCCTCAAGAGCCGTCTTTGCTTTACCCTCAAACCCGGATGGAGTTTGAACTACATACCAAGCCATTTCTTGTGCGGTTTGTTCTGACATGATGGTCACCTATTCCTAATTTCTATATTCTACAAGACTTGTTTAATGACTAAGGTCCAAAACTTATCCATAAGTCCCAGCACCAAACCTGAAAGTAAGACCATAATCACTACAACATAAGTAGCGCTTAAGGTTTCCTTGTGCGTTGGCCAGGTTACCCTGTACAGCTCCGCTACGACCTCATGCATGAACTGATTCGCCGTATCGCTGCGGGAAAGGTAAAGAAAAAGGCCCAACCCGATAACCACCGCTCCAACTCTCGCCCAAAGGTCAAAATTGGGAACCGATGCGTCTACCCCCAAGGCGCCTGATAACTTGACGACCCCTAACCACAGCACCCATGCAAATAAAGTAGCGGCGGCGGCAAAAGTAACGTCAACAACTTTGTCTTGTAACTTAGAATCCATAATTTCCTCAATCAAAGTGGCAGGCCGGGAGGGACTCGAACCCACAACCTACGGATTTGGAATCCGCCGCTCTACCATTAGAGCTACCGGCCTATAAATGACTCAGGGGCGGAAGATTCTCCCACCCCTGAGTAACGAACAACTTTCCTAAAGGTTCACCTTTGTTAATCTGTGATTTCAGCTACAACACCGGCTCCTACAGTTCTACCACCCTCACGGATAGCAAACCGTAGCTCTTTTTCCATGGCAATTGGTGTAATGAGCTCGACTTCAATCTGTACGTTATCCCCAGGCATAACCATTTCCACTGCCTTAGGTAAGGTCACAACACCAGTCACGTCCGTTGTGCGGAAGTAAAACTGAGGTCTGTAACCATTGAAAAACGGGGTATGTCTACCGCCTTCTTCTTTCGTGAGAACGTAAATCGAACCTTTGAACTTCTTGTGAGGAGTCACAGAACCTGGGTGCGCAAGCACTTGTCCGCGCTCCACTTCTTCTTTCTTCGTACCACGAAGAAGAGCCCCGATGTTGTCGCCAGCCTCACCTTGGTCAAGAAGCTTACGGAACATTTCTACTCCGGTTACAACCGTTTTTACAGTTGGCTTCAGACCGATGATTTCAATCTCTTCGCCGACTTTAACGACTCCGCGCTCAACCCTACCGGTCACCACAGTGCCCCGTCCAGAGATCGAGAAAACGTCTTCAACTGGCATCAAGAAAGGCTTATCTTTCTCACGCTTTGGTATTGGGAAATAGCTGTCACATGCAGCCATGAGCTTCAAAATAGATGGCTCCCCGATATCCGACTGATCACCAGAAAGAGCTTTTACAGCTGATCCACGAATAATCGGAATCTCATCACCAGGATACTTGTACGCGTTGAGTAGATCGCGAATCTCAACTTCAACTAGCTCGATAAGTTCTGGGTCTTCCATCATGTCGCACTTGTTTAGAAATACGACGATAGAAGGAACTCCAACTTGTCTAGCAAGTAGAATATGTTCCCGAGTCTGAGGCATTGGTCCGTCAGCAGCCGAAACGACTAAAATCGCTCCGTCCATTTGAGCGGCTCCGGTAATCATGTTTTTTACATAGTCAGCGTGTCCAGGACAGTCAACGTGAGCATAGTGACGGTTGGCTGTCTGATATTCCACGTGAGTGGTATTGATCGTAATACCACGCTCTTTCTCTTCAGGAGCATTGTCGATTTGATCGTATGCTCGTGCTTGGGCTAATCCGGATTTCGCCAAAACAGACGTAATTGCAGCCGTGAGTGACGTCTTGCCATGGTCAACGTGACCAATAGTTCCGATATTTACGTGCGGTTTACTTCTATCAAATTTTTCCTTCGACATATATTTTTTGAGCCTCCACTCGTTACTAAATGCTTTTTACTATTTCTTTGGTTAAGCGAATCAAGGCGTAGGCCCACGAAGTCGCATGGATCAAAGTGATCACAGTTTTGTGATTGTGGCACCTAGCTACCCTATTAAAATCATCTTGGGTAGAGATTTTTTTGGGGTCATTCAGGGTTTTTTCTCTTGTCCTGGAGCTCTCGATGGGACTTGAACCCATGACCTCTCCCTTACCAAGGGAGTGCTCTACCACTGAGCTACGAGAGCCCAAAAACATGGAGCGGGAAAAGGGACTCGAACCCTCAACCCTCGGCTTGGAAAGCCGATGCTCTACCAATTGAGCTATTCCCGCTTAAAGACTTTTCCTACGAAGCGATTTTCATGCCTTGATAACTTATGTCTCGCAACACAAAAGTGGTGGAGGGAGAAGGATTCGAACCTTCGAAGGCTTGCGCCGCCAGATTTACAGTCTGGTCCCATTGGCCACTCGGGCACCCCTCCACAATCGTCTCGTTTTATAAAAACATGGAGCTGGAAATCGGACTCGAACCGATGACCTGCGGTTTACAAAACCGCTGCTCTACCAACTGAGCTATTCCAGCACACACTATTTTGATAAAAACAGAGCGCAGAACCTCGCCGAAAAATCGATCCCCTGTCAAGACTCAAAAGGCAGAAAAACCTTAACTTCTCATGCGCTCAAGCGCCGAACCCACTGCGACTGAGACATTGAGGGAGGATACAAACTCGCTCGCCCCACCGATCTTAACAAGAACATCACACGATTCTTGAGTAAGCCTTCTCATTCCTGTCTCTTCATTTCCAAAAACCACAGCCCAATTTCGATCTCTTGAATAAGCACTGATGTCGTCTTTCGTCTTATCGGAGGTACCCATGATCCAGAAATCCGCCTTTTTTAGCTTTTCTAGCGCTTGTTTTAAATTAATCACCTCAGCAAACGGCACGACCTCAACGCCACCACTTGAAACATCATAAACCACAGAGGTGAGCGGTGCCGAGCGTTCCGAGGTCATAATAATTCCAGAAACACCGTAAAAAGCTGCTGTTCTGAAAATTGAGCCTAGGTTCTGAGGATCTTGAATACAATCTAGGATAAGCACCAAACGGAACTTATGGGACCGAGCGCCCAGCAAAGAACCTAGGTCTGCACTGGATTTAGGCCTCAAAATCGCGCCATGTCCGGATTGTCTCCCACCCAACTGAGACCTGTGGCCGTGTTCGCTTTTACCACCACGGCGCGAGGTTTCGCCACCTCCCGCAGGAAGTCCTGACACTAGTTTTCTGTGTCGAGTGGCGAGCATCTGAATATCACTCCAAACCCCAGTCGCCTGATCAGGCACTACGACGGCGTCCACTTCTTCTGGCCTGTTTTTGAGTGCGGCAAAAATACTATGAGGGTTTTTTACTAGAATCATCTGAATGGATGGGTCCTTTGCTTGATTTGGAAGTGACCTGAAGTTCCGCTAGAATCTTTTCTGCCATTTGCCTAGGCGAAGGCGACTCCGAAATAGGTCTACCTACAACGATACGATCGGCGCCTTTTTTCTTAGCATCCAAAGGAGTCACGACCCTAGATTGATCCATATGCGCGGTGCCTTTAGGCCTAATTCCAGGCACTATTCGCAGCAACATGGGGTCTAGTTTCTTTACGAGCGGTAACTCAAGCGCGCTGCAAACCACTCCGTCCACCCCCCAGAACCTAGACGGCAAAACCATTCTTCTTACAGATTCTGCAATCGGAGATTTAACTCCTGACACCGCATAGCTCACTTCTTCCCAATTAGATTTATCAAACGAGGTAAGAACGCTCACGCCTAGAATTTTAGGCGGATTCTCGAGATTCTCGCGCTCAAAATCTTCTTTCACAGTTTGAATCATTCTTGGTCCACCAGAGAGATGAACAGTCAGCATCTCCACTCCAATCTCCGCCGCTTTCAAACAAGATTTGGAAACAGTGTTTGGAATATCGTGAAATTTTAGGTCGAGAAACACTCTTTTTCCTGATTTTGTTAAGCCTTTAATCCAATGTGAGCCCACCTCTAAGATCAGCTCTGGTCCGACTTTCCAAATCACCGGAAGTCCGGACAGTTCCTCAATCAAACTCTCGGCCTTAAACACGGATGACATATCAAGAGCCACGATAAGCTCGACTTCTTTAGGTGTCCTTGTTTTTGGGGTTTTAAACTTTCCGGATAATTCCATGCCTAGCCTTTATAGTAGAAATTTCCTTTAAGAGGGCGAAAAATCGACCAGCAATGGCACGAAGGGCCTGTTCCTATCTAAAAACTGGGTGCTTGCGTGAGTCTTTCGACTATCTGCTGATAGACCAAATTTAAGAAACCACTTAGCGCCCCATCTAGCCAGATAGCTATATTCGAAATGTCTATTGAGTATATTATTTGCGGAGAGCTGCACTTCACGACTACTTTGGCTTCAATAAAAACGGTTTTAAATGCTCCAAAGCCTTTCGATTGAATTAGTTTCTTTGTGCCCTTAAGCGAAACTCCACTTAACTGAAACGGAAAAGTGCATGCTTTTTGTAAGTTCTTACTCAAATCTATTTTCAAATCCTCTAACGCCTCCCTGTCAGTGCGACCTTGTCCAACGGATCGTTCTTTACAAAAATAGGAGTAAACTAGCTGCTCACCTGTAGCTGAGCTAAACAGAGAAACATCCTGACCACAGTTTTGTGTTTGTGCAAAACTATCGTTCGAAAAGACGAGGATCCAAGAAAATAAAAAGTACTTATAACCTAAGCAACAAAACTTCATCGCCGGATTAATTACACTAAATAAGTTCAAAATTGCAATAACAAATAAGCTGTTACGGCCCAGTATTATCTTATTGAGATTGCGGGTCTTTTGTAATCTGGATCTCTATTGACAGAACTCTAGATGATTGATAGCAGACCCGCATCCAGAAATAACTGGCTATAGCCTTCTGGGATTTTCGTTATGAAACGAGCACTAACCTTGAATAAAACGAGAGGATCAAGATTAATCATGTTAAATAAAGCATTCATTTACTTAGCGGCCGTCACTAGTTTTGTAGCCCTAGCACAGGCCGACACGAGCGATAAAAAATATTCATCTTATAATCAAATCTGCGAATTAAAAATGAAACGAAAACTTGGCCCTGGACGCTTGCAGACACAAAGATTAAGCACGGTAAGCTTGAACGGTCTCTCTAAGCCGCGATACCCTAGCGGAATGACATTTCTAGTTACAACAAGACCTTTTCCATATTTAGGAACAGCCTCAAATGCCTACGTTAATATTTTTCCTACCCCTGATGCTGTAAATGAAACCACCAAAGAAGTACTTAAAGCTGGGGTGGTGATTAGTTTCGATAACTCGGAGGCAAGTGCTGTGGAGAAGTTAGGATATCAACTCGAGCATCGATTTAATATTCCAAATGAACTTTTTTTTAATTTTGACAATGAATGGTACACGGTCATTGAAAATCATAAAATCAGACTGCGCTGCAAATTTCGTATGGATGAATGAATGTGGACCAAATTGACCTGTAAGGCGTTGTCGCCCTCTCGGCTGATTGGTGCGCTCGCTATGAGATTACCGAAGCGCGCTGAGTAGAAATGGAACTAGCTCATTCAAAGGTACACACTCTGTGCTGGGAGAAATGCGGTGCCTGTTGCCGCTAGCGGTGACGATGATACTTGTGATTCTCTTACCAACTTTACTCAGAGTCTTTGGACTGTTTATGGCATGAGCAGACGAGCTGCCTAACTTTACTTCAACGAGTATCATATCTGAGTCTGTTTCAATGATAAGGTCGATTTCTTCTTTTTCTTTTGTCCTCCAGAAATGAAGACTCCATTCTTTTCTAAAATGATCTCGGGTTTTTACGACTTCCGATACCACCATGCATTCGAATAGGGCGCCCGCCTGAGGAGAGTTCAACAGGGTTTCTGAAACCGGATGGGCCTGAAGGCGAGCGCAGATGCCGGTATCTATAAAATAAACCTTCGGCATTTTTATGAGTCGCTGGTTTAAGTTTGAAGAATAAGGTTCGAGCACATAAAGAATCTTGTTTTCTTCGAGAAGTGATAGCCATTGTTTGACTGTTTTGCCTTTGACGTTTGCATCGCTTCCAATGGACTCATAATTTAAGACCGATCCAACTCTGGCTGCGAGTAGCTTCAATACGGTTAAAAACTCGAGTTTCTTCTCCACTCCGATCGAACGGGCCAGATCTTTTTCAATAAAAGTTGAAATATAATCATTTACGAACTTTACCGGAGATAATTCCGGCCTGACCCATAGCTCAGGAAAACCACCACGAAACAGGTACTCAGAAATGAAGGTCTTAGGTGCGTGATTGATGACCTCATTCCAGGAGAGACCATGCAGAAAAAAAATATTCACCCGACCCGCTAAAGTCTCCTGCACAGATGTATTGACTTCGTGCAGATTTGATCCAGTCAACCGAAAGAGCGCACTCTTTAACGAATCGGATCCCTCCTTCAACCTCTCGCGACGGACCTCGTCGATTCTTTTTTTAATCGTATAAAAAACCTCGGGCGCTAGATGAGCTTCATCAATGAGGACTGGAAACTTACTTTGGGATAATAAGAACTCGGGATCCTTTTGGGCTCGCTCCCTTGTCATTAAATCATCAAAAAACCATTCGGACTGCACCCGAGGTTCGAGACGCATGAGGAGCGAAGTTTTTCCGATTTGTCTTGGTCCTTTGAGGTAAATAGCCTCCAGGCAAGATTTACTGTCGAAATGTTCTAGAAAATCCCTTTTAATCCACATATTTGACTAAATTAACCTATTGGGTAAATATAGTCAAAAAAGAATGAACTAAGTGGACCTATAGGACATTAAGAGCTTTGATCTTATCTTTTCAAATTAAATTTATTTTCTCTGGGGGCTAAATTTTACTGGCAGTCAAACTACTTGTCTAGAGGCGCGGGCGCTTAGACTTAAACGATGATGACTATCTGATTTCCTCAAAAGCACCGAAACTGAATCCGCCAAGTGTGCCCTATGTTTCAGGCGGATACGCTGCGTTTCGTTACTTGTTTGCCGAAGGACTTAAGTACCCTGATTTTCGCGGCCCAATGGATCCCTCCAACGGTCCGCTTTGGAAATGCGAGGGCTATGACTATAAATATAGCAGCGATCAGCGTATAGATAGTTTTACACTAGACGACGACATCACTAGCTCCGCAGATAGCACCATTTTAAGCCTGCGTCTTACCGTGCAGGGCGGATCACAGATAGGTTACTTTTTTTATAACCCTGTGCTAGGGGTTTTTACCGACACCGGAGATGGTTTTGACCGTCAGTTTGGGGTGGTGAGTGGGTTTGCTTTTCTAAGGTTTTTTAACAAATCTTCTTTTGGCATAGAGTATATCGATTTAGACGCCAAGGATGGGCCGCGCTCTTTAGTGAGCCCTATGCTCCGAGCTAACGCGTATCTTGTTTGTAACAGCGAGTGAGTTACTGAGAACTAAATTGACCTATAAGTCAAAATAGTATGGACTAATTTGACTTATAGGTCATTATCGTCCTATGAGGTATTTAACACCGTACATCCTGAGAGACCTCGGAAAAAAAATGGTTTTTATCTCAGGCCCCAGACAGTCCGGAAAGACGACCTTAGCGATAGCCTGTATTAAAAAGGACCAGGGGCTTTACTTAAACTGGGATGATATTGATCACCGGAAACGTATCCTAGCTCGAGATTGGGTGAATGAAGATTCGCTTATCGTTTTGGACGAGATTCATAAGTATTCTAAATGGAAAAATTTTCTAAAAGGCACTTATGACACCCAGAGGGCGAAACATAACTTCATGGTGACCGGCAGTGCAAAACTGGACATCTATAAAAAGGGTCAGGACTCGATGTTAGGGAGGTTTTTTAGTTGGCGCCTCCATCCGCTTTGTCTTTCAGAGCTAAAACATGTCTTTAAAAGCGATGATTCAAAAAACATGCAACAACTTATGAATTTAGGCGGGTTTCCCGAGCCCTTTTTTATAGGGAAGGAGAATTTTGCAAAGCGGTGGCGACAGGAAAAACTACGTCTTGTGTTTCGTCAAGACATTCAAGAGCTAGAGAGCATTCGTGATATTTCTATTTTAGAGCTGTTTTATCAAATGCTAGGTGAACGTGTTGGCGGTGAGGTGGTACTTTCTAATGTTGCTAGAGATTTAGAGATTGCGCCAAAGACAGCGAAAAACTGGCTGAATGTTCTTGAGAAAACATTTTCTGTTTTTACGTTGAGGCCTTATGGGGGAGGACTCTCGAAGGCGGTTGTTAAAGCGCCAAAGGTTTATTTTTACGACTGCGGCGAAGTGGAGGGCGATGAGGGCGTGCGTTTTGAGAACTTAGTCGCCTGTCATTTATTAAAACGTATTCAATTTTTAGAGGACCTGACAGGAGATACATACGAATTAAGTTTTCTAAGAGATAAGGTCGGACACGAGGTTGATTTTATCATCCTAAAAAACAGAAAGCCCTTGGTGCTAATCGAGGCCAAACTGAAAGACACAACACCCGGAAAGTCATTGCACTATTATCGCGAGCGATTGAAACCTCTTAGGTGTATTCAACTGGTTCGAGACTTGGATCGGACGACTACCAAGGACAACATTCAGACCACTCCTGCCCAGATTTGGTTATCAAGGCCCTTAGAGGCGGAGTTCGTTTAAAAAAGGACCCGTGAGCGCGGTCTTGACTAGTTTCTAGGATAAAGGGTGCCTGTTTAGCCTATTCGGAACCAGGCACCCTTTCTCCTCGAGGTCAATCAGAAATACCCGCGGTACAGCGGCTGTCGTTTCCCGCAGCGTCTCTACATGCACTATCTGCTTCATGTTGCGGTGGAGGATCGCCGCAGCCTCCGTTACATGAAATCTCGCCATTACACTTCATCGAAAGGTCTCCGCCTTCGGGAACTACGCAGCGCACCTTCCACAGTAGCGGCTTGGGGGTCTGAGGCACGCCAGTCCTCACTTCAGCTGCATTCGCAATAGATAATAGACCTGTAGTCAGAATGATGGATAAAATCTTCGTTTTCATACTTTTATTTCCTTTTTCTCAAATTTTCTCAATAATTCAGTAACTT
>Ga0247843_1003135_pt1 | contig 27915 bp, 26 predicted proteins | sample LaCruzMarch2017__FD_192420 | JGI IMG/M metagenome (GOLD analysis project Ga0247843, IMG submission 192420) | Freshwater microbial communities from meromictic Lake La Cruz, Castile-La Mancha, Spain - LaCruzMarch2017_8m | ecosystem: Environmental > Aquatic > Freshwater > Lake | place: Spain... | reverse complement strand
GGTGCGATCCAATGCGAACTGATCCTGTCCAATCCGACGACGGGCCATCGCTGCCTCCAGCTTCCGCACGACGACATCGAATCAGAGACCGCCGCGTCGAAGCAACCCATCCGCGCACAGGTCTCATGAGCCCCCTCCCGGGGGGGGGATCAGCCGGGCAGCTGGTAGCGCGCCTTGGCCGCGCGCTCGATGGCGCCGGCGACCAGCCGGTCCAGCTCGAGCCCGATCCGCAGATCCTGGAGGAATTGCAGCTCCTCCTGCGTGGCTTCGCCATCGGCCGCGCAGACTTCGCAGGCCAGCAGATAGGCGGTCTCCCGCAGGCGCATCGGCAGCGCCAGACACAGCAGGTCCAGCACCTGCTCGATGCCGTCGCGCTCCGCCAGCAGCCTTGTGACCGTGTCGGTCACGCGCGGGATGCCGGCCGCGTCGAAATCGCCGAAGGCCGGCAATTCGCGCACCAGACGCGTCATGGCGCGCAGCTCCGGGTCGCTCATCGGCCCGTCGGCCACGCTCATGACGACCATGGCGCAGACCAGCGCTTCCTGCACGGTGAAGCCGGGTTCCGGCGAGGCGGTGCGGCGGGACATGCTCATGGCTCCGGCTCCGTCGCCAGGAAGGCGCGGGTTTCCTCGACACAATGCTTCAGCCCGAGCCGGCGCACCACCACCCCGTCCGGCAGCCCGGCCAGCAGGCGGGACGGGCAGGAGCGATCGAGCAGCACAAACACCCCCCGATCATCGGCGCGCCGCACCAGCCGGCCAAAGGCCTGGCGCAGCCGGTGGCGGGCGATCGCATCATCATGGGCGCGGGGCTGGCCCTCGCTCAAATGGATTCGGCGCTCGCGATGCAGGATGGAGGGGCGCGGCCAGGGCACCCGGTCGAACACCAGAAGCCGCAGCGATCGCCCCGGCACATCGACGCCATCGCGCATGGCATCGGTGCCCAGCAGGCAGGCCGCTTCCTCGGCACGGAACACATCGACCAGCGTCGCATTGTCCATCGCGTCCAGATGCTGCGCGTAGAGCGGGATCCCGGCCTCGGCCAGGGGTGTCGCGATGCGGCCATGCACGTCCCGCAGCCGCCGCACGGCGGTGAACAGCCCAAGCCCGCCGCCGCCGGACGCCAGGAACAGCGCCCGATAGGCCGCCGCCACCTGCGCCGGATCGGCCTTGTTCACATCCTCCACCACATAGGCGCGGGTCTGCGCCGCATAGTCGAAGGGCGAGGCCAGCGCCGCGCGGATCGCCGGAAGGGGCAGGTGCGCCGCACCCGTCCGTGCCTCTGCGCTGCGCCACAGCGCTTCCTCATCGGGCTCGGCATCGTCGGAGCGGTCGCGCAGCGTGGCGGAGGTGATCAGCAGCCCATGCGCCGGCGCCGCCACATGCAGGGCGAAGGGCTCGGTCGGGTCCAGATGGTGGCGCAGCATGCCCACATCCGCCTCCCGCCCGTCGCGGCGGTCGAGCATGAACCAATCCACATGGGTGGGACGCGTGCCGGGCGCGGCGGGCGCCTCGCCCACCTGGCCGAGCATGGCACCCCAGCTGGCCAGCGGCATCAGCGCCCGGCGTTCGATGCCGCGGCACACCGCCTCGATGCGGAGCTTCTCGCCCACCTCCAGCTCCTCCGCATCATCGTCGAGCCGCGCGAGAAGCCGGTCGCGCAGCGTCAGCAGCGGCGTGTGCAGGCTGGCGAGGCGTGCCCGCAGCGCCGCCGCGGCCTCGGCCAGGTCGGGATTGACCGGGTGCAGGTCGCATTCCAGGCCGTAGCCGGCATCGGCCTCGGCGGTGCGGGCCAGCACCTGGCGGCGGATGGCGGCCAGGAAATCCTCGGCCGGGCCGCGTGGCTCCTCGGCCAGGCGGCTGGACCAGCCGGGGCCGGGCAGGGCGCGGGCGGCCTGCAGCGCTTCCTCCAGAGGCAACAGCAGGTCGGCGCGGTCGGCCACCAGCTCCTCCAGCCGGCGCGCCAGGCCCCGCGCGCGGGACCGGCCGCCCTCGGCGCCCAGCAGCCAGCGGCGCAGCTCCGCCGTCTCATTGCCTGTGAGGTCGGCGCTGAAGGCGCTGTCGGCGGCGTCGAACAGATGGTGGCCTTCATCGAACACCAGCCGCAGCGGCCGCCCATCCTCGCCACCGCCCAGCGCCGCCTGCACCATGACCAGCGCATGGTTGGCGATCACCAGCGTGGCGCTGCGGGCGCGGCGGATCGAATGTTCCACGAAGCAGCGACGATAATGGGAGCAGGCGGAATGGATGCATTCGCCGCGCCGGTCGGCCAGCGGCAGGAAGGTGGCGGGGCCGAACAACTCGGCGAGCCAGCCCGGAAAGTCCCCGCCCATCAGGTCGCCATCGCGGCTGGCCAGCGCCCAGCGCGCCACCAGCGCCAGCGGCAGGGTCTGGCCGGCCAGCGTGGCGCCGCCCACCGCCTCCTCCAGGTTGAGCAGGCACAGGTAATTCTCCCGCCCCTTGCGGATCACCACGCGACGGCGGCGTTCCTCGGGATCGGGGAACAGGCGGGCGGTTTCCTGGTCGATCTGGCGCTGGAGGTTGCGGGTGAAGGTGGCGATCCACACTGGCGCGCCGTTGCGCGTGGCCCACAGGCTGGCCGGCGCCACATAGCCGAGCGTCTTGCCGGTGCCCGTGCCGGCCTCGGCCAGCACCAGGTTGGGCGCGCCGGCCTCGCCCCTGGCCTGGAAGGCGCCGGCGGCGGCCGAGGCATAGTCGGATTGCTGCGGCCGCTGCTCGGCGCCCTCGCCCAGGATGCGCGCCAATTCGCGCCGCGCCTCGGCAGGCGTGATCGGCGTGTGGGCGGCGGGGGGTGGGGGGGACTCATCCTCCCAATCGGGCAGGCGGCGCCAGACTTTCAGCGGGTCGGCGCTGGGCCGCGCCGTTTCCTGGCCAAGTGCGGCCAGCACGCTGTCGGCCCAGGCCCAGCCGGCCTCGGCGCGCAGTTTGGCAGCCAGCGCCGCCGCGTCGCGGTTGCGCGGCGCGGCGCGGGCGGCGGCCAGTTCGCGCAGGATGCGCGTGGCGAGGTCCGGCAGCAGCGCGGCGGCGGCCAGCAGGTCGGCGGGCGCATCACACTCCAGCGCCAGGGCCAAGCCCTGCGGCGTCGGCGCCGCGGCATGGGCCGGTAGGCAATAGGCAAAAAGTTCCAGCAGGTCGCAGGCGGGGAAGGGGGCGATGCCCAGCCGCCGCGCGGTGGCCGGCGCATGCACCAGCATCGGCGGCGGCAGGTCGCGGAGCCGCCGGCCAATCTCGATCGCCGAGGCCTCGATCACCTCGCCATCGGGCGTCAGCAGCACGCCGCGGCCGAAGCCCGCCACCAGGGCAGGCACATCGGGCAGCAGCAGGCGGGGCGTGCTGGTCGGCTCCACCTTCGGGTTCCGCGCGGTCATGCGCCCTTGTGCGACAGGCGCGCGCGGAACAGAAGGGGAATCAGGCGGCCCGCTGCAAGGCAGGCACCTGTTCCGCGATCTGCACCGCGTTCAGCGCCGCGCCCTTCAGCAACTGGTCGCCGCAGACGAACAGGTCGATGCCATGGTCGCCGAACACCAGGCTCTGGCGGATGCGGCCCACCTCGACCTCGTCGCGGCCGGTGGCGGTCAGCGGCATCGGGTAGAGCTTGGCGGCCGGATCATCCACCACCACCACGCCGGCGGCTGCGGCCAGCACGGCGCGCGCGGCGTCGGGCGTGATCGGGCGCTCGGTCTCGATGGTGATCGCCTCGGCATGGACGCGCATGGTCGGGATGCGCACGGCCGTGCAGGAGACCAGCAGGTCCGGCAGACCGAGGATCTTCCGGGTCTCCCAGGTCACCTTCATTTCTTCCCGCGTATAGCCGTTGGGCTGGAAGCTATCGATGTGCGGGATGACGTTGAAGGCGATGGGGTGGGCGAAGACCTCGTTCTGCGCCGGCATGCCATCCACCAGCACGCGGCGGGTTTCGCGCTCCAGCTCCGCCATACCCTCGGCGCCGGCGCCCGACGTCGCCTGGTAGGAGGAAACGATGACGCGCTTCAGCCCGAAGGCGGCGTGCAGCGGGGCCAGCGCCACCACCGCGATGGCGGTGGTGCAGTTGGGGTTGGCGATCAGCCGCGCCGCGCCGATGGCCCCCGGGTTCACTTCCGGCACCACCAGCGGCACCGCATCGTCCAACCGGAAGGCCGAGGAATTATCCACCACCAGCACGCCCGCCGCCGCCAGGCCCGGCGCATGCTGCTTGGCGAACTCGCCCGAGACGGCCAGCAGCGCCAGATCCAGGTCGCGCGCGCGTTCCGGGGTGAATTCCTCGATGGTGATCTCGCCGAAGGGGGTGGTGACGCGGGTGCCGGCGCTGCGCCCGGAAGCAAACAGGCGGAGTTTGGTAATGGGGAAGCGCCGGCGCGCCAGCACATCCACCAATTCCCGTCCGACCGCACCCGTTGCGCCGATCACACCGACCCGCATCGCACTTTGCTCCCAAGCGAAAAATTGAACCCATCGCATGGCGGAAAGCCGCGCCGCCGTCAAACGCGCCGGCGGCGGGGCTGCCCGGCCGATTGTCGAGGGCTGGCTGTCGCACGCCGCAGCGCGCGACTATAACGCTCGCCCGCTCCACCCGCAGAAGGCTGCCACCACGCCATGTCCGCCCCCGACCTGACCACCGTGAAGGCCTGGCCCTTCGAGGAGGCACGGAAAGTGGCCGAGCGTGTGCGGGCCTCGGGCAAGGGCCATGCGCTGTTCGAGACCGGCTACGGCCCCTCCGGGCTGCCGCATATCGGCACCTTCGGCGAGGTGGCGCGCACCAGCTGGGTGCGCGCGGCCTTCACGCGCCTCACCGGCCTGCCCTCTCGCCTGATCGCCTTCAGCGACGACATGGATGGGCTGCGCAAGGTGCCCGACAATGTGCCGAACAAGGCGATGCTGGCCGAGCATCTCGGCCGGCCGGTCACCGCCATCCCCGACCCGTTCGGCACGCATGAGAGCTTCGGGCACCACAACAACGCCCGGCTGCGCGCCTTCCTGGATGATTTCGGCTTCGACTATGAATTCGCCAGCTCGTCCGACTATTACCGCGCCGGCCGGCTGGATGCGGCGCTGCTGCGCATGGCGGCCCAGCATGAGGCGGTGCGCGGCGTGATCCTGCCCACATTGGGGCCGGAGCGGCGCGCCACCTACTCGCCCTTCCTGCCCATTCATCCGAAGACCGGCGTGGTGATGCAGGTGCCGATGGAAGAAGTGCGGCCCGAGGAGGATCTGCTGGTCTGGATCGATCCCGAGACCGGCGAACGCTTCGGCACCCGCATCACCGGCGGCCATTGCAAGGCGCAGTGGAAGGCCGATTGGGCGCTGCGCTGGCATGCGCTCGGCGTCGACTATGAGATGTCGGGCAAGGATCTGATCGACAGCGTGCGGCTGTCCTCGGGCATCTGCCGCGTGCTGGGCAGCGCGCCGCCCGTCAGCCTCACCTACGAGCATTTCCTCGATGAGGAAGGCGGCAAGATCAGCAAGTCGAAGGGCAATGGGCTGACGATCGAGGAATGGCTGCGCTACGGCCCGCCCGAAAGCCTGTCGCAATTCATGTACAACCAGCCCGGCCGCGCCAAGCGCCTGCATTTCGACGTGATCCCGCGCGCCATCGACGAGTATTTGCAGAATCTGGATCGGCTTCATCGCCACAGATCATATTTGACCAGCTTCCAATCCGGTCACGTCGCGGACATCACAAGCGACCAGCACAGGGAGACCTTTTGGTCGGCGGCCGAGGTTGAAAGGGAAATGGCGGCGAACCCGGCCTGGCACATTCTGGGCGGCCCGACCAATGATCCGGGCTCGCCGGTTTCCTTCACCATGCTGATGAACCTGGCCAGCGTGATCAACGCCGACACGCCGGACATGCTGTGGGGCTTCCTGCGCCGCTACGCGCCCGACGCCACGCCCGAGGCCCATCCCCTGCTGGCGCGCCTGGTCGAGCATGCCGTCGCCTATTATCGGGATCGCGTCGCGCCCACCAAGCGCCACCGCGCCGCCACACCCGAAGAAGCCGCCGGGCTCACCGCGCTGGCCGCCGCGCTGCGCGACCGCGCCGCCGACCTGGAAGCGATGCCCCCCGAGGATCGCGCCCGCGCCATCCAGGATCTGGTCTATGATGCCGGGCGCCGCCCGCCCTTCCTGACCGAGGGCAAGGATGGCAAGGCGGGCGTCGCCAAGGGCTGGTTCGATGCGCTGTACCAGGTGCTGCTCGGCCAGCCCGAGGGGCCGCGCTTCGGTGGCTTCGTGGCGCTGTACGGCATCGCCGCCACGATCAGCCTGATCGAGACGTCGCTCGCCCGGGACAGCGTCGCCGCATGATCGGCCTGCTGCGGCGCCATGGCATGGCGGCCTTCGGGCTTGGCCTGCTGGTGCTCGCGGTGTGGGTGATGCAAAGCCAGTTCCGCGGCCTGTCGGTGGCGGATGTCACGGCGGCGCTGGACGCCATCCCGGCCCGCGCGCTGTGGGTGGCGGGCGGCTTCACCCTGCTGGCCTTCGCGGTGCTGACCGTCTACGACCGGCTGGGTAGCGTCTATGCGGGCCATCCGGTGAGCTATGGGCGTACCTCGCTGGCCAGTTTCGTCGCCTATTCGCTGGCGCAGAATCTGGGCTTCGCCGCCGTGTCGGGCGCGGCCGTCCGCTACCGCTTCTACGCCGCCTGGGGCCTGCCGCCGCTGGCCATCGCCAAGGTGGTGGCCTTCACCAGCCTGACCTTCGCCCTCGGCGGCTTCACGCTGGGCGGTGCGGTGCTGCTGTGGGAGCCGGAGATCGTGCCCGGCCTTGGCCAATGGGTCTCGCCCTGGCTGATGCGGGCGGTGGGCGCGGCCATGTGGCTGCTGGTGCTGGCCTATATCCTGATGTCGCGCGCCCTGACGCACATCACCATGTTCGGCCAGCGGATTGACCTGCCCGGCTTTCGCATGGCGGTGGCGCAGACCGCGCTCGCCAGCGTGGATGTCGCGGTCACCGGGCTGATCTTCTACAGCCTGCTGCCCGCGCATGCCGGGCTGAGCCTGGCGCAGTTCCTGGGCGTGTATATCGTGGCCTATACGGCCGGGATCGCCGCCAGCCTGCCAGGCGGGCTTGGCGTGTTCGACACGGCGATGATCCTGGGTCTCGCCCCCTGGTTCGAACCGGCGCAGGTGATCGGCGCGCTGCTGATCTTTCGGCTGTTCTACTACATCGTGCCGCTGTTCCTGGCGGGGCTGATGTTCGCCGGCTTCGAGGTGGCGCAGCGGCGCGACGCGCTGGCGCGCCTGGCGGCCGAGCAGCGCGTGGCGGATGCGCTGGAGGTTCCGGCGGTGGTCGGGCTGGTCGGTCTGTCCGGCATGGCGCTGCTGTTCCTGGCGGCGCTGCCGCTGGGCAGCGGGCTCAAGGCCTGGGCGGGGCCGGAGGCGGTGCTGGCTTCGCAATTCGCCCTGTCGATCCTGGGCTCCACGCTGATGGTGCTGGCCTATGGGCTGCTGCGGCGCCTGACCCTGGCCTGGGGGCTGGCGCTGGCCTTGCTGCCGCTGGCGGCGCTGATCATCGCGTTGCGCGGCGATGGCTGGTGGTTCTGGCTGGCATTGCTGTTCGTGGTCGCGGTGCTGGCGGCCATGCGCAGCGCCTTCTACCGCGATGCGCGGCCGCTGCGCGAACCGCTGGAAACGGGCACGCTGATCCCCCTTGGCGTTGTGGCGATCGGCGGGTTGCTGCTGGGCGCGGTGTCGATCGGTGGGCGCGTGGCCGGCGACAGCTGGATGGAGGTGGTGGTCTCGGCCGAGGCGCCGGCCGGGCTCAGGCTGCTGGTCGGCTTCGCCGCCCTGCTGCTGCTGGCCGGCCTGGTGCGGCTGCTGCGGCCGGTGCGCATCCGGCCGGAACCCTGGACGCCCGCCATCCGCGGCCGCATCCGCCAACTGGGCGGCGCGGCGCCGGAAGCCGCCGATGGAGCCCTGTTCGGGGAGGCCGGGCAGGCGGGTTTCGCCTTCGTCCGGCGGGACAAGGTGTGGCTGGCGCTTGGCGATCCGATGGGGCCCGAGGCGGATCGCGTCTCCGCCATTTGGCGCTTTCGCGACCTGTGCGGGCGGGCCGGCGTGGATCCGGCGTTTCTCCGCGTCGGCAGCGGCCTGCTGCGCGTCTATGGCGATATCGGCCTGACCGCCTTCCGGCTGCCCGGCGAGCCCGGCGCGGCGCCGCGCTGGCTGGTCTGCCGGGCGGAGCGCGACCTGCAATTGCTGCTGCCGCTGGTCCCGGCCGAGCCCCCCGGCGCGCCACGGCGCTGACCGGCGTTACGCCAGCGTCAGGCTGCGCGGCGCAAAGCTGTGCGGGTCGGCCATGTCCCAGGGTTCGCGGAAGCGCGCATCATTTGTGCCCCGCAGCAATTCGCCCGGCGTCAGGGTGGGGTAGAGGTCGGCGAAGCTCCGCACCTCCTCAGCGCTGACGCGGCGCCAGAAATGCCGCGGCGTGATCCGGCCGGGATGATCCAGCCCCGCGGCGGCCACCAATTCGCCCAGCGCCTTCAGCGTGGCCGAATGGAACTGCGCCACGCGCGTCGTCTTGTCGGGCACCACCAGCGCGCGCTGGCGCAGCCTGTCCTGGGTGGCGACGCCGGTCGGGCAATGGTCGGTGTGGCAGGAGAGCGACTGGATGCAGCCCAGCGCGAACATGAAGCCCCGCGCGGAGTTGCACCAATCGGCCCCCAGCGCCATGGCGCGGGCAATGTCGAAGGCGCTGGCGATCTTGCCGCTGGCGCCGATCCGCACGCGGTCGCGCAGCCCGACGCCGATCAGCGCATTGTGCACGAAGGACACGCCTTCGCGCATCGGCATGCCGACATGGTCCATGAATTCCAGCGGCGCCGCGCCGGTGCCGCCTTCGGAGCCATCCACCACGATGAAGTCGGGCGTGATGCCGGTTTCCACCATGGCCTTGCACAGCGCCATGAACTCCCACCGATGGCCGATGCACAGCTTGAAGCCGGCGGGCTTGCCACCGGACAGGCGGCGCATCTCGGCCACGAAGCGCAGCAATTCCACGGGCGTCGCGAAGGCGCTGTGATGCGCGGGCGAGATGCAATCGCGGCCCTCGGGCACGCCGCGGGTCGCCGCGATCTCGGCCGAGACCTTGGCCGCCGGCAGCACCCCGCCATGGCCGGGCTTGGCGCCCTGGCTCAGCTTCAGCTCCACCATCTTCACCTGCGGATCGCTGGCATTCTTGGCGAACAGCACCGGGTCGAACCGGCCCTCGGCGTCGCGGGCCGAGAAATAGCCTGAGCCGATCTCCCAGATCAGGTCGCCGCCAGCCTCGCGGTGATAGGGGCTGATGCCGCCCTCGCCGGTATCATGCGCGAAGCCGCCGCGCTTGGCGCCCTGGTTCAGCGCGCGGATGGCATTGGCGGATAGCGAGCCGAAAGACATGGCGGAGATGTTGAGGATCGACGCTTCATAGGGCTGCGCGCAGTCCGGCCCGCCGATCGTCAGGCGGAAATCGCTGCCCACCGGGCGGCCCGGCACCATCGCATGGTGCAGCCATTCATAGCCCGGTGCATAGACATCGTACTGCGTGCCGAATGGCCGCTTGTCCAACTGCATCTTGGCGCGCTGATAGACCACGGCGCGCTTGTCGCGGGAGAAGGGCATGCCGTGCTTCTCATCCTCGAAGAAATACTGCCGCATCTCGGGGCGGATGCTCTCCAGGATGAAGCGCAGATGCGCCGAGATCGGATAGTTGCGCAGCACCGCATGGGTCGGGTGGAACAGGTCGCGCAGCCCGACCGCCGAGAGGAAGCCCGCCACCGCCAACAGCGCCAGCCAGGGCCAGGCGAAGCCGCTGAGCGGCAGCGCCACCAGGGCTATGAGGCTCGCGGCCACGGCAAGGCCGAGCGGCGCGAAGCGGAGCGCGAAGGCGATGGGCATGCGACGATTCCTCTGGGGCACCGCAGCCTATTCGCCCGGGATGGCGATCAGGTTTCTTTTTTGCGTCATTTGCATATCAGACGGGCCGGTCGCCCTTCTCCACCTTCAGCGTGCGATTATCGGCGGCCGGCAGCATGCGCGCCGGATCGCGGGTGACGATGATGTCGAGCACCGTGGGCGTCGCGGTATTCGCAAGCCCCGCCGCGATCGCCCCGGCGAGCTGTGCCGGATCGCTGACCCGAATGCCGAGGCAGCCCATGGCCGTGGCGATGGCGGCATAATCCATCTCCACCAGGTCGGAGGATTGGTAGTTCCCCGACCCATAGACCGCATGCTGCAGCGCCTTCACATAGCCGGACGCGGCATTGTTGAAGACGCAGGCGATAAAGGGTGCGCCGACGCGCCGCGCGGTTTCCAGATCGCCCATCGCCATGTTGAAGCCGCCATCGCCGGTCAGCGAGACCACGCGCCGCCCTGGCCCCACGCCCAGCTGCGCCCCGATGCCCCCCGGCACGCCATAGCCGATGGAGGCGAAGCCGCGATCCGCCACGAAGCCGCGGCCGGCGCGCTTGGTGTCGAAGAACAGCGCGCCCCAATGCGCGGCAAAGCCGCCATCGGCCACCAGCACCGCATCCGCCGGCAGGGCCTTGTTCAGCTCATGCAGGATGCGCCCGACATTGATCGGGCTTTCCTCACTCTCCAGCCGTTCGCGCGCGCCCTCCCGCCAGATGTCCATGCGGCGCGGCACCTCGGCGCACCAGCCGGCGCGCCCGGCGCGGCGGGCGCCGCCATCGGCCAGGGCGGCGGCCAGATCAGCAATGCCGGCCCGCGCATCGCCGGCGAGTGCAACGGTGTGGCGGGTGGTGCGGCCGATCTCCTCGGGCACGATGTCCAGGTGGATCAGCGGCACGCCATCCGGCATCAGGGTGAAGCGCTTGGTCGCGATCTCGCCCAGCTTGCAGCCCACCACCAGCAGGCAGTCCGACGCCGCGATCAGGTCGTTGGCGATGCGCGAATAGCGGCCGAACACGCCGGCCGACAGCGCATGGGTGCAGGCGATGGCGCCCTTGCCCGACATGGTGTGGGCAACCGGGATGCCTTCCTGTTCGGCGAAGGCCACCAGCGCTTCCGTGGCGTCGCTGATATGAACGCCGCCACCGGCCAGGATCAGCGGGCGTTCGGCGCGGGCCAGCAGGCGCGTGGCGCGGGCCAGATCCGCGGCGTCGGGCCGGAAGCGGCGCGCCTGGGTGGCCAGGGTGCCGGGGTCGACGAAGAACTCGCCCATGTCGAACTCATGCTCGCCATGCGCCACATCTTCCGGCACGGCCAGCAGCACCGGGCCCGGCCGGCCGCTGGTGGCCACCGCGAAGGCGCGGCGGACATGTTCGGGGATGCGGCCGATCATCTCGACGCGAATCGCCTCCTTGACCAGCGGCCGCAGCACGTCGAATTGCCTTGCCTCCTGCGTCATGTTCTTCCAGGCATGCTGGCGGTTGGCGTCGCCGATCACTGCGATCATCGGCATGCCGGCGTTGAACGCCTCGGCGAGCCCCGTGGCCAGGTTGGTGGCCCCCGGGCCCAGCGTGCCATCCACTAGGCCGACCCGGTTGGTCACGCGGGCGAAAGCGTCGGCGGCGAAGGCGCCGCAGCGCTCATCATTGATCAGATGGTGCTTCACGCCGAGCGCCCGGCAGGCCTCATAGAAGGGCAGCAGCTGGAAGCCGCCCATGCCGAACATCGGGGTCTCGGCGAAGGCCAGCATGCGGGCCAGGGCCTCGCCGCCGGACATGCGGCGGCTTGCGTTGCTGTCGGTCATTCAGGGATGCTCCAGGAGAAGGGCCACGAATTCCTGCGTGGTGATGCCGATGCGCGCGCCGCGCGCCGCCGCCGGCGCATTGACCGCCGAGACAATGCCATCCCGCCAGGCGGAGAGCGCATCGCCGATCTCGGCCGAAAAGCAGGAGAGGGTGGCGGCCGGGATGCCCCGCGCCGCGAGTGCCGGCAGGCGCGAGACGCCGGCGCGGTCGATGCCGATGCCGGCGTCATTGTACAGCGCGCCCGCCACGGCGGCCTTCACCGCGGTTTCCGGCCGGCCGCCCAGCAGCCCGCCATGGCTGCCCGTGACGATGATGCGCCCGATATCCAGGGGGCCCACCAGCCCGTTCGAATCCAGCCCGACGACGCCGGGGGCCAATTCTTGCCGCGCCTCGCCCAATTCCTCGGTGACGGCAGCGGGCGGCAGGCCTGCCTTGGTCAGGATCGCCAGCGCCGCCGCGCAGCCCATTCCCGGCTCCAGCCCCAAGGCCCGCGCCGGCGCATTCACCGTGGAGAGGCTGCCGCGTGCCGCCATGTCCGCGCCATCGCCGATCCGCGCGCTGTCATGCCCGACGGCCGCCGCCGGCACGCCGCGCGCGCCGAGCCAATCGAGCCCCGCCACGCCCGCCCGCGCGCGCCCGATGCCCGCATCATGCAGGATCACCGCCGCCACGCCGCGCCGCGCCGCATACCAGGCGGCATAGGTGCCGCCATGGCTGGCCGCCAACACCGCCTGCCCGCGCGCCGCCGGCGGCAGATGCGTGACGCTGTCCAGAATCATCCGTGTCCCCCCAGGGGTTGATTCCTTCGCCCGCTCCCGCATCCTCGGCAAGCCCCCGGGGTTTCGCAGGTGGGGCGGGTTGGGGAGCGTCCGGTCTGATGAGCCAAGGCGGGGATAATCGCGCGCGGCTGCTCGCGCTGTTTGGAACCATGTGCCGAATCCGTGCCTTCGAGGAAACGGCGCTGGCCGCGCACAAGGCCGGGGAGATTCCGGGGCCGCTGCATGTCTCGGTGGGGCAGGAAGGGGTGGCCGCCGGCGTCTGTGCCAATTTGCGGCGGGAAGATCGGATCACCTCCAACCATCGCGGCCATGGCCATGCCATCGCCAAGGGGGCGGGGATTGGCGGCATGATGGAGGAGCTGTTCGGCCGCGCCGGCGGGCATTGCCGCGGCAAGGGCGGCTCGATGCACATCGCCGACTTCTCGGTGGGCATGCTGGGGGCCAATGGCGTGGTGGCCGGCGGCATCCCGATCGCGGTCGGCGCGGCGCAGGGCCTGAAGATGCTGGGCGCGGAGGCGATCGTCGCCTGCTTCTTCGGCGATGGCGCGATCAATCGCGGCCCTTTCCTGGAAGGGCTCAACTGGGCCGCGCTGTACAAGCTGCCGGTGCTGTTCGTGTGCGAGGATAATGGCGTGGCCGCCTTCACCGAGGCCGCCAGCGTCACTGCCGGGCCGGGTGTGGCGGCGCGCGCGGCGGCGCTCGGCGTGCCCTCGCTCAGCGTCGATGGCAATGACGTGGCGGCGGTGGATGCGGCCGCGGGGCAGCTGGTGGCCGAGCTGCGCGGCGGCGCCGGCCCGCGGCTGCTGCACGCCACCACCTATCGCCTGACCGGCCATACCAGCACCGATCCGGCCGCCTGGCGGGCACCCGATGCGGTGGCGGCGGCCCGTGCAGCCGAGCCGATCGGCCGCCTGCGGGCCCGCCTGCTGGCCGAGGGCGTGTCGGCCCGTGCGCTGGATGCGCTGGCGGGCGATGCCGAGGCGGAGATGACGCGCGCCCGCGCCGCGGCCCTGGCCGCCCCCTGGCCGGAGGGCGGGGTCGCCTGGGAAGATGTGCAGGATAGCGGCGCCGTGGCGGAGGTGCATTGACCATGGACAGCATCACAATGGTCGAGGCGCTGCGCCGCGCCGCGCTGCAGGAAATGCGCCGCGATCCGCGCGTATGGGTGCTGGGCGAGGATGTGGCGCGGGGCGGCCTGTTCGGCCAGTATCGCGGCTTCCTCGATGAATTCGGGCCCGCGCGCGTGGTCTCCACGCCGATCAGCGAGGCCGCCATCATGGGCGCCGGGCTGGGTGCCGCGCTGGTCGGCACCCGCCCCATCATCGAGATGCGCATCTTCGACTTCGTGATGTGCGCGATGGACGAGCTGGTGAACCAGATCGCCAAGGTGCGCTACATGTTCGGCGGCCAGGCCAAGCCCGCCCTGGTCATCCGCATGCCGCACGGCATCTGGCGCAATTCCGCGGCGCAGCATTCGCAGATGCTGGAAGCCTGGTTCGCGCATATCCCGGGGCTGGTGGTGGCCGTCCCCTCCTCGCCGGCGGATGCGGCGGGGCTGCTGGTCTCGGCGATCCGCAGCGACGATCCGGTGCTGTTCTTCGACCCGAAGAACCTGTTCGGCCAGGTGGGCGATGTGCCCGACGAGATCGCGCCGATCCCCTTCGGCGAGGCGCGGCGCCTGCGCGAGGGGCGCGACGTGACGCTGGTGACCTGGTCGGCGATCGTGCCCGCGGTGCAGGAAGCCGCGGACATCCTGGCGGCGCGGGGCATCTCCACCGACGTGCTCGACCTGCGCACCCTTTGGCCCTGGGACGAGGCGGCGGTGGCCGAGAGCCTGACGCGCACCGGCCGCCTGCTGGTGGTGCATGAAGCGGTGGTGGCGGCCGGATTCGGCGCCGAAATCCTGGCGCGCATGCTGGAAAGGCTCGGCCCGCGCATCATCCGCGCGGCGGGGCGCGTGGGCCAGCCACGGGTGCCGGTGCCCTTCGCGCCGCCCTTGGAGGATGCGCTGAAGCCGGATGCCACGAAGATCGTGGCGGCGGCGGAAGCGCTGCTGGAAGTGGCGCCGTTCAGCGCCGCAACGCGTGATGCGCGGCGAGCCCCGCCAGCCCGGCGACGGCGAGAAACCCGCCCATAGCGATCGGCGCCGGCGCCGACAGCAGGCCAAAGCCGGTGCCGACCAGCGCGCCGGTCCCGAACTGCAAGGCGCCGATCACCGCGCTGGCGCTGCCGGCCACCGGCCCCTGCGTCGCCATGGCCAGGGCGCCGGCCAGGGGCAGCAGGGCGCCCATGACGGACAGGTACAGGAACAGCGCCGACAGCAGCGGCCAGAGCAGGCCGCTGGCCGCCGCGACCGCCGCCAGCAGCCCCATCGCCGCCTGGATCGCCAACGCCTGGACCAGCAGCTGGGCCGGCGCCAAGCGGCGCACCAGGCGCGACACGATCTGGCTCGTCACGATCAGCCCGACCGCATTGGCGCCGAACGCCATCCCGTAGGTGACGGGATCGAGCCCGTGGATCTCCATCAGCACGCCGGGCGAGGCGGTGAGGTAGGCGAACAGGCCGCTCATCGGCAGGGCGCCGGCCAACGCGAAAGACAGGAAGCGCCGGTCGCCGAGGATCCGCCCATAGACCACCACGATGCCGAGCAGATTGTCGCGCCGGCGGCGCTCCGGCGGCAGGCTTTCGGGCAGGACCAGCGCCACGATCACCATCATCGCCGCCGCATAGACGGCCAGCAGCCAAAAGATGGACCGCCAGCCAAGCCCCGCCATCAGCCAGCCGCCCAGCGCCGGCGCCAGGATGGGGGCGGCCCCCATCGCCAGCATCAGCGCGGCCGACATTCGGACCGCACCGCGCTCGTCGCACAAATCGCGCACCATGGCGCGCGCAACAACGATGCCCACACACCCGCCGAGCGCCTGCACCAGCCTGAGCCAGGCCAGCACCGTCGCATCCTGCGCGACCGCGCAGCCCACCGAGGCGAGCCCATAGATGGCGAGGCCCGCGAAAAGCGGCGCCCGGCGCCCGAGGCGATCCGACAAGGGGCCATGCACCAGCTGCCCGACCGCCATGCCCAGCAGGAAGGTGGCCAGCGTGCGCTGGATGGCACCCGGCCCCACGCCAAGCTCCGCCGCCATCATCGGGAAGGCGGGCAGATACATGTCGACGCCAAGCGGGCCGAGGGCGGTCAGCGCGCCAAGGATGGCGGCGAGAAGCCGGTGACGGGGCGGCATGCGGCGCCTTGTGCGGTGCAGCACCGGCGTAGCCGCAAGCCGTTGCGGGTGCAAGGTTGCGCGATCGGGCGACGCGTGTGTAGCCTGACCTTCAAGGGCGGCCGCAACTGACGGCCTGCCGAGGGAGACGTGCATGGCGACGGTGTCGGTGCGGCAGGCGCGCAAGGATTTCGGCGCGACCAAGATCCTTCACGGCGTCGATGTCGAGATCGCGGATGGCGAGTTCGTGGTGCTGGTGGGGCCCTCGGGCTGCGGCAAATCCACCCTGCTGCGGATGATCGCGGGGCTTGAGAACATCACGGGCGGCGAGATCGCGATCGGCGGCCGGGTGGTGAATAACGTGCCGCCCAAAGACCGCGACATCGCCATGGTGTTCCAAAACTACGCGCTCTACCCGCACATGACGGTGCGCGAGAACATGGCCTTCTCGATGATGCTGGCGAAGGCCCCGCGCGAGGTGATGGAGGAGGAGGTGCAGCGCGCCGCCAAGATCCTCGGCCTCGGCGTGTTGCTGGAACGCTATCCGCGGCAGCTTTCGGGCGGGCAGCGGCAGCGGGTTGCGATGGGGCGCGCGATCGTGCGCCATCCCCAGGTGTTCCTGTTCGATGAACCGCTGTCGAACCTGGACGCCAAGCTGCGCGTGCAGATGCGCAGCGAGATCCGCGAATTGCAGCAGCGCCTCGGCACCACCACCATCTACGTCACGCACGACCAGATCGAAGCCATGACCATGGGCGACCAGATCGTGGTGATGAATGCCGGGCGGATCGAGCAAACCGGCGCGCCGCTGGCGCTCTATGACCGGCCGGCCAACGTCTTCGTGGCGGGCTTCATCGGCAGCCCGGCGATGAACCTGCTGGCGGGCCGCGTCGAGGGCGGCGCCTTCCGAACCGACGGCGGCGCGCTGCTGCCGCTGCCGCCCGGTGCGCCGGCCGATGCCGTCACCTACGGCATCCGCCCCGAACATCTGCTGCTGGGCGATCAGGGGGTGGAAGCCACCATCGTGGTCGTCGAGCCCACCGGCAGCGAGACGCAGGTGAACCTGCGCATTGGCGAGACCGCGCTGATGGGCGCCTTCCGCGAACGCATCGCCGGCCGCCCCGGCGACAAGCTCCGCGTGAAGCCGGACCTCGGCCTCGTGCACCTGTTCGGCGCCGATGGGCGCCGGCTGGAAACCTGAAACCACAATTTGAGGAGGAAGCACAAAAGATGACCCAGGATATCACCCGGCGCACGACGCTGGCACTCGGCGCTGCCGCGCTGGCCAGCCCCGCGATCGCGCAGATCGTGACGGCGCCCGCGACCCCGCCGGCGCTGCCGATCGAGCGCGGCGCCAGCCTGCGCATGCTGCGCCCCGTGCGCTTCGTGCAGCCGGATGAGGATGTGTGGCGCGCGAACTGCGCCCGCTTCGCGCAGATGCATGGCATCGAGGTGCGCGTTGATTTCGTCGGCTGGGAAGACATCACCCAGCAGACCGCGGTGACCGCCAACACCAATGCCGGCCCCGACATCATCGTGGGCTTCAATGCCGGCCCGCATCTGTTCGCCGACAAGATCCACGACATGACCGACGTGGCGGACTATCTCGGTACCAAGTATGGCGGCTGGCGGCCGCTGGCGCGCGCCTATGGCATGCGGCAGAATCGCTGGATCGCGCTGCCCTTCGGCGCATCGGGCGGCCCGGCCGTGTGGCGCACCTCCGCGCTGCGGGAAGCCGGCTTCGAGCGCCCGCCCGAGGATCATGCGGGCTTCCTGCGCCTGTGCCAGGCGCTGCGCCGCATCAACAAGCCGGCCGGCTTCGCGCTGGGCAATGCGGTGGGCGATGGCAATGCCTTCGCCGAATGGCTGATCTGGTCGCATGGCGGCTTCCTGGTCGACGAGCAGGGCAACGTCGCCATCAACTCGCGCGAGACGATCAACGCGCTGAACTATCTGCGTGAACTGTATCCCACCTTCGTCCCCGGCACGCTGGCCTGGAACGACATCAGCAACAACCGCGCCTATACGGCGAACGAGGTGCATCTGACGCAGAACGGCATCTCGCTGTACTTCTCGCTGAAGAACAATGAGAGCCCGGCGCTGCGCGCGATCGCCGAGGATACGCAGATCACGCCGATGCCGAAGGGCCTGCTCGACCAGGCGCCGAATGCCGGCCTGACGCTGAACGCCATGGTGTTCCGCCATACCCGCTTCCCGAACGCCGCCAAGGCGCTGCTGGCCTTCCTGATGGAGACCGAGCAGTACGACCCCTGGCTGACCGCCAACATCGGCTACTGGTCGCAGCCGCTGAACGCCTATGCCGCCAGCGCGGTGTGGACCAGCGACCCGAAGGTGACGGTGTTCCGCGACACGATGAGCAACAATTTCTGGAACGGCTACAAGGGCCCGATCACCGAAGGTTCGGTGGCGGCCACGGCGGACTATGTGATGGTGCAGATGTGCGCCGCCGTCGCCTCCGGGCAGGCGACGCCGCAGGCCGCGGCCGCCGAGGCCGAGCGTCGCGCGCAACGCTACTTCCGCCGGCGCTGAATTCCGACCGGGGCGGCCCGCCGGGCCGCCCCAACCGCTTGCAGGAGGCAGGATGTCCGCCACAGCGAACGCCAACGGCCCGCCAGTCTGGACCAAGGTCCGCCAGCAACCTGGCGCGCTGACGCGGCTGTTCGACTGGAAGCCGTTCCTGATCGTCATCTGCCTGACGCCCGCGATCGGGCTGCTGCTGACCTTCCTGACCTATCCGCTGGGCCTTGGCGTCTGGCTGGCCTTCACCGACCAGACCATCGGCCGCGCGGGCATCTTCGTCGGCCTCGAGAATTTCGAGTTCCTGTTCGAGGACCCGATCTTCTGGAACGCCGTCTTCTACAGCGTATTCTACACGGGTATCGCGACGGTGCTGAAATTCGCGCTCGGCCTTTGGCTGGCGCTGCTGCTGAACCAGCATTTGCCGATGAAGTCGCTGGTGCGCGCCATCATCCTCCTGCCCTGGATCGTGCCGACGGTGCTCTCGGCCATCGCCTTCTGGTGGATCTACGACCCGCAATTCAGCATCCTGAGCTGGGGCGCGATCCAGCTGGGCCTGCGCGAGACGCCGTTCGACTTCATCAACAGCGCCTGGCCCGCGCGCTGGTCGCTGATCGCGGCCAATGTGTGGCGCGGCATTCCCTTCGTGGCCATCAGCCTGCTGGCCGGGCTGCAGACCATCTCGCCCAGCCTCTATGAGGCCGCGCTGCTGGATGGTGCGACACCCTGGCAGCGCTTCCGGCACATCACCTTCCCGATGCTGCTGCCGATCCTGGCCATCGTGATGACCTTCTCCATCATCTTCACCTTCACCGACTTCCAGCTGGTCTATTCGATCACGCGCGGCGGGCCGGTGAATTCCACGCATCTGCTGGCAACGCTGGCCTTCCAGCGCGGCATTCCGGGCGGGCAACTGGGTGAGGGCGCGGCGATTGCGGTGGCGATGATCCCGTTCCTCGTCTTCGCCACGCTTTTCAGCTACTTCGCGCTGGCCCGGCGGAAGTGGCAGCAGGGGGAAAGCAATGACTGACGCCGCGCCCAAGAACAGTGCCACCTCGGCGCCCGAGGCGATGTCCTGGGACAGCCGGTCCCGCCGGGTGGTGATGCTATATGTGCCGCTGGCCTGCTTCGTGCTGATCCTGCTGTTCCCCTTCTATTGGATGGGGCTGACATCGATCAAACCGGACGCCGAGCTGTACGACTACAACACCTACAATCCGCTCTGGGTGGCCTCGCCCACGCTGGCGCATATCCGCCACCTGCTGTTCAACACCGCCTATCCGCAATGGCTGTGGACCACCATGCTGGTGTCGGTCGCGGCCACCTTCCTGTCGCTGCTGGCCAGCACGCTGGCCGCCTACGCCATCCAGCGCCTGCGCTTCCGGGGCAGCCAATATGTCGGGCTCGCGATCTATCTGGCCTATCTGGTCCCGCCCTCGATCCTGTTCATCCCGCTGGCCACCATGGTGGTTCAGCTTGGCCTGTTCGACACACCCTTCGCGCTGATCCTGACCTATCCGACCTTCCTGATCCCCTTCTGCACCTGGCTGCTGATCGGCTACTTCAAGTCGATCCCCTATGAGCTGGAGGAGTGCGCGCTGATCGATGGCGCGACGCGGCTGCAGATCCTGCGGCGCATCACGCTGCCGCTGGCCGTGCCGGGGCTGATCAGCGCCGGCATCTTCAGCTTCACCCTTTCCTGGAACGAGTTCATCTACGCGCTCGCCTTCATCCAATCGAGCGAGAACAAGACCGTGCCGGTGGCGATCCTGACCGAGCTGATCACCGGCGACGTCTACCAGTGGGGCGCGCTGATGGCGGGCAGCCTGCTGGGTTCGCTGCCGGTTGCCATCTTCTATTCCTTCTTCGTCGACTATTACGTCAGCAGCCTGACGGGTGCCGTGAAGGAATAGGCGCCGGTCAGCGCCTGTGAATCAATCGAACTTGCGGAAAAAGTGCCCGCGGATATCATAGAGCCTTATCCTGCGAATTCGGTGTTGGCGGGCATTCTTTCACAAACTCTCAGGACACCCGCCGCGCCACCTGCCGCAGCACGGCGCACAGACGCGAGAAGGCGTACCAGAAGGCGCCATGCCCGGCCGGGCCCTGGCCGGGCGCCAGCTCGCCGCCCACCGGCTCGCCCCGGCGCAGCAGCGGCAGGCGCGCCTCGTAGCGGCCGCGCATATTCTCCAGGAAGGCCCCGGTGGCGGCCAGGTACTGCTCCAGCATCTCGGCGGCGATCTCGATCTCGGCCTGGGCGTGGCCGCCATTGCCAAACGCCTTCAGGCGACGGCTGTCGGTGGCAAGCGTCAGGTGCAGCCGGTGCAGGTCGGCCAGATGCCGGGCAATCAGTTGGCGCGCCTCGCGGGCCTCGTCCAATTCGGTCATGGCGGTGTCCTCCACCGCCGAGGCTGCGCCGATTCCGTTCAGGAAGCCTTGATGCCCAGCGCGCGCAGATCATCGACCGTATCGACGTCGCGCAGGGATCGCAGCAGCGCGACGCGGCGGCCGGTGAAGTTGGCGAGCGTGTCGGCCAGCGTCTGGGCGCTCGACCAGCGCACCGACGCGAAGGGCTGTTGCGGCCGGCGGGGCCCAAGGCCGACCAGCCAATAGCCGCCATCGGGCGCCGGGCCGAACACGGCATCCGCGCGGCCGAGCGCCCGGAAGGCAGCCGCCACATCCCCCGCACCCAGCTCCGGCACGTCCGTGCCGATCAGCACCGCGCGGCGATGCGGACGAAGCGCGCGATGCATCCGCTGGCCGAGGTCGCCCGTGCCCTGCCCCTGCCGCGCCAGGCCGCGTGGCCAGCGCGCCCCGGCGCCATCTGGCGTGACGGCCAGGATCGTGCGCCAGCGCCGATCCCGCCCGACGCGCTGGAACAGCCGGCGCAACTGCCCGCGATAGAAGCGCAACGCGCCCATGGCGCCGATGCCGCGCGCCAGCCGCCGCTTCACCGCGCCAAGCCTGGGCGCGCGCGCGAAGATGATCAGCACGTCGCCCCTCATCGCCGTCGTCCCCGATACCAGCGCGCCAATGTGGCCGGCGGCACGCCCAGGAACCAGAGCGCCAGGATGCCCAGATTCTTGGCCGAGCGCCGCAGATAGCCCTCGCGCTGCCAGCGCGCGGCGCTGGTCACGGCGCCGACCGGCAGCGCCGCCAGCCGTCGCCGGCCGAGCGCGCGGACCAGCGCGACATCCTCCATCAGCGGCACCGTCGGAACGCCACCGATGGCGGCCAGCAGGTCGCGGTGGATCAGCAGCCCCTGGTCGCCATAGGGCAGGGCGAAGATGCGGCAGCGCCAGGCGACGGCGCGTTCCAGCCGGCGGGCGGCAGGTGCCGGATCATCCAGCAGGAAGCGAAAGTAGTGCGCCCGCCCCGGATCGCCCATCGCGGCCCGCACCGCCGCAACCCAGCCCGGCTGTACCTGCGTGTCGGCATGCAGGATCAGCAGCCAGGGACCCTGCGCCGCGGCGACGGCGGCGCCGATCTGCGTCCCGCGACCGCGCGACGCGGCAATGATCCGGATGTCCCGCCAATCTGCCGTGCCGTCCTGGCTGCCGCCATCGGCCAGGATGATCTCGGCCGGCGCGTCACCCAGCGCCGCCAGCGTGGCCGGCAGCGTGGCCGCGGCGTTCAGCGTCGGGATCACCACGGAAAGGCCGGGAAGTGCCCTGTCAATTCGCATTTTGTTCTTGACCCCCTTGGCGCCAGCGGGGCATGGTACGCCAGGAACACATCAGGAACATCGAGGCGAGACGATGCCCGACGGGACCATGCCGCATGCCATGCCCTCCCTCGCCCGCAAGGGGCGCGGAGCGGTCGTCAATCCGCCGATACGCTACGAATCGACCCGCACCGAAGCCTGGGATGATGGCTGGGGCACGCTGGAGGCCGCCTTCGCCGACCTGCCGCCGCTGCCCACGGAACTCACGCAGGAGAGCGCGCGCCGCGCGCTGTCGTGGAACGACAGTCCGGATCTTGGCTTTGACCGCTCGCTGAACCCCTATCGCGGCTGCGAGCATGGCTGTGTCTACTGCTATGCGCGGCCGGCCCATGCCTATGTCGGCATGTCGCCCGGCCTCGATTTCGAAACAAGGCTGATGTTCAAGCCCGACCTGCCGGAACTGCTGGCGAAGGAATTGTCGCGCCCCGGCTATGTGGCGAAGCCCGTGGCGCTCGGCGCCAACACCGACCCCTACCAGCCGGTGGAGCGCACGCAGGGCATCACGCGGCGCACGCTGGAGGTGCTGGAACGCTTCGGCCATCCGGTGACCATCGTGACCAAGGGGGCGGGGGTGCTGCGCGACCTCGATATCCTGCAGCGGCTGGCGGCGCGCAACCTGGTGCATGTGTGCCTCTCGGTCACCACGCTCGACAGCCGGCTGGCGCGCGTGATGGAGCCGCGTGCCGCCAGCCCGCTGCGCCGGCTGGAGGTGATCGGCGCGCTGGCGAAGGCGGGCGTGCCGGCGGGCGTGATGGCGGCCCCCATGATTCCCGGGCTGAACGATGCCGAAATGGAGCGGATCCTGGAAGCCGCCGCGCGCGCCGGCGCCACCCGGGCGGGCTATGTACTGCTGCGGTTGCCGCTCGAAATCAAGGCGATGTTCGAGGCGTGGCTGGAGCGCCACCACCCGCAGCGCGCCGCACGCGTGCTGGCGCTGGTGCGCGAGACACGCGGTGGCCAGCTTTACGACAGCCGCTTCGGTGCCCGCCACACCGGCACCGGCCCCTACGCCGCGCTGCTGGCGCAGCGTTTTGGCCTCGCCCTGAAGCGCCTTGGCCTCGCCGGGCGCGAGGGCGGCATGGGTGCGGCGCTGGACTGCACCCAGTTCCGCGCGCCGGAAGCCGCCCCCCGTCAATTGGCTCTGCTGTAGCGCCGCACACCCGCCAGGGCGAGAAGGCAGCCAAGCCCGGTGGCCGTCATGATGAGGCTGGTGCCGACACCGCTGCCGCCCTCCACCAGGCCGACGATGAAGGTGGCCAGGCCGCCAAAGCCCATCTGCAGGAAGCCCACCAGGGCCGAGGCGGTGCCCGCCCAGGCGGGCCGCACGCTGAGCGCGCCGGCGATGGCGTTGGGCTGCACCATGCCGTTGCCGAGCGCCACGATGCCGATCGGCACGAAGAAGGACGCGATATGCGCCGGCAGCATCACCACCGCGATGCCGGCCAGCACCGCGCCGGTGGTGGTGATCAGCGTGCCGATGGTCAGCAATCGCACCACGCCGAGACGCCGGGACAGGCGACCGGCCAGGAAGTTGCCGAGCGCGAACAGGATCGAAATCGCCGCGAAGGCCAGCCCGAAGGTCACCGGCGAATAGCCCATCCCCTGCACCACCACATAGGGCGCGCCACCGAGGAAGGCGAAGAAGATGCCGGTCGAGAGCGCCGTCACGCCGCAATAGCCGCGAAACAGCGGCAGCGCCCAGAGGTTGCCATAGGCCGCCCATACGGCCCCCAAGCCGGGCAGGGATTGCGGCGACGCCAGCGTCTCCGGCAGGCGCGCAAAGGCGATCCAGGCCAGCGGCAGCCCGAAGGCCAGGCACGCCCACATCGTCGCGCGCCAGCCGAACGCCTCCTCCAGCAGGCTGCCCAGCACCGGCGCCAGCATCGGCGCGATGGTCATGCCCATGGTGACGTAGCCGAGCACCGAGGCGCTCTCCTCCCGCGGCCAGGAATCGCGGATCACCGCGCGGGCCAGCACCACGCCCGCGCAGGCGCCGGCCGCCTGCAGGATGCGCGCCACGACCAGCATCCCGATCCCGTCGGCAACCGCCCCCAGCAGGCTCGCGACGGCGTACAGGGCCAGCCCCATCATCAGCAGCGGCCGCCGCCCGAACCGGTCGGACAGCGGCCCATACACAAGCTGCCCGCACGCCACGGCCATGAGGTAGAAGGTCACGGTCAGCTGCACGACGGCAGTCGACACGCCCAGATCCTCGCCCATCGCCGGCAGCGACGGCACCAGCACCTGCATGGTGAAGGGCCCGAGCCCGATCATGGCGACCAGCAGCCAGACCGCGGGGCGCGCCTGGCTGGGGGGGCTCACCAGCGCAACCCGGACAGCGCGGCGATGGGCCGCACCCCTTCGGCCGCCGCGACGGCCGCCAGCGAAGGGCCATCCGGCGCCGTGCCATGGGCATGCGCGGCCAGCCCGGTCAGCGCCCAGACGCAATCGATGCCCGCCGCCTGCGCGCCGGCCAGATCCGTGTGCGGGCTGTCCCCGATGGCCAGCACACGGGCACGGTCGGAAATGCCAAGTGCTTCCAGCACCGGCGGATAGGCCGCGGCGTCGGGCTTGCCGATTTCGATCGCGCGTGGCCCGCCCAGTTCCAGGTAGAAGTCGGCCAGGGCCCCGCCGCAGATCACGCGCTCATCGCCGACCATCACGAAGCGGTCGGGATTCACGCAGACCATCGGCAGCCGCCGGGCCGCGCAGGCGGCCAGCGCGGGCCGGTAGGGGGCGATATCGCCATTGCCCCGGGCCGGCTCGGGGCCGGTGTTCAGCACGAAGTCGGCCTCTGCGATGTCGGCCACCAGGGTCACGCCCGTGCCCTCGGCCACCGACAGGTCGCGCTCGGGCCCGATATGGTGGGCGCGGGTGCCCAGCGCCGCGAAATCCGCCCGATCGCGCCGCGCCAGATGCCGCCAGGTGAGCTCACCCGAGGTGATCGTGGCGTCCCACAGGCCGCGATCGAGCCCCATCCCCACCAGCAGCGCATCCACCACGAAGGAACGCCGCGGCGCGTTGGACAGGAAGCCCACCTTCTTGCCGGCCTCCTTCAGGCGTGCCAGCGCCTCGGCCACGCCCGGATAGGGGGCGCGGCCATCATGCACCACGCCCCAGAGGTCCAGGATGAAGCCATCATAGGCCCCGGCGAGGCCTTCGATACCGTCGAGGATCTTCATCGCACATCCGCTCCCACGGCTTCGGTCGCGGAGGCGAACCCCTCCCGCCGCAGCGCCGCCGCCAGTTCGCGCAGGATGCGCGGCACCAGCGCCGGCCCGTCCTGCGCCAGCGCGGCATAGAATTGCACCAGGCTTGCGCCCGCCTTGATCTTCGCCAGCGCCTGCACACCGGTGGCGACGCCGCCGCAGCCGATCAGCGTCAGCCCCGTGCCGCGCGCCAGCCCGGCCACGCGCCGCAGAAGGACGGTGGAGGGCTCGAACAAGGGCGCGCCCGAAAGCCCGCCCGTCTCGGTCGCGTGGCGGCTGACCAGCCCCGGGCGCGTGATGGTGGTGTTCGACACGATCAGCCCCTGGGCGCCGCCCTCGACAACCGTACGGACCAGCGGCTCGATGGCGGCGTCCGCCAGGTCGGGGGCGATCTTCACCAGCAGGGGCGGGCCGTCATTCGGCAGGCCGCCGCGCACCGCGGCGACCGCCGCCAGGATGCCGGCCAGCGCCTTTTCCCCTTGCAGGTCGCGCAGCCCCGGCGTGTTCGGCGAGGAGAGGTTCAGCGCCACATAGCCGGCATAGGGCGCCACGGCGGCATAGAGCGCCGGATAGTCCAGCAGCGGCTCCGCGCCTTCCTTGTTGATCGCCACATTCACGCCGAGCAGCGCCGGGTGCGGCCGCTTCAGCCGGGCGATCCGCCCGATGAAGGCGGCGATCCCGTCATTGTTCATGCCCATCCGGTTGATGACGGCGCGGTCCTCAGGCAGGCGGAACAGGCGCGGGCGCGGATTGCCGATCTGCGGCCGCGGGGTGACGGACCCGGCCTCGATGAAGCCAAAGCCAAGCCGCATCAGCGGCGCCACGGCGACGGCGGATTTGTCGAAACCGGCCGCCAGGCCGATCGGGTTCGCCAGGTCCCGCCCGAAGGCGCGGGCGGTCAGGATCGGGTCGGCCACGCGTGCCTGCCCCGCCAGGCCCAAGCGCAGCGCGGTCAGCGCCCAATCATGCGCGCGCTCGGGGTCCATGCCGCGAAGCAGGGGCATCATGGCAGAGGCAATGGCAGGGATCATCGGCGCCTATCTGCCAGTCCGGCCCCGTCCTGGGAAGGCATTGACCCGCATGCCGGCGCCGCCGAGAAACGGCCCCGACCTGAGGAAGCACCGGTGCGCGGCCCATTGTTGATGCTGGCGGGGATCGGCCTGTTCGGGCTGCTCGACGCCAATTCGAAGCTGCTGGCCGAAGGGCATGGCGTCTGGCAGGTGCTGCTGGTGCGCTTCGCCACCATCCTGGCCGGCGTGGCACTGCTGCGGGCGCTGTTGCCGGGCTGGGGGGGGCCCGTCACCTCGCGCTATCCACGCCTCCAGCTGGCGCGCGCTTGCGTGGCGCTCGGCAGCGCGTTTTTCTTTTTCCTGGCCTTCGCCCGACTGCCCCTGGCCGAGGGCTACCTGGTCTTCTTCCTTTCACCCTTCTTCGTGCTGCTGCTCGCCGCCTTCCTGCTGAAGGAGCCACCGCCGGCGGCCGCCTGGGGCTGGAGTGCGCTCGGCTTCGCGGGCGTGGCACTCGGCCTCGCCCCGGGGCTCGGCGCGCAGGATGCGCCGCTGCTTGGCTACGCCGCGGCATTCGCGGGCACCGTCTGCTATTCCTTCGTCTTCATCCTGAACCGGCAGCTGCGAAGCGAGCCGGGGGCGGCGCGCGTGCTGGTCTGGCCGGCGGCGCTCGGGTTGCTGGTCTGCCTGCCGCCTGGCGTCCTGGAATGGCGCAGCCCCTCGGCTTTCTCGCTGGCGCTGATGGTCGTGAATGGGCTGATCGTGGCGGCCGCGACGGTCGCGCTGGCGGAGGCGTTCCGCCATGCCGATGCGGCGCGCCTGGCGCCCTTCGGCTATTCCGGCCTTGTCTGGTCGCTCACCTTCGACCTGGCGATCTGGGGCCAGGTGCCGGCCTGGCTGACCCTCGCGGGCGCCCTGATCGTGGTGGCGGCCTGCCTGCTGAGCGAGCGCGCCGCCAGCCGTCGCTGATCAGGGAATGGCGTCGGGGAAGACATGCCGCCCATCGGCGCCGAGCGGCACCGGCACCGCGCTCCACACCGCATCCAGCGGCAACACGCCATACAGATGCGGGAACAGGCCCGGCCGGCTGCCGGCCGGCTCCCACCGCAGCGCGGCGCCAAGCCGCGCCACATCCACCTCGACCATCCACAGATCCGTCTCGCCCGCGCGATGCTTGGCCGCGGTGGCCCGCAGCTGCGCCGCCGTCGAGAAATGCAGGAACCCGTCGCGGCGATCATCCGCGCTGCCGGCATAGTGGCCATCCAGCTCGGCCTGGCGCCAATCGGCGTTGCGCACCAGCGTGTAGATCAGGGTTTCCATGCGGTGGTTTCTGCCGCACCGGCGGCCGGCTGCCCAGCCTCCCCATCGCCACGCGGCACGAAGCCCATGCGACGCCCCGGCAGCGGCTGGCCCGAGACCGCCGCAGCCGCCGTCGCCGCGCGGCTGACCTCATCGAGCTTCTCCTCGATGCGGACCAGATGCAGCGACAGGCGGGTGTCCAGATCCCGGATCAGCGACAAGGGCACATAGGTGCGCGCCACCTCCAGCTTGAAGGCGGCCAACTCCGCCCGCGCCGCATCACCGGCCGGCGGCGGCGGCGCCTCGCGCACCTGCATGTCGCGACGCAACAGATGCAACATCCACACGACCAACGCCGCCAACGGCGCATCAGCCAACACCGCCAACAGCTGCGGCGGAATCTCCGGAACCATCACGAAACCTCCTGTGCGG
>Ga0247843_1003134_pt1 | contig 27916 bp, 35 predicted proteins | sample LaCruzMarch2017__FD_192420 | JGI IMG/M metagenome (GOLD analysis project Ga0247843, IMG submission 192420) | Freshwater microbial communities from meromictic Lake La Cruz, Castile-La Mancha, Spain - LaCruzMarch2017_8m | ecosystem: Environmental > Aquatic > Freshwater > Lake | place: Spain... | reverse complement strand
GCCCTACAGAACGGGCACCCCAATTCGATCAAAAAGGAAGTTCAACGAAGACGGCGTGCTCAGCCGCTGAATGCGATCGACAGGCTGCCGACACCAGATTTAAACGGAAAATGAAAGCCGTTCACAGGGGTCGAAATCCGTTCGGCCATCGCTGTGCAATATGACACTGGAAACAGGAAATTGAGGTCAAGTTGCTGGCTGAGCTGATCGACCAGCCGCTGGTCCGGGTCGTCTTTGCTGTAGCTTGCCGCTGAGAGCACGCTGCAGGTTGGCAGTTGCCCGAACCGCTCCAAGGCTGTATTGAGCAAAAAGTCGGCGGCGGCAACTGGGTTCTCAATGGCATGCAGGCAGTATTGTGCGTTTACGCCTTGGCTTGAGAGTTCGGCGCACAGATTTGCAGCTTCTGCGGCCGATGTGTTGGCATGAATCAGGCAGTGATGTCCCGATTCCGCCAGCGCTTGCGTGACTACGCGCCCTAGCCGCTTTGCGCCACCTGTGATGAGCGCTAACTTCATTCGACCCCGAGCGAACCCGCGGCACTACGGGCCGTGCAAGATACACCTGCTGGTCCTGCGTCCACTACGATTGCGACGTACATGGACTTCACTTCCCGATCACATCTTGGAGACGTTTACGGATGCTCGCAATGTCCATCGGCTTTGCCAGAAAATGGACATTGCGGTTTTGCAATGCTTGAACGATTTCCATCCCAGCGTTAGCTTCGCCAGTAAGGATGAAGATCGGCGCATTCGTATCATTTCGAATTTTCTTAATCAGGTCTTCGCCTGAAAATGGATCATCCGGAAGACGCCAATCTAGGATGAATGCGCTGAACTCTGTCACACCTTTGCCGTAGCTCAGGAGCTTTTTACTCGCTGCAAATGCGATGGTGTTGAAGTGCGGTGCGAGTCCGTCGCTGATCGTTGTTCGGATGTCTTTGTCGTCATCAAGCAAGGCGATCAGGGGCATCACCACAAACTCCAGAGACGCAACTGGAATGCCATCTTCTGGCAACTCTTCACCTGGAGCCAGTGTCCTCAGCACAAAAGTACCGTCATACCAAGGCTTTCGGTAGATTGGAGTTTGCTGCATGTCCAAAGCGTCGTTAACGACCGTCGTCATGCTGTTGCCATCAATTTTGACAACCTTGATGTCCTGTGACCTGGCCAAGTACGCATCGAAGAGCTTGTCTAGTGACACTCCGGCATCCCGTAAGACCTTCAAGAAGTTCCAGCTGGGCATCTGCATGCCGTTCAGCGTCTTATAAGCGCCAGTTCGGACTATGCCGACGTCATTGGCTAATTGCTTACCTCGGATAGGCCGAGGTGGGTACTTGATTCTGTCCAACTCAGCGTTTAGCGCCAAGCCAAGGCGAAGCAAGCCTGCTTCGTGAGCAACTGAATTGATTTCTTCGAGGTTGTCGTCAGCTTTTTCCACTTTTTTGGCACTTAGCGAGGTTGTTAGAGGTCAGTATAGCGTCGAATTTCGACAAATTGGTGTTGAACGCACTCGCGTTGCAAGTTAATCATGCGTTGAACACATATTTTTTTCAAAAACCTTTGACAAAACGCAATTCAGTGATAAATTGGTGTTGAACGCACTGACGCACATGTAATGTTGAACGCACAGACGCACATGTTGCGTTGAACGCATCAAAGCACAGGTGGCGGTCCAGAACAAATGTCCGCGGCGCAATATCCGTTATCTCTAGGAGCTTTTATGTCAGCAGTCTCAGTCTTAAGACCGAACGACGGTCACGTTAACGCGGGGTTCGATTCAGACCCAATCAAAATCGTGATGAGGCAAAGCGAGAATCCCGCCGCCGCCGACGTCATCACCTACGGTGCCCAGTTCGTCGCCGCCATTCGTGCGGTGCAGAAGTCATCAGTAGATAGCTGCATTGCCCTGTACAACTGCCACAAGGCCTACCAACTGTTGGGTGCAGACGCAGACGAGTGGGAAGCATTTGCTCAGGACAACTTTTGGCAACTCGGTATATCGAGCGAAAATTTGGAGAAAGCCATCCGCGCGGGAGAGCTGGCATTGAAAAAAATGACCGAGCATCCAGCGATGGGGTCGCTTTTCCAAAAACTCAGCAAGGCGACGCTCTTTTCGTTGGCAGAGACGGATTACGTGGACGAGCAGCTTGCCTTGATCGAGCATACAGGTTCGGCGTCTGTTGAACTCACCCGCAAACGGGAGATGTACTTGGCCCAGCGCGCTCCAGAAATGGCTGGAATTGACACTATTAGCCAAATTCAGAGCGATCTGGAGAGAGCAAAGAAGCGCTGTTCTGCATACGAAGAACAAAACGCCGACATCAACGAACGTCTTCTCGATTCGGAGAAGGAAATCGAAAACCTGCGTCAGGCCTTGCAAGAAAAGCCATCGATGCCTAAGGATGTGACCGATCTAGAAGCATACAAAGTCAAACTGAAGGAAGAGAACGACGCGCTGATTGAGGAAAACGAGCGCGCCATAGAAGAGAAAAAAAAGACGATCGCTCAGCGTGAAGCGTTCGTTGAGCAACAACAGAAAAAGGTCACAGACCTTGAGCGCAAAACGAGGGAACAGACGCAAGTTCTGAACAACCTGACAGAGCTTAAGACTGCCGTCAACGCTATGGTCGTCAAGTACACCATTGCCTTCATCAAGTCGCTGACGGATGCAGACGCTTCCACCAAACCAACTTTGGGCGAAATTTCAGCCAATCTTCACATCCTTGCAGACCAGCTCAACCCTATCCGTATTCCATCCACACCGACCCAACCTTAAGGACATCACCGTGCAAAACTTCCAACACCAACAAGAAATCGGCATGGCTGTACAGAACGCCTTCGCCAAACTTAACGAAGCCTTCCTGGACTGCGTATTTCTGATGAGTCGGAACCTCAAAACCGACGAAATCGCGCCATCCCTGATGGGAATGGAGACAGCAACGGTTGAGGAGTACGCTCGTATCGAGCGGCGCCACCTGATGTCGGCAGCACGCATCGGTGCGCCACTGGTGACTGCGCGGTTTAACGATCCTTCCACACTGCGCCAGGTGTTTTCCACTGGTTTTATCGACGAGCGCGTCATCGCCGCTTTGACCAAGACCATGCCACTGGTCCCGTTGGCCAAAGCCTTTGAGTGCGCGAAAAAATGAAAGCCGAAGAGGCGGAATTTTTATATCCGTGGCTGCGTCACATGGCGCGGATGCACGCACGAGCGTGCACCATATCGCAAGTCACAGGCGTGAGCACGATGGTGGTTCGCAACCTGTGGCGCGATGTGAACAAGGTCTCGCCTCCAAGCGGCCAGCAGCCGACCGACACTGGCTGGTATTTGCGCAGTCCCAAGCGCAAGATGCATTCCGCATTGCTTCTTCTTCTGTACCAGAAGGCCTTGAAAACCAGCCCAAAGAAGGTGGCTTTCGCCCAGGCCTATTTCCACTACGCATCGATGACCGTCGCCGATGCCAGCGAAAAGACAAAGACGGAATCGGCTGATTTCCGTCGCATTGGTGCCTACCGTGCCAATGAAGCCGATTATGAAATCCCGTATTCAAGAGGCGCTTTTTTGTGTGGCTATTACACCGACCAGACCAATAGCGATGGGAAAACGCGTCTTTGTGACTTGCAACTCAAGCAGTGCAGAACCTGCCAATCGGTGTTCCTTGGCACATCCATCAAGTGCGAACCGAAGTGTCCTATCTGCCAAGCTGCTAAGCACTAAGCCTTAAAGAAGCCCGTTGTATCCGCCCTCTGGGCGGTTTTTTTTGCCGACCGCATAAATGCCGTGAAACGATATCATCATGCCCAATAACAAGATTTGGGAAGTTTCATGACCTCAGGAAATATGTTGATGGCCAAAGTGGCTGCACTTGGCGGCTCGGCAGCTACGATCGCGCACCTATTCGAGGTCCAACCTGAAGAGGTGATCGCGCTACTGGGTGATCAAGTGAAAATCGAGGCACAGAGCCTCCCTCTGGATTTCCTGGCCGACGAGCAGGTCATGATTCACGGAGCCCTGCTCATCAATTTGCTCGCGGCCGCGAGTTCAGGCGGAAAACCAACCGCCGAGATTTTGGTTGAGACCTTCACAGCCTTTCTTGAGTTGGTCGACCAGAACACGCGTTTCGCGTTCGATGGAGTCATCCAGCTTGTCGAGGAGGTGATGCACGGCAAACTGGATCAACGGCGGTGCACCACTTGCCAATCACTTATTTTGACGCGTGATGGGACCTCCGACTGCCCCTTCACGCTTTGCAAGTTCGCGACATAGTTTGGGCAAAAAAAACCCCTCGATCCCGCACAAGGCGAGAAGGAGGGGGTAGCTTGAATGGTCAAGCTGGAAGATTTGCGAGTGATGCCTTTTTGCTCGGCTGGGTCACCTTTCTTCGCCGACCATTTCGTTCGATACCAAACCGAGTCCAAAACTCAATGTCAATCGGTATCGGCATCACTGAGCCAGCGCTGAGGTTTACAAAGCCGCCGTGAAATTCAATTTGCCCTTTGTGCAGCAGATTCCACAGCAGTGATGACGCCATGCACGCCACGCTCGGATTGATGAACAACGACTGCTTCTCCAGCGCCTCGGCCAAGCTGCACGATGGTTCTTCGTCGCTTTCCTTGTCCTGAGCGCTGTCGATCAGTTCCGGAAAAAGCTCTCCGATATGTGGCAAGCGAGCCTTGTCGTCTGTCTTGCGGTCCTTGTGGCTCACCTCGCCCAGCAGGAACTGGCCGTCGCTACTGCGATTTCCGAGGTCGAGCCAGTAGGTTGGGCCACCCTGGCGGGCTTCCAAAATCCGCAACATCGCAAGTCTTGCGCTGCGGTTGTCCACAGCACCGATCATGAAATCCAATTTGCTGTACCCGAAGGTTGTTTTTGTCGTGATGCGCTCTATGCGCGCCTCCCATTGGACTCCCATCGACATGTTGATTCGGTTCACCAACGTGGCGGCTTTGTAGGACCCTATATCGCAGGGATAAAACGCTTGCCGGCCGATGTTTGAACTGGAAACCACATCATCATCGACGACACAAACCTGTAAGCCACCAGGGTGGCCGAGGGCGACCATGGCGCGATGCAAGTTGGCGAGGTTTTCCAGCATGCGACTTCCTGTACCTCCTGCACCGACCAGCACGACATGGATGGTTCGGTCTGAGAGTCCCTTGTGTAGATAGTGGTTCATTTTTTTGAGAATCCTTTAATTTCAAATTGACCATCACTGGTCATGGTTATGGGCCAGATAGCATCACCCATCACAAGTCTTAGCAACAGCTCGGGATCTGTGCCTACTCTGCCAAAGACAGCGGCGATCTTGAAACTTCCACGATCGTCGTTGTCATCAGTACGTGAGAAGAAGGCTCGGCCATGCCCATGGCTGTGAACGTCGATCACTGCGACCTCATCATCGTCAAGAGACGGATTGAGGTAATCAATGCGCCCAGGCGACGCATGACTGCTTCCACGCATCGCACAGCGCCACTTGCCACTGACCTCGTTCCAGACCAACTGAGCGGCCGCTTCGTTGGGCAAATCAGCGCGCGCTTGCAGCACAAAGTCTTTCCAGACATCATGCGGCGGCAGCGAGCACTTGAGTTGCAACGATTCGACTGCCGGCCCAAATGGCAATGACAGCGCTGAGACCGAAATGTAATGCCGGCAGGTCATCCACGAGCTGGTCACCTCGCGAAAAAGTCCCTGCCTTGCCAAGATGTACCGGATGCCATCGCCTTGAGCGGCAGCAACTGAGCCATCCTGATTCACGCAGGCCACTGGATAGGCAAGCGCTACATCATCTGCTGCGGCGATCATCGCGCTCTCCCGATCTTCTTGCTCACATCGGCAAGCAAGTCTTCCACCTTGAGAGGGAGACTCACTAGCGCTTTGTCTGGGAATTTCTCGACAGCTTGCTTGGCGCGCACCATTTTTTTCCAAAAAGCGACGGGTGACGCTGCCTTGACGAGTCGGTTTCGGTCGTTGATATTCGGGTGAGTGAAGTTAGACCCGAAGAACATCCCTTCCCAAGCAGCGGGATCTTGCTGTGCTGCCTTGCTAGGCGGCGTAGCAGAACCGACGCAGACCTCGCCAGTAGCCCAGACATTGAAAAACGGCGCTTGAAAAAGCGCTGTCTCCTTGCCTGGACGTTCGTTACCTGCTACAGCGAAGACGGATAGGCTTGTGCCTTGCAACATCCAAACCAGACCCGGCACAGGGCATACCGCAGAAGCTGTAAACGTACTGGTCATAGCGTCTGATTTCTTGAAAAATAGAGGCCGTTGAGTCGGTGCGCTCCACCAGATCATTCGCCCTGCGCCTGAGGCCAGAATTCGACTGTCGAGCCATTGAACGCCGCTTTGAGCGCCTTGCGCCTCACTCAGTCCCTTGTAGAGAGCGGCCAAATCCGCCTCAGCGATGAGCCTGCCAGGAGCGACCATCGGCCGACCTGTAGGCCCTCTGGCAACATCATGTACTGTGGAAAATGCCCCATAGCTGCCGTAGCCGTTGCCCGAACGCTGGCCGTAAATGAGTATCGCGGCTGAAAGTGCAGCGGTGTTCCCATGTGATTCAATTGAAATGCCGATCATTAAATTTCCTTGTAATTGACGATGGCACGCCCAACGAGGGCATGCAGCTGAAAGAACAGACCTAAGTTCAGAATGCCTTTTTCCAAGGCGATTGGATCGTTGGTGTCGATCACAATGCTTCGGTGGACTTCTGCGCATTGGTCTTGCATTACGTATTGCTCATAGTGCTGAAGGACTTCCAAATGCAGATCGCCTGTGATCACCTCGTCCCAGATCAGCAAGCTGGTCGAGCCCAGGGGTGGCTGCCATTGATCGTCTTCTTCCCCAGCGTAAGACGATGTATCACCAAAACGAGCATGTGGGTCCCTCAGAGTGCCGTCGTGCTGCTCCATAAACCTGTCCAAAGCTAAAAAATCAGCTAGGACGCCTCTCACGCTTGAGCACTTCTTGAGCGCCATGAGTTTTTCGACACAGCTGTGGTTCAGTGTCTTTTGCGCGGGCGAATCATCAGCATGGGGAAAGCCATAGATCCAGGCGTTACCGTTAGCGTTTTTAGTCAGGTCAGAGGGCCAGAATAACTGGTGGTTGTCCCGCATTTCCTCGACCGTCAATTCCTCACCGTTCATGTCGTTGTACTCGTCTTTTAGCTCCTCATCGGTGTTGCCAAATGGCTGGATGTACTCGATCATGTTGAAGATTTCACGTGGTGTGTAGATCGGGTAGCGCAGAGCTGCCCTTTCGATGACCGCCAGCGCCCATCGACCAAGACTAGGTTGGAGTGCCTCAAGTTCCGTGGTTAACTTCTCGATGGAAAAAACCGCCAAGTCAGGCTGCGCTTCAACTTTGATCGCCACAAGGTCGCTTGTCCCGACCAATGTCAATAGCAGATCCAGTTGAACGCCATCTCCACAAATTCGCTGCAACCATGTGTTGAGCTGCTTGGGTAGGGCAGCGCTCATGGATACAAACGCCTCATCGGGGACGTCGATGCCCAATTTCTGCATCGCAAGGGCTAGCCGTGCGAAAGAACAGTTTGCTGGTCCATCGTCATCCGACAGTTCAATTGGAATGTCCAGGGACAACTCAGGCAGACAGATGCAACCCTGAAAGGGCTGATCCGCTATCCCCAGCGCCCGAACACTTGGCTCTTCGGAAAAATCGGTTTCGACAGCTGAGTCGAGCCCAAAATCTTTATCAAATGCTTCGAACATTTTTTGACATCCTTGATTTGTTCCGGCGACTTGCCGGCTAGTGGATTCGAACTGCCTGACTCAGGGGTTTCCCCCCGAGCCAGACGCTCTATGGCTTCGAGCGTCTTCACGCTTGCTACCCTTTGCTTCCAGCGGCGCGAACGAACGTGTACGTCATCTCGCCATTCTTGGTGGACGGACCCTCGACTTCGCTGTTTAGCAGCTCAGGGAATTGAAGTGAGAAAAATGCCTTCACCTGGTCCACCGTCTTTTCAGGCGATGGGTCGTTCAGTCGCATGCCGTTGTATTTGAATTTGCGAGTGAGGGTTTGTGATTGCAATGCCATGGTCTTGCTCCTTACAGTGTGAAGGCCATGGGGACCGTCGCGGATGCGGTGGGCGATTTCTGCTGGTTGGCAGAGGTCGCAGAGGTCGCAGACGCAAGTTCCTTTGACAACGTGGTGTCGGAGGCCAAGGTGTCATGACCGCCGTCGGCGCCAGAATCGTCTTCATCCTCGTCACCTTCGTCCGGATCACTCAGGCTGGGGGTAGCCCTGCCTTTTCCGATTGCGGGTCTCCCAGGGGCCTTCAGGGCCACTTTCGAGGCTGCCTTGGCGTTTGCTTCGGCCTTGGCATCAGCGATGAGTTGATCTGCTTCGGCCTGGACAGCAGTGAGCTGCTCAGACAGGCTCAGGTTGACCGCGCTGAAGCTTTTGATGACATCGGCAAATTCGGCGTCAAGCTCATCAGCTGTTGCCACGAAAGACTTGGCCACCAAGTTGCGACCGCTTGCCTTGCCGGTGCTGGCAGGGATAACGCTGACTTCGAGCTTGCCGGCTTCGGCACTGGCGACCTGAATGGTCAGGGTGATGTTGGCTGCCACAAGGGCTGCAATATTCGTGAAAATCATGTGAAATTCCTAAAAAATGGATGAAAAAAAGGCCCGCGAGGGGCCTTGTGTGGAGTGCGTGTGGCTCAGAATCGCATCACGGCTGGAATTCGACCCTTGTAGTCAAAGCCTGGCACGCTTGCCACCGCCTTGATGAGGTCTTCCTTCGGGCCATTTTGCAGCTTGGCGTAAGACGTTCCCAGCGCTGCCTTGATGCCGATCTCGGTACAAATCGCCCCGATTTCAGATTTCGTCAGCAGATCGAAGAATGCCTGGTCAACCTTCCAATAGCCCTCCATCTTGATCTCGAAGGTCTTAAGAACCAACTGGATATCGCTTATGGGAAAGTTAGAAGTGAGGTTGGCAGGGATCTGGGCCAGAGAGAGTCCCAACGGGACGTTATCCAAGTCCAAAATTGACTGCAACACCTCCTTGAAACCGTGGCGTGAGCCAGTGGTTGGCAAGATGCTTTCGACGGCATTTCCAAGCTCGCGCGAGGAAATGTTATTCGGACTCGACAGGCACAGGGCCAGCAAAACCAGCCGATTCTGAGCCGTTTCTAGTTTTGGCACGGCCATCTTGAAGATGCCACGCCAGACCTTCTCGCGGTACTCTTTCAACCGACCGCTCGGTTCCACAAGTTGGGTCAGCTCTGGCTCTTTCTTTGTTGCCCCTGACTTTGCGGCAGTAGCGGCCTTGGCGCCCTCTCCTGTGGTCCCAGATGGCGGCGAACTCTTGGGATCGCTGGGCTGAGCTTTCGCCGCCTTCTCCAGCGCCGCTTGGGTAGTGGCAGCAGCTTGCGCATCTTGTTCCGCCTTCACGCGCACGGCCACCAGCTTGGTGTTGCAGGGCACATTGAGGCAGAGATCCTTGTAGACCTTACCCAGTTTGTCCGCGACAGCTGACACAACTGCGCCGAAGTCCTTGCACAGGCGGCATGCTTGCGCTTGCTGTTCGCCCACACCCTTCGGCCCACCCGCGACGAGCGGAATGACCGTCAGGTTATCCCCTGCCCGTACGATCCGAATGACTTGGTAGTCATCCTTCAAGCTGGCGGCGGTAGCGTTGAGTTGGCCCTCGGTTTTATCGTCGTAGCAGGCCTTGTTCGTGCAACGGCCACCAGTGATGGCTTCCGCGAAAAGCGCGCTCTGGTTGCCGCTGTTGTGCAGGCAACCAGCGCAATCTGCCTTGTCAAAGATAGCGATCCCAAGGTCCAAAGCCTGTGTTTCCACGAAGGCCTTCAGCTCTGAGACGGTCATCATCGTTGACTGTTGGAGCAGATGAGCGATGGCTGACTCTTGACTCTCCTTCCTGAGCGCCGCGAGCAGTTCCGCATGGCCTAGCATGATCTTTCGATCTTGCAAGGCCTGCCGGACAGTGTCGCAAGCATTCATCAGAGCCAGGCGTTTGTCCAGCATGGACCGACTCCAGCCCAGACGCTTGGCGGCTTCATCTCGATCACCCAGGCTCGTGCCAAGTATCTTCGCGGCAGACTGCGCCTCTTCGACAGGCGTCATCGCCTCGCGCAGCACGTTTTCCACCAGTGCGGCTTGATCAGCCTCTTCGGCACTGAGGTCGCGGATGAGGGCTGGAATCTTGCTGTCTCGGCCAAAAACGTTGGTGTAAGCGCGCAGCCGCCGTTCGCCGGCAACCAGTTCAAACCCAGCCTCAGTGCGGCGCACAAGAATGGGCTGGATCAAGTTTTGCGCCCTGATCGAATCTTCCAATTCGGTCATCTTGGCGGGATCAAACCAGGTACGCGGATTCTTGCCCGGCAAGATCTCTGCAACGGCAATGGATTGCATCAATTCGTCCATACGGACTCCTTAAGTTGTGCACCATGGGTGCGCAGTGTGAATTTGTGCAAAAACGGTGTAATCCGTTTGCACTGCTCTTTTCATTCCTCAAAGTGAGGGCGTGAAAGGCAAAGCCGTAGGCTTTCCGGAGCCAATAAATGGCTCGAGAAAACCCGCGCTAAGTGCGGGCCTTTGCTTTGCTCTGAAGGTGTCTTAAATCGACACGCGCAGCCACTCTTCTCGTCCCGCTTGCACCAAGCCAGTCAGCCTGGAAAGGCTGTCGGAGGCTATGGCGTACTCAGCAAGGCCTGTCTGTCGGAATGCGTTGCTGCACGTCCTCTGTACGTCGCACAAATTGATCTGAGTAGCGTCTGGCAGTGTCGCTACGCCCATCGTCACGCTCACGTTCAGGGTTGAGCAGATGTTGGTTTCGCTGTCCTCGGACTTCAGCGAACCCTTGACGCCGAAGGCTGCACCGATCTGAGTCCCAAGGTCGTAGGCCCATTGGGACGACAGGTCTTCGTAGCTCACTCCGTAGCTGAGCTCAAACCCCTGCTCAAGTCCATCGACGAATCCAATTTTGAAAGCGGTCGTATTGCTAATGCCAAGCAGCGTTGCAACAGCCTCAAGGTCAATTTGCGCGGCCTCAGAGGCGATAGTTCTTTGGTTCATGGTGGATCCTTTCCCGCATTGTGCGGTGTTGATAAAGGCAAGGCCAAAAGTGGCTTTTTCTTGAGCACAGCATCCCCAAGAAAAAGCCCCCGAAGGAGCTGAGTAAAAAAATCAGGCAGCTGTTGCAGCCGAGTCTTGATGCTGGCGTTCGTTGGCAAGTTCGAGCTTGTAAAAGCGGCGAACGAACCCGCAGGAATCGTCGGGTGTCCAGCCTTTTGTGCGGTACACAAACAGATCGCCGCGGTTCAGATTGAAAACGGACTCCTGTTCTGTCCCTGATTCCATCCAACCCGATCCGTTCATGCTGTCCCAGATGCCCACTTGAAACTTGCCTGACAGAGCCACTGGCTTGTCAAAATCAATGGCCAAAATATCTTCAACACTGATGAATCCAGCAATGACCGGATAGCCGCCAGCTGAGCTGTCCAGAACCATGCGAGCATCCTCGGGCGTGCACAGTGCCGGCCGACTTGTGTCGATGCTGAAGTTGTTGAGCAGTTCAAAGTAGGCCGTAATGATTTGCGCCGACCGTTGATTGCAACTCAGCCTGTAGCTGTCCCCGTAATAGGGTTCTTTCTTGGCGGGCTCCACTTTGAAGTCATCGCTGTCGAGCACATCCATCGGACTCACGTTCATCAGCGTGAAGAACCGAGTCAGGTTTTCGTCGGGGAAGTAATTTGCCCCGAGTCGCCTGTCGTTCATGCTGGTCATCCAGATGTCATCCAAGTTGGTCGTGGCGTAGCCTGGGATGAGCCCGATTTCGATTTGTGTGCAACTTACCTCGTTATCCCACTCGTTTTCGATCTCTTTGTCCAGTGCGACTCGGGAGCCGTACAACAAGTAGTCTGAGACCAGGCGTTCGATGTTGGTGATTTGCTTCCGCATGCTGTCCTTTCTTGCCTCATAGCGAGGCGGTTTTTGAAAGGCAAAGCTCAGTGGCTTTCCGATGAAGCGCCCGATGGAGCGAACTTCAGCGGAAAGCCCCCGAAAGGGGGCATCCAAAATATCCTTTCAGCTGGCCTGACCTGTTGGTCAGGTTGTGATCGGTAGACGCAACTTCGAGCGGCTGCGGCGCACTGCATACAGAATGGCAGCACGCGCCTCTGCTCTGGGCTCGCGCTTGTAGGCGGCATAGACCGCTTCGATGGGCGCACTGCCGCTCAATTTGTCGTCTGGACCTACGTCATAGGCAAGCCCAACGGTAGCGCACCACGACCTAATGCCGTAGCTACAGGCGCCGATCGCTCGTGCGTCGCCAATACTGACCAGGCTGCCGGCACACTGAGCCACCAGGTCAGACAAATCAGCATGGTTGATCGCCGCGGTAAAAGCGAGTGCCTTGGACTTTCGTGCGAGGCCAGTGATGGCTTGATCTGCTGTTTTGGCGTGATAGGCCAACTTGCCGTGTCGTGCGATATAGCCGCGCTCCACGCTCACCGCCGTTCCTCTGCCCTGGACCATCCAGGTTGCAGCGAACACCTCACAGCCGCTGGATTCAAGAGGCGCGGCGTCAAGTGTCATCAAGCCGTCGATAACGGCAAGGCCTATCCGCTCAACCCGGATACGCCAGTCCGCTGGTACCGTCACTGTCCAAATTTTGAAGTTACATGACCAATTCTTGAACTTGCCTTTGTATTTGGTCCAGTCCTGCGCAGTAGTTTGCACCACGTCGACGGATTGGGGATGGCTTGTCAGGGCGACAGTGATGTCATCGTTGACGCCAATCCGCAAATGTCCTTGTAGGCGATCCCTCACAACAAATTTCCGAATTGCATCGAGGCGCTGCAACAGCGTTGTTGTGGGCAACTTAGCTTCACGGAATGGCGTATGGCTCCAGAAGCCTCGGCTGTGGCGGCGGCCTGAGTCGGTCCACTGCTCACGAATTCGTTTCACCTTCTCTTCTCGGAGCGTGTCCAGGGCTGCTTCCACCTTCAGCAGATCATCACAAAGGGTTTGTTTCAGCCCTGCGGCTTTGAGGGCTGCTCTGGCGGCGACCTTTGTGATGATCGGTGCTTTTGTTGCAATTTTGAGCAGTGGCCTTTGAGCTGCTGCAATTACAAAATTTGCAACCAATGAGCTAGGCGTTTTGTTCATGAAAAATCCTTTCGTTCCCGCAATGGCGGTAGTTTTGAAAGGTTGGACTCCCGATGTAGGTCTTGATGGCGGTGTAGGTGTCCTTGATCCCCAGTTCCTTGCAGGTCAGCTTCACACCGAGGCCTTGGTTATCAGCGGTGCCGTTCTGCAGCTTGAGCGTCATCTCGTTAGCGAGACTCAGTGGCGTGTAGTTCCGGGCAACTTGCGCGTACCGCTCACTCTGGAAAAGCACCTCGTACTTTGTCGCCAGGAGACTGATGAAACGGTCTTTGTTGCTTGTCATGCTGGCTCCAAAGCTGTCTCGCATTGAACGAAACGCTCAGCTGCCAGATCCATCGCGTCCGAGACGTCCATGCCGTCAATCGTGACGCTTTGCACACGCACGAAAAGCGACTGGCAACGGCTGATCGACTCATCGATGGCGATGGTAAGCAGGGCAGCTACCTCGGCGTACTTCAGCTCCGACACAGATCGATTCGTGTTCAGCTGAAAATCGACTTTGGCGTAGTTGTTGGCATCCATGGGTTTTCGGTATGCCTCGATGTCGATTGATGCGAGGATTTGACCCTTGGCGTCATGGACGTTGCCGCCGTCGATCGTGAATTCCATGCGGTTTATTGCGGCAATTGCCTGTACCTCATTGATCTTTTTCAGCCAGCCACCCTCAATCAAGTAGAGTTCGCAGCCCAGTTTCGTGCTGGTTTTTCCGGCATGGATTCCTGCCATCGCCGCCTCGTTAGACTGGTTGTGAACCCCGATCCTCTGGAGGTGTGTGCCGCTTTCGCGGATCACCCAAAGGAAGCGAGCACCAGGTGAGGCCTCGCGAAGGATCTGGTCCCTGTCGTAGGTGTAAAAGTCAACCTTGTAGTTGGTCAAAAGCGGATAGCCAGGTTGCTCGACGATGGCCTTCATTTTGGCGAAGACGTTCTCGGCGTAGCGTTTTTGGGCGCTGACCGATTTCGATGATTCATTCATGCTGAGTCCTTTTCCCCATATGGGGCAGTTGAAAACCAGCAAGCCCAAGGCTTTCCGATCACTTTGGTGTGTGATGGGAAAGCCCGCTTTTTAGCGGGACTTTCGACCTATTTGCTACTGCACCATCAGGTCGCCAAAGTGCTCGGTAGCCACTTCGACACACCCTTTGATGCTCTCGGAATCTCCGATTTGCAAGGTACATTCTTCGTCTGCGAAGACCTCGTAAATCTCTTTGATGTGCGACCATTTCGCCCAGACCGTCTGGTGCAGTCGATCGTGCCGTGAGACTTGGAATGCTTGTGCCATTGCCAATCTCCTTCACAAGCCATCGGGTGACGGCGCAACACGCCCTTGCCCGATGATGATGACTCGCTGACCAACAAAGAAAATCACACCGTCAGCCGATGACTGAGTGATCGCCGTAACGGCACCCGAATCGGTTTTGATGATGATTTCTTGGGCTTTGGCTTCACTGCCCCAGTCCGTGGCGATTTTTTGGCCCAAAATACTGCCGACAATCGTTCCTGCGGAACTCATGGCGTAGTCGCTTCCCTTCGTCACGATCGCGCCAAGCAACCCGCCAAGAGCTTGCCCTGCGTAGGACATGTTCGAGTTTTGGTTGTTTGTTTTGAGCGCGACCTCGCGGACGCCGATCACTGTTGCCCGCGCTACCGAACTCTGCACCTGGTACTGGCTGTAGTAACCAGTGCTGGTCTGGGCATGCAGTGCAAACCCGATGAACGCCACACAAAGTGCGGCTGCAATTTTGAAAATTCGCTTCATAAAAATCTCCTTTTCCTCATGACGAGGCAGTTGTAAAGGAGTCAGCCAAGACGTTGGCTTGCAAAAACGATTGCTGAATTGAATCGCTTTTGTAGGCCTTAGCGGCTTTGCGGGTTGTGATTTTGGGGGCCGAGAAGATGCGCCGAATGCTGGGCGGTCTTGTCCTTAGGTTTGCAACCTAGCTTTTCCGAGGGAAAAAGGCGATTGCGACCGAATTCTGTTGCCTACCAGAGGACTTTGAGCCGATTGTGGGCCATATCAGCCTATTTTGCTGTTTCAAAAGATTGCGTTATTTGGTTGCCTTTCAACGCACGCCGTTTTGCAAGGCTTTGAAGGAAAAGCTGCCCCCAAGTGTTCGACTTGGGAGGCAGCAGTCCATTCGTTGCCGTTTTCCTACAACAGTCAATTATCGAGTCCGTCCTCCACGCTACTCATTGCCAATGTGGAGAGCTCAAGCCAAATTGAGCAAATTGACGCTGCGGCTGATGGGCTGCCATGTCAATCCAGCGCGCTCGCAAAGGATCGAAAAGCTGCGCTTTGTGTGTATCGTGATGTGGCCGTTTCTCGGCGACACAAAAAACCACGAAAATTCCTGCCCATCCATCAGCTCGGTTCCGATCAGAACCTTCGCTTCTGGCGATGCCTTCAAGTGAGCCTTTAGCTGAACAAGCCACGCATATTGACCGCCGTGAGGGACGTGTTCAATCACTTCGAATGAGGTGATCAGATCGTAGTCAGTGTCGCGTTTGGCACCTGGCTCATGGTAGGCATCGAGACTGTCAGCACGAAACCCGGAGCGGGTCAGTTCAGCGGCAAAAACGCCGCGACCACCGCCGAAATCTAGCACCTTGAGGGTGTCCTTTTCACGCCAGAAAAGTGCTGCGACCATTGCGGCGTTTCTTTTTGGGCGCTCTTCCACAAAGGGGGGGTCACCAATGACGTAATCGTCGTTGTACATGTGCCGCTTGAAATCTTCTGGGGACCAGTGGTCAAAGGCCGCGCTGAACACGAAGCCGCATCCATCGCACGAGTACGGAAGCAACTGCGTGTCGTTGGCTGATTCGATTGCTGAGTAGAGGGCAGTTGCGATGCCGCGGCGTCGATAGGGCTCATGCACGCCTACCCTGAGCACGCAGAAGCGGTCTTCATCAGTCCACGCCGAAGCAAGTCCGACCAGTTTTTTGCCGCAGAAGGCGTGGGCCGTCCTGATGCTGGCCAGTTCTACAGTGATGGGTTTGCTCATCCTCAGATCAACCCGTTTTCGGCAAAGCTGTACGCCCTGCCCCCACCTGTGATGATGTGGTCGAGGCATCTCAAATCCAGGACAGCCATGGCGTCTTTCACGATTTGAGTCAGGCGCTGATCAGCCTTGGAAGGAGAGAGGTCGCCGCTTGGGTGGTTGTGGCACATCACCAAGGCACTCGCACGCATTTGAAGTGCCTTTACAGCTATCTCCTTAGGGTACACGGATGTCTGGTTATCGGTACCAGCGGGATAGGAAATGCCAGCTCCACAGAAGAACACCACGCGACCTTCCTCGTGCGCCTGCAATAGCGCATCAGGGACATCTGGTCCGTGGCCAACAAACTGCATTTAGGCTACCCCACAGCACAGCCGCACCAAATCGATGCACTGTTCACACATAGTCCGCACCCAACATGCTCTCGAACAAGCTTTTCGCACTCGAAGCTGCCAGCACCGCCGCCCGAACATCTGCTCGGGTCAAATCGAGTGCACGCAGCTTGCCGCTGGCTTCTGCCACGGCTTCAATGCGGCGGTAAGCGTCAGCATGTTCGTTTGCATACGCTGCCAAACCCTGTAACTTTGGCAGCGCGTCGGCCAGGTGAAGCCCGTGTGGATCGACCAAATCCACCACAACCTTTCCACCTTGTTCTGCGAAAAAGATGAAGTCAGGCCGGACTATCTTGAATTGTTCGTCTTCAAGGTAGGCAATACCCAGAGAGGACTGCCCCGGTTGCTGCGGGTTGCGATACCAGAACCGGAAACCAGTGCGCTTGGATTCCGCCTCAACAACCGTGCGTTCCCATTCATTCAACTCGGCTGGGTACTTGCCATCCTTGTCGGCCAGCAGATGGTTTTTCCACGTCGGGAAGGTGATTTCCTTATCGTTCTCGCGTGCCTTGGTGGCTTCATAACGTGATTCTGGCTTTGCCAAATCTACACTCTGCGGCTCGGTGCTCATCTCCACGATCTGCCGGTAGGACTCCTTGCGGTCGTCCGACAGCGCCTTGATCTGAGGCGCGTATTCCGTTAGCCACGCTTTCGCAAGCTTGTCAGCTTCCGCATCAAAATAGCTTTGCACCTCGGTGACCAAGCCGAGCCCCGCGACAGTGACCCGAGCCTCGACAATGGCCTCAAGGAACTCCTCCGGATCGTCGTCTACGCTGGCCACCTGCTGGGCCAGGTGCTCGACATATGTTTTCGCGATGTCCGGGCTGAAGATGCGCGCCGCACGCCGGTAGGCGTCGTCGATCACTGCGACGTCGGCGTCCTCCCAAAATTCATCGAAGGTCTTTTCCTTGCCCTTCATGTCGGCAACAACTGTCTTGCCGTCCACCGTCAGCACAGACTTGCGCTTGGCCTCGATCTTCTCTTTCTGAGATTTCTGAAATACATCCAGTGCCTTATGCATCACGCCATGAGCCAACTGGCCAGCGCCTGCCAGAATGCCGTCGGATGCCAATTCGTGAGCCAGCGCGGTCAGCCGCTTTGCCGGTTTCGCGCCACGCTGCGGGCGAGTCTGCGACGGCAGAGATTCGAACGCATCCCAAACAGATGCACTGGCCTCTGGGTGTGGCTTGACTTCCACGTAGTCGATCAGGATGCGCCCGGTGGGTGGAGCTGAGTCATCGCCCTTCATCAAGGCATCAACCACCTCTTCAACCGTCTTGCGGTTGAACTTCGGCAGCAAGCAATCCACCGCATTCAGTCGATCATTACCAGGAATGCGGCGGGCCAGCGGCGAACGCACCATCCGTCCCAGCAATTGGGTGATATGGGTGCGGTCGCTGGCAGCGCGGAACGACACCATCACTTCTGCGCGCGGGCAGTCCCAGCCGGTACTGATGGCATCCTTGGCGATCAGCACTCGCACCCACGTGGAGTCCTGCACCCGTTGCGGTTCGATGTAAGGCACATGGTGGTTGCCGAATTGCTGCGTGGTGTGATCGCCGAACACATGGGCCACGCTCGCAGCAGGCAACTCCGGGTAGCGATCAAAAATCGTGTCCAGTGCCCGCCCGATTTCATTCGGATCAGGGGTGTTAGGCACTTGCAGCACCATCAGCGGTACCACCGCACGGGCTTCATCCTGTTGTTTGGCATATTCATGCCAGGCGATGGTGGAGTCTTTCAGCTTGTCCGTAGCGCGCCGAACCAGCACTGTGTCGAAGTCGCCGGTTTCATCTGGGATATCCAACAAGATGGTGTCTTTGATGAGGCCGGATTCCTGCACCTTGACTGCGTCCACCACAACGTTAGGCAGCTTGATGTGCTTGCCCGCAAACTCAATGGCCTTGTTGAAACGCTCTACAGTGGCCGAAATACCCCATACCACCGGGATGCCGGGCACACTGCCGAAGCCGTTGATCAGGCGTTGCACAATGGTGCCTTTTTCTTTCACTGTGGCATTGCCCATGCCGCGATGTGCTTCGTCCAGTACCAGGTACAACGTTAGCTCTGGGTCTTCAATCGTGTTCTGAATCGTGTCCCAGATGGTGTAGGCGCGTAGGTCTGGCCGGGTTTCTGGCAGCAACGCACCAGCCTTCGCTTCCAACTCTTCCGGATCGTGTCCCCGCACCAGCAGACTGTTCTTGCCCAACTTCTGGGTGTTGAGGAAATAAATTTTCCCGGCCTCGAACCGTGGACGGTTGAAGGTGTTTTCCACTACCACCAAATCGGTGTGGTTGATACGGTCGCTGGCCTCCATCAAACGGAAGCGCGTTTGCTCATTCAATGACGGATCATCACTGAACCAAATCACCACCGCGCCGGGGTCAGCATCGAAATCAAATTCATCATCACCGTGGAAAAGCGCCTCGAAAGCAGCTGCGGCCATCACGGTCTTACCAGCGCCCGTCACGGCCGTCAGCGAAAACGCACACTTGCGCGATTTACGACGCCAATCATCCTGGGCATCTTTGAGGTTGTTCAATGCATCGCGCACGGCGTCACGTTGATAGTCCTTGAGGGTGAACTTCATCCTTACTCCCCGTTCGCGAAGCTGAAATTGGACAGATAGGATTCGTACAGCCGCACTGGCTCGACCCCATCAGGCAGGCGTTTGGCAATGGCCTGAAAGCGCCGGTCATCGTCGGTGACGATGTAGGCAATACGCAACTGGTTAGCGACGCTAACCGCTTGAATGAACGATGTGGCCTGATCCACTTCCGTCAACAGCCCATAGGTATCTGCCACAGCCCAACCCTCCGACGGTAATTTGTCGATCCGGCGGCCTTGGCCCCCCGCACGCAGCCACAGCATGGGCGCGATGCGCGCATACGCCAGGTTGTGATTGACAGCGCTCTTGGCCTCGTAAGTCAGGGTGAAGAACTCTGCGTTTTCCTCGAAGCCTTCGGCCATCGGGAATTCGTCGGTGAACTTGTAATCGCCCTTGATCGGCTCACCAGTTGGCGTCTTACCGGTAATCGCAGCAGCCACACGCGGCTTGGTGATGTAGTCACAGATACCGTGTTTTTCCCATTCGGTATCATCAGGGCGCAAACCTTGCTCACGCAGTGCTTTCTGTTCGTCGGCGGCCACTTCGTTGTTGGTTACCGAAATGCACTGACGACGACCGCCGTCTTGGCGGTTCAGGCGCATCACGGCGTGGGCCGTGGTACCGGAACCGGAGAAGAAGTCGAGGATGATGGCGTTGGGTTTGTTACCTACGAAAAATCGAAGGGAATCTTCAACAGCGTACAAAGATTTTGGAAATGGAAACCTGCGCTCTGGGATAAGGGATTTCAGAACTCCAGTTCCACCATGCTCGGCACTGTGTGACGTGAATTCCCACTGAGTTGTCACGTGCTTCAAAGTCGCGTCAACATACTTTGCAACCACAGAACCGTCATCACGTATTTTCTCTATCACAGCCGTGCCGGCGGCTATCTCTTTTCTGGCCTTATTCGGTAGATGCTGAATGATGTAAGCCTGAGGCTCATCCTTCCTGCCGTTTGCACGAATGAAACCCTTTGGCCACCAATTATCAAAAGCCGAATCCGTATATTCCCAGTTCATTTCCGTGCCATCAGGACGAACGGGAAATACAGCTACAGTCCCCTTGGGGGGAACAATGGTTTCACGCACGGTTTCAGGCGGCAAGGGGTCACCACGCCCCACTATCGCACCCGTCTTGGCATCGACAAAGATTGGGAAAAATTGATTTGGCCCACAAGCGCCTTTTCCCTTTCTGCCGCGGACAGAAGCAAGATTACGTCGCCGCATAGTCTCCCATCCAACTTCGGCCCCGACATCTGCATCATCAGGCATGCCGCCTACTTTTGCAGCGCCAAATCGCACGAAAAAAAGGAACTCGTTCGTTCGAGCAAAATCTCCGGATCTACCTGTTCCTTTTGGATTGATAACAGAAGAAACCATTTCAATTTTGGCGCCCTCGTATATTTGCTCGAGTAGCAGTCCAAGTCGCAGGTATTCCTTCTCGTCAATAGTCGCGATCAGCACCGAATTCATCGGGTTCAGCAGTTCCTTGGCTACCAACAAGCGACGCTCCATCATTGCCAGCCATTTGCTGTGGCGGTACAGATCATCGCCCTCTACGTAGTCATTGTTGTATTTCCAATCCTTCGCGCCGGTGTTATACGGCGGGTCAATGTAGATGGCGTCAACCTTGCCCCTGTGCGTGTAGGTCAGCGCCTTCAGTACGTGGTAGTTCTCGCCATTGATGACTGTGTGGAAGGGTTTGTCGCCGCCGCGCGTGACCTTGCCCGTGCTGACCAAGCCTGGATAAATCGTGTCGCGGAACTCAGCCACCACGATCAGATCGGCCAGCGGCACCGATTGCATTTCTGGCTCTGCTGTGCCCAGCAGTTCTAATTCACCAACTTTCGTCGCCTTGTGAATGGCCTTGACCTGCCACAGGCGCTGATCTCCTTTTTTGACTGAGCCGCGCTCAGGTAGGACGCGCACCTTGTCACCCTTACGGACGGGGCGCAGCGGCAATTCCACCGCCTCCGGGCTGTGACGTTCAAAGTTCAGACCAAACGGCAGTCGAGAGGAGAGCAACTTGAACTCGCGTTCAAGGTCAGCGCCCAGCTGTGAGTCCTTTGCCTTGGCCTTGGCGAGTAGATCAGTAAGTCGAGACAATTCGGCCTCCTGGTCTGGTGTTGGTATTTGATATCTGTCTTTTCACTTGTAATCTTTCACGCCGGCGTCACCAATCTGACGCTCGGAAAATAATTCTTATAACGCCGAGTATCTCGGGTTAATACCGGCAGGCCGCTGACAGCGGCGTGAGCACCGATAAAAAAATCCCCAAGCACATTGTTTTTCACGCCCCCGCTGCGGCGGTATTGCACAAAGGCTTTGCCCGCTAGGAACAGGGCAGGCTTGGGAATTTCCAGCATGCGCAGCTCCATGTCATTAAGCACTTGGTCCAGCGCTTCGACGGTGGAAAACGTCAGCGACAGCTCGGAGTAGATGATGGGGTTGATGGCCAGCCGGTGCACCTTGGACTGCGCCTGCAGCTGCGCGACGGACCAGTCAGCCCAGTCCGGGTCGTTTTCCAGGACATCGACCAGGACGTTGGTGTCGACCAGCATCAGGCCACATTTCCCACATCATCGCGCAGCAGCGCCATCAGGTCTTGCGTGCGCCACTTGACGTCGGCCTTGCCACGGGCGGCTTCGAACCGGTCAGGCTTGCGCTTGGCCGAGCCCTCGGCCTTGTGGATCACCACTTCGCCGTCTTGGTTGACAGCAAAGTCCACCGGCATGCCGGGGTGCAGGCCCAGGGCATCGCGGATTTGCTTGGGGATAGTGACTTGCCCCTTGATGGTGAGCGTGGTCGACATGCAGCCTCCTGTGTTTTACAATCGATTCTATAGTAATACCTGCCTGTGATGGTGGCAATACATCCGTTTTTGCCAAGCCGTACAAGAGAGAACAACCATCACCACCGTCACGAACGTCACCGATGGACCGGAATTGTGACGCTCGTGACGATCAAACCGAGGCGGCACGCCCAGAAGGGAGCATGATGGCGGATGACCAGGATACCGATGAGCAAGAGGGTCGAGTGATGCCAAACAAAAACGACAAGACCTTTCGGGGCAACGCCAGCCAGTTTTTCGTGGCCGGTGAGCTGTGCCGCCGCAACCTCGTGGCGGTGGTCACACTGGGCAACACACCAAACACTGACATCCTATGCAGCAACCCCGAGGGCACGAAGTTTGTGCACATCCAGGTCAAGACCTTTGTTCCGGGCAACCGTACTGTGTCCGTCGGCCAAAAGGCCGAACGGTTCTACGGCGACAACTTTTTCTGGGTGTTGGGCGGCATCCCCACACCGGACAGCGGCAGAGATTTCGAGTACTACATCATCCCGTCACGAGATGTCGCCGACCATGTGAAGCGCTCTCATGCCCAATGGCTGCAGGGAGTCCGTCCAGACGGCGAGGCGCGGCAAGACTCAAAGGTACGCACCATTCACCTGCCGCCCCGAACGACTTATGACGGTTGGTCAATCGAACAATATTTGAATCGCTGGGATTTGATCGAATCCCTACTTCGTTGAATGAGCTACTGTCGTCAATTTGCCCAGTTTGATCCGCACAGCGGTGTGGTCCCGCGCATTCCCTACGGGGCACTATCGGAGATCGCAGAGCGCGCTCGACACTTGCTAAAGGATGCGAGCACAGCACAAATCATCGAACTTGCAGAATCCATCGAATGGATGATCGACCGTGCGGTTCAACACAAGGCCAAAGAGGCTGAGGCTGCTGACGAGCCTGTGATAAAGCGGTTTGAGCGCAGCGATGGGCAGTGGCTGAAGGAATGCGCCTTCTACTACGACATCGTCCCCAAGCCAGGCGAACGCTTTCCCTATCACCACCAGGCGTTTGCGGTGCTCGCCTTGTGGCTGGTGGCCGACGCCAATTTCTCCATCCAGCCCGAGCTGGACAAAATTGGGAATCACCGGGCTGTTGTTCCGGAGACTGCCGATATTGCACACCAGTGGACGGTCGCAGGACGCTATGCCATCGACGCAATGGAGGCGGTTTGCATGGCCCTGTACTGGCAGGAACAGCTTGATTGCGGCGCCGTGGGCAGCATTGCCGAGATCGCCAAGCGTGAGGGCATGGAGAAAATGCGCGCGCACAAGTTCATGAAACTGGCCCGGCTGGCGCCCCATTATGTGGAGGCCATTGCCAGGGGCCAGGGGCCGATCGGGTTGTCCTTCGAGTTCTTTGTACGCAAGATTCTGCCGCACGACTGGGGTCAGCAGGAGGTGGTTATTGATGCGCTGGCGGGTTGATGCCGTGTTCGATAGGTGTAGTTACGCAGCAAACCGGAATCGTGCAAACCCGCATGAATGCTGGGTTCTTGGCCGATGACGACCAACGCATTCACAGAGAACAGAGAGCGTTTCTGGGCTGGAAATCTACTTCTGGCGCGGAAAACCGGGAGGGCCAGCGCACGCACCGTGACGCAACCCCTTGTGTTTATTGGGGAAACGACGGGCGAAAAAAATGACCTGAGGGGTTCAGGCCATTAAGTGTGGTGCAGCAGGTACAGCGTATTCGGGTAAATGCTGGTACTGCCGCCCTGTCCGTCGTTTGATGCCTCACCGGCTTTTTTCCCGTCGATGTAAACGGCACACTCAAAGCAGTTCGTTTCGTGACTTGCGAACTCGCTATGCTTCACGTTTTTCAGTTCTATTTTCATCATCGTCGCCTTCCGTTCCCCATGTCGGGGCAGTTGATAAAGCGAAAAGCCTTCTAGGCTTTCTCAAGCACATGGGGGGGTGCGCTTGAGAAAACCCCCGCCTCAATGGCGGGAGTCCAGTTCAGTCGCTAGGCAACCAACTTGTTTCTCTGACAGTGCTCAACCCAGAGGTCAAGGTAGTCAGTTCCTTCTCGGTCAGGCACTTTGATGGCGACCGTGAAGCCGTCCTTTTCAAGTCTGGATTTCGCGATCTGTGCGTAATGCTCTCCTGGCCGCCATCCATGGTGAGCATTCAGATGGTCTCTGTCAGCCAAGATCACAACGCGATCAAAGCGTCCTTGCTCGACCCTCACCTTTGACAGGTTGCCGGCGTTCAAGCAAGACCAGACTTGGTGCCTGTTTTGTGTTGCCGCCACCATGGCCAAGCCCGTCTCGATGCCTTCGCAGACGTACAGCACGCGTGACTGCAGCACGGGTTTGTTCAGACGAATGCAGTCCCCGTTGAGCGTTCTCACTCCAGGCATCTGTTTCTTTACCTGGTCTGGAGAGACCGACGCCTTGAAGCCATCACGGCTGAGGTAAGTGCGGTGTAGCGTGATCGGGTTCTCTTCGACATCAACGACGCAGCCCACCATTGCAGGAAAGTACGCCACGGTGCGCGGCTCGGTTCCTTCGTCTGAGTGGTACAGGCGCGTGTGTGTGCGTAAATCGCCTGAGAGCCAGCTAAGGTCGAGCAATGGTATACGCCGATGCAAGTACAGGGCTACAGGGTCGCCCTCTTCAATGGCAACAGTGGCACTCCAGTTCCGCTCCAGCTGGTTCCTTTTTTTTGTATCACTTGGCGGCTTCTTGGCTTTGGAAGCGTCTCTTTTGGGTCGAACCTGCTTGACCGTCCCTTGACGCTCCATCACGTAAATCAACGCGTCGGTGTAGGAGCATCTCATGATCGCTGCAACAAGCGCGATTCCGTTACCCGAGCCGCAGTTGTTACAGATCCAGGTGCCGCGGCCCTGATGGTTGTCAAACTGAAACCTTGTTTTGCCTTCGCCTTCTATCGGGCAGGGCCCTTTTCTCCTGGGGTTGCGGATCATCGAGAGGTCGATTCCCAGCCCAAGGTTGGGCAGGATCGAGTACCAATCAAGGTCCTCCAATTCCAATCGTTCAAACTTTTCACTCATGGCTTTTTTCCTTAAAGTAAGGTATCTAAAACCACGCATCGGATGATGCTTGCCTATTGCCTCTGAAAAGCAATAGGCAAGCCCCATAAGGGCTTGCACTATCTTCAGGCTGGAACGACTAGAAGTCGTATTTCGCCATTTTTCTGGCCTTCGATGTAGTCATATCGAAGTGCATTGACTGTGTCAAAAAAGGCACGTCATCGTCTGGATCATCTGCATACGCCATGCTGGTAGCAGCAGCCGTAACAGGCCGCTGTTGAACAGGTGGCGCTGGGCGCGGTGCAGGGGCCTGTGCCGGTGCTGGACGTTGCTGGAATGACCGTGGTGCACTCGATGGCTGTCGCTGCTCCTCACCACTGCCACCACCACCATCACTGCCTGTACCGCCATCACGTTTCCCGAGCAATTGCATTTCGGTGGCGACGATTTCGGTCGTTTGCTTCTCGACGCCACTCTGGTCGGTGTATTTCCCGTACTTCAAGCGGCCTTCGATGTAGATTGGCTGGCCCTTCTTGACGTACTCACCGGCAATTTCAGCCAGGCGTTCGTAAAAAGTGACGCGGTGCCATTGGGTGTCCTCAATGGTCTCGCCAGTGTTCTTGTCTTTGCGTCGCGAGGTAGTCGCGACCGAGACGTTTGCCACCGCTTGTCCTGAGGGCAGGTACCGGACCTCTGCGTCTTTTCCGCAGTTGCCGAGCAAAGTGACTTTGTTGACTGATGCCATGTGCATCTCCTTTAATTTAATGAACCAATTAGAAGCCAGGGACAAGCCCTGGCTTTTGTGAAAGGTGACTCAGCGCATGCACTTTTCAACGACGTCGATCTCAAACACGTTTTTGGAACGGTTGCGACCTCCGACGGTGAACTGCACACGTGACTTCACCACTTTGATGTGATCTCCCACAGAGAACGCGCGTGCATTGAACTTCTCGTGAAGATCGTTGCCTGCGAATTCGTGCATGAGACCATCGTCGCCCCTGACTGACATCGAAAATGTCTTGTAGGGCTTTCGGCCTTCAATTTGCACATCGATGACGCCAGCGGTGGTCACAAGGCCTGAGGCCTCGCTCACTTTGCTTGCGGCATTCGACTGATCTGAGCTGACATCGTTTGCAACGCCGCCGCCCTCAGTCTGCTGCGCCTGGAAAGGTGCTGCAGGTAAGGGAGCAAGGTTTTGCTCTATGTCACTCTCGATCACCTCAGGCACTGGAGCTTGGCCAAACTTGCGCCGCCCCAGTTCCTTGGCAGTGAACAGCTTTGCGCCATGCATGTCATATGACAACTTGGACGCCGCTGCCTGCTCTGGCGTAAAGGCAGTAAGTTCCACACGGCTAAACGCTGTGTGAGATCTCTGCCATGCCAGCCTTTCGCGTCGCGTTTTCAGCGTGCGCTCAATGCGCCCTTGGTACTGGCGAAATGTGACGCTCCATCCTTGCCCGTCCATGCTCGCAAAAGCACTGGCTGGATTGAAAGGATTCACTGTTCCCATCACCGCCTGTGCCAAAGTGGCTGAGGGTGTCATCGCTGAGGTAGGCTTTGCACCTCTCGCCGTCTTTGCCTGATAGGCCTTCTTACCCATCTTGAACAGGCCATGCAAGGCGCTCCAGGTAGCGAACATAGTTGTCGCGATCAGACCTGCAGTGATGTAGCCTATCCATTCCCATGCACCGTTGGGTGCTCTGCTTTTCGTCACTGGCTCTTTTTCCATTTGATTTCCTTTGGTTTTTCCCCATATTCGGGGCGGTTGGTGGAAATCGGGTAAGTGCTCAGACTTCCCTCCCACAGCGCACGAAATGCGCTCTGGGAGGGGAACTGATGTTCCCCTTCACTCTCTTTGTGGACTGAATCAGCTCGATCTCAGTTATTTAGTGCGCCAGGCTGAGGTAAGGATGGAGCATCCGTGCCACTCTGGCGGCATCGACTGGCTGAACAGCCGCATAGGCTGCAAAGAACTGTCGAATTTGGATTTCAAACTCCCTTGCAATGCAGCCACGGACCACATCAGGGTCGATCTCGGCGATGCTGCATACAACATCAAATGTCACTGGAGTTGGGCTGTGGTACAGCTCAAATATCCATTCAACATTTCGGAAAAACTCTTTTTTTGCTTGGGTAGGCCGATTGACTTTTGTCCCTGAACCTTGCTTGATTTCTCGTCTCATTCCACGGATGGATTGGGCAAGGTCATCGAGCATGATTCGGGGAATTTCCAAGAAGAACGCGTCAACGCCTTCCTCAGAAAAATGGGTCTGCGGCTGCGTTCCCGTCTCGATCTCCTCGCCAAAAAGGTCAGTGATTGGCGACTTCATCTGTACTGCTGCTACTTCTACTGCTGTCATGGGTAAGCTCCTGGTGTTTTCGTCATAACGACGCGGTGGTTTGGAGCGCAGGACTGCTAAGCCCTTTCTCCAGTGCCAATTGCTTGACACTGGAGAAAAGCCTCAGAGAGAGACTTTTCCGACCCGAAGGTCTTGCTTTAGATCGTGGTTACGTCGAGCGTGGCATCACACAGTCCCCAGAGTTCTGGTGTCTGCGTAATGATGTATTCGCGTTCAAAACCGCCGATGTCGAGCACAGCCCGTTTCATGGCCATGAATTGACGCTTTCGCGACTCGTCAAGTGGGCCATCCGTTTCGTCGCTGAACAGCGTTGCAAAGCTGTTTCTCGCTGCCTGCGCCTGGTAGAGGGCCATTGATCGGACCAGACACTCATTGATCCAGACCTTTTCGCCTCCAGACATATCGTCCAGGGTCTTTCGTTCACCGCGAAGTGTGCGGAATTATGTAGCAACTGCACAAGGCTTTTCTCCGGCTAAAACCGGGCTTGGCGTCAGGCTAACGACCGACCGCTTTTTCCCGCTTCTGTTTCTTGAGTCCCCAGTAAATCCAGCCATTAGTTGCC
>Ga0247843_1003133_pt1 | contig 27920 bp, 30 predicted proteins | sample LaCruzMarch2017__FD_192420 | JGI IMG/M metagenome (GOLD analysis project Ga0247843, IMG submission 192420) | Freshwater microbial communities from meromictic Lake La Cruz, Castile-La Mancha, Spain - LaCruzMarch2017_8m | ecosystem: Environmental > Aquatic > Freshwater > Lake | place: Spain... | reverse complement strand
AAACTTTCTGCTGATTTTTTGTTTGGATTTGTTTCCATTTTCTTTCTGTTTTTACATTAGTTAAACTTAAGAAAATGTCTCTATTCTTTTATATTAAATCAGTACACTTTGGTTTGAAACGAAACATTCCTCAATCTGTGGGATTATATGATAAAGTTCCTTATCAGTTACTTGGTAGAATGTTCTTAGCATAAAATAAATTAATATTGATTATTATTAAAATCTAAAACCTAAAATAACTTCTTGGCTACATTTAAAGCTAATTTTGCCAAAATTTGGATTTTCAGATGAACCGTCGTTATTCATCCAACTCATTAAACCAATATCATTTAATGTAATGGGATAACTCACTGTAAAACCATTTGCATCTGAACAAGTAATTGTAACTTGTATGTTTGAATATTTTTCATCACATATACGGGACATGTAGGGCTTTGATACGACTATTATGGTTTATAAACAAGGGTTGCTTGTATATTTAACCCTTTAGTAGTTTTCATTAAAGCTTTTAATAAACCAGACTTAGTATTTTGTTCCACCCACTCAAATGCTTTTTTGTCTCTACGCAATAAATGTGTCAATACAACAAGTTCATGATTTTTAGTTTCTCTTAGGTTTATTTCGATTGTATTTGGATTTGGCCAATTTTGTTTTTTGTACATATTTTTATAACCGTAATTCCAAAGTGAACGAGGGATATTGTTATAAGCCATTTGGTAGCCATAATCTAAGCATGATATCATTGCTTTAGCTTTTGGTAAAGAGCTTGGTAAATTTGCAGCTGAATGATTTTTAGAAAAGGGTTGATAATGGATAGATATATCAACAGTATGGTCTAAGCAATCTAAAAAACTTATTGCTTCAGTATGGTAGTGCAATGCTGTTTCCCACGCTGTCGCAATAATATAAGGAGTTCCAAACGGTAAAATTAAATTTCCTTCGCAAGTTTTAATAATATCATTCATTTTTTATGTTTTTTTATTAGCTTATCGTCTTCTGTGTGAAAATGAATCACAAAAGTCACACCTCCAATTACTTCTTTTTTTGTTTGCACTTATACTTGATAAATTATTTAATCGAAATTTCAAGTTGCTTATGAAGCCCTCCCTCAATTATTTTTCTAAGGGTAGATATTTCAACATGAAACTGATCAGCTTCAACTTTTGAAATATAAAATTTATCAGACCCAATTCGCTCACCCAACTCTTCTTGTGTTAATCCGGCTTTAATTCGGGCTTGTTTAATTAGACTTCCAATAGAAGTCTTCTCCCTTACTTCATCAAATTCGCTTAATTCATAAAGAGTATCTGCTCCAACGGAGTAAGGCAACTTGATTTTTTTTCCACCAAAACCAGTTAACTCTGTTTGAACGCTTGACCAAAGGAGTGTAAAATTCTCCAGTTTAACCTTCTTAAATTCATTCGGGTCAAATAGTTTGTACTCAGTATCTTTTTTAGTTATTCTCCAATCTTCTTTTAGAATTTTTTCAAAGTCTAAAATTCGATTGTGTCCATCGCTAAATAAGACTGAGATAGTTAATCCCTTAATCTTGTTGATTTTCAGGATTTTTGGAAGCCTCTTTTGAGACTTCCATTTTCTCCTTACAGTTTCCATTTCTATTTCCATTTTTTAATTGTACATAACAACCCCAAGCTCTTAACTTTCGTTATCCACGCCTTGTGTTTGGGTTTAATTTGTGGAACATTTCTAATAAAGTTTTTTTTACTTCTTCGTCATCCAACCACTCACTTACTTCTTTAAGTTGAGTTTTCGGCAGATAACCTCTAATAACCTCTCCACTCAATATTACCAACAAAGCTTCGTTTTCCGCAAAGATTGCATGAATATGCGGAGGATTGTGGTCTCTCGAATAGAGGTAAATTTTCACACTGTTGATTACATGAACTGACCCCATTTAAATTATACTTATTTTTTATTACCGATTTCATAGCTTTTTATACGACACTTTTAATAAAAGGTTGCAATATTTTACAACACAAAGTTGTAATATTTTACAACAAAAAGCAAGTCTTTTAACACTTTTTTATACCGGAAACCACTTATTCATTAACTCTCTTTACTGCTCTGTATTGTATTGGCGGTAAATGGCGTTAGAGGAAATCCACCTGTTAACTGCCAAGAGCTGAACCTGCTCCAATATTAGTTTCTTTTCATTCAACCAATTTCAGACTACACTTTGTTGGATGTTTCCCGGTTTAAGATTTTTATCGGGAAATGAAAGTTTGAACAACATAATTTATAAAGTTTTTTTATCATGTCAATTCACGTATAACAATTATCGATATGTTCGAGTAAACTATGAAAAGTCCTATCCGTATTCATAAATGTATCTTTCAAAAATCTTTTGCTGCCTAGGGTGTATTTTTAAATTTCTTTTAACTAACATGCTCTGCTTTTAATTCTGTATTTAAATAAATTTCCATCTGACTGAAAGGAGAATATTCATACGGGTAAACTCCTCCTTTAATTATTTCTATGCGTTCTACATTTGGATTTATTTGAGCAGTTGATGGAGGTTTTGATTTATGCAGGTGTCCAACTGCAGCATCCATTAATTGCCAGGAAACAACTTCAGTCATTTTAAATAATGAATTTAAAGAATCGCAGTGGCCTTTATCTTTTAAGTCTTTTACGGGTATAACCAAGTTATAAAACTTGCCTTTTGAATTAACTGAATTAAGGTCGATATGTGTTGAAGAAAATCTAATTCCATCTAATTTTCCTTCATCCCTTACTCGTTGCAATAATAATTGTGGCACAATATATTCAGGTTTAAAAGACGCTTGGTCATCAAATACTTTTACCGAGCATGCGGCAAGTAATGGCCAACATCTAATATAATTCCACAAGGTAGTTTCATTTGTAGAATCTATTGTGAGTTTGTCTGAACTATAAATTTCTGTAACTAAATCAAGATATTTGATAGGCTTTGTGGACTCAAATCTCGCAGCTTGAATTTGAGATAAAGGTTTTCTTCTAATTTCTTCCCAAGCTACGTAAATTGAGTTAGCTAAATACAAACATGGAAATCCAGATATGCTATATCGTTGAGTTGCTACTCTGCCTCTAGTATCAAAAGCTATATGAAATAATTCTGTTTTATTTTTTGAAAAATTGTCTTCATTATGCCTTAGTCTATAAAACTGAGTCTTACCTTTATATTTACCACTTTTAAGTATCGAAAGTATTGGGTCAATATATGGGCTATCGAACAAACAATATGCTCTGGCTGGATAGCCATTTAAATATGTATCTATTGCTTTTTTAAGTTCTTCAATGAGGTTTTCAATTGGTTTTTTTTCTACTGAAAAATTTACAAATCCTAATCCTTTGGGTGATAATTTATTTAAATCAATTAAAAATTCATCAAATACTTTGTATAGAGATTCCCTGAAAGTTAATGATTTATTCTGAATAATAGGCAGTGATAATTTTTTGCTATTAAAAAAATCGTGTATTGAAATCTTAGAGGTTTTCAAATAATTATGATAATAGTTGAAGTCTTGAAGGCTGCTTAGTAATAGGTTGCTTAGTTTTTAAATTAATTACTTCCGCATTAACAATAGATTTAATATCAATATCTTTTTCAATTCTTTTCATAGCAGTTTTGTTTCCGTTTCTGAATGCTAGCTTCCATTTATCTAATAACCTTATTGGAATAAAAGAATAATGCGTACTAGCTTTTTTTTGACCATATTCTATAATGTCAAGAATAACACCGTATATCCATTCACTATTTCCTCTGCATCGGAACCTTATTAACTTATTATGATAAGGAAAAAACTGAAGATGTGTCATAAAACAAATGTACAAATTATTTAATTAAAAAGAAAATGGCTCCTTATATGCTTTATAAATGGACTAAAATTTAATTTCTAAAGTTTTTTACAATTGCATAATACATTTGAATAAAAAGGTATTATAGACACCTCAATTTTTTGTTTTTTGGTTGATTTAAATATGTAACTCCCATGAAAGAAGCTGCGACCTATAAATACAAATCGTTGCTGCTTATTGATGATGACGCTATACATAGTTTTATTACAGAACGAATCCTCAAATAACGGTGAGTGAACAAGGAAAAGATAAAGCCTGAAGTCTATGCGGTCAATTCACGGAATGTTTAATCAAAAAAATCAAGCAATGGGAAAGCCAGTAAATGCGCCAAGCACGACAGGAAATCCATCAGGCGGGGGAAGAGGAAATAACCCACCTAAAGGAAAGTAAAAGAAAAGAGCCGGGAAACCGGCTCTTACTTTTTTGTATTAAGGGTTAAGCGATTGAAAAGACACATTGTAAACTGATCCTTATTCATGTGTTCCGATTTTGAAACTAAACAATTTCTCATTGCCTCCAAAATTGTTTCTATTTCTATTCTGAAAAAACTTTGACAAGCAATGACACAAGCTTCAAGGTCACATCTATCGGGTGCAATATTTGAAAGAGCGTTTATTTGATTTTGAATTGAATCACTCCAAAGCGGCTCAATATAGCCCGATTCAAAGGACATCCATTTTAGTTTTGCATGGTACAATTCTAAAATGAAATTATCAATATTTTCAAAATCAGAATTAGGAATAACTAAACCACTTAAAAGGATTTATTACTTAGAGATGAATTTTGAAAGGCTTGAATCCAATACAAAAGAGGTTGTGTTACCAATGCTCCTCTGTGTGTAAACATATTTAAGTTCACCAAACACTTTTATTGGATCACCATCGTAGTAATTTGGCCCCTCTTCAAGACCTTCACAAAAATTCAAATAATTTCCCTTAAATATTAAATCCAACTTCTTATCACCATTAATATCATCATAAGTTTCAACTAACTGGAAAGGTTGATATATTATACACTCAGAAGACTTATTAAGTATGATTTGAGGTGTTTCAAAAATTTTTGAAATTTTATTATCCTTGAAATCGTATAATCTGAAAACCCCTTTAGAATCACTTTCTTTTAATCCAGCTATGCAAAAAAAACTATTTCCTACATCAATTACATATGGATCTTTTATATCAAGGATACAGAATTTATTGCGACTTTCATCGCTAACTAACGCATATTGTTCTTGCCATACATTTGAAGGAACTTTCTTCAAAACAATATTATAAACTCTAAAAATATCTGATGAATTTTTGAAGTGAAAAACTTCAGTTTCAGTTATCTCCTCTATATCTTCCATCTTTATTTCATCTTGGGAACCAAAATATCTTAAGAAATTATAGAAAACAGAATCCTTTTTATTTTGTTGTTTTCCCTGATATGAAATAAATTCTGGGATAGAATCTTTTGCAAAATAGTTAATAGCTTTCTCAGCAGACATTACATCTTTATTTTGAATTTGGTTTTCTCTACAAGAAATTAATCCAACTGAAATAACAAATATTAAAACTCGAATAATCATAATTGGCTCTTATTTAATGGTGTAGCTTTTCCTTTCGGTGCAGGGGTTGGAGAATTATTAGTTGAGTTTGACATTTTGTTGAAATAATTCATTACCGACTTACTATATCCTTTTACGCCTCCTCCATTATAATTATCAAGAGCTTTGGTATCTCCTTTCCATTTAGTATAATTCCCTTTACTGTCAGATGTCATTCCTTTCAAATAAAGAATTTTTAATCCTGCATTTATACTGGTTCTTGCATCCATCGCTTGACCTTTTTTCAAACCTGCGGCAGTCTTAACATCCTTACTTGCATCAAAATCTCCTTTATAATTTGCTTGCATAGGATCTTCAACTCCTGTACCATTACCACCATTATCAGTACCCACCTTACTTTCTTGCATTAGAATTGCTTTCACCAAATTTACGTCAATTTGTGGATTTTCTGTTTCTGTGGTAACTTGATGATTAGCGGTCGCGACATTTTCGTCTTTCTCAGCCATATGCATATTAAACAATCCTGTAGATGCTGCAATTTGATAATCCATCGCTTGGTATTTCGCATCTTCATATCCTTCAATCACACCCGGCATTGGAACTTCTTTAAATTTACCAGTATATTGTGGATTTCCATTTATCATTTGAGTTTGAACGCCTACTTGAACATATGTATGAAATTCAGTTTTCGATTCAATTCGTTTTACTTCTTTACCTTCACAATTAAACCAAACTTTATCGCGACCATCTAAGTCACTATAAATAATTGGATTATTCGAAACAAAAGCGTAATTAGATTCGTTTGGATATTTAGACATTAGAGGATCTAAGCTTAACCAACGGCCAAGTCGTGGGTTATACATCCTTGCTCCAAAATCATAACTATTGCCAGAGCCTACGATCTCGTCATCCTTTTCTTGTCCATTCATCCCGTACCTATAATTTCCGAGAGAAGATCCTCTTTTGTATAACTTAACCCCAAAAGGACTGAAGTCGTTGGATGTTAATAGATCTACTTGGTATTCATCAATTACGCCATCACTATTATTATCTATCGGTATTTTTTTATCACTGATTACAGATAAAATATTCCCTAAATGATTTCCCATTTCAAATAACTTTTTTCCCAATACATGGCTTTTAAAACCAATAGTAAAACTACTATGATTAATAAGCTGTTTATTGGGGATATACATACCCAACCTACTATTACCATAAATGTGTTGCTCCTGCAAAACAAAACTCATACTAGGCGAGCCAATTCCTCCGGGAGGTGGAATGTTTTTGTGTTCATAAGTACACATGACATTGCCTTGTGCATCTCTCAAGTAATAGGTTGTATATTTCCAGTTGTTAGCATTATCATACACATGTTTCGCAATCCTGTTTCCATTCGGATCATAATCAAACACCAAATTATCCTTGGCACTGCCAGCTGTTCTTAAAATTCTTTTTACTTTACCATAAACAGTCCATTCAATATTTGCTATTTGTTCAGCTTTATCCTTAACAAGATTTCCTATGTTATCATAACTATAGTTGTTAAACTGCCCAACACTATCAACTAATGGATTTGAACTTGCTCCAGCAGCAAAATGTCCTTGATCGTCAATATCATCAGTTTTTAACGATGTATAATTTATATTATCGTTCACATGATATAATCGATTCTGCCTTAACTTTCCGGCTACAGTTCTATATTTATAGTTAAGAGCTTCAAATTCCTGTCCGATTTCATCAGAGCGGTTTTGAGTTAAAATATTTCCATTGGCATCATAAGAAAAAGTATTGCCATACATGTTTGCAATAGTTTGTCCGCTACTTTGCCATAGGTTTCCGATTAAATCAATATTTGTAAATGATACCGATTTTTTGATTCTATTTAACTGATCATATTTATAGGCATTACCAAGTGGTTTGGGAATTTGAGGATTTACATTTCCAGCAGATGTGGTATCAATTTGAGTAATGGCGGTTACCATACTTTTTATGTTGCCGTTATACAAATCGTGAGTTTGTTGCATCAACTCACTTCCGGTTGTTACTGCTTCAAAACGATTGGTTGCATTGTTCCAACGAACCTGACTGATTGCTTTGTAATCTCCTTTAAAATAGTTTAAAGAATAACCAAATGCATCCTGTGCGAAGTTTGCATGCAGTTGTGGGTTACTTGGATCGTAAATGGAAGTATCTTTTCCATCCTGTCCCATATCTCTTTTTTTATCAAGAGTGTTGGAGTTTACTCCTTTTATCCATCCTTGCAGGGTATAAGCATAATCAATTCCCTGTACTTTATCGTTACCTATTTCTGTTCTTGCCAATGGGCCATGAGCGTAATAAAAATACTTGGCATCTACATCCCACACCACATTATCACTACTGGTCTCAACTTTTGTAATCCGGTTATCGGAATCATAACTGTACTGATGGATAAACTGATCGGCTGAATCTTTTTGATAGCTTACTTTATTGACCTTGCCGCTTACTAAATCATATTCATAATCTATCCGCTTAAAACGATTCGATGAAACAGTTTGGGAATAGGAAGTGCAATAGAATACAAAGATAGATGAACATACTAGAAGAAGTACTTTTGTTTTATGGGTATTCAATCTAATCATATTCTTTCGTTTTAAGATTAAAAATTCAGTACCAACCTCGTATTACAATAATAAGGGAATTTTTTGATTTTCCCAATGTCAAAACCATTGTAGTAATCGCCAATTAATATTTTTTCCATTTCGGCATCCCAATAGAAATTTTTTACCAATTTGATTCTTGCTTTAAGCAAAAAACCATACTGTGGATTCAAACCAACTTTATAAGCCATTTTATATCCTAACGTCAAGCTATGTTCTTTTGGTGAAGAGTACCCAACGTCAATCACTGACAAGTAAGTATCATTACTGGTTGTGTCTTTCAAGCTGTTTTTAAACCACGAGACGTTCATTCCTGTTTTAAATCCTGATTTAAACTCAAAGAGGTGAGTATATGTTACGTTTTCAAAATTGATGTTAGACGTATCTCCAGTAATTAAGTAACGACTATATAGTCCATTGAACTGAACATTTACTTTTTTAAATTTAGGAGTAAATGTTAGAATAGCTGTAGATATATGATTTCTATCGTGTATCGTAATGTTTTCACTTTTTAATTCCCTAATTAAAGGAGCATAAATTAAACGAAGATTAAACTGTCGATTAAGTTTAAAATTAAGTGTATTGTTGATTGTTTGAAGTGTGTTTTTATAGTTGTACAACCTTAACAAATTATCTTCCTCTCTCCTGTAAGAGATTGAATATTTTATTTTATTAGTAATTGGTTGTTCGGCTTTAACTTCAAATCTTAAATTATCAGAACGTATAAAACCAATACCGAAGCTCTTGAAAAAAGGATCAACCCAACGTGTACTGAACGATAATTTTGTTTTTGTTTTCTTTATTCCGGCATTGATTCTGGTTAGCATAGCGTAAGATCTGTAATTTGAAAATATCTCATTTACGGATTTTTTTATTTGCTCAGAACTTATGTCTTCTTCTTGGATAGAAGATTTTCCGACAATGAAATCTATATTCAATTGTTCTGAAAATTTGTATCGTGCATCCATCTCTAAAACCAAGTTGCTCTCCGTAGATGTGCCTGAAAATAAACTTTCCGTTGGCGTAAGTAAAAGATAATTTGTTCTCCCTTTACCAAGTAAAAATCCAACATGAAAATGAGAATCCTCTTTATTGCCTATTCCACCTTTTACACTAAATATTTTTCTTCCTGATGATAAATTGCCAAAATCGAAGTAATTATATAGATTTCGGGTGTATTGGATTGTTCCCTGAATGGTATTTGGATTACTCATCAGATTATTGATAGTTGTTCCATAGGTAATAGCTAGAAAATTATTGTTTTTTGAGTACTCTATGTTTATTCCCTGAATGGGAATGTTATTAGCCAAAAAGGTTGAGTAACTTGGATGACACAAACCAATTTCAAACTTTTTAATATTACTTAAGAATTGTTGAGCCTTTGTTAAATAGGGATTTGTAAAGGTATTAGATCCATTCTGTATATTTTTTATTTGATCTAATTGTTGTTTAGTTTCGTTAATCAATTGATTAATGCTGTCGTATTTAGATTGATATTTAATTACTTCTTGAGATATTGAATCTTTTTTGTGGAGATAATCGCTTTCATTTTTCAAACTGTCGGTATAATGATTTACATAGTTTGAGATCATGCTCGTATCAATATTATTTGATTGATTAACGGAAGGTGTTGAAATTGCAATAGAGTCAGTTGGTATTTGTGGTTGATTAATACTAGAAGACAAACTGTCTGTTTTTGGAAGTTTATAGTTCGGATGTTGTTCTAAGAACTTCAGGTATTCCAATCGCTGAGCTGTTTGTTGTTGTTGTTGCTGTAATTTTCCAAGTTGATCTTTTGAAACCAATTCTTTCGTACTCATTTTTTGCGCCAACTGTTCTTTATATCTGTTAGCGTCATAACTAATTCTAAAATAATTGTTTAATCCGATAGTATTTCTAATGTTGGTATAATAGTATGTGAGTTCTAAAGGAATATTCAATAGTAAAAAGGCAACATTGCCTTCTGTTTTAAATCCACCGGAAGGGTAATTATCGCCCGATACAAAAGGAAGAATCCCATATTCATATCCTATGGCAATTGACCCATGAGGCTGAATAGCCTTTAACTGCCGCTTCAGAAAACCAGCAGTCTGAGGTTTAATATTTTGAAGCTTTGTTTTATTTTGTGATCGTAGCGTATCCTTTTTTGAAGAAAGATTATTCTTGGTGTCAGATACTTGTTGTTTAATATCAGGCGTATTAAACTTCTCTCTGTAATTAGCAGTATCTATTGAAAAAGAATTCATATAGCCCTGTTTTAAATCAAGTGAATCATCATTTAATTTATTGGGGATACTTAACGAAACATTTTTCTTTAAAAGAAGAGAATCTTCCTTGGCATTTAATTGGAGTTTTTGCAATAAGGAATCAGTTCCTGTTTGAGAATAGGAATAAAAAAACAATAGCCCGAGTATAATTGTCAGGATAAATCTCAAAACAGTATTTTTTTGTACACTAAATAAAGCATTTTTTCTGAATGATGGAAATTATGAATGGGCTTATTTTCTGATAAACTGAATATTTCATTTTTAATTTACCTTTGTGGTCTTTTTATGGAACACTACATTTTAAATCGCAAGCAAATTGTATTAGAAAAGAATAAGGATTTTTCATTCAGAATTCCCGTAGCAATCAGACCTCTTGATTGCGAATTTCAAATAGAAACATCTTATGTCGACCAGTCGGAAACCGTTACTATTATCTTTAATTTGAAGGGAATAAAAGGGGGATCAGAAAATAAAATTCTTCAGATTCCGGTGGAAATGAATACAGTGTATTCAAAGTTTAATTTATCCCCCTTGAATCCCAACATTCCAGATGATGATTTCTTATTAATCGGCTGCATTTGCAATAAAAGTATCAGTATTTCACTAAGTATTTTAAAAAACCAACCACGTTTTATGTAAAAACTATGAAAATTCAATGGTTCCACAAATGCTCCCTAAGCGCTCCTTAACTTTTATTTTCTATAATTAAATACTCCCTAATACATCCCTAAATTTCCACAATAAAATCGGAATGGTTTTCAAATTCGCCCCAATTATTCCATAACTTCGTGCAACTATGTCACAAAATTTAAATAAACTTTTTGAAGATCTTTTGACCCGTTATGTTGGTGCAATAGAAAAGAATTATACAGCCCGCTACAAAAAAGCAAAAGACAAAGATTTTGTAAAACAAGAACTAATTACTGATACAGAATTTGTTTTGGGCTGGTCGTTATTAATACCGGAGCATTCGCAAATGATTGACTTGTTTGCCACTTGGTACAAACGAGGCGAAGAGATAACTGATATTTTAGAGCATATTAGAAAAACATATGGCGAAATAGAAGATGAACGACCATTTAAGCGAATTGAAAATGGAAAGGAGATCACTCTTTATTTAAGCGAAGAAGAAAAAGCATTGAAAAAACTAGCCTTGGATCAGCGTAAACTGCTAAAACTCTTGGTTAGACACACAGCTTATCGGGAAATTCAGAGTAAACTGGAGAACTTATTTGACCATAAAGAACAAAAAACGACAAAGAAGGAACTTGCCGGAATAAAATGGACAGGAACAAAAGATAATAAGAATGAGTTTGTTCAATTGATTTACGGATTGCATCAGGCAGGATTCATTAATAACGGAAAAGGAGAGATCACAAAAATAACCGAAGAACTCGCTAATTCGTTCGGCATAGAACTAGGTAAAAACTGGCAAAGTAACCATTCCGCAAGCATTCATAAATCAAAGCGGGATTATGAGCCACCAGTTTTCGATAAGATCAAGAAAGCATATCTAAAATACTCATCAACACTTCAGGACGACAAAAAGAAAAAATAAAAATTCATGTTTGTGTGATTTTTAGGCAGGTAATTCCTGCCTTTTTTATTTCTTATAATCAAGTTGTTACCAGAAAACAACTCCCACTTAGACTCCCAGTAGGAGAATAAAACCGAATAAGGGGTATTTCTTTGTATCGTCAATGACACTAAAAGCTTTCGAATGATTGACGCTAATTGACGCTAAAAAGCCGAAATCATGGTGGAAAATTGACTGTAATTGATGCTAAAAACAATAACAAAAGGAGGACAGATGAGTGAATCAAAGCAGGAATCCACTTCAAACACAAAAAAAGAAGCGGAAAAGACGGAAGAAAAGAAGGATTGGATGGAATACATTCAGGATTTAATAAAAAATCCGGTCTCAACCGGATTAACTGGACTGGCTGCCGGGTATTTTATTGGCAGTTATGTGGCAAAACGTGATATGGAAACCTTGCAGCAAGAACACAAAAGACAAATGGAGGAACGAGATGAACAATTTAAACTCTTATTAAAGCAAATTCAAACCACTAATAAATTAATTGCTTCACAACAGCGCATTCAGTTATCGGACAACGATGAATCACTAGAAATGGAGCAAGATAAAAACACCAAAGTGTATCATTATAAAACCAAAGGGAAGCACTTTCAATTAAAAGCATAGAGAATGAAAGCAAGTATTGAAAAACAACAAATAAAAATTGCCATAGAAATATTTCTTGAGGTGTGTAAGATGATTCGCTCAGGAAGTTTGGGAAATAAAATCATCGGTACAAATGAAAGCATGGGAGAAGTGGTGATGGAACTCTCTTATAATACGAACAACAAAATCCAACGATCAGCATTACAAAATATTTTTGATGTAGTAAACGAATGGAATGAGCTTCGTTTTGGAGAAGAAAACCCCGATGATATTGATTTGAATTAAAAAAAGACAAAAGAATGAACTGCTTACACTGTAATAAACCAATTGAAGGGAAACGCAATACAAAAAAGTATTGCAGTAATACCTGTAAACAATACGCTTACCTGAACAGGAGTTTTAATTCTTCTCCAAATTTGGAAGAGATGAAGCTTGATTTAGGTATTTCAGAAAACGTAGTTCAATCAGAAAAGCAACAATTAGTAACTATTAAAACAGAACAACATGAGCAGAAAGAATTGATCAAAAACAAAATGCAGGAACTAGTAACTCAGGAAAAGGATAATGATCTTGAGGGGTATAAATATTTGCAGATAGATCTTTTGGATAGAATCCAACAAACAATAATCTTTTCGGATGTTAAGCACTATTATTTTTCAGAGAACACCAATAGAGGAGGAAGAATAACTCAAAACAATGTTGGCGCATTTGCATTTGTTCTTCCACGCATCCGTTGCCTTGTGGAGAATTTATTTCAGTTAAGCTATAAAAAGAAAGTATATCATAAAACAGCCTCAACTTTTTATAAAGCGATTGAACAAATACTCCTTTCAGAACAACTCAAACAATTACCGGGTGATTTTCCCTTCTTTGAAGATTTATGCAAACTTTATGAGCAGTTTCAGTTATTGTCAAAACATCTTGAACAAGAGAAAGAAGGAGTGAAGTTTACCTTGACAAAATCAGCCATTATCCGGTATTTAGTTATTCTGAACCTGATTAGGCATGCAACAAAAAAGGAACCTTTCCAAAAATTATTTCCTGAATTAATAAAATTACCAAGCCCTGTTACGCCCAACAATAGCAAGGTTTAGGGGGACTTTGAAGTGTGGAACAGATTGTTTAACTTAGACTTGAAGAGAGATGAAAAAGATAGAAAATACCGGTGAATATGCAAGAACAGAAGATTTAACCATATATGAATTAAAAGAAAGCGAAGAGTTTAATCAGTTTACAGACGAGCAATTAAAAGCGTTTGTTGATTTTTTCAAAACCTTCAGTTATTTGGTTTATCAAACGCATAGAATCATAAATGAATGTAAAGAAGAAAAAGACGTAATTGAAATAAATAGTAACAACGAAATAAAATTAGCAGCATGATGGAAGTAAAGATTTTAGAAAAATTTGCAAGAGGCAAAAGCACAGAAATAGAGCGTACAAGTAATTGCGTTATTTATACAAGGGTATCTACTAAAGAGCAGGCAGATAATAACATGAGTTTAGAAACTCAACGTAAAGCCTGTGACCAATTCGCAGTAAAAAATAACCTGATTGTAAAAGGATATTTTGGAGGCACATATGAAAGTGCAAAAAATGATGAACGTAAAGAGTTCAACAATATGCTTTCATTTGTAAAGCGAAGCAGGGAAAAAATTTCAACTATTATAGTTTATTCGGTTGACCGTTTTTCAAGATCAGGTGGGAATGCCATTTATATTACAGAGCAGTTAAAAAAGCAAGGCGTAAATTTGCAAGCCGTAACTCAACCAACAGATACTTCTACACCAAGCGGTAAGTTACAGCAAAACATTCAGTTTATTTTTAGTGAATATGACAATCAGTTAAGAAGAGAAAAATGTGTTGCAGGAATGAAAGAAGCAATACAAAGCGGGAGATGGATTGGTAAGGCTCCATTTGGTTATGAAATAGTGCGCTCCGAAAAAAGAAATAGAATTATTGTAAGTGAAAAAGGGAGAATTTTCAAAAAGGCTTTTGAATGGAAGGCTTTTGAGCAACTGTCTTCAGCAGAAATTTCGAGAAGGCTAATGACCTTCGGCTTAGAAGTAGATGAGAGGAGAATTTCTGAATACATGAAAAACCCCTTTTATTGCGGTTTTTTATCCCACAAGCTTTTGGAGGGAACGTTAGTGAAAGGTGAGCATGAAGCCCTTGTTGATTATGAGCTATTTTTGAAAGCTAATCGTGAAGTTGAAAAGAATGCACATGGCTACAGTCTTCATTTTGAAAACGAGCCCATTCCTTTGAAGGGGTTTATGCGTTGCTCCTCCTGCGACCAACCAATGCGTGGTTATATCGTAAAATCAAAGAAATTACCCTATTATAAGTGTAATACCAAGGGCTGTTGCAATAACAAAAGCGGGAATGAAGTACACGGATTGTTCAAACATACCCTTTCCCTATTAAAATGGGAGATTTTACCCAACACGAAGGGTTTTCTAAAGAAGCAGCTAATTGCCACCTACAACAGAATAAACCGGGAAAGCGAAGAAAACAAGGCAAAAATCAGAGAACAAATACTTGAGCTAAATCGTAAGATTGAACGCTTGGAAGTTCGATTTATGGAGGAGGAGGTTACCATTGACCTTTATCAGAAGTACATGGCTCTATACAAGGAAGATTTAAAGAAATTGGAGGATGCTTATAACTCTGCCGGAAAACGAGTGTCGAACCTAGATAAATGCATCGATGTTGCTTTTGAAATGGCCGCAAACCTGCATAAAATGTGGGATATCCTAACCTTTAAGGACAAGGTGATTCTTCAAAAAGTCATATTCCCACAAGGTATTTACTATGATAAGAAAATGAACCGATGTCGAACCAAAGAAGTAAATTTTGTAATCCGCTACTTCGCCCAATTATCTAGGGATGTAGCGGAAATAAAAAACGGGGATTCAAACTTTATATTTGAAATCCCCGCTTTGGTGGGAGATACAGGGTTCGAACCTGTGACCCCCTGCTTGTAAGGCAGGTGCTCTGAACCAGCTGAGCTAATCTCCCGAATCGGGCTGCAAATATAATGGCTTTTTTTAAATCTGCAAAAAAAAACAAGTTTTTTTTCAAAAAAATCTATTTCTCGTAAAAATATATTTTGATTTGGGCTGCATCCTTTAAAAAGTCAATTTTATGGATAGAGTATCTGTGCACGTTAAAGCCCGTTCTAAGCTTCAAATCAGCTAATAAATCGTCTTGCTTACCCTCTTTAATCATCTCAATGTTTTCGTATAAAATGGTCTTCACACTCTCTTTTTTCATGAAAATATTGCTCTCTAAAAGGTAAGTTATCAGTAATACTACCGCATTAATGCCTATTAAAAAGATATATTCAATATGATCTGCCGTATCCTTAATTTTTGTAACAGCCGATACTAATCCTAAAGCTATTACCAAAAATAAATAGGTCATATCCTTAATAGCAATTTCTTCGGTTTTATACCTTAGCATACTAAATACAGCAAATAAACCAAAGGCTGCTCCCATCGACAAATCCACCTTGTTTAATAAAAACGATATTAAAAAGATGACAATATTGAAGATGAAATAGGTAAAAAATAATTCACGGTGTTTATAGATAGGATAATAAATAAACCGCACTAAAATAAATACCGCCGTTAAATCAATTAATAACCTCACCAGTAATTTAACCGACATTTTTTGAAATTCTTCGAAACCAGTAATTGTTGTTGCTGCATCGCCAGCAATTTGTAATAGCATCATGAGTTAATTATTTTTTTTACGTTTGACAATTTTCGTTTAAAATTATTTTTTTTTACTTCTGCATAAGAACTTGCCACTCCAAAACAATATTTACTTATAGAGCCCTCTTGAATATGCTTATTTCGCATAATCGTTATAAATGGCGAAGCAATTTTACTGTCCTGTTTTACTTCTGCAATTACTAACTGATCAAATAAGTCCGTTTTTCCATCTCTTTCAAATTCTAAATTCAAATCAAGAGTTAAGCGTTCTGCAGAAACATTATTTACTAAAGTTATGCGACTATAATTAATCCAAATTTTTGGCAATAGTATTAAAGGATCAAAAGGCAACATTTTTTTCAAAAACTCAAAAGCTCTGCCCGTATTAAGTTGAGGCACTTCCACTTCTTTAATACGTGTTTTTAAAGTTCGACCTTTATTGTTTTTAAATTTAACTTCTAAAAAACCAATGTTGCTTTCCACATAGGTTCTATGTCTGATTTTGTAACGGTTTAATTTTCCGCAATGATGTTGGTTATACAAAGCAAAATTTTGTGTATCAAAATATAATGTTTTATATCTACTGATTCTGTTGCCTTCTATCTTTAATATACGATAATGGTTTTTTGCTTCTTCTAAAATAATAGGCAGTTCATTAATGTTAAAGGTAAATTTAGTATCAGTTCTATCCATTAGTTTTACACCATCCATTTCTTGAAGGGTAATTGAATTGAATTCACTTAATTTATCGAAAACTTGCTTATTCATTTATTTAGTAATGTAAACGTATTTTTTTATCGAAGTGATTTTCCCTTCAGCATCTACTATTTTTTTTTCGATTTTTAATCCCTTTGAATCATAAACATATAGATGTTTTCTTGTTGCCTTACCAGCCAAGTCAAAATAACTTTCTTCTATTTTATCCTTTGAAGAATTATATTTAATCAATTTTTTTTCTACTAATTTATTATTGCTATCATATTCATCGTCTTGTATTTCATCGCCTTCACTATTATACTTATACTTATGAATTACTTTAATAGTACCGTCTTTGTTATAATCTGTTGTTTCAACTTCATTACCATTGGCATCAAAGATAGTTTTGCTTTCCTGTATGGTTTTTCCGTTTTCGATAACAGAAACTGCAGAAGCTTTAATTTTATGTTTTTTTACCTCTTTTTTACTTTGAGAATAAACTGAAAGTTGAAAAAGGACAAATAGAATTATTAAGAAATGACGTTTCATATAGTACTGATTAAATTAGTTAGCAGAAATAAAAATACCTTTTGAGTACAAAGATTGGTTTTTAATATGAATGATGTAAAAATAAATCCCTTCCGAATACTCAGATGCATTCAATGAATATGTTTGGTTACTTTTTATGTTAGCAGTTTTTATAAGTTTTCCGGTAGCATCAAAAATACTTATTTCCCAAGGATGATTGGAAAAATTATTGTTTAATTGAATAACGGAATTTAAGCTAATGGGATTTGGAAAACATACTGACGGAATTTCATCTGATTTGTTTAATTCCTTAATGCCAACATAGTTTACAGTTCCGCTACTATAAAAATGTGTAGCATATAAATCATAGTTAGAAAAATTTCTTCTGTCTTCCCAAACATAAACTGCACCACCTTCATTATCCGTTACATGTGATACATTAATTTGATCTTGGAAAGCGCTACAAACTGTTTCTCCACCAACTGACCACTGAATGGCACCAACTGAGTTTATACTTTGAGATTTTACATCCCAACCTAAAGCTGTTGAATCTTGCCAAGCAATAATGGCGCCACCAAAGCCATCGCTTATTGTGTTAGGATTAATAGATTTTAAACTATTTGAAATTAAAATACCATCAGTCGTTAGTTGATTAACACCTGCTAAAGAAACTAATTGCGCATAAATAGCATTAACAGCAGATCGATCATCTTTCCATGTTAATACTAATCCATTTGCTCCAACATATTTCATATCTAAAGCACTTTGATTGTTTGAAGCTCCACATACTAAAACACCATTGTTTGTCCATTGCACAACACCTGTAGCATCAACACGCTGGGCATAAATATTATTATCCACAGCGTTTCGTTTATCCGCCCACCCAATTAAAGCGCCATTAGCACCGTCAGACTCGATACGAGGATTATTTTGAGTATTTATTGCATTACATACAACTATTCCATTAGCAGTCCATAAAGCAGCTCCTGAATTATCAAGACGTTGTGCATACACATCATAATCTGCATTGTATCTTTTATCTTGCCATACGATAATAGCTCCTCCTAGTCCATCAGCCTCAATTTTTGGGTTAGTTTGAGTGTTTGGAAATGAACATACGTTTACACCTGTGGATGTCCATAACGCTGCGCCAGTTGAGCTAATGCGTTGAGCAGACACATCCCAATAATTGTTTAACGAATCTTCCCAAACTATTATGGCACCACCATTATCATCAGAAATGATTTTAGGATTTTTTTGATTTGTTGTTTTTGAACAAACCAATACGCCATTTGCAGGCCATAAAATATTACCCGAAGAATCTATTTTTTGAGCGTAAATATCGTAATTCCCAGCACGGTTATCTTCCCAAGTAACAATAGCACTTCCATCACCAGCAGAAGTAATTGCTGAGGATTTTTGTAAGGCCAAATTTGTACAAATAGCTAATCCATTAGTAGTCCACTTCATCACTCCATTTTTTCTAACACGCTGCACATATATATCTGATTGACTCACCAAAAAATTTCTAGTATCGTCCCAAGCAATGATTGAACCACCTTTTGAATCGGAAACGCTATGCACATTATCTTGCGATTTAGGAGCTATAGCTATTGGAGTATTAATAATTGGGTTTGGATTCCATTGCGCTATAGACGAAATTGAAATTAGATATAAACTAAAGACCAAAAAAAATTTCATAATTTAATTTAATGTGAAAGTAATAAATATTTAACTTTAAATTTACATAAAATAGGGAAACGCACAAATTTTGAGGAGGAATATTTATAATTAAAATCTATAGATAAACTGTACTCTTAGAGATTAAACATTTTAAATCGTTAAGGTGTAACCTAATCCCAATATAAAAATAGACTCAGGAGTTGAGATGGTAAACTCTGTTTGGTATAGGTAGTAAATATTTACTGCATTTTTTTTATTTATTTCATACTCTACTCCTAAAACATTCCTAACTCGGCGAAACCCATTATCATATAAAGGACCGTCACCACGTGGCGCATGAATTTGATAACGAAATTCAATGGAGTAATAAGGGGTTATTTTATCCGTGGCAGCAAATTTTACATCTGTTTTAAATCGCAAAAATTGTTCTACTAACTTCCCTTTTCTACTTGTGTAAAAATCTTGTACTTCCGCTTGATAACGGACACGTTCACTTAAAGTAATTTTTTGAATTTTCTTCTTTAATGTTACATCTAACATTAATCGGTGCCTGTGGCTATAAGTGCCATTTAATCGTTTTTTTTGAATGGCTCGATAGGTGGGGCTAATTTTTAAAAATTTACTGTATTTGTAATCTATACCAATGTTCGTATAAAATAAATTGATACGCTGATAGTTTTCTCTCAATCTAAATTCTTGATCAATTACTAAATTTATTTTTTTTGTAAAACTATGTTGAATAGTCAGTGTATTCCACATACCAGCGTCGTTACTGCGCTGTGCATTGCTTGTGAAAAAACACAAAATGAATCCACCTAAAAAAAATATAAATTTTAGTGTCATTATTTTATTTAATAATAACAAAGTCGTTTAACACTACCTTTTCTTTTCTTTTGGTAATATTTACTTGCACTAGTTCTTCTTTTGGAACAGCTAAAAAAGGTTTTGTTGAATCTTCACTCAATACAAATATTTTATAAGTGCCTTTTCTTAAATAATTAAATTTAAAAGAACCATCGTAGGATGTTTTTACAGTATTAGCTACTTCTGTGCCATCGCCATAAATAATATATACGGTTTCGCTTGGTAAATAATACTCTGCTGTTACTATTGTATAGCTCTCATCATAGTCTTTTACATAAACTTTACCTTCAATAGAGGCAAAACCTCCTTCTCCTGGCTGTTTTTTGCAAGAAAAAAAGCTTAAAGAAATTAAAACAAATACAATAATTTTGCTGCTCATGGATATATAATTAAGTTCAATATAATGTTAAATAAACCTTAAATTTAATCAAAATTCATATAATTTAATTATTTTGCGTCGTTTTGTTAGATAAACCCTATGTTTGATGGGGGAACTTTAATTAAAAATCATGATTTATAAGCTACGACATATTTTTATTTTCTTATTCGTATTCAGCGTTTTTTCGTTAACGCTGCAAGCTTCTGTTATCAATGCTTGTAAAGACAGTAAAGTTTTTAAAAATCAAAACATTCCTGTTACTGAGGAAGAGGAAGAGAGTCATGATGCTGATGAAGATGCTGATAAAGAGTATTACTTAGGGCATGAAACTTTTACTGGTAAATCAATTACAGTGAATAAACTTTTTTGGTTAAAATCAGAATACGGGTATCCTTCTTATACAAGGTCAATTCCAATTCCACCTCCCAAACACTAGTCTCTAATTATAAAAGCTTTCTTCTAGCTTTTATAAAGTATACGTGGCTGCTTATTTAAAAGGCTCTTCGTAAATATTTTCATTTTACAATTTCTATTAATAACCAAAAGTGATATTTCAAAATATCTAAAAAATTAATTTATATGAACAAAACAACAGAATCTTTAAGCATTGCAGGCCGTCTAAAATTATTCTTTACCTTTTTTGATAGTAGATGGGAAGACTTGACTAAAGATAATTGGAAATCTACTGTATACAGGGATTTTAGTGCAGGATTAGTAGTGGCAATGACTGCTATCCCAATGGCTATGGGATTTGCTATTGCAATGGGATTAAGACCAGAACAAGGAATTATTGCTGGAGCTCTAGCATGTATAGTAGGTAGAACTTTTGGAGGATCAAAATATCAAGTGTATGGACCAACAGCAGCTTTTATTCCTTTAATAGCAGCATTAATGGTAAAATATGGTGTAGAACATGGCGGAAATGCCGCGCAGGCTCATGGTTTTTTGATTTTAGTTTCCATCATTGCAGGAGTTATCTTAATGATCATGGGAATTTTTGGATTAGGTAAATATGGAAGACTTGTGCCAAATTCTATTATCGTAGGTTTTACCATTGGTATTGCAGCTTCGATTGCTCTTACTAATATGGAAGATATTTTAGGAATTGAAAGCTTTAAAGATATGTTAGGGCAAGATGAAAATATTCAGGGTGGAATACTTCATAATATATATATAGCTTTTGGAAACTTAGATAAGATAAATTTATGGTCAGTATTTATTGGTGTACTTACCTTTGTTTTAACAAAAGGTTTATTAAGAATCTCCATTTTTATTCCTGCTCCACTAATTGCTATTGCCACAGCAACTATACTTTCGGCTACTCTATTACAAGATAAAGGTTTGATTTTAGTGAAAGACTTATATGGTTCAATTCCAAATAATTTCTTTGTATTTACAACACCATATTTACCAGAAATGACTGGAGCTGTTATTGTAGATATACTATACTTTGTATTTGCTATCATTTTTATATCTGCCGTTGAAAGTGTTTTATGTTCAACTATGGCTGATAAAATGGCTGAAAACAAAAAAACAAAATTTAATCCTGATAAAGAATTATGGGGACAAGGTTTAGTGCAAATTATTGTTCCATTAGTAAATGGCTTCCCTTGTACTGGCGCTTTAGCAAGAACCGCTACAAGTATTAAAGCTGGTGCTAGAACACCATTAGCAGGATATTTTAAAGGTGTACTAAAATTAGTAATGGCTTTTTATATTGCTCAATATTTAGAGCTTATTCCGATGGCATGTATTGGTGGTATTTTAGTTTGGGTAGCAAGTAATATGATTAAACCATCTGAAATTAAAGAAACCAAACATGATGGAAAGTTTGAATTTTCAATGATGTTATATACTGCAGTAATGGTTCCTCTAACTGACTTTTTAACTGGCGTGTTATCAGCATTAATCATATATTTTATTGTGGTAAAATTATTCCCAAAAGTTAGTAGAAAAAAAGAAGTAGAAGCTTAACAACACAACATATTAAACAACAAAAACATATTTAAAATGGAAAAATCATATTTGAAATTATTTGACAATAACAAAGAGTGGGTTAAACAACAATTAAAAAAAGACCCTGAATATTTTACAAAATTAGCAAACGGACAAAAGCCAGAATATCTTTGGATAGGCTGTTCTGATAGCCGTGTACCTGCAAACGAAATTACTGGCACTAATCCTGGTGAAATGTTTGTACATAGAAATATTGCCAACATGGTAGTGCATAGCGATATGAATATGTTAAGCGTTCTATCTTATGCTGTTGATGTTTTAAAAGTAAAACACATTATTGTATGTGGACATTATGGTTGTGGTGGTGTATTAGCGGCTATGGGCAAACAACAATATGGCTTAATTGATAACTGGTTGAGACACATCAAAGATGTATATAGAATTCATCATAAAGAATTAGATATGATTAAAGATGAAAAAGCCAGAGTAAACAGATTAGTTCAACTAAATGTCATTGAACAAGTTCAGGATTTAGGAAAAACATCTATTGTGCAAAATGCGTGGGAAAGAGAGCAACCTCTTCATATACATGGTTGGGTTTATGATATTCATGATGGAATTATTGATGATTTAAATGTAACCTGCACTACTACCAAAGATTTGCATTCTGTTTATCATTTCGATAAGATTAAGTAATGTCTGCTTTTAACGAAAAACATGTTTTGGATGAATTAAGGCATTATTTGCCTTCGCAAACTCCTTTAAAGGATTTTATTCATCATAATACGTTGCATGCTTTTCAAAGCTGTAAGTTTTACGATGCTATTTTTAAAGCGTCTAAAATTTTTGGGTTTCAGGCTACCTTGCAACTTCATGAGTATAGAAAACTCTATAAAATTAGAAGGATTAAACCTGAAGTGCTTGAACGAATACTTATTGAAACAAAGGGTATAGAGCGCTTAGAGGAATGGAAAGAATATTTGCTATTAAAAAAATATGACGAGCATAATGAACCTCTCGTTGGAGCATTAAGATCTCATTGGAAAAAAGAATATCATCTTGATTTAGATACTTTAGTTCAGCCATTTTTGTTTAGGATGCTGGCCAGTTATCTAGATCAAGGTGTTTCTATTTGGAACTTTCCTGCAGGTAACAACAGCTTTTTAGATAGCATAAAAGAATTAGAACAAAATGGCATTGCCAGTTTATTTAATTCTAAAAGAGCTAAGGAGTTATTGTTTTCAAAAGATTTATCTATTTCGAATTTATTGAAAATTATTGTAGGAAACGAATCTTACTTTGAACAATACCTATTCGACCAACAATTCAGTCACAAGGGTTGGAGTGGCATGATTGCAACGGTGGAAGAAAAACCAGAAACTCTCCTAAGTCCAAAAAAAATCTCATTAAATGATGTTATCATTTTTGAGTTGCTTTTAGAAATTGATCATCTAGATAATCAATTAGGGAAAAATTGGGAACCTTTATGCAAAACATACAGCGCCTCACCAATTAATTTGTTTGCTGAAATTGAAAAAACAGAACTTCAAGACATCTTAAAAATTTGGCAAAATGCTTTTGAATGGAGTTACTATGATGAAGTATTAGCAGGCATTAAACAATTAAATGCAAGCAAGCAAGCGAATGCAATTTCTGACACCAAAAGTTTTCAAGCCCTATTTTGCATTGATGAACGAGAATGCTCAATAAGAAGACATGTTGAAAATATTGATAGGCAATCAGAAACTTTTGGAACACCAGGTTTTTTTAGTGTTGAGTTCTTTTTTCAAGCACAAGATGCTAAGTTTTACGATAAATTATGTCCGGCGCCCGTTACTCCAAAATATTTAATTAAAGAATATAATGTAAGCGAAAAAAGAAAACATGATGCTTTATATACTAAAAAAACACATGAATTTATTACTGGTTTTATAAGTGCATTGAGTTTTGGTTTTTGGGCTGGCTTAAGATTAATTCAAAATCTGTGGAGACCTAAAATGAGTCCTGCTATTTCTGATGCTTTTGCACATATGAATATGCAAGGTCAATTAACTGTAGAAAATAAAGCTGTTACGGATATAGAAAATGGTTTACAGATTGGCTTTACCATTGAAGAAATGGCGGCAAGAGTAGCCTCTTTATTAAACGGAATAGCTTTAACAAAAAACTTTGCCTCTATTATTTATGTTGTGGCTCACGGAAGTAGTAGCGCAAACAACCCGCATCATGGCGCTCACGATTGCGGCGCTTGTAGCGGAAGACCAGGTTCTGTTAATGCAAGAGTATTTGCAACAATGGCAAATCATAAAGATGTAAGAAGTCTTTTGAAATCTCAAGGAATCGATATTCCTGAAGAGACTCAATTTATAGGAGCATTACATGATACTGCTGCTGACGAAATACAATATTATGATTTAAGTATTTTGAATGAAAAAAATAAACTACTGCATCTAAAACATGCCGAAGTTTTTGAAAATGCACTAGACTTAAACGCTAAAGAAAGATCAAGACGTTTTGCATCTATAAATACAAAACAAAATATTAAAAATGTTCGTTTAGCTATTAAGCAGCGCTCCGTATCTTTGTTTGAGCCTCGTCCCGAACTTGGGCATGGCACAAATACATTATGTGTTGTTGGTAAACGAAATTTAACGAAGGGATTATTTTTAGATCGCAGAGCGTTTTTAAATTCGTATGATTATAAAACAGACCCTGAAGGAAAATTTTTAGCTGGTATTATGCGACCACTTGGTCCTGTTTGTGGTGGCATAAATTTAGAATACTACTTTTCGAGAGTGGATAATTATAAATTAGGTGCAGGCACAAAATTACCACACAATGTTACAAGCTTAATAGGTGTTACTAATAGCAGCGATGGCGATTTGCGTTCGGGTTTGCCATGGCAAATGATTGAAGTACATGATCCAGTAAGACTTTTAATTATTGTAGAACATCGTCCAGAGGTTGTTTTAAAAATAATAAAAAATGATTCGTCAATGTATGAATGGTTTATAAACGAATGGGTTCATCTATCTGTAATCAATCCCGAAACTCATGAACTATTTTATCTTAAGGAAGGCGAGTTTTTACCGTATGAACCATTAGCAAAATATATTCATTCATTTAAAGATATTCATACGCTTTTGGAAGAAGCCAAGGAAATGGAAACGAATCACATTGTACATGCAACACAAGAAAACTTGCCTGTTTATATTTATAATAACTAAATGGAACAAGCTATACAAGTATTTGTTTTTATACCGTTACTTGGATTTATTCTGAGTTTATTTTTTTCTAATAAACAAGAAAAAAATATTGCAATAATTACCATTGGAATTATTGGTATACAATTAGTATCACTATTAATTTTCACAGCACTTTGGTTTATAAATGGTGCTGATATTTTGGATTATAAACACATTACTTTTTATAAAGAAGAAAGTATTGAAATATTTTTAGATTTTTACTTCGACAAGATAACAGCCACATTTTCACTTTTAGGTGCCTTTATAACTTTGCTTGTTGTTATTTTTAGTAAATATTATTTACACAGAGATAGCGGATTTAAGCGTTTTTTCAATACAGTACTTCTTTTTTATTTTGGATACAATGTTGTTGTTTTTTCTGGAAATTTTGAAACACTTTTTATTGGCTGGGAATTTTTAGGAATTACGTCTTTTTTGCTTATTGCATTTTATCGCGATAGATATTTGCCGGTAAAAAATGGATTAAAAACAATTTCATTATATCGATTAGGAGATATTTGTTTAATACTTGCACTTTGGATGAGCCATCATTTATGGCATCAAAATATTACATTTCTTCAGTTAAACGATTTACAATTAGTATCAACACACCTTAATGAACATTCGTATTACTCGGTATTTATTATTTTGATGATTGTAATTGCAGCATCTATTAAATCTGCTCAATTCCCATTTTCATCATGGTTACCAAGAGCGATGGAAGGTCCTACATCTTCTACGGCAATTTTTTACGGCTCATTATCTGTTCATTTAGGTGTGTTTCTATTATTAAGAACTTACCCATATTGGGAAACAATAGTGAGTGTAAAAATTTTAATCATTGTAATTGGTAGTATTACTGCGCTTATCGCAACAGCTATTGCACGAGTTCAATCTACTGTAAAAACACAAATCGCCTATTCTTCTATTGCTCAAATTGGGCTTATGTTTATTGAAGTAGCCTTAGGTTGGCATACTTTGGCACTAGTTCATTTAACGGGTAACGCATTATTACGTTCTTATCAATTGTTAGTATCGCCTTCTGTGCTTGGCTATTTAATTCACGACCAATTTTTTAGTTACAGTCCAAAAGTTTATGAGTCGTCAACAGGTTTTATAAATAAATTGAATAACGGGATTTATCTATTGAGTATAAAAGAATGGAACATGGATACATTTTTATACAATTATCTATGGAATCCGTTTAAATGGATTGGCAAAAAAATGAAATTCATTTCACATAAAATATCCATTATTGTTTTATCAATTTTATTTTTTGGCGGTTTATTGTTTTTTATTTTAAGCAAAAATATTTCGCATGAAGTGGATGAAGATCTTCACTTGTTTTTTGCTTTTATTGGATTACTGTTAGTTTTAAAAGCATTTGTAGTAAGAGAAAGCGGCTTAAAAGCTTGGTTTTTAGTTATCATGAGCCAATTGTTTAATATACTTTCCATTGCTCTCATGAATGATCAATATGAATATTTAGAAATAACCATATACCTAATCAGTTTGATGATATGTGCTATTGTAGGATTTTTCTGTTTAATAAAACTAAAATCTTATGAAAAAACAATAGAATTAGATTCATTTTCAGGACATCTTTACGATCATCCTAGATTAGCTAACTTGTTTTTAATTGCTAGCTTGGGATTTGTGGGGCTACCATTTACTCCTTCGTTTATAGGAATAGATTTAATGTTTAGTCACATTGATAAAAACGAATACATTTTAATAGCTATTACCGCCTTAAATTTCTTGGTTTTAGAAATTGCTGTACTACGTATTTATGCTCGATTATTTTTAGGCCCTAACAAGAAAAAAACTCATCCAATAGCTTATAGATCTTCATAAACGACAATAAATATTGAAATTTTAGTAGGTTTATTTTAGTTAACCTACTAATGGGTAACCACTATTTTTATAACGCCAAGGCGTGATTCATTCAATACTTTTATTAGATAAATACCTTGGCTAAATGTCGAGGTATTTATTTTTAAAGTTTGATGTAATTCTTCTTTTAAAACCAATTAATGCACTCAATTTCTAATTTGTGAAGTTAAGCACTAAAGTGTTTTAGCACATCCTCTTCGTAGCTATTGCCAACAGGAATTTTTTTATCCCCCAACTGTAACATTTTGTTTCTTAAACTTTCAACCTTTTTAATAGGAACAATAAAAGACCGATGAACTCTCATAAATTCTGTTGAAGGTAGTTTTTCTAACATCGCTTTCATGTTTCGTTTCAAACCAAAGTGTACTGATTTAATATAAAAGAATAGAGACATTTTCTTAAGTTTAACTAATGTAAAAACAGAAAGAAAATGGAAACAAATCCAAACAAAAAATCAGCAGAAAGTTT
>Ga0247843_1003131_pt1 | contig 27928 bp, 24 predicted proteins | sample LaCruzMarch2017__FD_192420 | JGI IMG/M metagenome (GOLD analysis project Ga0247843, IMG submission 192420) | Freshwater microbial communities from meromictic Lake La Cruz, Castile-La Mancha, Spain - LaCruzMarch2017_8m | ecosystem: Environmental > Aquatic > Freshwater > Lake | place: Spain... | reverse complement strand
TACACCCGAAGGGACTCGAACCCCTAACCTTCTGATTCGTAGTCAGACGCTCTATCCAATTGAGCTACGGGTGCCTTGCGGCTTGCGCGGGGCAGAAAGAAGCAGCTTTTTGCGTGGGGTGTCAAGAAATTCGGCGCATTTCTTGAAAAAGAATGTCATCGACATCCGGTGACTAGGGACGACAAAAACAGGTTTTTAGATCGCAGGCTTGGTGATAAGAAAGCCTTCTGAATCAAGGGCGCATCCGGCGGGGAGGAGGATGCCCGACTCGTTGGCGGCGGGTCCATGGGCGCATAGGCAACCGGTTTCCAGAGAATTGAGCTCCCAACCCGGCAGTAATTTTCCCCAAGAGTTGGGTTTGTGGCCATTTTGCGGTTCGAAGTCATCGGTGGTGGCGGGCGGGTGGGGCATTGACATCGCGATGACGAGGCCATCGACGGCGAGGCAGGGGAGATGGCATAATCCGGCGCGCTCAACAGGGGCGTGTATGGCGCTGTCGCCGAAATCGTAAAACACAATATTTCCGGAGATTTCGGATATGCGGATGCAGTTGCGCAGGAAATCGCTACCCACCCATGTGCCGTTCACGTCGCCCGTGAAGTAATCTTCGATCTTGAGCTCGGCATGGAAGCGATCTGGAAATGCCGCGAAAAGTCCTGGCAGTTCGTTGAGCAGCGGATCACCCGCTAGCGCGTGGAATGATTTACGGCGCTGGAGACCGTTGACCATGCCGATTTGGTGGCCGTTCGCCCACATGCGCCGCCGGGAGGTGCCGTCCAGGTCGCTGAATGCGCGGGTGGCTGGGTTTTTGGCGGTGGGCAGCCGAGACGACCATTTCTGGTGGGTGAAGCGCCGGGCGATGGCAGCGGCGGATGCGGCGAGTATGCCGCTGCGAACGGTCTCAATTGTTGCGTTTTTGGGGTCGATGGCATTTCCAAATGCGATGATCAGGCGGAGGTCGCGCGGATGAGGCATTTTGCTGAAAAACCGATTTTGTTCGAAGGAAAAAATAGAGCCCCACGAGCCATCGCACCACGTCGGGATGAGTGGGTGGCCAGCCTTTTTGGCGATGAGTTCGAAGCCCCGCTGCAACGGGCAAAGGGTTCCGGTGCGGGTCAGTTGTCCTTCGGGAAACAAACAGACGGCATCGCCTTGTTTTAAGGCGCTGATGATATTACGGATCGCTTCTAACGGGTGGTCGCGGCGAATGGTCATCGTATTAAAGATCCCGGTGAAAATTCGAATGGATCGTTGGGCCATGAATACTTCATCCATCACGAAACGGATCGGGCGTGGGCTGGCGGCGGTGAGGAAAAAGGCGTCGGCATAAGTCACGTGGTTCGGCAACATCAGGATACCGCCTTTGGCGGGTAATCGCTCGGGATGGCAAACGCGGATTCGATAGATTGTGCGGATGAGTGCAACGCCGATCACCCGGATGAAATCGGCGGGCAACAGACGAATGATGAACGCAGTTGCGAGGAGGCAAGTCAGCGCGACGAAGAGCATTTGGTAGCGGAAGCCGTTGAGCGGGTTGATGCCAAGGAGGGTGGCACCGTATTCAAAACCAAAGATCACAGCGACGGCGATGATGCCCGCGAAACAATCTTGAAGATTTGCGGCGGACTGGAGTTCGCCGCGTTTAGCGGCCGGATAGATGTCCTGCATCCATGCGTTGAGCGGGGCGAGGAACAGGGCAGAGGAAAATGCGAGCATGGCTAGAGCTGCTAGAAACAAGTGTCCTCCCGCAGGAGCGAAGACAATTACCAGCGAAAAGAGAGTCATCGCCGCGCCGGCCAGTGGCACCCAGCCGAGTTCGATCCGCTTGCGCAGCAGGAATGAGGAGACTCCGAATCCGGCCACCATGCCTAGCGAAGCTGCCGCCATAAACGTCGATGACAAAGTCCCGAATCCTTCTCCGCCACCGGTTAGAACTTTGGCGAGTTTAACGGACCACAGATTGATGAACGCAGCGAATCCCCAGAAGAAAGCCACTCCAAATGAGGCTTGCCGCAAGTGGTGATCACGCCACAGGTCGGCGAGATTGACAAAGTGGTCGATTGCGAGATTCGAGGAGAACTTCGCACCGCCTTGGGCGGGTACCCGGGGAATGATCCAGGCGAGCAGCAATGCTGGCACTGAGAAAGCGGTTAGTATCAGTAATGGGCCGAGTGCTGCTTTCCAAGCCATGTCGGGAGTGCCTCCGAATGCGGTGTAGCGGTGATCAAACAACCAACCAGCGATGATTTGACCGACGAGGATGGCAAGCATGGCGGTCATTTGCTGGAATCCTGTGGCAAAACCCAAGTGTTTCGAGCCGACGAGTTCTTTATTGATGCCCATTTTTGCAGGGCTAAAAAAAGCCGACTGCACGGCGAGTGCAAAAAACCCGCAGAGTGCGAGTGGCAGATTTTTCAGGGCGACCGAGCCGCAGATCCATCCGAGCACGAGCAATTGGAGAATGGCGGCGCCTAGCATAACATCGCGTTTTGAAAAGCGATCGCTCATCCAGCCAGCGACCGGTGCGAACAACACGAAAGGAAGTGCGATCATCAGTCCCGCGGCGGATTCCACGGATAGGCCTATGGCGCCGCCTAGCGGAATGAGAATGAACTGCGCCATCTTATCGTTGAATGCATTCTGCGTTTGCTGGATAATCATGCACCAGTAGCCTGTCCATTGGCGGCGGTTGGGCTCAAAAGCAGATGGGTCTTCGTTCATCGGTGCGGCGACTATGAAGAGTCAGGGATTTTTGCCGAGGAAATCGAGGAGGATTTGTGCGGAATTTTTCGACATTCCAGGAAGTGTGGAGATTTCTTCGGCGGTGGCGGATTTGAGGCGCGCGACGCTGCCGAATTTTTTCAAGAGCCGTTGTTTCCGGTTAGGTGACATTCCAGGGCATTCATCGAGTAAGCTTTCATGCATGCGGCGGCGGTAGAGCAGCGCGTTGTAGCCGTTGGCGAAGCGGTGGGCCTCGTCGCGGATGCGCTGGAGGAGTTTGAGCGCGCCACGATCGTGTGGGATCCGGATTGATTCACTGCGGCCGGGAATGAAGATTTCCTCATGTTGTTTGGCGAGGCCGATGACCGGGAGTTCGTGCAGGCCGAGGGCGCGGAGTTCTCTAACGGCCATGCCGAGCTGGCCTTTGCCACCATCGACGATGACGAGGTCAGGCAGCACAATTTTGGCGCGGCCTTCGCGGGCGAGTCGGCGCTGGGCCTCGACGGGAGATTCTTGAGAAAGATCGAGATCCGGGTTAGCAGCGGAGTTTTCTAGCAAAATGCGTGAATAACGGCGGCGGATCACTTCCGCCATGGAGGCAAAATCGTCCTGGCCATCCACGGTTTGGATGCGGTAGCGGCGGTAGTTTTGATTATCGGGTCGGCCATCGGTGAAGCGGACCATCGAGGCGACGATGTAATTCGATGAGACGTTGGAAATATCGAAGCATTCCATCACGCGTGGCGGGCCGGCCAGGTGGAGTTCTTCGCCGAGTTCCGCGAGGTCTTCGAGTGGCTTGACGGTTCCGGGCACGCCGCGACCGCGGCTGAATTGGCGGGTGGGTGTGAGGGTTTTTTCAAGGTTTTGAATTATATCGCGGAGGGTGGCGGCTTTTTCGAATTCGAGGGCCTCGGCAGCGGTTTGCATGTCTGTGCGAAGGCCGTCGAAGAGTTCGCGTTTGCCTTTGCCTTCGAGAATCCGGCAAGCCTCCGCAACGTGTTCGAGGTATGCTTCGCGGGTGATTCGGCCGGTGCATGGGGCGGAGCAATTTCGAATGATGTCTGCATTGCAGTGGCGGTATTCTTCCTCACCCGGTTCCATCGGGCGGCAAATGCGCAGGCCGAAGCCACGGTTCAGCCACTCCAGCGTGTGATTGAGGGCTGCGGAGTGTGGGAATGGGCCAAAGTATCGCGAGCCATCCTCTTTTTTCATCCGCGTTGTGGAAAAACGCGGCCATGGATCGGATAGGCGGATTTTCGCGAGCAGAAATCGTTTGTCGTCGCGGAAGGCCACGTTGTAGCGGGGGCGATAATCCTTGATCAGCTTGCCCTCTAACAACAATGATTCTTCCTCGTTGCGTACCGTGTGAAATTCGAAATCGTGGATCGAATCGATCAGCGCGCGGGTTTTGATGCTGGCCCGCATTTTTTGTGAAGCCATAAAATACGAGGACAGGCGTTTTTTCAAATCGCGGGCCTTGCCGACGTAGATGATCGAGCCGAGACGATCCTTCATCAGGTAAACCCCGGGTTGGTGGGGCACCTCGCGAAGTTTGGCTCTGAAATCCGGGGCGTTCATGGGACGAGAAGGCAATCACCGAAAGGCCGTTGCCGGAAATTTCAACAGGATTTCCTAAATTAGGGAGCTAAGCTCGGGGCAGAGCGAGGGTTCCCTGCGTTAAAGGGAATCAGGGGGTGACTTGATTGACGTCGTTGTCATTGTTGCCAATGAGTCAAAATATCACAGACACTCAGATTTGGGTCGATTTTTTCACATGGAGGGCTTCTTCGAGTCTTTTGATACGCTCGACAAGTTTTGGCAGGCGGCGGGTGTGGGCACGCACTTTCATTTCCTCACGGAAGGGTTTGGCCGGTTGGCCAGCATAAATTTCGCCACCAGGTAGGTCGGTGGTGACACCGGTGCGGCCGGTGATGGTGGCTTTGGAGCCAATCGTGAGATGGCCGGAGGTCGCGGCTTGGCCAGCCATCGTGACATAGTCGCCGAGGCGGGTGCTGCCGGAAATCCCGCAGAGGGCGACGATGAGGCAGTGTTTTCCGATCACTGTGTTGTGGCCGATCTGGACGAGATTATCGATTTTTGTGCCTTCGCTGATGATGGTTTTACCGAAGCGGGCGCGATCGATGGTAGTGTTTGCGCCGATTTCGACATCGTCGCCGATTTCGACGATGCCGACTTGCTCGATTTTGATGTGTCTGCCGCCGGAAAATTCGTAGCCGTAGCCATCAGAGCCGATGACGGCACCGGGTTGGAGAATGACGCGGTCGCCGAGAACGCAACGTTCGCGGACGGTGGAGTTGGCCATGACGTGGCAGTCCTTGCCGAGGACAGCATCTGGACCGATCACGCAATTTGGGCCGATTTCTGAGCCATCACCGATGCTTGCGCCGGCCATGACGACAGCGCCGGCGTGAACAAGGACTTTTTCCGCGTTGAGGATGGCAGTGGGATCGACAGAGGCGGTGGGGTGGATGCCTGGGGAGAATTTCCGGATACTGGCGGCGAAGTGGCGGACGACCACTGAGAAAGCGAGCGTGGGATTATCCACAGCGACCAGGGCGGTATTGGGTGGGCCGTCGGTGACGCCGCGTGGGACGATCACTGCGGCGGCTTTGGTTTCCAGAAATTGGGTGTAATATTTTTCGTTGCCGAGGAAGCTGACGTCGTGGGGGCCAGCCAAATCGAGCGCGGCCATTCCGGTCAGAGACGCATCGAGCTCGCCCCGGACGATGTTACCATCGATCCATTGAGCGAGCTCGGAAAGCGTGAGGGCGATAGCCACTCGAGGAAGGTGTGAAGATTATTTACTCGGCGGGAGTTGCATCCGGGGTTGGGATCTCAGGCTTTGCAGCGTCTTCGATCGGAACGAAATCGGCGGGTGCGTCTTTGTTGAGGTCTTTCAGGAGGCCTGCAGTGATGTCCGTGGCATCCTTGGTGTAGAGGAGGAAAGGAACCTGCGAGGTGCTCAGGCCGGATTTATCGAAAACGTAGTCGTAGTTGTCGGCCTTGGCTTGTTCCTCGACGAGTTTACGGATTTCTTCGAGGATGCCCTTCATGCGTTGAACCATTTTTTCGTTAAGCGCTTGGTTGCGGCGTTGGAGGAATTCGCGGCGTTCGCGGTCGAGGGCGATGCCTTCTTGTTGTTCCATTTGCCATTCCTTGAAGAGCGTTTGTTTTTTGGAATCGTTGATTGAGGGATCTTCGAGCTGTTTGCGCTTGGTGCTGAGGCTTTCTTCCAGTTCACGGATGCGGGTGAGGCGTTCGTTGTTGTCTTTTTGGATGCGTGCTCGTTCGACGTTGATTTGTTTTTGAGCCTCGTTGGTGCGGTAATACTGCTTGAACAGTTCCTGCATATCCACGGTAGCGATGCTGAGTTTTCGGTCCTGCGCCGTGGCGGCAGTGATGAACGATGCCGCAAGGGCGATGGCGAGGAATCGACGAATTAGAGTCATAGGATTGTTGGTTGGGGGTCTGGAAAAAACGGGTTCGGGCGGGGAACCTGACTGCAAAAATCCACCACGTCAACGCCCATCCGAGGAGTTTCACGGCCAAAAACACAAGATTTAAGAGAACTGAGAGCCTGACATGAGAAAAAAGGGTGCTTGAACGGAGACTTGCGGGGGGGATGCTTCCGCGCCATGGTTTCGGCATGAATCCTGTCACCGAGCGATTGAGGAATTTTCTCCAGTATGTGGCCGTGAAATTGATCGACGATCCTTCACAGGCGCAGCTGAAAGTGGCTGAGCTTACGCCGAAAAAACTGCGTTTCAAGCTGGTGCTCGCCAGTGCGGATGTGGCGATGATGATTGGGCGCAATGGATTCACGGCATCGGCGATCCGCAATGTGCTGAAGGCAGCAGCGGACAAGGAAGGTGTGCAGGTTGCGTTGCAAATCCACTCGCATGAGGAGGAAGCTGAGTTGCTCGCGCGCGGCGAGGGGCATTGAATTTGGGTCAACCCATCAAACATTCGCCGCTGTGGCGGGTAGCATGGGGACGGATGCTAACAGCTGTTTCGTGTAGGCTTGCTGCGGATGGTTGAAGACTTCTTCGGCGTCTCCGGTTTCGACGATTTTTCCGGCGTGCATCACCGCGATGCGATCGGCGAGGTAGCGGACGACGGCGAGATCGTGCGAAATGAAAAGCATGGTTAGGCCGAGGTCGGCCTGGAGACGGCGGAGGAGGTTGAGGATTTGAGATTGGATGGAGACGTCGAGCGCGGAGACCGGTTCATCGGCGATGATGATGCGCGGGTTTGGGGCGAGAGCGCGGGCGATGGCGATGCGTTGGCGTTGGCCGCCGGAGAATTCGTGCGGATAACGCTGCATGAGGCGTTGCGAGAGGCCGACGGTTTCAAGGAGTTCGCCGACGCGTTGGCGCAGGGCGGTGGATTTGAGTCCAGGGTGGCGTTGTTGCAGGGCTTCGCCAAGGGTGGAGAAGATGGTTAGACGTGGGTTGAGAGAGGCGTAGGGGTCTTGAAAGACCATTTGGAAATCGAGCCGGTGGCGGCGGATGGCGCTGCGTGGCAAGGCACTGAGATTGGTTTCGCCGAGGTGGATGCTGCCGCTGTCGGGCAGGAGCAATTGCATGACGATGCGCGACAGTGTGGATTTTCCACAACCGGATTCGCCGACGAGGCCAAGGATTTCGCCTTGTTGGATGTTGAGTGAAACATCGTCCACGGCGACGACGGATTGTCGGCCTTTGTGGAAGGTTTTACGGATGTTTTTCAGTTCAAGCATCGGCGGGATGGAGGAATGTTAGATCGATGGTTGTTTGGCGAGGCAACCGGGGCAGTTTTGGACGAAGTGGCCGGGGGTGATTTCGACGAGTTTCGGTTGCCGGTCGGTTAGGCAGAGTGAGGCATCGCCCAAAGTGTTGCGCGGGCGGAAGGCGCAACCGGTGGGGAGGCGTGCGAGATCGGGTGGCAGGCCGGGAATTGAGTAGAGGTCCTCGCCCTTTTTGTGGGCGGATGGATTGGAGCGGTAAAGGCCGCGGGTGTAGGCGTGGAGCGGGTGGTGGATGAGCTGGGACGCAGGAGCGCTTTCGATCACACGCCCGGCGTAGAGCACGTTGACGGTGTTGCACATGTCATGAACCACGGCGAGATCATGGGTGATGAAAATCACAGCGGTACCGGTGTCGCGCTGAAGTTTCCGGATTACTTCGAGCACTTGTTTCTGCACGGTGACATCGAGTGCGGTGGTGGGTTCGTCGGCGATGAGCAGGTCCGGCTTGGTGATCAGGGCCATGGCGATCATGACGCGTTGGCGCATGCCGCCGGAGAATTCGTGGGGGTAGTTGTGAATGCGGGTGGCTGCGTCGTCGATGCCGACGCTTTCCAGCGCGTCGATGGCGCGGTGGAGTGCAGCTTTGCCGCGAAGTTTTTCATGGATGGCGAGTGGCTCGACCAGTTGCGTGCTGACGCGCAGGTAGGGATTGAGCGAGGTCATTGGATCTTGGAAAATCATCGAGATTTTCCTGCCGCGGAAAGCATTGAGTTCGCGTTCGTTGAGACGGAGAAGATCGGTGCCCTGAAACAACGCGCGACCGCCCTCGATGCGGCCGGGAGGCATCGGGATCAGACCGAGCAATGAGTAGGCGGTGACAGATTTTCCCGATCCGGATTCGCCGACAATGCCAACGACTTCGCCTGGCTCTACTTTCAGTGAGACGCTATCGACAGCCTTGACCACTCCATCGCGGGTGTGGAAGTGGACTTTGAGGTCTTGAATCTCGAGCAGGGCGGGCATTCGGAAATGGATGGGACGGAATGGTTACAGGAGCACGCTGAAAATTCCAATTTTCTGGAGCCAGCCGCCAGCGGAATCGGCGCAACCTGAAAGGTGGGCATTAGAAAACGCGAGGATCCGACGTGAAGGTTCATGCCCGCGTTTGCGCAACTGTTTAGTGAATGCGCTGTAAACGCACAGCAAGCGGAAGGTTTAAGGATTTGCGTCCGAATGATGCGAAGAGGCATTTGCCAGATTCAAGCATCCCATTTGATCTGGAACTCGATTTCCTGTGAGCCATCCTCACGTTCGTGCTCGATGCTGTAGGTTGCGCGTACTGGGACGTAAATGCGCTCACCGGCGATCTGGATCTCGAACTGTTCGCCGGATTCGAGGCAGTCGGCGAGGCGGCGCAGTTTGGCGATGAAGTCGTCAGTGGGGTAAGTTTTATCGATGTCGCGGTCGGATTTCATAGGTAGGGTGTGCTTCCTAGGCAGGTGGATTTGCTGTGAACAGACGGGTTAGCCAAACTTACGAAACGTCACAACCTGCACGGGGGTTAGACGCGTGCATCGAGCGGGGTGTAGGAGCGGAGCGTTTCGCCGGTGTAAATTTGACGGGGCCGGGCGATGCGGCTGTCTGGATCTTCCATGACTTCCTTGAAGTTGGCGATCCAGCCGGGCATGCGGCCGATTGCGAACATCACGGTGAACATGTCCATCGGGATGCCGATGGCGCGCATGATGATGCCGCTGTAGAAATCGACGTTTGGATAGAGTTTGCGGGAAATGAAGTAATCGTCATGAAGGGCGACTTCTTCGAGTTTCTTGGCGATATCGAGCAAGGGATCGGATTTGTGGAGCTGTTCGAGGACTTTGTCGCATTGCTGCTTGATGATCACCGCACGGGGATCGAAGTTTTTGTAAACGCGGTGGCCGAAGCCCATTAGGCGGCGGTTGCCGCTCTTGTTTTTGACTTCGTTGAGGAATTTTGTGCCGTCATCGCCATCTTGGTGGATTTGCTCGAGCATTTCCAGCACGGCTTGGTTGGCGCCGCCATGAAGAGGTCCCCAAAGTGCGCAGACACCGGCGGAGGCAGAAGCGAAAAGATTGGCGCGGCTGGAGGCGACCATGCGCACAGTGGACGTGGAGCAATTTTGTTCGTGATCGGCATGGAGGAGGAAAATGAGGTCGAGTGCTTTCACGATCTCCGGCTTGAGTTCGCAATCTTCACCTGGATAGGGGGAGAACATCATGTGCAGGAAGTTCGCCGTGTATTTGAGATTGGTTTTTGGATAAATGGTGGGCAAGCCGTGTGCTTTGCGGTAGGAGAAAGCGGCGATTGTGCGGACTTGAGAAATCAGGCGAGCCGCGTGGTAGGGGAAACGGGATTCGCGCTTGGAGATCAGGTTCGGATGATAAGACGATGCGGCGTTGATCATCGCGGAGAGGATCGCCATCGGGTGGGCGGTAGGCGGGAAATTTTCGAAATGAAACCGCATTCCTTCGTGCAGCATTTGGTTTTCCGAAAGCAACCCGGAGAACTCGATGAGTTGCGGCCGTGTCGGCAAGGAACCGTAGATCAGAAGGTAGGCAGTTTCGATGAAAGTGCTTTTTTCGGCAAGTTCGGCGATGTCGTAGCCGCGGTAGCGAAGGATTCCTTTTTCGCCATCGATGAAGGTGATGGCGCTCTCACACGAACCGGTATTGCCATAACCGGGGTCTAGCGTAATACAGCCGGTGGCGTTCCTGAGTGAGCTAATATCAATGCCCACTTCACCCTCGGAGCCAACAATCGTCGGCAATTCGAGAGGCTTTCCATCAATGTTCAGTTCCACAGTGCTCTTCATGTGCGCAAAAAGTAAGCAGGTTGATTTCCAATAGGCTAGTTTTGATTAACACGAATTTGCTCAGATCGCCATGCATGGGTCAATTTATTCACCCACATCCGGATATGAGCCGAGAAGTTTGACCAGCGAGCAGTGGCGACCGAGCTCCGCAAGAGCTTCGGAAACTTTGGTGTCATCGCAATGGCCGGCGAGGTCAACGTAGAAAATGTATTCCCAATCCCTGCGTTTTGAGGGGCGGGATTCGATTTTTGAGAGATTGATATGGAATTGGTCAAAGGCTTTGAGCGCATTGACCAGCGAGCCGGGGCGGTCGTGAATGGCAAAAAGGATCGAGGTGCGATCTTTGCCAGTGGGCGGGCAGGTTTTTTCGCCGATGACGAGAAAGCGAGTGGTGTTGGTGCTGCGGTCTTGAATCGATTCTTCGAGCAAGGTGAGGTCATACATCTCCGCAGCGAGGCGGCCGCCGAGAGCGGCGGCTCCTTGTGATGTTTGATCGCGGGCGATTTGGGCGGCCTTGGTGGTAGAGGAAACTTCGACGAGTTCGGCCTCGGGGAAATGTTTGAGAATCCAAGCACGGCACTGACCGAAGACTTGCGGGTGGGAGTAAAGAATTTTGATTTGGTCCCGAGGGATCGCGGCCATAAGGCCATTTTCGATGCGTAGCAGGATTTGCGCGCAAATGTGCAACGGCGAATCGACAAACAAATCGAGCGTGTGGGAAACCGCGCCTTCAGTGGAGTTTTCGATAGGAACCACGCCGTAATCCGCCGTGCGGCGGGCGACTTGATCGAAGACGTCAGAAAAATTGGGTTGCGGCGAATAATTGACCGAGTGGCCGAATTTTTTGATGGCGGCCTGATGCGTCCATGTTCCTTCCGGGCCGAGATAAGCGATTTTGAGATCGTCTTCAAGTGCGAGCGCGGCGGACATGATTTCCCGGTAAATCGCGCGAATGGATTTTTCCGGCAAGCGGCCGTGGTTCATCTCGATAAGGCGCTTGAGCAATGCTTCTTCGCGCTCGGGGGCGTAAATTTGCAGGCCTTCGCGTTTTTTGACGACGCCTACCTCGTGCACGAGATCAGCGCGCCGGTTGAGGAGGTCGAGCAAGTCGTGATCGAGGGTGTCGATCTGGCGGCGGATGTCGTCTAGATTCACAGGATGGGTGGGGTTCAAGCTTCGTTTTGGGTTTCGTCCGCAGCGTTTCCGGCGGCCGCAGCGGGACTGCCGATGGAGCCGAGCGCGAGTTGCAGCTCGACCTCGGGGGCAGGGGTGGCGGTCTCGGGATCCGGGAGTTTCACTTTGCGAAGCTCGGAGGCATTTGGCAGATCGTCGATCGATCGGATCCCGAAATGTTCGAAAAACAAGTCGGTGGTTTCATACAGCAATGGCCTGCCGGGAAGTTCGGCGCGGCCGCCGATGCGGATGAGGTCTCGGTCGAGCAATTTTTGAATCATCCCGTCACAAGCGACCCCGCGGACGGCCTCGATTGCGGCTTTCGTGATGGGTTGGCGGTAAGCAATGATGGCGAGGGTTTCCATGGCTGGGCCACTCATGCGTTCGGGTTTGCGGCCCGGGAAAAGCTGGCGAATAAAGTCGCCGTATTCAATGCGGGTGAAGAGTTTCCAGCCTTTCGGGCGCTCCAGGATGGCGAAGGCTCGTCCGCTTTGCTGGTAGGAATCGTTGAGTTGGCCAATCGCTCCGGTAACTTGATCCGCAGAGGTTGCGGCGAGCGCCGTGAGCCAATTCGGCAAAAGCGGCAGCTCCTTGCCCTCATCAGTCTCACGGACACGGATATCTTCGGCCTCGGCCACGCGGGCACGGACCAACCGCGCGATTTCCTCTGAAGGAAGCGGGTTTTGTGAGGCGATGAGAAGGGCTTCGACGATGGCGCTGAGCTGCATGGCGGGGCCGCACCATAAACAGACCAAACAGCATTTCAAGCCTCCTGCGGGAAAGCGTGAAATGTAATATTTCGTGCCTGATGAACTTTCGCCTTGATGGTAACACAATAACGGGCTAACCCACCGCGCTCGCTGTGCCTGCACGAATCTCATTTTGTGGCTGGAGAGCGAAATTCACATCACCCGCATCCTCATCTCTGTTCCATGGCCGCGAAGAAAAACACCTCGAAGCCCGCTTCCTCCAAGGGGAAAGCTGCTCCCGCCGTTAAATCCACAACTACGGATAAAAAGACCGTGGCCAAGACGAAAGTGAAAGCGCTATCCTCCCAAAAAACTGCCCCTGTGAAGAAAGCTACGCCTGCCAAAAAAGCGTCCCCAACTCAGAAAGCCGCACCTATCAAGAAAGCTGCTCCCGCGAAGAAAGCTGCTCCCGCGAAGAAAGCTGCTCCCGCGAAGAAAGCTGCTCCCGCGAAGAAAGCTGCTCCTGCTAAGAAAGTCGCTCCTGCTAAGAAAGTCGCTCCTGCGAAGAAAGCCGCTCCTGCGAAGAAAGCTGCTCCTGCGAAGAAAACCGCTCCTGCGAAGAAAACCGCTCCCGTAAAGACAGCCCCTGTAAAGGAGAAATCTCCTGTCAAAAAAGCAGCTCCTGCGAAGAAAGTTGCTCGGGCGATTGAAGAGGCTCCCACCAAAAAAGCAGCTTCCGCGAAGGAAATCGCACCAATCAAGGCGACTGCGGCCGTAGTTGTCACACAGGCACCTCCCGTCAAAGAAGTCCCCGCCATGCCTGCGAAGAAGAGCGTTCCCACTAGACCTCGTTCTTCCCTGATGGATTTTCCTGTGCCACCCGCGCCGATCAAACCGCCGTTCGTGCCGCCCAAGAGCGTTTCAACGAAAAGTCAGAACGGTGGTTCTGGTGCCAACGGCACCCACCATAGCCCGGCTTTCGTCATGAAGCAGCGCCAGCGTCTTCTCGACTTGCGTGACGAATTGGTGGACGCCATGTCTGGAATGACTCGCGACACCATCCGCAACGCCCCGGAAGGCTCCGAAGCCTCGGGTAGCGGCCAGCATCAAGGCGACGCTGGCAGCGATGCCTACGATCGGGACTTCGCTCTGTCCGTGCTCGCAAATGAACAGGACGCTCTTTACGAGATTGAACAAGCCCTGAGAAGGATCCAAAGCGGATCTTACGGAGTTTGTGAAATGTCATCCCACAAAATCCCAATTGCCCGTCTTGAAGCCATCCCTTTCGCCCGTCTAACCGTCGAATGCCAAGGTCAATGGGAGAAGGAATATGGCAAACGCCGCTTCCGTCCGTCCAATGAAGTGGGCTTCAGTGGCGGAAATTACCTCGAAGATGAAGATTCTGAAACAGTTTCTCTTGACGAAGACGAAGATTAAACCAACATCACCGCCCCCAAGATTCCATGCCACGCGAGATCATCATCCTAGAATGCACCGAAGCGAAAGCCGAGGGCAAACCGACTTCACGCTACGTCACCACACGTAACAAGAAGAGCCTCCGTACTCCAGGCCGTTTGGAGAAAGTGAAATTCAATCACTTCCTCAAGCGCCGCACCCTTCACCGCGAACTCCGCTGAATTTCACCATGTCCGAGCCTAAAACTGTTCAACGTCGTATCAATTTCCGCAAGGCGAACCGGCAGATGCCGCGTCGTCGCCATGACATTCCTGCGGATCTCGTGGTGCCTACCAATCCGGAGCTTCTCACCAAGTTCACCACCGAAACCGGCAAAATCCTGCCGCGTCGCGTGACCGGAGTCTCCGCCAAGCTTCACCGCAAAATCAACAACGCGATCAAACAATCGCGCGCGATCAATCTGCTGCCCTGAGCCGCAACCGAAAAATCATTTTCTTAAAAACCAGTCTGTGAATACGGGCTGGTTTTTTTGTTGATGCGTGATACGGAGGAACTTCGAACGATGCAACACAGTGCGGAATCCCCTGAAGCGATGCTGGAGATCGGTCGCGCGGCTGCAATCGGCGTTTGTCCGGGAACAGTGATCGCGTTGATTGGCGGCCTTGGTGCAGGCAAAACCCATTGGACGAAGGGTTTTGTCGCGGGGCTCGGTTCGGCAGCGGAGGTGACGAGCCCGACCTTTGGGCTGGTCCATGAGTACCCAGGTGGAAGATTGCCGATTTTTCACTTGGACTTTTACCGACTCCAAAACGCTGACGAGTTGATTGCTCTCGGATGGGATGAATACCTTGAAGCCAAGGGTGTTGTCATCGCGGAGTGGGGTGATCGTTTTCCTGAAGTTCTGCCGCCGGAAACACTGCGGTTGGTGTTTTTTATTGAGGCGGACGGCAGCCGGACGGTGCTTCAGGAATTGGAGTGACGCGCCGATACGGTAGCGCTCAGCGGCGGCATTTCAGCAGGAGATCAGCGAGAAAATGGGTGATTTGCACCAATGCATCCGCATGGATGGAGTCACCAAGCGGTGCCAGATCCTCACGACTCTCCTCAAGCAGGCCCAGCGCTGTATCCACGGCACTTTCGATGGCTCCCTCGTATTCGGCGATGCCAAGCAACACGGGAAGATCGAGCGGTTCTTGATCGAGGATGCGCTTGTTGAGTTTGATGCGCTGCGGCTCGGATGCGGTTTCCAAGAGATTGAGGATAGGCAGGGTGAACTTGCCTTTGAGGAGATCCGTGCGGAGGGTTTTGCCGATCACTTCCTCAGAGCCCACCAGGTCGATGCAGTCATCATAAATCTGATAGGCAGTTCCGAGTTTCATGCCATAGCCGTAAAGGCGGGCTTCGGTTTTCTCATCAAGCCCGGAGAGCTTGGCAGAGAGGCCGCAAGCAGAAGCAAACAGCGCACCGGTTTTCATGCCGATCACCCGGAAATACTCAGCCTTGGTGAATGTTAGATCAAAACGCCGCTGAGTCTGAATGATCTCACCTTGGCAAACTTCGCGGGCGGAATTTCCTACCTTGCGGCAAATATCAATACTATCAAAATCCGTGGCTAAGGTGAGCGCATGGGAAAACAATGCGTCGCCGAGCAGGACTGACAACGAATTCCCCCACTTGGCATTGGCCGTAGGCACCATGCGTCGCGTATTTGCGCCGTCGATGATGTCATCATGGACCAGGGTGGCCATGTGGATGAGTTCGAGAATCACGCCCAGTTTCAAGTGGTCGTCGTTCACTCCACCCGCGGCTCCACCCACCAAAATCGAAAGTGCCGGCCGAATGCGTTTTCCGGACGTATTGCAGATATAGGCGACGTATGGCTCGATCGCGGGATCGAAGTCGCGGACTTGCTCGCGGATCGCGATTTCAACGCGCTCGAGTTCAGCACGAACTAAGTCAAAAGGAAACAGGTCGTTGCGGGGAGTTGTTGTGCTGATGGCCATGGTGTCGGAACTGCGCTAAAAAGACATAGTATCGGTCATCCCGCAACCCGGATGTTTGTCATGTTTGGATCAAAATGGCGATTTTCACTGCCAGAATGACCCGCAAAGGGAGCCATCAAATTCCAGCTCAAAGGCATTTTCCGTTGCTCTTGCTCAGTCCAAATCCCGATTACTTTCGTGGCGAAGGTCCCGGGCCGCTTCCAAAAAGACTGCATCTTCGCCGATATTTACAGCTAAATCCCCAACCCTCTCAAGCGAACGAATCACCAGAATTAGATGCAAATAATCTTGGCAGCGGCCATTGACCTGCTCGATGCGGCTGCCAAAAGTGGCGGTTGCTGTTTTATACATGCGATCAAGCTCTTTGTCGCGGATGTGAAGGCCGACGCCTAAGTCGGTGTCATGTTCGCTGTAAGCGGAAATGGCATCTCGCAGCAAATGGTCGGCCAAGGTGTAAAGCGGCTCAATCAAAGTCGCATCCTGCAATTCTTGGCCAACGCTCATTTTACGCGCTCGCTTAGCGATGCTGGTGGCATGATCGGAAATACGTTCGAGATTCATCGAAATCTTCATCGAGGAAACCACCATCCGCAGATCGGTGGCCATCGGATGAAAACGCACGAGAATATCCATGCCGAGCTTGTCGATATGACGTTCATGTTCGTCCACATCGTCGTCATCGGCGATCACCGCATTGGCAAGCTCCATGTTACGCTCCAACAAAGCTTGCACCGCCCGCTCTAGATTGTGCCGGGCCTTGCCTGCCATCGACAACACTTCTCCACGAAGGGTGGAAATGGCGTGATCGAAATCCTGGAGAATGTGGGAACCTTGCATAGCTAATGTTTAAATGAAACTTAACAGAAATACGGATAATGAAAAGGATCCAAATATGAAATTTCAAATCGGATCAACCGAAACGGCCGGTGATATATTCTTCCGTACGTTTTTTCGTCGGGTCGGTGAAAATCTTATCGGTGAAATCGTATTCCTCAAGCGCACCCAAATAGAAGAACGCCGTTCTATCGGAAACACGTAATGCCTGTTGCATGTTGTGGGTGACAATCACGATCGTGAACTCTTCCTTGAGCTGTAGAATCAATTCTTCGACACGGGCCGTAGCAATGGGGTCCAGTGCCGAACAAGGTTCATCCATCAGAATGATTTCGGGGTTCGTAGCCGTGGCGCGGGCGATGCAAAGCCGCTGCTGCTGGCCTCCTGAAAGACCGTAAGCGCTTTCATCAAGGCGGTCCTTCACCTCATCCCACAATGCCGCGCCGCGCAGGGATTTTTCGACAATGTCATTCAGCACGCCCTTGCGCCTTTCGCCGAGAATCCGCGGTCCGTAAGCGACATTTTCGTATATGCTGCGTGGAAAAGGATTGGATTTCTGGAAAACCATACCCACCCGGCGGCGGAGTTCGACTCCATCGACATCCGGGCTGTGGATATCGATACCATCAATCCAGATGTTGCCCTTGGAAACCCGCGCACCGGGAATCAAGTCGTTCATTCGATTGAAGCATCGGAGCAACGTGGATTTCCCGCAGCCAGATGGACCGATGAACGCTGTGACCTCGTTGCGTGAGATCATCATGCTGACAGCCTTCAGCGCGACCGAATCCCCGTAGCTGAAGTCCACATCGCGGACATCAATAGCAACCTGATTTTCAGATAGAATTTCCATATCAGCTGAATCTTCCGGTGATATAAGCTTCGGTTTCTGGATGGGATGGCTTCTCGAATATTTGAATCGTCTCGCCGTATTCGATGAGCTTGCCCATGTAAAGAAATGCCGTGCGGTCCGAGCAGCGGGTGGCCTGCTCCATATTATGAGTGACGATGACGATGGTGTATTGGACTTTCAGCTGAGTGATTAGTTCCTCGATCTTCAGGGTAGCCAGCGGATCAAGTGCGGCGCAGGGTTCATCCATCAGCAGAATTTCAGGCTGGTTGGCAATGGCGCGGGCGATGCACAGACGTTGTTGCTGGCCTCCCGAAAGGCCGAATGCGGAATCGTGAAGACGATCTTTTACCTCGTCCCACAATGCTGCGGACTTAAGCGCGCGCTCAACAGTCTCATCTAACAATGACTTCTTCGATCTTCCCGCAACGCGCAGGCTGAAGATGACGTTTTCATAAACCGACTTGGCAAATGGATTGTATTTTTGGAACACCATTCCTACGCGCTTACGTAGCGAAATGACTTCGATGGAGGGATCGTAAAGACTGATGCCGCCAATTCGAATATCACCTTCATGGCGAACGCCCTCAATGAGGTCGTTCATCCGGTTCATGTTTCGCAATAGGGTTGATTTCCCGCAACCTGATGGACCTATCAGCGCGGTCACCTGATTCTCGGGAATCTTCATGCTGATGTCGAAAATCGCCTGTTTCTCACCGTAGTGAAAACTGAAGTTTTCCACCTCGATGAAGTCGGGCCGGGATAATGAAAGGTTGACTGGCATATCAGAAGCTACTGACGGCGAAGCGTTTCTTAAGGCGATTGCGAATGAGTATCGCAGTGAGATTGAGCGTCACGACCACTACGATCAGCAGAAGAGCTGTGGCATATACGATCGGCTTGGCGGCCTCCGCATCGGGAGATTGGAAACCGAGGTCATAGATATGGAAACCGAGGTGCATAAACTTCCTCTCGGGGTGAATATAGGGCGCTATGTCATCGAGCGGCAGCGAGGGTGCGAGTTTCACCACGCCCACCAGCATGAGAGGTGCCACTTCACCCGCGCCGCGGGCCATGGCGAGAATCACTCCGGTTAGAATGCCAGGCAACGAAGCGGGCAATACAATCCGTTGGATCGCCTGCCATTTCGAGGCACCACAAGCGAGCGCCGCTTCGCGCACGCCGCGCGGCACAGCGGAGAGAGCTTCCTCGGTGGCCACAATGACAACAGGTAGAGTAAGCAGCGCAAGTGTCAGTGATGCCCATAATATGCCGGGGGTGCCGTAGGTGGGCGTGGGTAGTTTGTCGGAGAACAATGTCTGATCAATGTAACCACCGACGAAATACACAAAGAATGCCAGGCCGAAAACGCCGAAAACGATGGAGGGCACGCCGGCAAGGTTGTTTACGCAGATGCGGACAATGCGTACGAATAGCCCCTGGCTGGCATATTCGCGCAGATAGATTGCTGCAATCACGCCGAAGGGAGTTACAAACAAACTCATCACTAAGGTCATGATCACTGTGCCGAAAATGGCAGGGAACACACCGCCCTCGGTGTTTGCCTCGCGCGGATCATCTTTGAGAAATTTCCATATGCGGTGGAGCATTTCCCCGACTCGTCCGAAAAAACCAGCTCGGTTCGATTCAAAAACGCCTAACAGCGATCCGCTCGGGACCACGAGTTCTCGTCCGTCGGCAGTGATTCCTACAAACTTCGATTTGGCGATTTCCGCACGAATTTCCGCTACTTCAATCTGTAACCGATCAAAGTCCTGCTGTAATGCCACACGCCGGTCAGCGGCAATCGTCAACTCCACGGATCGAGATTTCTCCGCGCGGCCAAGGGCTTCCAACTCGCGACTGATGGCTCCGATTTTTTTCCGCTCGATTTTGAGCAGGCGTTCTCTCGATTCTTTTCCCTGCTTGAGCATGGTTTGCAACGCTTGGGAGAACCCGGGCTGCCCGACCTCGATGCGACCTTGCGGATTCTCCACCGCGACGCCATTGACGATGGCCGGTCCGAACTCGAGTCGCTCGACTAACAAGAGCGATTCCGGTCGCGTGGATTTCAGGATATGTGCACGGTCGATGTATTTGAAAGCCTCTCCATTAAGATCTTTATTGCCGCGAAATACTTGAATTTCCTGATGCAGTTTACCTTCGCCATCGCGGCGTAAGGTTTCCTGTGTCAAGTAACCGGCGATGAGTTCGTTTTTCCCATTGGTGGAAACTTCCATCAAATCGATTCGGTTAGGCCAGAAGGACGCGGCGCCCTTGAACAAGATGAGCAGAAACAAACCGAGTGCCATCGCCACTCCGAGGGCGAGCCCGGCAGCGGTGAGCCAGATCCACGGCTCACCCATGCGCGAGCGTCCCGTGGTAGCAAAAGGTGTTTTTGATTTCGGCGTTTCAGATTGCATCGATTAGACAATTTTATTGCGTTCGCGCAGGCGTTGACGAAGCACCTCTGCGATTGTGTTCATCACGAAAGTCATGGCGAAAAGCACCACCGCACCCAGGAATAGCGTGCGGTAATGGGTGGAGCCCACAGGTGCTTCAGGCAGTTCCACGGCGATGTTCGCTGAGAGCGTGCGCATGCCATTGAATAGGTTCCACTCGGTGATGGGCGTGTTGCCCGTGGCCATTACCATGATCATCGTTTCCCCCACCGCTCGCCCGAATCCAATCATCAATGCGGAAAAAATTCCGGATGCGGCGACCGGCAACATCACGGTCCAAACGACTTGCCAGCGGTTGGCTCCCAAGGCGGCGGAAGCTGCGGTTAGAGATTTCGGCACGTTCGAAAGGGCATCTTCGGCTATGGTGAATATCACGGGAATCACCGCGAAGCCCATCATGAAACCGAGCACCAGAGAGTTCCGCTGCTCGAAGGAACCGCCAGCTGCCTGAGGCCACCAGAGCCGGAAATCAGCGATTTCCTTGCCCGTCGCGACATCTTTGTAAACAAAGACAAATGATTCGATCACCGGTCCTAGCGCCCAACCGATCCAGCCGGCGAGCAATAGGATAGGCACTACGATCATCCACTCGCTGCCGGGCGCGAAACGATTGCGAAACCCGATCGGCAGGCGACACCACACATAGCCGAGTCCCAGCGCGGCAAGCGGCACCAGCAGCGCCATCATCATGACTGATGGCACCCGAGTTTCCAAAACCGGGGCCAGCCAGAGACCTGCCAGAAAGCCGAGTACTACGGACGGCAGCGATGACATGATCTCCATCACAGGCTTAACCACGCGTTTGATCTCCAACGGCAAGAAAGCGGCGGAAAACACCGCCGCCAGCAAAGCGATCGGAATTGAGAAAAGAAGTGCGTAAGCGGTGCCCTTCAGCGAACCGAAAATGAGTGGAATCAACGAAAGTTTCGGTTCGAAATCATCCGAACCACCGGTCGATTGCCACTGATAAACTGGACCGGAGCCGCCCTCATACCAAACTTTCCCGAAAAAAGCGCGCCAACTGGCTTCCGGGTGGGGATCATGAATGGAATACCGCCGCGCCGCGCCATCCGCCGCGGCCACGATGAAGTGTTCGCCCTTAGCATCCAGCACGGCCGTGACCGGATCCAGATCCATTGTTCCTTGCCAACGGACTTCGCCCGAAGTGCTGTGGCGGATCGATAACTCGCGGCCCGCGCCGGTTAAAAATGTGCGGTTGCGCTGGCTGGCTGCAAATATTACCTGACCCTCGCCGAGATTCGGAAACGCCTTGGTTTCACCGAACATCCGCTCGCCCGCCTGATCCATGCGGAACAAACTCCATTGCTCTTGCCTCCCGTCCTCCGCCGTTAGAATCACCGCCACTCCACCAAACAGGAAATTCATTTGCCGCGGCGGCACGCCATCAAAAGGCCGGAAAGTCTGCCGTTTCGATACCCCATCAGAATCCGCCAGAAAATACACCACTCCGCCATCTGCGCAGGCCACCAACACCATCGCACCATTTTGTGAGGCACGCAGCACTAAGGGCTCAGCACCCAATTCGCTCGTGACATCCAACTCCTCAAGTAAGGACAACTTCCCCTTGCCAACTAATCCGCGTTTCATCCCCAGGCGTAGCACGGAAACCGACGCTGCGGTACCCTCTCCGCGGCGCGCAGCGATCACACGGCCCGCCCCGGAATCCCCATAACTCACCGCTGTCACCGGTCCCGTCCCATTCACCAGCGGAAACCATGGCTCTAACGTCACCGATGGCTCGACCGTCGATTTCCCATCACTAACATATTTCCGTTCATAGCCAACGAGAAACGAACCTACTCGCCCATCTTCCAGTCCAAGCGCAACGCGGGAATGCACCGCATCAAACGCATAGGCCGTGACTTTTAACCCCGCCAATCCTGGCACCTCAATCACGCGCCGCACTCCATCCTCTATATCGACAAACACCACGCGATCACTCCCATCATAAAAAAATGGCATCCCTCCCCATTCATCGACGCCCAGCACCATCGGCACTGTTCCCGCACCAATCTCTCCGGCCGCCTCGATCTCCGCAGTGCGAAATAGCGGCACCACTTCCTTGCCTACAAAATAGAATATGCCAAATACCGCCAATATCACCGCCACACCACCGAAGCGAATCAGCCATCCCATGAAGCGATCAAACCATAACGTCGCACGTGAAACATCAAAACGTTTGGGATCCGGTATGTCGCTGACTTTCGGCATAAAGAGTGATTTTGAGCCATTCCAAAAACGATCCGCAGCTAAGCGAGAACCACACCTCTAAGGCGGACAAACCTCACATTGCGTGCCGCATAATTTCGGTTTAGATCATTTGGATAGCGAGTCGACCACTTCAGCCGCTATTTCCGCTGGCATCGGGTAATAGCCGTCTTTTTCAACAATGGCCTGACCTTCCTTGCTCAGAACGAATTTGAGAAATTCCAATGTCAGCGCATCGAGCGCATGTCCCGGCTTCTTGTTCACATACACCATGAGAAAACGCGCCAGCGGATAGTCGCCGCTGAGAGCGTTGTCGTAAGAGGCCTCGTAAAATTTGCCGTCATCACCAGCGAGAGGCAAGGCCCGCACGCCGGAGGTTTTATAGCCGATGCCGGAATAGCCGATCGCATATGGATCCGCGCCAACTCCCTGAACCACTGCGGAAGAACCGGGCTGCTCCTTGACTGAGGGTTTGAAGTCGCCTTTGGCCAACGCGTGCTCTTGGAAGAAACCGTAAGTGCCGGATGCGGAATTCCGTCCAAATAATGAGATCGCCCGGCCTTTCCAAGAATCAAGGCCTAACTGGCCCCAGTCGGAAATGTCCTCACCACCCCTTTTCCGGGTTTTCGAAAAGATCGAATCTACCTGCTTCATCGTCACTCCTTTGAGCGGATTATCCTTGTGGGCGAAAACGGCGAGTGCATCAATCGCTACTTTCACTTCCGTCGGTTTGTAACCAAACTTCTTTTCAAAGGCGTCGCTTTCCTCCGCTTTCATTGGACGACTCATCGGGCCGATCTGCGCGGTGCCCTCGATCAACGCGGGGGGAGCGGTGGACGTGCCTTTGCCTTCGATCTGGATGTTGACATTCGGATAGGCCTTCTTGAAGCCTTCCGCCCACAGTGTCATCAAATTATTGAGAGTGTCCGAACCAATCGAATTTAGGTTGCCGGAAACTCCACTAACCGCCTTGTAATCCGGTAGTGCAGGATCGAGATGCGATTTTTCAGCGATGGCGGGCAGCACCGCAAACAGGGCGCTGGCGAGAAAGATGGGAACGGTTTTCATAGACATAATAGTGGCTGTTGCAGGCTTTAACCTGGCCAACGGACAAAATAACTCGAACCCATGCTCTCCTATCAAAGAATGTATTGTTACATGATTGCCACAATTCGAATCAGCTAAAGATCTCTGGCGAATAAACCTCCCAAAAATCATCCGGTTTTCGTTTTCGATCTCACTTTATGGTAGTTCTGCCATCCGATTTGCTTTTGTCTGTGGCATTTTCGTCACTTGTTTTCTCGAAGTGCGATGTGGCCCATACCAATTCATCAACCCTCATGCATAACGCAAAAATGCCCAAGATCCAAGATCACTGGATGCATCGTTCTAGGCCTTGGATCTCGACTCGCGCTGGCGTGCGCCAAACCCAACTAGAAAGGCGGTGGAGATTGCAACGGCAGATTTGGCGGACGACTAGCAAAATAAAATGAGCATAGGTGTCAAGAACGCTGCGGAATGAAATTCTTTAACCCCGCGATAATAATTCCAAGCAATCCGCTTGCCAAATCCGCTCCGACAAGCCTAGTCCCTCAACCAACACTCGCAGCCCGGGTCGCTTTCATTATGGGAAAAACACTGATCATTGCCGAAAAACCCAGCGTCATGACCGACCTCAGCCGCACGCTCGCCAAGCCGCTCGGCAAGTTCGAAAAGCACGGCTCAGGCCGTGATGTGTTCTTCGAAAACGACAACGCCGTCATCACTTCTGCGGTCGGCCACCTCGTCGAACTCCGCATGCCGATGGGCCCGAATGGCAAAAAACTACCTTGGAACTTCACCGTGCTGCCCGCCATTCCTGAGCACTTCGACCTCGATCCCATCCCGGACTCGGAAGCCCGCCTGAAACAAGTACTCAAACTCGCCAAACGCAAAGACATCGACCGCATCGTCAATGCCTGCGACGCCGGCCGCGAAGGGGAACTCATTTTCCATTACATCATGGAAATCGGGAAAATCCAAAAACCCGTGCAACGGCTATGGATGCAATCGATGACAAATAACGCCATCCTCGAAGCTTGGGACCACCTGCGCAGCGGCGAGCAAATGAAACCGCTCACCGATGCCGCCCAGTGCCGCTCGGAATCGGATTGGCTCGTCGGCCTCAACGCCACCCGCGCCCTCACCTGCTTCAACTCCCGCCACGGCGGATTCAACATCACCGCCGCCGGCCGCGTTCAAACCCCCACGCTCGCCATCCTCGCCGCCCGCGAAGCGGAAATCCAAGCGTTCAAGCCCACCCCCTATTTCGAAGTTCACGCCACTTTCGGTGTCAAGGCCGGCGAATACCTCGGAAAATGGATCGACGAAGCCTGGAAAAAGGATGACTCCGCCCCGCTCTCGAAACCCGAACGCATCTGGGATCAAGCCACCGCCGATGCCATCAAATCCCGGTGCGAAGGGAAAACCGGCGTTGTTTCCGAGGAAAAGAAAGCCCAGAGCCAGATCGCCCCGCAACTTTACGATCTCACCACCCTGCAACGCGAAGCCCCGTTTTCCGCCAAGGGCACCCTCCAGATCGCCCAAGCGCTTTATGAAAAGCACAAGATGATCACCTACCCGCGGACGGATTCCCGCTACCTGCCTGAAGATTACACCGGCAACGTCCGCGAAACGATGGGTGAAATCGCCAACAGCGACCTCGGTGTTTCCCCATACGCCGCCGCCGTGCTCAAAGGCTCCGCCGAAAATGGCCCGCGCCTCCACAAATCACGCCGCGTCTTCGATAGCAAAAAAGTCTCGGACCACTTTGCCATCATCCCCACCGGTAAAATCGCAAAACTCAGTGAAACCGAACAAAAAGTGTATGACATGATCGTCAAACGCTTCATCGCCGTGTTTTACCCCTCCGCCGAGTTCGAGCAAACCACCCGCCTCACCCGCATCGCCCAAGACACCTTCAAAACCGAAGGCCGCATCCTTGTCAAAACCGGTTGGCTCGAAGTTTACGGTCGCCGCCCGGGCGTCGCCTCCGGCAAGGACGAACTCGTCCCCGTCACCACCGGCGAACCCGCCAAAGTCGATCATATTGAAGTCCTCGCCGAGGAAACCAAACCCCCGGCCCGCATGACCGAGTCCACCTTGCTCTCCGCCATGGAAGGTGCCGGCAAGCTCATCGACGATGAAGCCCTGCGTGAAGCCATGGCCGAACGCGGACTCGGCACCCCTGCCACCCGCGCCGCGACCATCGAAGGCCTCATCGCCCAAAAATACCTCGCCCGCGAAGGCCGCGAGTTGTTTGTCAGCGGCAGCGGCATGCGCCTCATCCAACTCGTCCGCGAAATGGATATCGAAGGTCTCTACTCGCCCAAACTCACCGGGGATTGGGAATACAAACTCCGCCAAATGGAGCACGGCCAACTCAAACGCGATGCCTTCATGACGGAGATCATCGCCTACACCAACGAAATCGTCGCCAAGGCCCGAAAACTCGCCGACGACGCGAAAAACCAATCTTTCCCCGACCTCAATGTCCCGTGCCCAACTTGCGGCGCACATGGCCTCCGCCAGACCGACGCCACCTATGAGTGCCGAGAAGTCGATTGCAAATTCAAAGCCAAAAAACACATCGCCGGACGCCTGCTCACCGAAGACGAAGCCACCGATCTTTTCACCAAAGGCTTTGTCGGACCACTCACCGGTTTCAAATCCAAGTTCAACAAACCTTTCGATGCCGCCTTGAAAATGGATGAGAAGTTCAAGGTTAATTTCTTCTTCGAAAACGACGATCGCGAAACCGCCATCGAACTCACCGAAGAACAACTCATCGGCGAAGTGGACGTGGTCGATGGCCGCCACATGAAGATCTATCAGAGCGAAAAAGCCTATCACATTCCAGACCTTGTCACCAAAAAAGACCCGACCGGCGTTCGCATCGGCAAATCAATTCTCCAACACGAAATCACCACCGAACAGGCGCTCAAGCTGATCTCCACCGGCAAGACTGACGTCATCAAAGGCTTCGTCTCCAACCGCACCAAACGTAAGTTCGACGCCTTTCTCACCTTCGACCCCAAAGAAGGCAAAATCGGTTTCGATTTTCCACCCCGCCCAGCCAAAAAAGCCGCCGCCAAAAAAGCCGCCAAGCCTCAAGCATAATTTCAAGCGCAAGCGTTCGGCCTCACACTTCAACCCAAAGCAGTAAAACCATTCAAGTTAGTCGAAGGGTTTATTGGGAGTCATCTTTTTTTGTTGGCATCATTTTCTCGGCCATTTTGAGGCCCATGAGCTGCATTTCCTTGGCTTGTTGCTGGTATTCCTGAAACGCGGTCATTTGGGCTTCGTTTAGGATTTTTGCAGCTTCCGCCCTCAGGGTCTCCTGTTGGCTGGCCCAGCTTTTTTCAAAGGTTTCGACCATGTTGCCCTTCATCATTTCTTGAATCCCGTCGGGGCCGGAGAAATCCGGTGACTTGGATTCGGTCCGTGCGCGATACATGGCATCGACCAAGCGGGTTTCGGTTTCTTCGTCGAGTGGCACTCCCTTGCTGCTCATGGTCGTGCGGATGCCATCGAGTTGCTGGCGCTCGGGAAGGCGGTTTTTGTAATCGGTGTAGTTTTCGTAGTCCTCCCCACTGTTGAGGAATTTTTTGATTTCTTCCTCTTGGTCACGGCCTTGCTTAGCGAGTTCCTCGCCAAGCGCTTGTTGTTCTGCGGGCGTGGCGCTCAGCATCTTCATGCCAAGTTCTTGCTGTGCCGCCATTTCCTTGCCGAGCAGATTTTTGAAATACTCGGTTTCTTCCTTGTTCAAGTCCAAGCCGTCGATGAAATCTTGATACATCATGGCTACGGCCATCTTTACGCCTTGGTTCATCATAGATTTCCCGGCCGGATTGTCCCACATCTTGCGGGCGGTTTTTGCAAACGATTCTTCATCGGAATCCTCGTGAGGTGTTTTAGCTTTCGCGGGAGCGATGGGTTTCAGTTCCGCCCGGCTTTTGGTGCGAAATGGGGGAGCATTTTCCCCGGCGATACCGTTGCTGGTGGTGGTTGCTTTCGCCGACGTTGTCGTGATTTGTTCTTCGGTCTTTTCGGCATTGAGGCCCGCACGCATCGAAGCGATGCGGGTTTCCTCAATGGCGACGGTGATCAACACCCCCACCGTTACCAGCCCGAGAGTAATTGGAGTCTTCATAACGGCAACACTGTGAAAAATCTTGGCCATGAGAGCTACTATATATTCGCGAAAAAATTTCCACTTCGCGAGCAACGAAAATACAGATTTGCTTTATAAAGTGTCTTTATAAGGTGTCAGATAAATAAACAGAAAAACTTCTTGAGGGCTGATGCTGCGATGATAGGCTTGCTCCTGTGAGAAGAGCGAGATGGCTGGTGGAGTGGGGGGATTCGGTTTTGAAGCCGGCTGTCTTTATAAGGTGTCAGATAAATAAACAGAAAAACTTCTTGAGGGCTGATGCTGCGATGATAGGCTTGCTCCTGTGAGAAGAGCGAGATGGCTGGTGGAGTGGGGGGATTCGGTTTTGAAGCCGGCGATTTACCATTGTATCTCGCGGGTGGTGGATCGGCGCTTTGTTTTTGAGGAGAGGGAATGTGAGGCGTTCCGAATGTATTTGCGAATGTATGAGAACTTTTCAGGGTGTCGGGTGCTGTCTTATTGCTTGATGTCCAACCACTTCCATCTGCTGCTGGAAGTGCCGCCGATGGCGGCGGGTGGGCTGTCTGACGAGGAACTGTTGCAGCGGCTATCCGCGCTTTATTCAGAGGCTTTTGTGGCGGAAGTGGCGGAGGAATTGTTGGAGGCGAGAAGAACCCAGAATGAGACTTGGGCGACGGAGGTGCATGGGCGGTTTTGCTATCGAATGCACAGTTTGAGTCAGTTCATGAAGGGTTTGTTGATCCGTTTTACGCGCTGGTTTAACCGGACGCATGCGCGGAC
>Ga0247843_1003129_pt1 | contig 27937 bp, 23 predicted proteins | sample LaCruzMarch2017__FD_192420 | JGI IMG/M metagenome (GOLD analysis project Ga0247843, IMG submission 192420) | Freshwater microbial communities from meromictic Lake La Cruz, Castile-La Mancha, Spain - LaCruzMarch2017_8m | ecosystem: Environmental > Aquatic > Freshwater > Lake | place: Spain... | reverse complement strand
GGGGAACTGGTTCCGCAGTGCGGCCAACACGGGCAGCGTGACAATGAAATCGCCCAAGGCCCCTCCGCGAATGACCAGGATGCGCCCACGCTGGGAAGAAGCGGGAGTCGAAGCATCGACAGTCATGAGACAACGGGACTACCGGAGAGCCTCCGGCGAGGCAAGCCCAACACGAGCCCACACGAGCCCAACACGAGCTCAACACCGGTCCAACCGCCCCTCTCCTCTTGCCGACAAGGTCTCGCACGGTGCGACCGGGTTCTCCATTGCCCATCCATGGCCCGGCCGAGGGCAGAAATTGAACGCACCAAGCTTCTTCACGGTCAACTCCAGCATGGAAGACAGCAATGGCTGCCGCGAATCACCACTGATAGGGTCCACCGCAGTGCTGGGTTCCCTCTTTGTCCAAACCGTTTTCTGGCGCGCGATAGCCTATCTTTCCTGGGCTCTGGTGTCGCTCCTGACGATCCGGATGTTCGATTCGGTGGAGCTGTTTGGGCTGATCAGCGCCGCCTTGTTGGTCTTGGGAAGTCTGCCCGCCCTCGACGGCGGATTCCGCAACACGCTCAACCGGAGGATCCTCGGACGCGCACGGGATGAGGAAACAGTGCGGATGCTGCAGTTCGGTCAGCGCCTCTATTCGTGGTTCTGCGCCGCCGTGGCCGTGCTGGGCACGGTCATCCTCTGCGCCTACTCACTCACTCCCAATGCCCGATCGCTCCACCTCCCTTGGGCCTTCTACCCCCTGCTGGGCGCGGTCAGCGGCGTGGTGGCTCTCGGATCAGCTTTCCTGCAATTGCTCACCGGTCTGGGCCAGCAGCGCCGGATGTTCATGCTGCAACTCTTCATGGCTTGGGCGTCGATCGGCATTCTGTGGATGGGCTTCCGGATAGGCTTGGGGGTCTGGTCCTTTGTGCTTTCCCAAAGCCTGCCGAGCCTTGCAGCCATCGCCTTGGCCATCCCTGTGATCCGCGCTGCAGCACCCGGGCTCCGCCTGCTGGACTTCTCTTGGAGTGCGGATGATTCCGCGCGACTCAAGGAACTCTGGCCCGACTCCTCGGGCCTGATGCGCTTCCAATTCTGGACGCTGTTGGTCTACACGCTCGATGCGCTTCTGGTGGCTTGGCTGTGCCAAGGAAAACTCGTCGGCCAGTACCTGGTGGTGGCCAATCTGTTCAGCAAATTGCGGCTCCTCCTGCAATCCGCGGATGAGGCAGTCTGGCCCATCTTGGCGGCCAAGACCCAAAAGGCCGAGATAATCGCCGATGGCGTCCTGCGCTTCAACGGATGGCTCTGGGGCGGGGCCATGGCCGTGTCGGCCGTTTGCATTCCGGCCTTCATCGCCCACTACAAGACTGAGGATTTCTCCGGAGGCACCTTGCTCACCTCGCTCTTCGCCCTGCGTTACCTGATTACGGGCATCGCCTCGCAACCGGGCTATTGGATGTTCGGCCACGGCCACATGGACTTGCTAGCCCGGCTGATGCGGCGCGAGCTGGCCTGCTGCCTGGCCTTCAGTGTGCCCCTCGGCCTGTGGCTGGGACCGACGGGCATCCTCCTCGCCTTCATTGCCGGTTCGTCCGGCAGCACGCTGCTGCCGCTGCACTTCGAGTTCGCCAAGGCCAGCGGCCAGCCTCTCTGGACAAAACTGAGGGCCTCGTGGTCCCGTGCCGCACTCTCGGCAGGATTGGCGGCTACCCTGTCCTTCTGGGGACTAAGTCACTGGGGCGGTGACTGGCGGCTTACCGTCGCCCTGGCCGGGTTCTGCCTGGCAACCACCCTGGGGGTCGCCTTCGGAGCGGCGCTGATCCGAGCCCGGCGGGCCGGTTGCACAGGCCGGGCCGAGCTCGGTCGCTTCCTGTGACTCTCCGACCCGGAATCCACCGCATCCCCGTCCGGCTCACGAATCCTCGGTGTTCCCGGGCACTCCCTCCCTTGACTCGCGGGGCCTTCTGGTTGAGGACTGAGGCCGTGCCCGGCGGCACACCCCCAGCATGAGCACCCTGACCCGTTTCTCCGTCGCCCCGCTGCATACCCTGACCCAACGCCTGGCCGCAGTGGCCATGGGGCGACAGACCCCGGACCTGGTGATCACCGGGGCTCGAGTGCTTTCGACTTACACCGAGCGCATCCATGACCAGCGGGAGATTTGGATCAGCGCCGGCCGCATCGCCGCTGTGAAGCCCGCGGGCTCATGCCCCAAAAACTCCGGGGCCCGATTCTTCGATGCAGGCGGCGGGATCCTGGCCCCCGGCTTGGTCGATCCCCATATCCACATCGAGTCGTCGATGATGACGGCCTGCGCCTATGCCGAGGCGGCCCTGCTCAGCGGCGTCACCTCCATTTTCTGCGACAGCCATGAGATCGGGAATGTGTGCGACGCCGAGGGGATCGAGTGGATGTTTGAAGACGCCCGGCGAGCCCCGCTGAACATCTTCCTCACGGTTCCGAGCACCGTGCCGGCCACCGGTCCGCAGTTCGAAACCGCCGGGGGCGACCTGACCGCCGAGAAAATCGGCGCGCTCTTCGACCGTTGGCCCGAGGCCGCGGCGCTGGGCGAGAAAATGGACTTCGTGCACGTGGCCATGGGTGACCCGCGCAGCCACGCAATCCTCGCGGCGGCTTTGAAGCGCGGCAAACCGGTCTGCGGGCACATCTACGGACGGGAATTCGTGAGTGCCTGCGCCGCCAGCGGCATCACCGACACCCACGAGTCCATCGATCCGGACATCGCTTCCGACTTCCTGGAGGCCGGCGTGTGGATCTTTTTGCGGGGTGGCAATCCGGCGACGCCGTGGCACTCCCTGCCGCTGGCCATCCAAGCCGTCACCCGGGCTGGAGCCAGCCCCAAGCGGGTGTGCGTGTGCACCGACGACCGCGACGCCGATGACCTCTTCCTCTTCGGTCTCGACTGGGTCGTGCGCGAGGCGGTGAAGGCCGGTATTGCTCCCGTGACCGCCTGGAGCATGGGGTCGCTGCACCCGGCCACTCGCTACGGCATGGACGGTGACTTCGGCGGGCTGGCCCCGGGACGTCGCGCCGACGTGGTGCTGCTGAATGATGACCTGAAACCGCAGAGCACCTGGTACGGCGGGGAACTCGTGGTCGAATCCGGCAAGGTCACCCCGGCCTTGGATGCGGCCTTGTCCGACCGCTACCGCTACCCAGCCGCCGCTTACAAGACGGTCCACATTGCCGATGGAGTCCGCCTGATTCCCGAACTGCCGCAGGCCCCCTGCACCGCCCACGTTCTACGAGTGGCCTTGCCGGGCATTCTGACCTTCCACGAGCAGGTGGCCTTCACACCGGCGGCCGACTGGCCCGCCACGCTCGCGGCCCATCCCAACTGGTGTTTCCTCACGGTGGTGGAACGGCACGGGAAGAATGGCGGAGTCGGTTACGGCCTGTTGCAGGATTTCGGGCTCAGCGGCGGCGCGGTCGCCAGTTCGGTGGGGCACGACGCCCACAACCTCATCGTCGCCGGCAAGAACGAGGCCGACATGCGCCTGGCCGTAGACACGCTCCGGAAGTGCCAGGGTGGCGTTTGCGTGGTGCGTGACGGCCGGGTGTTGGCATTGGTGGAAATGCCCATCGCCGGGCTGCTCTCCGACAAGCGCGCAGGCGACGTGGCCCAAGAAACAGCAGCCCTGAAGAAGGTCTGGGAAGAGGCCGGATGCCTCCTGCCCTACATGGGATTCAATTTGCTGCCCCTGTCGGTGATCCCGGAGATCCGCCTGACCGATCGCGGTCTTGTGACGGTGCCAGGCATGCAGCTCGTGCCACTGTTCGAAGGAGCCCCGGAGTCCGGTCACCCCCGTTGAATTTGGGCGCTCATCGACAAGCCGGCTCAATCGGCCCGGCCGGCTGCCGATGAGCCCGGAACCGCAACACCGGGACCGTGCCGTCGCACGGGTGAACGGAGTCTACGGCACCTCGGAATAGTTGATGTAGCCGATGAACATTTCGTCGTCGGTCTGCTCACCAAATCGCACCCGCGACTTGGCGTCCGGGTTGAAGGGGTTCCAACGGGAATTGTCGAATCCACCGGAAATCCGAATACGGCTCCCCGCCGGAAGACGAACCGGTTGCGTCAGCCGATACAAGGCCTGCCAGTTGAAGTCGTACTTGGGGACATTGAGCAAGATCTGCGACGAACCATCGGGCAGGAACGCCTCAAAGCGCATGGAGTCTCCGCGGAAATGCATGTGCGGGCTCAGCTCATGGATATCGACGGCTTTGTCAAAGGAACGCTCCGCCACCAGGCGGTGATTGCGCGCGCCAGCCGGGATGTCGATGGCCGTCGAATTGGCCGCCCCGGTCTTCAGTTCCATCGCCGGCGGAGTTGAACTCAAGTAAAGACCCATCTCGGTGGCATCGGTGGTGGCTTTTCCGTTGGGGGTGTAGTGCATCTGGAAGACAAACGTACCACCGGCCGGCAGAAACTTGGCGGTCCCAGCCGGATATTCGCGCTGATCCATACCCGGCACATAGCCGGCATAAAACCCATTCAACCCTCCTTGGATCGCCTGGAAATCCGCGAGCATTTGAAAAATGGAACCCGGCTTGATGTAGAAGATGAGTGCATGGTGCACGACGGTGCGATTGCCCGGCCGGATGACCGCCGCCCGCAACCAGGCATTGGTCTTGAGGGTGTTAGTGACCATCAAGTAGGCGTAGGGCATCTGCCCCGTGGCTTTGATTTGCTGGGTGGCGATCTTGAGGACGACATTCGGCTGCCCCATGGGCCACAAACCGGCCGCCGGGGGCACGGTCTCCAGAGGATCCACCCCGGCCTCGCGCGGGGCACCCGCATCCAACCAGGCGACCAACCGAGCCTGCTGCTGCGGGGTTAGCGAGAAGTCGTTCTCGAACTTTCCGTGCGCGGGGTCGGCATGCCAGGGCGGCATCAGGCCTTCGAGGACATTGGCTCGGATCGCCGCGGACTTGGCCCGGACGGCCGCATGGCTGGTGATGCCCCAAGATCCGATCTCGCCCGGGCGATGGCAGGTCACGCACTTGGCCTGCAGCAACGGCGCGATTTCGTTGCGATACGAAGCCACTCCGGAGTCTTCATGCCGCCAGGGCTGGCCCTGCGGGCGGGCATATTCGACGGTCGGACGCGTGCCAGCGGTGAACCGGGTGAGCGCATCGGCCAAATAGGTTTGGCGAACCGGGGTCCCCGTGGCCACTGGAACCGCATCTTCGATGGCGCCGCGGTACACGGTGGTCAAGGACTCCGCTTCCAACACCACAGCCTCGCCGGAAGCCGACGCCCCGTAGGAGCGGGCCACCAGTTGTGCCGAGTCTTGGAGCACCGGAATGGTCACTCCAGCCTGGGTGGCGGCCGCGGCCAGGGTCGAGCGATCATCCATCGGATCGACCATCCAGAACTGGACGCCCGCCGCGGTCTGGGCCTCGACAATCGGCTTCAGTTGCTTCCAGTGCGAATCCAGACCCTGGGCATCGGTGAAGACCAGCACCACGGCGCGAGAATCGCCTTCGCGGAATAATTCGTGGGAAAACCCCCGGTGATCGTTCAGGCGGAAATTGGGGAGCGGCAGCAGCGGCGGCCGCGGAGAACGGTTCAGACGGTAGAACCGGCGAGCCTGGGCCCGGTTCTCGGGATCCATCCACTCATGGTGTCCGGAGATCGCCCCCAACTGCAGCAAGGGACGCCATTCACCGCCATTCAGGTCGTCAGTCCCCTCCAGAACTCCCATCGAATCGGCATCCCCCGTGAGCGACATCTGGAGCTTGGGTGCCGCACAAAGCGCATCGTACACCGGCAGCACGGAATCTGCGGAGAGCACGGAGGTACCGAGCGACACGCTGGCAATCAGCATCCTACACAGGCGCTTGAGCCAAAATGGATTCAATTTCATAAAAAATAGCAGGTCAGCGGGTCGAAGAATTCGGGGTCACGAAATTGATCACACTCTCGTTGGTGCGGGCCAATTGCAGACGCTCGCGGGCTGCACGCTCCACGGTGCGGGGATCTTCACGAAGGCTTTGCAACCGCGCCGCGGTGTCATTGGCCTGTGCGGTCAGGCGGGCTTGCTGGGTCTCCCAACGGGCCACGTTTTCTCGCAGCGCCTGGTTTTTGCGAATGAGCGGCAAGTACTGGGCGACAATGAAGCCGATGATGCCCATGAACAGGCACCAGCGGATGGCTCGATTGAGGGCTCCCATCCATCCGAGATCCACCTCGGAGGCGGCATCATTGCGAAGGCGTTTCATTTGTAGATGCGTTTCCAGGCCTTGAGTTGGCCTTGGGCTGTAAAGGTGAGCAGCAGGTGCGATTCGGCGGTGGTGGTGACGTCCTGACCGCTCCAATTCCAGAACATGGGTCCACGAATGGCAGTGCTGTAAGTCCGGGACCGCGAAATTACCCAACTGGCTACCCGAGAGCCATCGGAGATCTTGGCTTCGGATTCGGGCGGACCCAATTCCTCGATCGCCTGATCCCACGAATAGTGACCGACCCGGGACTTCCAGTCGGCCTTGCCGTAGGTCTCACAGCCGGCCCCCAGGACACACAAGAGCCCTACGAGAACCCATGGCCAACAAAAGACCTTCCAACCATTCATAGGCCAAAAGAAATCACTTTGAGCGTTTGTCCGCAACCCCGGGCGAACACAGATCCGGGACCCGACACAGAACGCCCGCAAAAACTCTCCCACCCCGCGCACAACACGAAACGGCGGAGCAACCGGGAGGTGGAACCGTCGAACGGTTCAGCCCCCCGCCCACTCATTTGGACAACTCCTTGAGGATGGCCTGCCGCTGCTCGGCCGGAAGGGCCTGCAGTTGAGCCTTGAGCTGATCGGGCGTGGCGGCAGCAGCCGCAACCGCCGGAGCCCCAGCCCCGCCGGCCGGCACCTGGAGCAGTTCTTCCTGAGTCCAGTTGGCATCGGCCGAACGGTCTTTCACCGGTGCCAACCCATCCGCCACCATTTGAGGCGTCACAGCCGCTCCGGTGTTGCCCCAGGACGAGCGGATGTAAGTGAGCACCGCCGCCAACTTCTCATTGGTCCCGCCAATGGCGTCCCACTGGGAACCCATGACAATGCCCGCGTCGTTAGCCGGGTTCCAGGTGACATCTTTGTTCACCTTCACCGTGCCCTTGAGGCCGTGCCGAACGATGCGCAACAAGCGATTGGGGCCATCGGCATTGACCCAATCTGAGCCAGCCAGAGTCGGCGCCACGCCGGCCTTGCCTGCACCATCTTCACCATGGCACAAAGCGCAGACTGCATTATATGCGATCATCCCCTCGCGCTTGACGGCTGCCAGAGGATCGGCGGCCACGGCGGCCACAGGAACCGGCTTGCCGTGAGGAAACTCCGAGAACTCCATGGCCTCGAAGCGACCGCTGTACTGGGTCAGATAGGAACCACCCCAGAAAAGCAGTCCGGCGATGCCGGCCACCACCCAGAGATTCACCGGCTCAAAACCTTCCACCGGATCGGGCTTCTCGCGCAGAACCGCCGCATGCAACTCAGTGACGTCGTGGTTTTCACCACGATCCAACCGTGAGGAGGATGCGTTGGGAGTTTCCTGGGGATTGCTCATTGGGCCTCCTCCTTCTTGACCGGCGCTTCCGGCAGGTCTCCGGACGACTTGAGGCTGCGCAAATAAGCCACCAATTGCTCGGCGCGGCGCGTCGGGATCACTTCTTGGCCAGCGGGTGGCGCAAAGGGACCTTCCAAAACCAGAGCATTGGTCGAACGACCGGCTTGGCCAATGGTGCGGACATCAAAGAGGAACGCATGCGGCGGCATGATGCTGCCGGGACTGGTGATTTGCGGATTGTAGAGATGGCGATAATGCCAGGCGGCATCGGCCTGACGCTCCCCGATGTTGGTGAGGTCGGGCCCGGTGCGCATGGTCCCGAGCATCACCGTCTTGTCATGGATGTAGTCGCGACTCACCGTCCGGCGACGGCCCCATCCCCGCTCGATGTCCGAGCCATAGCCTTCGGGCCGAACTTGCTGGGTATGGCAATACACACACCCGAGAGAACGGTAGTGTTCAGCGCCTTGTTGAGCCTCACCCGAACGTGCCGCCGGGTAAATGGCCGCCGTGTTGGTGTCGGTGTGCTGGCCCAACGCCCCCATCTGACGGTGCGGCAGGAGAACCAATCCCACCCAGCTCGTCGCCAAGGTGAAGAGGATTCCCAAGAAAAGTAGCGGTCCGTAACTCATGGTAGTTTGGCGGCGGCCACCGTTTCAGCCTCACCGGTCAAGATGCTCACCACCGGCTTGCGGTAGGGTTCAAACATCCGCACCAGCAGCCAACCGACGTTGATGACAAAGGCCACATGGCCGGCGGCCAACAACAGACCCGCGAGGGTCCGCAGCTTCAGCCACGGCAGGGTGAATTGAACGACATCGAGGAAGCGGACGGCGGCGTCATTGAGCATCGTTCCCTGGATGAAACCCATGATGCTCATCGGAACCACATACAGAACGATGCCCAAAGCAACGCCCCAGAAGTGCAGAGAGATCAGGCCGTTGGAGGGCCATTCCCGCTGGGTGATCCGCGGCAAGATGTAGTACATCGCGCCGAACATCACCATGGTGAAGAAGGCGTACATGCCCAGGTGGGCGTGGGCGATGGTGTGGTGGGTGAAGTGGGTCACCTCGCTGATGCTGCGCACCGCACTGGCCACACCCTGGAGGCTGGCCAAGGTGTAGGACACCGCACCGAAAACCATGAAACGCAACGTGGGGCTGTATTTCAGCTTCCCGAAATGACCCACCATCGTGAAATGATGATTGATGGCCACCGTGATCACCGGAATGAGCATCATGACCGAGGCGACGATGCTGACGGTGATCATCCAAGCGGGCAGCGGACCTCCCACCAGGTGGTGCATGCCGTTCCAGTTGTAGAAGAGGGCCAACGACCAGAAACCCAGGACACTCAGGTAGTAGCTATGGATCGGACGACCAATGACCTTCGGGATGAAGTAGTAAATGGAGGCCAGACCAATGGGCGTGAACCACAGTCCGAGCACGTTGTGCGCAAACCACCAATTCACCGCCGCCTGAACCACGCCCCGGACGGGTTCGATGAGCAGCATCACCTGCGCGGTTCCGTACAGCCACGGGAACCAAAGGACGGCCGCCAACAAGTACCACTGGGAAACGTACAAATGACGCTCAGCCCGCAAGCGAAAGGTGACAATCGTCCAGACCGCGATCAGTGCGTAGCTGACGAACAAGATCGGGGTGGCGTAGCGGGGCATTTCCAACCACTCGATGGCCGTGGAATCACCGATGAGGATGCCGCCCACACCCACGGTGACACCGAGGTTGTAAAACAAGTTGGCCACGGTGATGAGACCCGGAGCCACCAGCGGGATGCGGCACAAGCGGCACATCAACCAAATGGTCACGCCCACAGAAATTTGCGAGGCGAACCCGTAGACGACCGTGTTGAGGTGTGCCGTGCGGACATTGGAAAAAGTGAGCCATTCCCAACCCGCCAAGAAACCTGGGGTATGGAGTTTGATGCTGGCCACCAGCGCCAAAACGGTGCCGGCCAGAAGCCACGCCAAACCGCTCAGGAAAAAGAAAAGCACCGGCACCCGGCAGGAAGCATCGATTTCCGCCAGAGCCGCCTTCTTGCCGCCCTCGGCACCGCCACCGGTGAGGGCATCACCCGGCAATAGAGCCCGCAGCGTTTTGTTCTGCAGCGTTTGCGACTGATTGATCATGCTCAACGGCGGTTTCCTCCCAAAATGCAGTCGGTTTCCATTCCCACGGGCTCCACTTCATCGAACGGCAGCAGGGCTGCCTTATCCGGGCAACGGAACTGACCCGTGGACGTTGCCCAACGCAACGCCAACAAGCCGGCCGCTGGCAACAGCACCACGCTTCCCAACAAGATGAAGGCAATCACCGACATGGGGTCACTCAAAGGACTGCTGCTTTGATTTGTCCTCCAAACGCTGAATGAGCTTGGCACGACCGGCGGCCGGATCCTTGAAATCCTGGGCGGCGATCTCCAAGGCCCGGGCGATGGGAACGTGATAAACCTTGTTGCCCTTGGCCAGAGCATCGGTGTCGAGGGAGTAACCGGTCACCTTGGGTGAGCTGGCCGCTTCGACCTCGGTGCGGAACTTGACCCGTTGGCCCACCCGCTCGGCATCCACGGGCGACACCGGTTGACGGACCACCAACCAAGCCAACGCACCCACAATCAGGAACGAGCCCACCCCGCCCACCAAGTAGGCGAGCATCGTCTTCGACGTCGGAGAACAGCAATTCGAGGAACTCATGTCAGGAGATTTCTAGTGCTCTAGTTGGCGGCAGAAGCACCGGGAGCCGGCACTTCGTGGTGGACAATGGCTTCCTGAAGCCGCGGATCCTTGAGGGGATAGGCCGGATTCTTGCGGTAGTCCGACCAGAACAGGCGAGCCAACACGACAGACATGCCGATCCAGAAAATCGGGTCCCACAGCGTGAGTTTCAAACCATCCGGGTGCAGCACTGGCATGACGTTGTAGGTCATATCGACGTACTGCATGAGCCAAGCCCACGCGCCCACCGGAATCATCACGGCCATGTTCCGCTTGATGTCCTGATTGAGCAGAATGAGGAACGGCACAAAGAAGTGTCCGAACAGAATGGTCATGCCGACCCACTTCCACGAACCCACCTCGCGGCGGACGTACCAGAAGGTTTCTTCCGGAAGGGCGGCATTCCAAATGAGGAAGTACTGCGAGAAGTGGATGTAGGCGTAGAAAACGGTGAAGGCAAAGAACAGCACACCAAGGTCTTGCTGCTGGCGCTTGAAATACACCTTCTCGAGCGGGCGACCCGGTTGGGACAACCACATCGTGAGCAAATACAAGGTGATGAGCGTGGTCCAGACGCTGCCGGCGAAGTAGTAAACGCCGTACATCGTGCTGAAGAACTGATGCTGCAAGGACTTCATCAAGAGGAAGCACAGCAGCGTGACTCCGAAGGCGAAGAAGAAGATGCCACCGGCAGCCAGCTTTCGGGACTTGCTCGTCCAGTGAGCCGCACCGTCTTTGTCTTGGGCAATGGACCACGCACGAATTTGGCGGGCCAAGAGACCCAGCAACGTGATCAACACCGGAACCAAGACGGTGAACGCCATCGGATTGAAGAGCACCTTCTTGACATCGAGTGCATGATCGTCCGCCGGGTTGATCTTGAACCACGCGTGAAGATTGCCCGTCCAGGCGAAGACGATGATCGGCAAGGCCAGGATGAGCATCCAAGGAAAGAGCAGGCTGGCGACGGTTTCGGTGACCCGACGGATGGACGCCGACCAACCGGCATCAAATAAATGATGCGCCAGGGTGAGGAACAGCGAACCCACGCAAAGGCTCAGGCAGAACATGTAGGCCGTGAGGTAACTGTGGGCGATTTGCTTGAGAGAAAAAACCGAGACGGCGGCATGGCCATGATCGGCTGCGCCATGGCTGGCCGCGCCGTGGGCCACTTCTTGGGCCGCATGGGCTGTGTGTCCGGCATCTGCGCCCAAGGCAGGGAGGATGCTGAGGCCGACGACGGCGCCGGTGGCCACCACCCCGGCCACTGCCATCCAGGACTTGGTTTGTCGTGAAATTGCGTTCATGGATCCTTACTTGATGGTGGGCAGAATCGCCGCCGGGATTTCAGACTCCGCGGCGAGGCGGCTGAGTTGCAGCGTCCGGACATAGGCCACCACGGCCCAGCGGTCGGCTACGGGGATCGCCGAGGCGTAGCCCATCATCGTGTTCTTGCCGTTGCCGATGGTGTTGAAGATGTCTCCGTCCGGGGTCTTGATCAGACGCTCTTGATGCAAGCTGGCCGTGTTGCCCATGCCGTACTTGCTGGTGATCCCCTTGCCGTCACCGAGGACACCGTGGCAAGGCTGGCAGTAAATGGAGTAACGCTCCTGTCCGCGCTTGAGCACCGCAGCAGTCACCTCGAGGGGCATCACTTCGACCACAGTACCACCTTGGCGACCGGTGTTGAAGGCGTTGTCTTCCCAATTGGATTCGCGGGATACAGTACCAGCGGGATGCGGGCGGGAAGTCTGACCATCGGCCCAGGCGGCGAACTTGGTGGTGGTCTGGGGGCGCAGCTTGGGCTGGCGATCCATGTCGGGGAACACCTCCAGCGGCGGCTTGGTGCTCTTAGACCCGCGGAATCCGGCGATTCCGACCACGAGGGCAACCGCCAGCACGTAGGCGGTGAAGAAGTATTTCAGGAAGGTGCGCATTCAGTCCTCCACGAGTTCAACGACCGCAGCATGGCATTTTTCGGTCAGGAAGGTGCGGGTCGCGTCCGTTCCAAACTTCGGGTCGGTTGCCTCAATGCAAATGAAGAACCGGTCGTCCGTCGATTTCTTGAACCGCTCGTTCTTGAAGAGCGGGTTGTAGAATTTGGGCAATTGGTTCAGGAAGAACATGCCGAAGAGTGTCCCGAAGGCACTCAACAAGATGGTCATCTCGTAGCTGACCGGGAACGCGTACAACGGCGTGAACAGGGGCTTGCCGCCGACCACCAACGGGTAGTCGAACTTGTTCATGTACCAGATCATGGTCATCCCGGTGAAGAAACCGGTGAAACCACCGCAGAAGGTGAACCATCCGACCGGCGACTTGCGAAGCCCCATGGCTTCATCCATGCCGTGGATCGGGAATGGAGTATACACATCCCACTGGGTGAATCCGGCGTCGCGGCAACGCATCGCCGCCTCGAAAATATCCGCAGCCGTGTGGAACTCGGCCAGAAGACCGTGCGGCTTGGAACGATTGGAACTCATGGACAAAGCTTTCGGTTAGTGGTGTCCCTTGGCGCCACCGAGCGGATGGTGGGGATCAGCCTGAGGCGTCACGCCTTTGACCTCGCTGATGGCGATGACCGGCAGGAAGCGGATGAACAGCAGGAACAGCGTCATGAAGAGGCCGAAGCTGCCGACGAAGGTCATCACATCCACCCAGCTCGGGGTGAAGTAACCCCAGCTCGACGGGAGATAATCGCGGTGGAGCGAGGTCACGATGATGACGAAGCGCTCGAACCACATGCCGATGTTCACGAAGATCGAGACGATCCAGACGAACACCACGCTGGTACGGAGTTTCTTGAACCAGAAGAAGTGCGGGCTGATCACGTTGCACGAAATCATGGCCCAGTAGCTCCACCAGTAGGGACCGAAGGCGCGATTCTTGAAGGCGTAGAGTTCGTAAGGGCTGCCGCCGTACCAGGCGATGAAGAACTCCATGCCGTAGGCGTATCCGACGATGGAACCCGTGGCCAGGAGCACCTTGCACATGAGTTCCACGTGGCGAAGGGTGATCACGTCTTCGAGCTTGAAGAGCGAGCGCAGCGGGATGAGCAAGGTGAGCACCATGCCGAAGCCTGAGAAAATCGCGCCAGCCACGAAGTACGGCGGGAAGATGGTCGTGTGCCATCCGGGCACCACCGAAACAGCGAAGTCGAACGACACGATGGAGTGCACCGACAACACCAGCGGTGTGCTCAGGCCCGCCAAGAGCAGGTAGGCCTTTTCATAATTGCTCCAGTGGCGGTTGGAACCGGTCCAACCCAAGGAGAACAAGCCGTAGAAGAACTTGCGCAGCAGGCCCTTGGAACGATCCCGCAAGGTGGCCAAGTCAGGGATGAGCCCGACGTACCAGAACAGCAACGAAACCGTACCGTAGGTGGACACCGCGAACACGTCCCACAACAGCGGAGAACGGAACTGCGGCCATATCGCGTTGGCATTCGGTGCCGGGAACAAATAACCCGGGAGCAACGCGAACCAGACACGGCCGGTGTGGAACACGGGGAAGATGCCCGCGCAAGCCACCGCGAAAATAGTCATGGCTTCAGCCGCCCGATTCACCGACGTGCGCCACTTCTGACGGAGCAGGAAGAGCACCGCCGAAATCAGGGTTCCGGCGTGACCGATACCGATCCAGAACACGAAATTGGTGATATCCCACGCCCAAGCGGCCGGATGATTGAGACCCCACACACCGACACCGGTGGAAACCAGGTAGGCAATGAGCGAGAACATGGTGAGCATGCCGCCCACCGAAACGATGAAAGCGGGCCACCACCAGATGGGCATCGGCTTCTCACAGACGCCGGCGATGGCGTTTGTGATCCAACCGAGGGAGCGGTTGTTGAGGACCAACGGCTCGCGGACCAGTTCGGCCGGCGGTTCAGGCGCCTTGACGGCGACGGATTTTCCAGGGCTAGCCATTAGACCGCTCCTTTCCCCGCCGGAGTCGCGGATTGATGCGAGGCATCGTGACCATGTGAGTGTTCTTGAAATGGGGACTCGTGACGGAAGCGCTCGTAGTCGCGTTGGCTGTCCGGGGTCTTGCGCTTCTCGAGGTCCAGGATCACTGGGTTCGGATTGCGGACCCGCGCCAAGTAAGTGACCCGGGGACGAGTGTCGAGGAAGCCGAGGACGGAGTAATTCCGCGGGCTGGCCTTGGATTTTACGACTTCGCTGTTCGCATCAAGCATGTTGCCGAACACGATCGCGTCGGCCGGGCAAGCCTGTTGGCAGGCGGTCTTGATCGCGCCATCCGGCACCGCCACGTCACCGCTGTTACCCGCCTTGACCTTCTGGGCAATCTTGCCTTGCTGGATGCGCTGCACGCACAGCGTGCACTTCTCCATCACACCGCGCATGCGGACCGTGACATCCGGATTCTTGACCAACTTGATGATCTCCCACTCCGGTGCCGCATTGCGGTTCACACCGAGCGGTCCCTTGTAAAGATTGCCCGTGTTGACCAAGTGCTGATCTTGGGCAGCGCCGTAGTCGCTTTCGCGCTTGTTGAAATCGAACCAGTTGAAGCGCCGAACCTTGTAGGGGCAGTTGTTGGCGCAATACCGCGTGCCGATGCAGCGGTTGTAGGCCATGGCATTGATACCCTCTTCGTCGTGAACGGTCGCGTTGACCGGGCAGACGCTTTCGCAAGGGGCCGCTTCGCAGTGCTGGCAGAACATCGGCTGGACCGCCATTTGCGGATCCTCGGCAGCCAACTCCGCGTTCACATCGGCATCCGGATTGTGGCTGTAGTAGCGGTCGATGCGCATCCAGAGCATCTCGCGGCCACGGGCCACCTGATCCTTGCCGACGATGGGGATGTTGTTCTCGCTCTGACAGGCCACCACGCAGGCAGAACAGCCCACGCACGTTTGCAAGTCGATGACCATGCCCCACTGATGAATTTTCGAAGCCGTCTCCGGGTTCTGATCGTAGGGATGCTCGTAGATGTTCTGCGGACGCTTCTCGGCGTTGCGGCCATCGGTCTTTTCCTTGTAGGGAACGTAATGGGGCAAATGCGCCTCGAGATCCATGTTCTGGGCGAACTTGGGATGCGCCTTGAACTCCTCGAGGTGCGCCTCGCGAATGACGGGACGACCTTCCATGAGGCCGTGTTCCTGGGTAACTGCCAAACGATGCTTGCGGAAAACCCTCTCCACCTTGCCGGCCGTGATATGGCGGGAGGTCGACTGGAAGAGACTGTAGGCATCGAAGCCCACCCCACGACCCACGCGACCCACGACCCGGCGTCCGTAACCCAGCGCCAGAGCGACGGTTCCATCGGCCAGACCGGGTTGGATCCAGACCGGGCCTTCGACGCTGCGGCCGCCCACGGTGATCTTCACCACGGGTTGATCGTACTGACCGTCCTTGGCGTCGGCCGCCTCGGCGGGGCTCAAGCCTTCGGGGATCTTGCCCGAACGCTTGGTGGGGAGGCCCAGAGACTTGGCGGTCTTCTGGGACATCATGACGACGTTATCCCAAGTGACCTTGGTGATGGAGTCCGGCATCTCTTGGAGCCAGCCATTGTTGGAGAATCGGCCATCATCGACCGAACCGTCGCGATGGAGCACCACTTCGATATCCCCGGAAACGGGCTTGTGAGCAGCCAGAGCGGACGCTGCAGCCGACGCACTCACCGAAGCGGACACGGCCGCCGAGGCGCTGTCGGTCAGGAAACCGTCGTGCAGGAATCGCTTCCAAGCAGCTTCATCGGCCACGCCCAGACCTTTGAGGGTTTCGCGGACGATGTCATACGGAGCCAACTTGGACTCACCCAGAATGCGAGCCAACACCTCAAGTTCGGTCAGGCCGCCGAAGAGCGGTTCGACCAGCGGCTGGACGGGCACCACGGTGCCGTCGGCGGTGCGGGCATCACCCCACGATTCGAGGAAGTGAGTCCCAGCCAAGTGCCAAGTCGACAAGGCCGCGGTCTCGTCTTCGTAATAACCGAGTCGGATGACCGAGCCGGCCTTCTTGGCGACCGCTTCAAACTGGAGATCAGCCGGAGCATTGTAGGCGGGATTGCCACCCAGAATGACCAGCGTGGACACCTTGCCCGAGCTGAGCAGCGGGGCGAGCTCCTGAATGCCGGAAGCAGCCGGTTCGATGGGTTGCACCAAGGTCACCGTGGACCCGATGGCGCCCAAGACCGAGTTGATGGCCGCGGCGAGCGCGTGCACGGCCGGAGGCTGGGCATAACCGGCCACCACCACCGCACCCTTGCCGGCTTCCTTGAGGTCCTTGGCCACGGCTGCGGCCCAAGCCGAGTGGGCACCCGACGGAGAGGCAACTCCGGAAACCCCGAGTTCGGCTGCGACAGCCGCCGCCACCTTGACCACCTCGCTGGGCTTCACCCGGAGGCGGTGGTCGGCGTTGCCACCGGTCAGAGACATCATCGACTCCACCACGTAGAGCCGGTTCATGCCCTCGTCGGCCGATTTACGACCCATAGCAAAACCACGGATGCTGCGATGAGCATCTTGTTCGGAACCAATGAAATCGCAGTCGAGCGACAAGATCCGGCGCGCCTTTTCGAGGTGAACCACGGCGTGCACCGGAGTGCCGCTGGCCTGAGAATAGGCGGCGTCGGTCCCGCTGAAATCAACCGGCTCGTAAGCGTGCCAGGTGGCTTTCGGGTATTTCTCGGAAACGAGCTTTTGAAGGCGGGCGCGGGAAGGCGAGGAGGAGCGCTCCACGAGGAACGCCAGACCTTGACCCTGATTGCCAGCCGCGGCCTTGGCTACTTCGGCCAACGCATCGCGCACGGCCTCGATCTTGACATCATTACCGCCCCGGGTGTGCCGGTGAGCGCGGTCAGGATCGTACAAATTCAGGACAGCAGCCTGAGCGAAAGCGTCTGTGCCGCCGTTGGCTCCGGGAACGAGGGCATTGCCTTCGATCTTGGTCGGGCGACCGTCGCTGGACTTCACCGTCAGCGCAACCGCACTGCCACGCAGCGGCATGGAAGTCGCGAAATGCTGGGCCTTGCCGTAAACGTAGCCCTCGGGCTGCTTGGCGAAGGGGGTCAACTCCTCTTCCGGGCGACGGCAACCGGTGGCCATGCCACCCAAGCCCGCCAAGAGGAAGCTCGCAGACATGAGCTTCATCCAGTCGCGGCGGCTTTCGCCATCGGGAGCGAGGCTCGCACCGGCGGGGAACTCGCGTTCCATCCACTGGCGGAAGTCAGGTTGGTCGGCCAACTGCTCCAGGGAACGCCAGTACTTCGGACCGGTTTCCGGTTCGTTGCAAATCGGGGGAATCGTCTTCATCAGCGGTGGCAGGTGGAACAGCTCTGGCCGGGTTGGACCTTCCAGTCGTGAACGGCTTTCTTGCCGTCGAATTCACCGTTCCAATCGAGCTTGGTCACAAGATCATTCGGGCGGATGTGCTTCTCGGGCTCCCGATGGCACTCCAGACAGAAGCCCATCGAGAGGGGCTTGGCATGGTACACTTCGTCCATTTTCTGAATCTCACCGTGGCATTTCACACAGGAAATGCCGCGATTCACGTGGACGGAGTGGTTGAAATAGACGTAGTCGGGAGTCTTGTGGATCTGAACCCAGGGAATGGGCTTGCCACTGGAGTAGGACTCGCGAACCAAGCTCAACTTGGGGGAGTCTTTGGCCACGATGGAGTGGCAGCGCATGCACGTCTCCGAAGCCGGGATGTTGGAGAACCACGATTTGTCGACGTCGCTATGGCAATAGCGGCAATCGATCCCCAGCTGATCGGAGTGGATGGCGTGGGAAAACGCCACCGGCTGCTTGGGCTGGTAACCCACGCGGGTGTACTTCGGGGTGAAGTAATAGGTGATCCCCGCGATGACGGTCGGCAGCACAACCGCTGCTGCCACACCGACCATCAACGGAATCTTGTTGGTCCACCTCGGGAAAATGTCCGACATCGGGCCGCTTTCTTTGGGCGTCTATGGATTCGAACCGATTCATTCGGCCGATTCCTTCCGCCCATTGGATTGATTTCTGCACTCACCCCCGCTGTTTCCTGCGGATCCATCGAGTTTTCGTCGACTGGAACCGCTGCTTCGTCCCTCCAAACACCACCAGAGCTCCTCACTTCAATACAGGAGTCTCAGACGGCCTTGGGGGGATTGGAAAAACCCACAACGACGGTCAGCGCCGGCGCGGATACAAGCATTCCACTCTTCCCCAAGGCAAGCACGTGGATGGATTACCACCATGGCATCATGGGACCGAATACTGTGGTTAAGGTCTCTCGAAAACCGTATGAGCCCTCGAAATCGCCCAATCCTTTCGTTGCACCGGATGCGGCTCACGGCCTCCAGTCACGACCCAATGAACCGTGGACCGGAGGCCGCCAGATTGCCGGATTCCCCTTTGCCCGGGATTTGCCGAGTCGATAGCCTTTACGCCTTTGAACGGAACGGCGATGGACTACAAGAATTCCCTCAATCTGCCCCGCACGGAGTTTCCGATGCAGGCCAACCTGGTTCAGCGGGAACCGCAACGCCTGGCCCAGTGGCAGAGCTCCGACCTGTACGGGCAGCTGATGGCAGCCCGTGCCGAATCGCCGCGGTTCGTGCTGCACGACGGCCCGCCCTTCGCCAACGGTGACGTGCACATCGGCACCGCGCTGAACAAGATCCTGAAGGACTTGATCTTGAAGTCGAAGTCCCTGCGCGGATTCCAGACCCCGTATGTCCCCGGTTGGGACTGCCACGGTCTGCCCATCGAATCGAAGGTAACCCAAGAGCTGCGCGCCCAAGGCAAGACCGAGGCCGATGCGGCCACCATCCGGACCGCGTGCGATGCCTACGCCCGCAAGTACATCGACCTGCAACGCGAGCAGTTCCAACGTCTCGGTGTCTTGGGCGATTGGGCCCACCCCTACCTGACGCTCGCCCCGCAGTACGAAGCCGATGAACTGCGCCAGTTTGCCGACCTCGTCGAAAAGGGATTCGTGTACCGGGGCAAGAAGCCCGTCTACTGGAGCGTTCCCTTCCGCACGGCCTTGGCTGAGGCCGAGGTCGAGTACGCCGACCACATCAGCCAGAGCGTGTTCGTCCGACTCCGTCTGGCCGGCGAGCCCAATACGTATGTGGTGGTCTGGACCACCACGCCTTGGACTCTGCCCGCCAACCTGGCCGTGGCCTTCAATCCGAAGTTTTTCTACTCGTACGTGTTCGCCGAGGGGAACACCTACCTCGTGGCCAATTCGCTCTTGGCCAGCTTGAGCGAGAAGTGTGGGTGGGAAGGCTATCAAATCATCCGCACCGCCCAGGCCGAAGAGCTGGCGTCGCTCCAGTACGAACACCCCTTCTGCGAGCGCACCGGACGGTTGTTCCCGGCCGACTTCGTCGACGACTCCACCGGCACCGGCTTCGTGCACATCGCTCCGGGCCACGGCATGGACGACTATCAATTGGGCCTGAGTGTCGGATTGCCCATTTACTGCCCGGTGGACGATGAAGGCCGTCTGACCCCCACGGCCGACCTGCCCCGCGAACAGCAACTGCCGGAGTCTCTGGTGGGCAAATCCACCCTGGCCAAGGCTGGCAAGTCGGAGGCCAACGAGGCTGTGTTGGCGCTCCTGACCGAGAAGGAAGCGCTGATGCGCCGCGAAGACTACTCGCACAGCTATCCCCATTGCTGGCGCTCCAAGTCACCGATCATCTTCCGGGCCGTCGACCAATGGTTCATCCGCGTGGACCACACCGGCAGCTCGCCAGGAGCCCTACCCTTCCGGCAGCAGGCACTGGCGGCCATTGATTCGGTGAACTGGATCCCCGACTGGGGCAAGAACCGCATCCAGGGGGCTGTGCAGTCCCGGCCCGACTGGTGCATCTCGCGCCAACGCACCTGGGGTGTGCCCATCCCGGCCTTCTACGATGCGGCGGGTGAGCCCATCCTCGATGCGCGCATCGTCCGCAAGGCCGCCGACTGGATCGAGCGCGAGGGCTCCAACGTGTGGTTCGCCACTCCGGTCGAGGCGCTGTGGGCCGGCTGCCGGCCGGCCGACTGGTCGGGTCCGGAGGCCGTCCGCAAGAGCCAGGACACGCTCGACGTCTGGATCGACTCCGGTTCTTCCAGCCGCGCGGTGCTCATGCGCCGTCCCGAGCTCCGGGGTTCCGATGGCGGTTGGCAGGCCGATGTGTATTTGGAAGGCAGCGATCAGCATCGGGGCTGGTTCCAGTCGTCCTTGCTGTTGTCGATGGCGGGCAATGGAGCCGCACCCTTCAAGACGGTGCTGACCCACGGCTTCATGGTCGATGAAGACCGCGAGAAAATCTCCAAGTCCAAGCAAGGTCAGGGCGGTTACCAGAAGCCGCAGACGGCCGAGCGCTACATCAAGGACTACGGTTGTGACGTGGTGCGCCTGTGGGTCGCCTCGCAAGACTACCGCAGCGACATCGTGGTCAGCGAAGAACGGCTCAAGAAGGTCGGTGAAACCTACCGCCTCATTCGCAACACCCTGCGCTACCAGCTCTCGAACTTGTACGACTTCAATCCCGCGACCCAAGCCGTCGCCGATGATCAACTCAGCGGACTCGACCGGTGGATTCTGGGCGAGTCCGCCACGCTGGAAGCCGCGGTTGCGAAGGCCTACGACGCCTATGAATTCCACGTCGTGTACCAACTGGTCTCGCAGTTCTGTGCCGTGCAGCTCAGCGCCATGTACCACGACGTGGTCAAGGACCGGCTCTACACCGATCCGGCTGGCTCGGCCCGCCGCCGCAGCACGCAAACCGCCCTGCACCGCATCCTGACCCGACTCACCCAGGCCCTGGCTCCGATTCTGGCTTTCACGGCCGACGAGACCTGGGAGCAAATCCCGGGAGTGTCGACGAAGTCGGTGCACCTGAGTCTCTGGAATCCCGCCACCGCCGCGGTGCCGACCGAACCCGCTTGGGCCACCCTGTTCTCCCTGCGCGAGGCGGCCTTGCCCGAGCTCGAAAAAGCCCGCCAAGCCAAGCTCGTCGGCAAAGGATTGGACGCCGTGTTGCACTTCGCTTTGCCGGCCTCGGAACGCTCCCAGATCGCCTCCCATGAAGACGAACTCCGGGAACTGTGCAACTGCTCGGCGGTGACCGTGACTGAGGCGGCCGAACGGCAAATCACGGTGCAAGTTGCTGGCGAAGCGGGCCGCAAGAAGTGCGAACGCTGCTGGCACTGGGAACTCAATGTCGGCGAAAATCCGACCCACCCGACCCTTTGCGGTCGTTGCGTCGAAGCGGTGATCCCACTGTCCTGATCTGGAACGATCACCCAACCACACAAAGGCAAAAAAACGACCCGGACCTTGCGCTGCCGCAGGATCCGGGTTGTTTGTTTTCAGACTTTGCTGCCGTGCTTCCGCGTCAAGTGGACGGCTTGGGCGGGTTCTCGACCGGAGCCTTGGGAATCGTGGGTGTCACCCCCGAAGGTGCCGTGCCTGACGACGCCGACACGGGATGAGACTCAGGCCCGCTGGTCCCGAGGAACGCCGGTAAATTCAGGCCGACGCTCTTGGCCAATTCATTGATGGGCAGCACGCCCTTGTAGAGGTCTTGGACGAATTGCCCTGGGCCGCTACCACCGGAACCGCCGCCCATCACCACGACCTTATCGAACTGCAACCCCTTGATGGCGCCGGCCTGAATTTCCGCGATGCGGACGATGTTCTCGGCGAACAGCAACTGGGTCGCGCCGTTGGTGCCATCGGCCACCCGGAGCAACTTCTCGAAGCCTTGGGCCTTGGCGTCGAGCAGCGCCCGCGTGCCCTCGGCCTCAGCGGTCAGCTTGGCTTGGATACCGGTCGCTTCGGCGGTCAATCGAGCCCGGATACCATCGGCCTCACCCTCGGCCACGCGCTTGATACCATCGGCCTCGGCCTGCTTTTGGACCATGTATGCGGTGGACTGGCCCCGCTGGAGAATCTCGGTCTGAGCGGCCTTGGCCTCGGCGTCGATTCGGACCCGCTCGCGCTCGATCTCAGCCTTCACGATTTGATCGGCTTGGGCGGCGGCCTTCTCGCGCGCGGCGCGGGCCAATTCGGCTTGCTGCTGCGCATGGTAGGATTCTTCCAATGCGCGGGCCTCGGCAACCCGTTGGGCAGCCTCGGTACGGCGAGTAGCCTCGGCCTGCTCGGCGGCCAGGTCGGCGTCGGACTTGGCGATCATCGCCTGGGCGGTGTTTTGGCCGCGCTTGGCCTCAGCCTGCGCGTTGGCCACTCGGATGGCCTGCTCGCGCTCGGCTTCCGCACGACCGATGGAACCCCGCTGATTCTCCTGGGCCACCTTGATTTGAGCGTCATTGATGGCCTTGGCGGCGGCTTCCTTACCCAGCGCATCAATGTAGCCGGAGTGGTCGCGGATGTCGCGGATGTTGCCGTTGATCATGCGCAAACCGACCTTGTGCAACTCCACCTCGACACCCTTGGTGATGAGGGCGATGAGCTTCTCGCGGTCGTTGTTGATCTCCTCAATGCTCATCGAGGCAAACACCACGCGCATCTGGCCCATGATGATCTCGGAGGCCAGTTGCTGAACCTCGTCGAGCGAGCGACCGAGCAGGCGTGTGGCTGCGTTTTGCATGACCTCCGGGTCGGTCGAGACGCCGATGGTGAACGAGGCCGGCGCATCGATGCGGATGTTCTGGCTGGAAAGGGCCCCCTTGAGCTCGATGTCGATGTTGATCGGTGTGAGTTCGAGGTAGGAATAACTCTGGAAGAAGGGGATCACGAAGGTCGACCCGCCGTGGTAGCAGCGTGAGGAGAGACCGTTGGCCAGCTTGCCGTACACGACCAGAATTCGGTCGGGCGGGCACATGCGGTAACGTGAGACGAGGGTGATCACCACGACCAGCAGGAAGACGACCAGCAGGAGGATGGCGGCGATGGACAGGATTTCCATGGGGCTGTTGGAGTTGTTGGGGTTGGGGGCTATCTACGAAAATCTCAAAGGGGTTCCACGAGGACGGTCTGACTGTCGAGCACCTCGACGACTCGGACACGCTCCCCGCTGGGGATCGGGCGGTTGCTGCGGTTCAGGGCCATGTACGTTTCCTGACGGCCGCGGAAATGAACGGTGACCTGCCCGCCGGCCTGGCGATCCGGTGGCACGGTCACATAAACGGTCCCGGATTCGTGCAAAGTGTCGGAAATGCGCGCAGTACCATCACTGCGCATGCCCAAGATCAGTCGCAGGAGGGCCACCACCAGACCCATGACCGACAAACCGGAGCCCACGGCAATGGCGGTGGCGGCCAGGATTCCCAACCCACTGCCCAAGGCAATGCCCCCTGCCCATCCGAATCCCAACAGGAAACCCGTCAAGGGCTTGACGGAAAAAATGCCACCACCACCCGCATCCCAGCCGATCGCATCGGGGAGATCCACCACATCGTGGTGCTCGAGGCCAATGGCCGACATCACCCCGAGGATCAACGACACCACACCCGCAAGGAGGCCAATGCCGAAGAACACCTGCTGGGCGGCTGGAAGCCCACTCCACAGCTCAACGATCGAGGAAACCATGGTTCAGGGGGGATTGGGTGAACGATCCGACTGGCGTTTCCATTATGATCAACCCAATTACTGAAACGAATAGAATTTCAAGAGCAGTTTCCAATCCCGCCCCGGGCGCTCAACCGGAACAAGGCCTCGCGCCGTCACCAGCGATCTGGCCTCGTAGGAGCCACACTGCTTCCATCGTGACTGTGAGCCTGTTCTCCACCTGGTGGGCACCCATCGTGATGCTCCTCGTCAGCAATGTGTTCATGACCGTGGCCTGGTACGGCCACCTCAAGCATCAAGACGCCTCGCTGATGCGCGTGATCTTGATCAGCTGGGGTATCGCCTTCTTTGAGTACGTCATCATGGTGCCGGCCAACCGTTGGGGCAGCGCGTTCTATTCGCCCTACCAACTCAAGATCCTTCAGGAGGTGATCACGCTGGTGGTATTCAGCGGATTCGCGGTGCTTTACTTCGGCACCAAGCCGCAGTGGAACCATCTGGCCGCCTTCGGATGCATCGTCGCGGCGGTGGTCTTCACCTTCCTACCGGGGACGCAGGGACGGTGATTCGGGGTGGGCACCCCCCATTCGCACCGACTTCCCGGTTGAATCACTCGGGCCGTGGCAACGAGAACGGCACCTTCATCCGGTAAAGTCGAAGAGGACTATTGCCCTCGGGATCTCGCACCGGAGTCGCAGAAGCGCGTCCCACGAAGTTGCTCAAGGTCAACCAAGGTCCCTGGAGCCCAGACGCCCCCTCCACCGTGTGCGTCATGGGAAAAGCTCCGGAGAGTTGAACGCCGGGCAACCGGGGATCTGGAGTGGGGGCCGCCAACGGAGGCAACTCCGTGATATCGACGTACAGTAGGCCAGCGTACAACTGGGCCAGACTCAGGGGTTCAAAGTAATTGAGCAGCGGGAGATCGCTGAAGGCGCCGCCGGCCGGATACACCACGTTCGTCGCGCGCCGGATGGGTTGGAAGGTGTTCAGGCGGTTGAACACATTCGTATCGCTGACGACGCGTCCGAACACCGTGAAACCGCCGTTCTGGTTGTCGAGATTGGCGGAATTGTCGCCGAAGCTCAGGAACCATTGGCTGGAGGCCGAGTGCGGCCCGCCTGAGTAAACCACGCCATTCTTGGAAACGATCCAAACCTGGGTGGCTCCGGTGCCATTGGTGGCCACGATCCGTTCGGTATAAACCTCAAAGGTAGCCACTTCAGGGAAGGCGTTGGTGTAGGTGACGACGTTGGTTTTGAGACCGGCAAACTGGGTGAAAGACACCGCCGCATTGGTCAACCGCACAGTCGCCAGCACATTGGAGCTCGCGCCCTTCTTCGCCATCGACAAGGTGCCGTAGAGGTTCCGGTAGCGGGGTCCAAAATCGAATTCATTGGATACGTAGGCAAACTCCGTAACCGACTCCATCGAATTGCTGACCGTGCCTCGATTGGCCACCCGGAACCCGCCCCCTTGGATCACGAAATTGGGCACGATCCGGTGAGCGATCATGTTGGTGTAGCGGCCGGCCCGGATGTACTTCAGGAAGTTGGCAGTGGTGAGGGGTTTCTCCTGGTCGTACAACTCCACCACCACCTCACCCAGGACCGTGCGGAACTGCACCAGCGTTCCCGCCTGAACCGCCACCTGCATCGCGATCAGCATCGCCCAGCCACCGAGCAGCACCGCCATAAAACGTCTCATCGATAGAACCTCCATTGGATCTGCAAAAATCGTGTTGAAACCCAGCAGCGACTGGCGGGACCGGCCCTCGATCAACCCTGGATCAACTCCGGCTTCTCCATGAACGCGTAGCACAAGATGTGCAAGATGTGCATCTGGACATCCTCCACCCGGCCGTAGTGAGTGTCATCGATGACCACCACCTGATCAGCCAACTCGGCCAGTCGACCCCGCTTGGCGCCCACCAGCGCGATGGTCTGGACCCCCTGAGCCTTGGCGTACTCGAACGCCTTCACCAAGTTGGGCGAATTGCCGCTGACGCTGGCCGTGATGAGCACGTCACCTTTGCGGGCGTAGTTGGCCAACTGCCGTGAGAAGATCTCCTCGTAGGAGTAGTCGTTTCCGAGGGCAGTCATCCAGGCCACGTTGTCGGTCAGCGACAACACCCGGAATCGGCGCGGCAGCTTGTCACTGGCTCCCTTGCCCAGGTCCACGGCGAAATGGCTGGCATTGGACGCACTGCCGCCATTGCCGATGGCGAAGATCTGCTGGTCGCGCGACCAGGCCGCACGGAGCGTCTCCACCAAGGCGGCGATCTCAGCAGGCTTCACAGAATCCACGGCCCGCTTCTGGGCGTCCAGGTAGTCGGCAATCCACTGTGTCATCATTGCCCCTTACCATGGATGGAAACCGTCACAACGTCGAGATTGTCGTCGGGGAAGATCCGCCCAAGACTCAGCCCCTTCATGTCGCGGATCCTGATCACCGGTTCGACCGGCTTCATTGGCTCAGCCGTTCTGCGGCAAGCCTTGGCCGCCGGTCACGAGGTGGGCGTGCTCATCCGACCCGGAAATCCGGTGCCCAGAACCGATTCTCCGGCTTCTACTTCTCCGGCATCACCGGCGGTGACCGTGTTGACCGGTTCGATGGCCGAGCCTCCTTGGGAAGCCCTCCGCCGGTTTTCGCCCGACACCCTCATTCATTGCGCCTGGATCGCCACCCCGGGGGTCTATTTGGAGTCCCCAGAAAACGAGCTCCACGCCCAATGGTCGGAAGCCTTGTCCCTGGGACTCGTGGAACAAGGCTTGCAACAACTGGTCGTCCTGGGCACTTGCATCGAATACCGCATGGGTTCGGCCCGGTTGCATGAAACCGAAACGCCGTTGGAACCGACGACTCCCTACGCCCGCGCCAAAGACCAGCTGCGGCGACGGTTGGTCGAACAGTTGGCCGACCATCCCGGGGTTCGTATGGCGTGGGGCCGGGTTTTTTATCCCTACGGAAAAGGCGAACACCCGGCCCGATTGTGTTCGTCGCTCATCTCGAGCCTCCGTCGGGGCGACGAAGTTGTTCTCAAGACACCCGAAAGCACCAAGGACTACATCCACATCAGCGATCTGGCTGGGGCCATCCTACGGGTCGCCGAAGCCCACGTGGACGGTCCGGTGAATCTGGGCACCGGAGAAGGAGTCACCATCCGGGATATCGCCGAACATTTGGGCACACTGCTCGGGCGACCCGACCGGGTCCGAGCCTTGAGCCCGGCGGCTCCAGACCCCCTCGGATTCATCGTCGCCGATGCAGGCCGACTGCGGAAACTGGGTTGGGAGCCGAAGGTGACGCTTGAGTCGGGTCTCCGCCGACTGATAGACACACACCACTCATGAAACTCCGGCACGATTGTCCTGGATGTGCCGGGACACGGTTGGGTTCTCCCTTTGTGTTGCCGCGGCAACCGGTGGTGTTGAACTACCGCTTCCCCGATGCCCGAGCCGCCAGCCGTGTTCCCCGGCGCGATGTCTCATTGGTCCAGTGCGCCCGCTGCCATTTGGTGTTCAATGCCACCTTCGATCCAGCGGTCATCCCGTACGACGACGCCTACGAAAACCGCCAGTGCTTCTCCGACGCCTTCACCCATCACTTGACGGGGCTGGCCCAGCGATTGACCCGAGACCTTCCGGGCTCGGGCGGCAGAATCCTCGAGGTGGGCTGCGGCAAGGGAGATTTCCTGCGGCTGCTCTGCCAGGTCTCCGGCGCCACGGCCGAGGGCTACGACACCAGCTACGAGGGAGCCGAGCAGGAACCGGGCATCCGCTTCCACCGCCGGTATGTCGGTGCGGCCGACATCCAGGAACGATTCGACCTCATCGTGTGCCGGCATGTCGTGGAACACGTTCCCGAAATTGGGGTCTTTCTTGAGTCCTTGGCTGCCATGGCCCGCGCCTCGGGTGATCCGCGGGTCGTCATCGAAACTCCCCGGCTCGAATGGATCATCCAGAATCGATGCCTGTGGGATGTGTTCTACGAGCACTGCAATTATTTCACGATGGGGGCTTTGGCTCATTTGTGCCGAAGGGTCGGATTCCGGGTGGTGCGCCACACCGGTGTCTTTCAAGGACAGTACCAGTTCCTGGAGCTCCAACTGGCCAAGACGGCCCGACTTCCGGCTGCTCCCCCACGACGCCCG
>Ga0247843_1003128_pt1 | contig 27939 bp, 23 predicted proteins | sample LaCruzMarch2017__FD_192420 | JGI IMG/M metagenome (GOLD analysis project Ga0247843, IMG submission 192420) | Freshwater microbial communities from meromictic Lake La Cruz, Castile-La Mancha, Spain - LaCruzMarch2017_8m | ecosystem: Environmental > Aquatic > Freshwater > Lake | place: Spain... | reverse complement strand
CGGGATGTCGTTCAGCTCCACGCTGTAGGGCATGGTCAGCAGCGGGCCGTGCGCGGTGGCCAGGCGCACCGGCAGCTCATCCAGCACGAAGTCGGCGCAGTAGCGGATGCCCGCCTCGGCCAGCAGGTCGGGCGTCGCCAGCGTCTGGGTCAGGCCCGGGCCGAGCCAGCCGACCGGCGGCGCGCCGGTGAAGGCGGCGATGCGCGCGATGGTCTCGGCGATCATGCCGCGCTGGTCGGCCACCTTGTGGGTCGGCACCTGGTCCAGCCCATGGCCCATGAATTCCCAGCCGGCTTCATGGGCGGCCGCGGCCACGCGCGGATAGTCGGTGCAGACGGCGCCATTCACCGACAGGGTCGGGCGGATGCCGCGGCTGCGGAAGGCCGCCAGCATGCGCCAGAAGCCCACGCGCATGCCGTATTCGTGCCAGGCCCAGTTGGCGATGTCGGGTTGCAGCGCCGCGCCCGTCGGCGCCACCAGCACCTGGCGCGGCATCGGGTTGCCGATCCGCCAGACCTCGACATTCACCACCGGCCAGATGATCAGCTTGCGGCCACCGGGCAGGCGTGATGCAGGGCGGTCCTGCGGCGCCAGGTAGGGCAGGCGCTGCTGCGGTTCCATCACGCGGCCTTCTTGCCATGGTGGCTGTGCAGGCGGGCCCCCATCTCGCGGCGGACATCGTTGAATTCGGGGCTGGCCACGTCGCGCGGGCGCGCGAGTTCGATCGCATGTTCGCTGGCGATCCGGCCCGGGCCGGGCTCCATCACCACCACGCGGTCCGACAGGAAGATCGCCTCCTCGATCGAGTGGGTGACGAACAGCACGGTCAGGCCGGTGCGCTGCCACAATTCCAGCAGCTCGTCCTGCAAGCGCTCGCGCGTCATGGCGTCCAGCGCGCCGAAGGGCTCGTCCATCAGCACGATCTCGGCGTCATTCGCCAGCACGCGGGCGATGGCGACCCGCTGCTTCATGCCGCCCGAGAGCTGGTGCGGATGCGCATCCGCGAAGCGGCTGAGGCCGATCAGCGCGATGAACCGCTCCACCGTGTCCCGCACCTCGGCCTTGGGGCGCCCGCGGGAGGCAGGGCCGAAGGCGATGTTCTGGCGGACGGTCAGCCAGGGAAACAGTCCGTAATCCTGGAACACCATGCCGCGATCCGGCGCGGGACCGTTGATCGGCCTGTCCCACATCAGCGCCTGCCCCGCGCTCGGCGCCTCGAAGCCGGCGATGATGCGCAGCAGGGTGGATTTGCCGCAGCCCGAGGCGCCGATCAGGCACACGAACTCGCCCTTCTTCACGCGCAGATTGGCGTCCCGCAGCGCCTCGATGCGGGTGTCGTTCAGCGTGTAGGTCTTGCCCACGCCCTTGATGTCGAGGATCGGAATCTCAGCCACGGTGCGACGGGCTCCAGGACAGAAGGCGGTTCATCGCCATCACCACCACCCGGTCGCTGAGGAAGCCGGCGATACCGATGATGATCATGCCGCAGATCACCAGCTCGGTGCGCGAGAGGGTGCGGCCATCCATGATGACGGCGCCGAGCCCCTGGGGCACGCCCGTCATCTCGCCGACGACGATCACGAACCAGGCGAGGCCAAGGCCCAGCCGCAGCCCCGTGAAGATGGAGGGCAAGGCCGCCGGCAGCACCACGCGGAAGAACTGCGCATTGCCACGGCAGCCCAGCATGGACGCCGCCTCGAACAGGCGCGGCTCGACATTCTTCACCCCGAAGATCGTGTTCAGCAGGATCGGGTAGAAGGCGCCGAGGAAGACCAGGAAGAAGGCGCTGCGCGGGCCGAGCCCGAACAGGATCATCGACAGCGGCAGCCAGGCGGTGACCGGGATCGGCCGCATGAGTTGCAGGAAAGGGTCGAGCAGGTCGCGCACCAGGGCCACGCGGCCGATCAGCAGGCCGAGCGGCACCGCCACCAGCGCCGCCAGCAGGAAGCCGCCATAGACGCGCTGCGCGCTGGCGAGCAGGTGGATGTGCAGCGTGGCCGAGAAGGCATCGTCCCAGATGCCGCCCACCGCGAAGTCCACCATATATTCGGCGACTTCGGCGGGCGATGGGATCAGGCGCGTCATCCCCGCCGCCACCGCCGCATGCCAGCCCAGCAGCAGCAGCGCCGGCACGATCAGCGCGAAGGCGATCGGCTTCAGGCGGCGCGCCAAGGATGGGCTCGCCACGGGCCGGGCCGCGAGGATTGCCTCGGACATCGCCTCAGAGCCCGGGAAAGAGTCGAGTTTGTGAGCCAACGCCCGTCGATAACATTGGATTTTCTCCTGCGATGCTGGCGCCTGCGGGCGTTAACTCACAAACTCTCAGGCCGTCGCGATCTCGTTGGAGAAGCGCGGATTGAGGAAGGTGTTGAAGTCCGGCAGGCGGCGGATCTGGCGCAGTTCCAGCATCTGCTGCGCATAGGCGCGGGCCTGGGTCAGCACCGTCTCGTCCAGCTTCCAGGTATATTCGACATTGCCGGCGCCGAGCGCCTGTTCCACGGCGGCGCGCTGGGCGCCCAGGATGCGCACCGTGGCCTCGGCCACCTCGGCCTTGTTCGCCATCATGTGCTCGCTGGCGCGGCGATGGATGCCCAGCATGGTGCGCACCAGCGCCGGGTCCTGCGCGATCATCGCCTCGCTGGTGGCGAAGATCATGTTGAGGCCGCCCATGACGGTGCCATAGGGGTATTCCACCAGCTGACCCACACCCGAGGAGATGGACAGGCCCGGCCCCGGCTCGGCGCCCACATAGGCGTCGATGTCGCCGCGCGAGAGCATGGCGTGCATCTCGCCGAAGGGCACGCGCACCGCGGTGATGTCGCGGATGCTCATGCCCGTCTGGCGCAGCCGCTCCATGATGAAGACTTCCTGCGTCGAGCCCGGCCAGATGCCCACGCGCTTGCCGCGCAGGTCGGCGATGGCGCGCAGATCCCCGCCGGCGCGGCTGATCACCCCCATGCCGCGATTGCAGAAGGCGCCAACCACCACCACGGGCTCACCGGCGGCCGCCCCCAGCGTGGCGGCGGCGATGCCGAAGCCGCCGAAATCCACGCTGCGCGTGACGACGGCGTTCTTGCCATCGGTCGGGCTGTCGAAGGTGATGATCTCGATGGTCAGGCCCGGCGGCGCGAAGCGCTGGTAGAAATGCGGAGTCATGGAGTGGATCAGCCGCAGCGATCCCATCTTCACGGTGCGCGCCGCCTGGGCGCGCGCGACATGCGGCGTGGCCAGGGGGGCGATGGCGGCGGCGGCCAGAAGCTGACGGCGAAGCATGGGCATTCTCCTGTGGGGGTTGCGGTTCAGGCGAGGGTCAGGCTGGCGAGGTAGGCGCGCCAGCCGCCAAAGCCGGTAATGTCCTCGGCCCCATGGAGGCCTTGCGGCTCCACGAGGAATCCCTTGGGTTGGCTGCCATCGGCCAGCAGCAGCGTGCCGATGCAAAGCGGGGCGGGGATGCTGGCGACGAACCGGCCGAAGCCCGCCGCGGGCATTCCCCAGACCTCGGTGGCAATGGCGAAACCGCCCGCGCCCACGCGGAGCAGGCCGGGGCGGCGCGGCGGGCCGCCAGCCAGGGCGTAGAGCATATAGAGCGGCTGCGTATCGACCACGCGCAGCAGCTCGGCGCCCTCCCGCAGCAGGTCGGGGTTCAGCGCCATGCCGGAGAGATGCGCGCCGACCACCGCGATCTCGATGCGGGCCAGGTCACTCATGCGCCGATCTCCTGCGCGAAGGCAGCCAGCGCAGCATCCGCGCCGGCCTGGGCCACGAGGGTGACACCGAAGGGCAGCCCATCGGGGCGCCGCGCGCCCGGCATGGACAGCGCTGCGAGGTCCATCAGGTTGACGAAGTTCGTGTAGGTGCCGAGCCGGGCATTGGGCCCGATCGGGTCGGCCGCCAGTTCGGCCAGGGTCGGGAAGTTGGGCGCCGTGGGCAGCAGCAGCGCATCCACGCGATCCCACACGGGCCAGGCGGCGGCACGCAGCGCGGCCAGGCGGTGCTGCGCGGCAAAGGCATCGGTGGCCGTAAAGCGCGCCGCACCGGCCAGGATGCGCTGCGTGACCGGGTGCATGGCCTGGCGCGGCACCAGCCCGCCAAAGGCCGCGTCGCGCTCGGCCAGGAAGGCGCCCTCATAGAGAAGGCGCGCGGCTTCGAGGAAGGGCGAGAGATCCACCTCGACCAGCTCGCACCGCTGGAAACGGGGCAGGCTATCCGCCCAGGCGCCAGCCTGATCGGCGCCATCCAGATGCAGGTCGGCGGCGCGCGGCAGGCCAAGCCGGCGGATCGGGCCGCGCGCCGGCACCGGGCGGGTCCAGGGATCGGCCCCCGCCATGACCGACAGCGCCGTCGCGGCATCCGCCACGCATGCCGCGAAGATCGAGACACAGTCGAGGCTCGGGCAGGCCGGCACCACACCATGGTTCGGGATCAGCCCGAAGGTCGGCTTCAGCCCGACAATGCCGTTCAGCCCCGCCGGCACGCGGCCGGAGCCGGCCGTGTCGGTGCCCAGCGCCAGCAGGGCCAGCCCCTGCGCCACCGCCACGGCCGAGCCGGAGGAGGAACCGCCGGGCACGCGGTCCGGGGCGGCGGCGTTGCGCGGCACCGGATGGGGCGTGCGCACGCCCACCAGGCCGGTGGCGAATTGGTCGAGGTTGGTCTTGCCGGTGATCAGGGCGCCGGCCGCGCGCAGCCGCGCGACCGCCACGGCATCGGCCGCGGGCAGATGGGCAAAGGTGGGGCAGGCCGCGCTGGTGGGCAGGCCCGCCACATCGATATTGTCCTTCACGGCGACGGGCACGCCCCACAGCGGCATCGCCACCGGATCGAAGGGTGGCAGCAGGGCGATCTGCGCGGCGAGGTCGGCTTCGGCCAGGTAGATCCCGGGATCGGCCAGGGCAGCGGCGCGCGCGGCGAGCCCGGCCGCCAGCGCGGTCGGCGTCATGCCCGCGGCATAGGCGGCATGGAGTTCGGCGATGCTGCGCGGAAGCTGCATGCAGGGTGCTATGCAAACCGCGCGCCAGACTAGCCTGGTTGAAAAATCAGGTGCTTGTGCGGCTCATGGCGCGTTCATGTATGCACGAAGCGCCAGATCGGGCGCAGATGCCTGACTTTTAGGCGATCGTCGGGCGGCTTGCCGCCATGGCCACCCAGGTCTCCTCGGTGACACCGATATGCCGCCGCAGCGCCGCCGCCGCCCCTGCCCCATCGCCCCGCAGCACCGCCGTCACGATCGTGTCATGCTCCTGCTGCGATCGGCGCAGCCGGTCCGGCGCTTCCAGCTGCGCGGCCCGGAACGGCGCCACGCGCCGGCGCGTGGCCGTGGCGACCTCGGCCAGGTAGCGATTATGCGCCCCCGCATAGAGAAGATGGTGGAAGGCCACATTGGCCGCGCGATAGGCCGCGACGTCGCCGGCCCGGACCATGGCGGCCATGGCCAGGTGCTGCGCTTCCAGCCCCCGACGCTCGGCGGGTGTCATCATCAAGGCGGCGCGGGCGGCGGCCATCGCTTCCAGCTCGGCCATCACCACGAAGATCTCGGCCAGTTCCGCCGCATCCGGCACGGCCACCACGGCACCGCGATGCGGCACGATCCGCAACAGGCCCGACGGCGCCAATTGCCGCAGCGCCTCGCGCACCGGCGTGCGGGAGACGCCAAAGCGGGTCGCGAGCTGGACCTCATCGAGCGGCGTCCCGGGGGCCAGGCGTCCGGCGACAATCTCCTCGGCCAGCAGGGTGGCGATGGTTTCGCCGCGCGTCGGCACTGGTTTGCGGACACGCATCGGTTTCCCTCCCGCGCGTTGCGGCTGGCTGGCGGAAATCATGCCGGTCAAGGCGCCGCGCAGGTCTGGCAGAGGCCCTCCAACTCCACCGTGGCACGTTCCACGGTGAAGCCGGCCCGGCTGGCGGCACTGTCCAAGGCGCGGGTGAGCGCGGGGTCGCAGATTTCGGCGGTGGCGCCGCAGCGGCCGCAGATCAGGAACTGGTGCGGGTGGTGGTGCCCGCCCGCCATGCCCTCGGCATGGTCATGCACGCAGGGAACATAGGCGTTCAGGCTTTCCAGCTTATGGACAAGGCCCTGCGCCAACAGGAAGTCCAGCGCCCGGTAGATGGTGGGCGGCGCCGCGCCGGCCCGGCTGGCCTTGAGCTGGTCCAGCAGCGCATAGGCGCCGATCGGTTGCTCGGCGCGCAGCATCAGTTCAAGCACGTCGCGCCGCAGCGGCGTGAGCTGGGCGCCCCGCGCGACGCAGCCCGCCGCTGCCCGATCCAGCGCCGCCGCAACCTTGTCCACGCAGACCTCCATGGACCCACCCCGAGAATGATATAGAATAACAGCATGAGCGACACTGCCCCGCCCGCCGCGCGCGACGCCTTCCTTGCCGCCTGCCGCTTCGATGCGGCCGGCCTTGTCGCCTGCATCGCGCAGCAGCACGATACACGCGAAGTGCTGATGATGGCCTGGATGAATCGTGACGCGGTGGCCGAAACGCTGGCCACCGGGCGTGTCACCTATTGGTCGCGCTCGCGCAAGGCGCTGTGGCGCAAGGGTGAGAGCTCGGGCCAGGTGCAGCGCCTGGTGGATCTGCGGCTCGATTGCGATGGCGATGCGCTGCTGGCGCTGGTCGACCAGCAGGGCGTGGCCTGCCACACTGGCCGGCGCTCCTGTTTTTCATGGGCGACGCGCGATGGGGCGGTGACGGCGATTGCCGAACCGCTGGTGGCGCCGGCGGCACTGTACGGTCAATGAGCGGCCCGATCCCCCTGACCGTGCTGACCGGCTTCCTCGGCGCCGGGAAGACCACGCTGCTGAACGCGCTGCTGCGCCACCCCGACATGACCGACACCGCCGTGCTGATCAATGAGTTCGGCGAGGTCGGCCTGGATCATCTGCTGGTCGAGCGGCTGGATGGCGACACGGTACTGCTGAACGCCGGCTGCCTCTGCTGCACGGTGCGCGGCGACCTGTTGCGGGCGCTGGACGATCTCTGGCGGCGCGTCCAGGCCGGGCAAAGCGTGCGGCGGGTGGTGGTCGAGACGACCGGCCTGGCCGATCCGGCGCCCATCCTGCAGACCCTGATGGCCAGCCCCGGGCTGCATCTGCGCTTCGCGCTCGATGGGGTGGTCACGCTGGTCGACGCCATGGTGGGCAACGCCACGCTGGATCGCCAGCCGGAGGCGATGCGCCAGGCCGCCGTCGCGGACCGGCTGGTGCTGACCAAGACCGACCTGGCGGATGCCGATGCGGTGGCGGCGCTGACGTCGCGGCTGCGCGCGCTCAACCCGGTGGCGCCCCTCCTGCACCTGCCCGTGGCGCCCGCCGCCCTGTTCGATGCCGGGCCGTTCGAGCTGGCCGGAAAGACCCCCGATATCGGCGCCTGGATCGCCGCTGCAACGCCGCACCACCATCACCACCACCATCATCATGACGCGAACCGCCATGATGCGCGCATCCAGGCGCTGTGCTTGCGATATGAAACGCCGCTGCCCTGGGATGGGGTCGCGACCTGGCTCGAGATGCTGGCGGCCACGCGCGGCGCCTCGGTGCTGCGGATGAAGGGCGTGCTGGATCTGGTGGGCGAGACGGCGCCCGTCGTGGTGCATGGCGTGCAGCATCTGTTCCACCCGCCGCGCCGCCTGCACGGCTGGCCAGAGGGCCTGCCCCGGGCCTCGCAGCTGGTGTTCGTGCTGCGCGACCTGGACCCGGCGGTGGTGCGCAACGGGCTGGATGCCTTCGTGAAGGCGGCGCGCGGCGAGGCGGCCATCGCGGCCAGCTGAGCCGGGCGACCGGCGCCATGCCGGTCGCTGCGTGCGAAAGGCGGCGCCGGAGGGCCGGCGCCGTCGCGCGGTCAGGCGTCGGGGGCCACCTTGTGGGCGGCCATCAATTCCAGCGCGCGCACCATGCCGGAATGGTCCCACGCCTTGCCGCCCTGCGCGGCGCAGGCGGCAAAAAGCTGCGCGGCATTGGCCGTGCCCGGCAGCGCCACGCCCAGCTCGCGCCCGGCCTGCAGCGCCAGGTTCAAATCCTTCTGGTGCAGCTCGATCCGGAAGCCGGGCGCGAAGGTGCGCTTGATCATCCGCTCGCCATGCAGTTCCAGGATGCGGCTGGTGGCGAGCCCCCCCATCAGCGCCTGACGCACCTTCGCCGGATCCGCGCCGGCCTTGGAGGCAAAAACCAGCGCCTCGCCCACCGCCTCGATGGTGAGTGCCACGATGATCTGGTTCGCCACCTTGGTGGTCTGGCCGGCGCCGCTCGGGCCGACCAGGGTGATGTTCTTGCCCATCGCCTGGAACAGCGGCAGCGCGCGGTCGAAATCGGCCTGCTCGCCGCCCACCATGATCGTGAGTGCGGCGTTCTTGGCCCCCACCTCGCCGCCCGAGACCGGGGCATCGAGGTAATGGCCGCCGAGCCCCGCGATGCGCGCGGCAAAATCCTTGGTGGCGGTCGGGCTGATCGACGACATGTCGATCACCAGCGTGCCGGCTGAAAGGCCGGCCGCCACGCCATGGGCGCCGAACAGCACGCGTTCCACATCGGGGGTGTCGGGGACCATGGTGATCACCACCTCGGCGCCGCGGGCCGCGGCTTCGATGGTGGGGGCCACGGCGAAGGCTTCGCGGTCGGCCGCGGTCAGCGACGGGCGTTCCACCACCGTCACGTGATGGCCGGCGGTCTTGAGGTGCCCGGCCATGGGACGACCCATGATGCCAAGCCCGATGAAGGCAATCTTTGTCATCTGCTGAGATCCTTACTGCTTGTAGGGGGCGAACCAGCCGAGCCCGGCCACCGTCTCGCCGGCGGGGCGGTACTCGCAGCCGATCCAGCCGCGGAAGCCCAGCTCGTCGATGCGGCGGAACACGAAGGGCCAGTTCACCTCGCCGGTGCCGGGCTCATTCCGGCCGGGATTGTCGGCCACCTGCATGTGGGCGATCAGCGGCAGGTGCTTCTCCACGGTCTTCACCAGGTCGCCCTCGGTGATCTGGCAGTGATACAGGTCGAACTGCATGCCGACGCCCTCCGGCCCGACCGCGCCGATGATCGCCGCCGCCTGGTCCGTGGTGTTCAGGAAGAAGCCGGGGATGTCGCGATGGTTGATCGGCTCGATCACGCACTTGACGCCGGCGGGCGCGGCCTGCTCGGCGGCCCAGGCCAGGTTGGTGGCCAGCACGGCCGTCATCGTGTCATGCGGGACGCCGGCCGGGGCCAGGCCGGACATCACATGGATGCGCGGGCAGGCCAGGGCGGCCGCATAGTCCAGCGCGCGCTTGAAGCCTTCCCGGAATTCGGCCTGGCGGCCGGGCAGCGCCGCCTGGCCGCGCTCACCCTTGGCCCAGTCGCCCGGGGGGGCGTTGAACAGCACCTGCGACAGGCCGTGGTCCTTCAGGCGCGCGGCGATGTCGGCGGCCGGGAAATCATAGGGGAACAGGAATTCCACCGCCTGGAAGCCGGCCGCGGCGGCAGCGCCGAAACGGTCCAGGAAGGGCAGTTCGGTGAACATCATCGACACGTTGGCGGCAAAGCGCGGCATGGCAGGTCTCCTCCTGTTGGACGGGCGTTTGCCTGCAACCGACCCTCGGGGCAAGTGCGCGGCGGCCTGGCCTGCGCTATCTGAGGGGACATGGCACAAGAACAACTGAGCCCCGCGCGGCTGATCGGGCTGATCGCGGCGGGCATCCTGGCGGTGGGCTGCATCCTGGTGTTGCAGCCCTTCATCTCGGCGCTGCTCTGGGCGCTGATCCTGGCCTACACCACCTGGCCGGCCTTCCGGCTGCTGCGGGAACGCGCGGGGCTGCCGCCCGGCGCCGCCGCGCTGGTCATGGTGCTGGCGGAATTCCTGCTGATCGGCCTGCCGATCGCGCTGGCCGCGCCAACCAGCCGGGAGGAAATCGCGGTGCTGCGCGCCGCCATCGAGCAAAGCCTGACAGGCTCGTTGCCCGACATGACGAATTGGGTCGCGGGCCTGCCCCTGGTCGGCGGCTGGCTGGCCGGCTGGGTGGCCGGGCTGGATACCACCCTGCAAGGGCTGGCCGGGCTGGTGCGCCCCTATGCCGGCACGCTCGCCCAGGGCTTGCTTTCCTTGTTGCTGGCGGTGCTGTCGGGGTTGGCCGAGCTGCTGATGGCCATCGCGCTCGCCTTCTTCTTCTACCGGGACGGCCCGGCCATGGCCGCCACCGCCGAACGGCTGATGTCCCGCCTGGCCGGGCCGCCGGCGCGGCGGCTGGTGCAGCTGACCGGCGATGTGACGCGCGGCGTCGTCTACGGGCTGCTCGGCACCGCGGTGTTGCAGGGGATCATGACGGGCTTCGGCCTGTGGCTGGCCGGGGTGCCGCAGCCCTTGCTGCTGGGCGTGGTGGCGGGTGCCATCTCGATCCTGCCGGTGGGGGCGCCGCTGATCTGGCTGCCGGCCGCGATCTGGCTGTTCGTGCAGGGCGAGACGGGCTGGGGCATCTTCATGCTGGTCTATGGCGCGGCGGGCATTTCCTCGGTGGATAATGTGGTGCGGCCCTGGCTGATCAGCCGGGGCGCCGACCTGCCCCTGCTGCTGACGCTGCTCGGCGCCATCGGCGGCGTGCTGGCCTTTGGCTTCCTCGGCCTGTTCCTGGGGCCCGTTCTGCTGGCAGTCGGCTATTCGCTGCTGCGCGATTGGGCAGCCCACCCCCCAGGCGAGGCACCCCCCGCCTGAATGGCGGGCTTCCGCCGGGAAGCCCGACCGGATAATGACAGGCAGGCTTCACGAGGGACGGCCGGAAGGCGGGCAGGACGACCCGCTCCTGCCGACAGATGAGGGAGATCGGGAATGTTGCGACGCGTTCTGTTGGCCGCCGTGGCGGTGGCCGGGTTGATGATGGCGGCCCCCGCCGCCGAGGCACGGACGGTGCGCTGGTCCGCCAGCGGCGATCCGAACACCATGGACCCGCACAGCCAGAATCTGGGCACGGTCACCATGGTGCTGCAGCAGATCTATGATCCGCTGATCCACCGCAACGCCGACCTGTCGCTGCGCCCCGGGCTTGCCTTGTCCTGGACGCAGACCGAACCCACCCGCTGGCGCTTCGTGCTGCGCCGGGGCGTGAGCTTCCATGAGGGCGAGGCCTTCACCGCCGACGATGTGGTGTTCAGCGTCAACCGCGCCCTCGCCCCCACCTCCAACTTCGGGATCTTCGTCGATACCGTGGCCGAGGTGGTGAAGGTGGATGATTTCACCGTCGACGTCGTGACCAAGATCGCGGACCCGATCCTGCCCAACAAGTTCGCCAGCCTCTACATGATGTCGAAGAGCTGGTCCGAGCGGCACAATGCGACCCGCCCGCAGAATACCCGCGCGCGGGAGGAAATGCATACGGTCCGCAACACCAACGGCACCGGCGCCTTCCGCCTGGCGCTGCGCGAGAATGACGTGCGCACCGTGCTGCGCCGCAACGATGCCTGGTTTGGCTGGGCCGAGCCCGACAGCGCCAACGCCAACGTCACCGAGATCATTTACCGCCCGATCGCCTCGGATGCCACGCGCATCGCGGCGCTGCTGTCGGGCGAGGTCGACTTCGTGCTGGATCCGCCGCTGCAAGACCTGAACCGGCTGCGCGCCGCGCCGGGCGTGCGCGTGCTGGAGGGGCCGGAAGTGCGCACGATCTTCCTGGCGATGGACACCTTCCGCGACGAGCTGCTGTACAGCGACGTGCGCGGCCGCAACCCGTTCAAGGATCTGCGGGTGCGCCAGGCGCTTTATCACGCGATCGATATCCAGGCGATCCAGCGCACCACCATGCGCGGCCAGTCGATCCCGACGGGCACCTTCTTCCCGCCGCAGGTCAATGGCTACCTGGCCGCCGAGGATGTGCGCCTGCCGTATGATCCGGCCCGCGCCCGCGCCCTGCTGGCCGAGGCCGGCTACCCGAGCGGCTTCGGCATCACGCTGGACTGCCCGAACAACCGCTATGTGAATGACGAGCAGATCTGCCAGGCGATCGCCGCCATGTGGGCGCGGATCGGCGTGCGCACCGCGCTGAAGGCGCAGCCCCTGGCCCCCTTCTTCGCGCAGATCCAGCGCGACGACACCAGCATCTACCTGCTGGGCTGGGGCGTCCCGACGCTGGACGCGCTCTATTCCTTCCAGTCGCTGGTCACCACGCGCAACGGCGCGCAGGGCGATGGCATCTGGAATTATGGCCGCTACTCCAACCCGCGGATGGATGCGCTGGTCGAGCGCATGAAGACCCAGAGCGGCGAGGCCCGCATGGCAGCCGTGCATGAGGCGCTGCGCCTGTATCGCGAGGATGTGCCCCACATCCCGCTGCATCACCAGATGATCCCCTGGGCCATGCGGTCCAACTTCCAGATCCCGCACGCCGCGAACAACCAGCCCTATTTCCGCTTCGCGCGGATCGACTGACCTCGTCTCCGCCGGGCGGTCATCCCGCCCGGCCCCGCCCCCACCCGGAGGGATCCCGCTTTTGTTCGCCTACATCATCAGCCGCTTCCTGCAGGCCCTGCCCGTGATGCTCACGGTGGCCCTGCTCTCCTTCGCGATGTTCGCCTATGTGGGCGATCCGGTCGCGATCATGCTGGGGCAGGATTATACCCAGGCGCAGCGGGATGCGCTGGTGCGTGACCTCGGGCTGGACCAGCCCTTCTTCGTGCAATTCTTCAAGTTCGTGCTGAATGCGGCGCAGGGCGAATTCGGCCTGTCCTACCGCCTGTCCCGCCCCGTGGCCGACCTGATCGCGGAACGCGCGCCGGCCACGCTGGAACTGGCCTTCTGCGCGGCCGCCCTGGCCTTGCTGGTGGGTGTGCCGATGGGGGTCTACACCGGGCTGTACCGCAATTCCTGGCTCAGCCGCTTCTTCCTTACCTTCAGCCTGATCGGCGTGTCCCTGCCCACCTTCCTGATCGGGATCCTGCTGATCCTGACCTTCTCGGTCTGGCTCGGCTGGCTGCCCTCCTTCGGGCGGGGCGACACGACGCATATGGGCTTCTGGAACACCGGCTTCGCCACCTGGTCGGGCATCAAGGCGCTGATCCTGCCCTCCATCACGCTCGGCCTGTTCCAGCTGACGCTGATCATGCGCCTGGTGCGGTCCGAGATGCTGGAAGTGCTGCGCACCGACTATATCAAATTCGCCCGCGCGCGGGGCCTGTCCAGCCGGGCGGTGCATTTCGGGCATGCGCTAAAGAACACGCTGGTGCCCGTCATCACCATCACCGGCCTGCAGCTGGGCGCCATCATCGCCTTCGCGATCGTCACCGAGACGGTGTTCCAGTGGCCCGGCATGGGCCTGCTGTTCATCCAGAGCGTAGGTGCCGCCGACATCCCCGTGATGTCCGCCTACCTGCTGCTGATCGCGCTGATGTTCGTCACCATCAACCTGATCGTCGACCTGCTGTATTACGTGGTCGATCCACGGCTGCGCGTCGGCAAGGGGGGGCACTGAGCCATGTCCGCCATCGCCCGCTTCCTGGATTCCGACATCTGGTATTCCTTCACCCGCAGCCCGATCACGGTCGCCAGCGCGATCGTGGCGCTGATCTGCGTCGGCGGCGCGGCCTTCGCGCCCTGGATCGCGCCGCACAATCCCTTCGACCTCGCCTCGCTCCAGCTGATGGATGCCTTCAAGCCGCCGGCCTGGACCGAGGAAGGCGACCCTATTTATCTGCTCGGCACCGACGATCAGGGGCGCGACGTGCTCTCGGCCATCATGTATGGCGCGCGCGTGTCGCTCACCGTCGGCTTCTGCGCCGTGCTGATGTCGGTCACCATCGGCATCACGGCGGGGCTGGCCGCCGGCTATCTGGGCGGCACGGTGGATGCGGTGCTGATGCGCATCGCCGACATCAAGCTGACCTTCCCCACCATCCTGATCGCGCTGCTGATCGATGGCATCGTGCGCGCCGCCCTGCCGCGCGACGTGCATGACCAGGTGGCGCTCTATGTGGTGATCTTCGCGATCGGCATCTCCAACTGGCCCTCCTTCGCGCGCACCGTGCGGGGGTCCACGCTGGTCGAGCGCAACAAGGAATATGTGCAGGCGGCTCGGATCATCGGGCTGACGCGCTCGCGCATCATGATCACCCATGTGCTGCCGAACGTGCTGGGGCCGGTGCTGGTGATCGCCACGCTGAACCTGGGTTTCGCGGTGCTGGCGGAGGCCACGCTAAGCTTCCTTGGCGTCGGCGTGCCGCCGACACAGCCCTCGCTCGGCACCCTCATCCGCATCGGGAACGACTTCCTGTTCAGCGGCGAATGGTGGATCACGATCTTCCCCGGGATCGCGCTGATCCTGCTGGTGCTGTCCGTCAATCTCCTGGGCGATTGGTTGCGCGACGCCCTCAACCCGAAGCTCCGCTGATGACCCCGATCCTTGAGGTGCGCAATCTGCGCGTGGAGTTCCCGACGCGCCGCGGCACGTTGGTGGCGCTCGACGATGTCTCCTTCGCGATCGCGCCCGGCGAGGTGCTGGGCGTTGTCGGGGAATCGGGGGCCGGCAAATCCATGACGGGTGCGGCCATCATCGGCCTGCTGGAACCGCCGGGCCGCATCGCGGGCGGCGAGATCCTGCTGGCCGGGCGGCGCATCGACAATCTCTCGGCCAAGGAAATGCGGACCGTGCGGGGGCGCGAGATCGGCGCCATCTTCCAGGATCCGCTGACCACGCTGAACCCGCTCTACACGGTGGGTCGCCAGCTGGTGGAAACCATGACCACCCACCTGCCGCTGAACCCGGCCCAGGCGCGGGACAAGGCGGTCGAGTGGCTGGAACTGGTCGGCATCCCCGCCGCCGCGCAGCGCATCGACAGCTATCCGCATGAATTCTCGGGCGGCATGCGCCAGCGCGTGGTGATCGCGCTGGCACTCTGCGCCGAGCCCAAGCTGATCGTGGCGGATGAGCCGACCACGGCGCTCGACGTCTCGATCCAGGCGCAGGTCATCGCCCTGCTGAAGCGCCTGGCGCGGGAGAAGGGCACCTCGATGATGCTGGTCACCCACGATATGGGCGTGATCGCCGAAACCGCTGACCGGGTCGCGGTGATGTATGCCGGGCGCGTCGCCGAGATCGGCGCGGTGCGCAACGTGGTCCGCCACGCGGCGCACCCCTATTCGGCCGGGCTGATGGGCTCGATCCCGCCGATCCACCGGCGGCTGGATCGCATGCAGCAGATCGATGGCGCCATGCCGCGCCTGTCGGCCATTCCGCGCGGCTGCGCCTATAACCCCCGCTGTCCGCGCGTGATGCCGCGCTGCCAGCAGGATCGCCCGAACCTGATGCCGGCCGGCGAGACCGAGGCCGCCTGCTGGCTGTATGAGGCCGCCCATGGTTGACGCGACCCCGATGATCGAGACGATGGATGTGGCGCGCCACTTCGACGTCTCGAAGCCGCTCGTGCAGCGCCTGGTGTCGCGCGAGGGGCGGCGGACGCTGCGCGCCGTCGATGGCGTGTCCTTCGCGATCGAGAAGGGCACCACCCTGTCGCTGGTCGGCGAAAGCGGCTGCGGCAAATCCACCGTGGCGCGGCTGGTCGTCGGGCTGTATGCGCCCACGCGCGGCAGCGTGATCTTCGACGGGCAGGATCTGTCGCAGGCGCGCGCCGACAGCACGCAGCGCCGGCGCATGCAGATGATCTTCCAGGACCCTTACGCCAGCCTCAACCCGCGCTGGCGCGTGGCCGACATCATCGCGGAACCCATCCGCGCCTTCGGCCTGATGGCGGACAAGGCGGCCATCATCGCGCGCGTCGGCGAATTGCTGACGCAGGTGGGCCTCAGCCCGCTGGATGGCCAGAAATTCCCGCATGAATTCTCCGGCGGGCAGCGCCAGCGAATCTCAATCGCGCGCGCGCTCTCCTCCAACCCGGAATTCCTGGTCTGCGATGAGCCGACCAGCGCGCTGGATGTCAGCGTGCAGGCGCAGATCCTGAACCTGATGAAGGATCTGCAGGCGCGCCTTGGCCTGACCTATCTGTTCATCAGCCACAATCTGGCGGTGGTGCGGCAGGTGAGCGACCGGGTCGGCGTGATGTATCTGGGCCGCCTGGTGGAACTGGCGCCGGCCGAGACCTTGTTCACCACGCCGCGCCACCCCTACACGCGCGCGCTGATGGAGGCGATCCCGGACCTGGACATGACGGGCCGGCAACGCATCCCGGTGGGTGGCGAGGTGCCGAGCCCGATCAACCCGCCCAGCGGCTGCGCCTTCCATCCGCGCTGCCCGCTGGCCAATGATCGCTGCCGGTCGGAAGCGCCCGAGATGGCGCCGGCGCTGGGCACGCCGGGGGCGATGGTGGCCTGCCATGCGGTGGCGGAGGGGCGGGACCAGGGCCCCGGCCTGCCGGCCTAGAGCAATTTCCGATCGAATGGCATCATTCGACCGGAATTCTTGCTCTAGGAACAATAGGCTATTGAGCACGATATCCGTCCAATTGGACGGATAGCGCTCGGGCCGTTCGACCGGCCGGGGGCCGGGATGTTTTCCCTTTCCTGCAAGGGCGCGAAGCGTACTAATGTTCCCTGCGCGGCGGGGGACGTAAAATGTCAAGCACTCTTTATGGCACCAGTGGTAACAATACGCTCACCGGTGATGCTGGCGCGAACCTGATCTCCGGTGGCACCGCCGAGGACCCCGCGGCCGACACCGGCCGCGACCGGCTCAGCGGCCTCGCCGGCCAGGATACGATCTACGGGCATGGCGGCGCGGACACGCTGCTCGGCGGCGAGGATGATGACGCCCTCTATGGCGGCACCGGGAATGACCGCCTCGAATCCGGCGGCGCGGGCGGCGAACTGCAGGGCGAGGCCGGCGCCGACACGCTGATCGGCTCGAGCGACAACACGGCCACCTACGAGTATCTGCGCGGCGGGACGGAGGGCGACCGCATCCTGTCCGGCGGTGGCTATGATGTTGTCACCGGTGAGGATGGGGCGGATACCATCATCGCCGCAGGCATGGCGCCCTACCAGCATCTTGATGGCGGCCTCGGCGCGGACCTGGTCGATGCGCGCCTCGCTGAAGCCGGCGGCAGCGTCTACCTGCACGATAATCAGACCGGCGCGGAGGATGCCGCCGACACGCTGCTCGGCGGCGCCGGGAACGACTCGATCTATTCCAACGGCGGCGCCGACAGCATCGATGGCGGCGGGGAGGAGGATTACCTCTACCTCGACCGCTCGGCGTCCACGGCATCACTGAGCTTCGTCGCAGCCTCCAGCGGGGCCGCCACGGTGATCGGCGATGGCACGCGGATTGCCAACATCGGGCGCTTCGACGTGCGTGGCGGCACCGGCAACGACCGGATCAGCCTGCTGGATGGTGCTGACGTTGCCCTCGGGAATGAGGGTGCGGACACGCTGTCAGGCGGCGCAGGATATGACGTGCTGTATGGCGGCGCGGGCGACGACCGTCTCGAAGCCGGCGCGGACGGTGGCTACCTGTATGGCGATGCGGGCGCCGACACGCTGGTGGGATCCAGCGAGAACAGCGGCGTCTGGGATTATCTCTACGGCGGGACGGGCGACGATCGGATCGAGACCGGTGGCGGCGCCGACCAGGTCGCCGGCGAGGAAGGGGCCGACACCATCGTCGCGTCCGGAGGCAACGCCTATCAGAGCCTCGATGGCGGCGCGGGGGCGGACCTGGTGGATGCGCGCCTCGTCGCGCCGGGCGGCACGGTCCATCTCTATGATGGCGGGACGGCCGCGGAAGACGGCGCCGACACGCTGCTCGGCAGCGCCGGGAACGACTCGATCTATTCCAATGCCGGCGCCGACAGCATCGATGGCGGCGCGGAAGCCGACCTCCTTTATTTCGACCGGCATGCGGCCACCTTGTCGCTGACCCTGGTGGCGGATGCCGCCGGCGCGGCGACTGTGATCGGCGACGGGACGCGGGTGGTCAATGTCGAACGGTTCGACGTGCGCGCGGGCTCCGGCAACGATCTGTTCAGCCTGCTGGCCGGCGACGACGTCGCCTTCGGGAATGACGGCGCCGACACGCTGCGGGGCGGCGGCGGCTATGATGTGCTGCGCGGCGAGGCTGGCGATGACCGCATCGAGGGCGGCACCGGCGCTGGTGTGCTGAATGGCGAGGATGGCGCGGACACGCTGCTCGGTTCCAGCGACAATGCCGGGGACTGGGAGTATTTCCACGGCGGGACGGGCAACGACCTGATCCGGACCGGCGGCGGCCAGGACCAGGCGCAGGCCGATGATGGCGCGGACACGATCATCGCGTCAGGCGGCGCGGCCTACCAGCACCTCGACGGCGGCGCTGGCGCCGACCTCTTGGATGCGCGCCTCGTCGAGGCGGGCGGCACGGTGCTGATCTACGATCATCTCAACGGCGCCGAGGGCGCGGCCGATACGCTGCTCGGCAGCCTGGGCGCGGATGCGATCTACGCCGATGGCGGTGGGGACAGCATCGATGGCGGCGCGGGTCTCGATTTTCTGTCCTTCGACCGCACCGGCGCGGCCGGCGCGCTGCGGCTCGTCCTGCCGGCAAGCGGCGTCGCGACCGTCACGGGCGACGGCACGCGCGTGGTCAATGTCGAACAGTTCCTGATCAATGGCGGGTTGGGCAATGACCTGTTCAGCCTGCGGGATGGAGATGACACCATCTTCGGGCATGCAGGCGCCGACACGCTGCGCGGCGGTGCCGGGCATGACCAGCTGTTCGGCGGCGATGGCAATGACCAGCTGGAATCCGGCGTGGATTTCGGCCCCCTCCATGGCGAGGCCGGCGACGACACGCTGCTCGGCTCGAACGACAGCACGGGCGCCTACGAGTATTTCTACGGCGGTGTCGGCAATGATTCCATCCAGACCGGCGGCGGCTATGCGCAGGCGCTTGGCGAGGATGGCGCCGACACCATCATCGCCTCGGGCAGCGCGCTGGCCGAATTCCTCGACGGCGGCGCACAGGCCGACAGGATCGATGCGCGGCTCACCAACGCCGGCGGGGCGGTCTATCTCCTCGACAATGCCAGCGGGGCGGAGGATGCGGCCGATACGATGCTCGGCGGCGCCGGCAATGATTCGATCTATTCCTATGGTGGCGCCGACAGCATCGATGGCGGGGCCGGAGACGATTTGCTGACCCTCACCCGCGGGGCTGACGATCCCACGCCGCTGCTGTTCAGCATGGCAGGCGGCCTCGCCAGCTTCGGCGATGTGCGCGTCGCCAATGTCGAGACCTTCGCCGTCACCGGCGGCGCCGGGAACGACAGCATCGCCGGCGGCGCGTACGACGACACGCTGTTCGGCGGCGCCGGGGACGATACGCTGGCCGGCGGGGGCGGCACCATCAACTACCTCTACGCCGGCACCGGCAATGACCGTTTCATCCTCGAAGCGGACAACAGCTACATCGACGATGAGGGCGGCATCGACGAAGCCTGGGTGCCCTTCGCCTTCACGATGCCCAGCTGGCTCGAACATGCACGCCTGACGGGCAGCGCCAATGTCGGCGTGGCCGGCAACGAGTTGGACAACAGCATCCTCGGCAATGGCGGCGCCAACAGCCTGTCCGGCGCGGCCGGTGCGGATACGCTGGTGGGCGACGCGGGCGGGGATACGCTGGACGGCGGCGATGGCAGCGATGTGCTGCTGGGCGGCAGCGGCAATGACCGCTTCGATGGCGGCACCGGCGTCGATCTGGCGATCCTGGAGGGCAGCTTCGGCGAATATGTCATCACCTTCGCCAGCAACCGCTACACGCTGGTGCGCGGCGCCGAACGCGACACGGTGGTGAGCAACGTCGAACGCGTGCAGTTCGGCGCCGGCGGCCCGGTCGCCGATCTGCGCGCCGCGCCGACCGGCGGCGGTTTCAGCACCATCCTCACGGCCGAGGGGCCGAGCGGCGTGCTGGTCGAGGCCGGCACCGACGAGGATGGCACGCCCGCGACATTGCAGGTGGCCGAGAACAGCCCCGCCGGCACGCTGCTCGCCCTGGTCACGGCCGGCGACGCGAACCTGCCGGCCGGGGACGTGCTCTCCTTCGCGCTGGTCGATGGTGCGGGCGCGCCGCTGGCCGCGGCCCCCTTCGCCATCACCAAGACCGGCGCGACCACGGCCGAGATCCGCGTGGCCGGCCTGCTCGATTTCGAGGCGGCCGCCAGCCACGCGCTGAACATCCGCATCACCGACCTGGCCGGCAACGCAACCACGCTGGTGCGCAGCCTGACGCTTCTCGACGTGAACGAGGCACCCTTCGCCACGACCACCAGCCTGTCGGCGCCCGAGAACCAGCAGGCGGTCGGCACCGTGGCCGCGACCGATCCGGATGCGGTGGACAGCATCCACTTCTCGCTGATGGCGGGGGCCGCCGACAATGCGCTGTTCCAGATCAACGCGACCAGCGGCGCGCTCAGCTTCGCCGCGTCGGGCGGCGCCGACTTCGAGGCTGCTGCCAGCTACACGGTGCGGGTGCGCGTGGCCGATGCGGGCGATGCGGCGCTGGCGACCATCTCCGACATCGCCATTGCCGTGCAGGATGTGAACGAGGCGCCGCAGCTTCTCACCACCAGCCTCCTCGTCGATGAGAATACTCAGGCGGTCGGGACGGTGCAGGGCAGCGACCCGGACGCCGCGCCCAGCATGCGCTTCTCGCTGGTGGGCGGCGCGGCGGACAATGCGCTGTTCACCCTCGACACCAACACCGGCGCGCTCAGTTTCAGCGCGGCGGCGGGCGCCAACTTCGAGATCGACGCGGCCTACACGGTTCGGGTGCGCGTCGAGGATGTGGCGAACCCGGCGCTCGGCAATGAGGGCGACATCGCGGTCACCGTCACGGATGTGAACGAGGCACCGATCCTGAACAGCGCCAGCCTGACGGTGGCGGAAAATCTCCAGGCGCTCGGCACCTTGTCGGCGAGCGACCCGGACCTGGTGGACAGCATCCGCTTCTCCCTGGTGGCGGGCGCGCTGGACAATGCGCTGTTCCAGATCGGATCGCTCTCCGGCGCGCTGGCCTTCGTCAGCGCGGCCGGCGGCGACTTCGAGACCCAGTCGCTCTTCCAGCTGCGCGTCCGCGTGGCCGATGCCACCGACCCGGCGCTGGCCACCCTGCGCGACATCACGGTGACCCTGACCGACGTGCTCGAAGGCGCCATCCCGACCGAAGGCGCGGACCTGCTGGCCGGTGGCGTGGGCGCCGAGACCATCCTGGCGCTCGGCGGCAATGACACCTTGCTGGCCTCGACCGGCGCCGACCTTCTGGATGGCGGCGCGGGCAGCGACACGCTCCGCTTCACCACCGCCGTCCGGCTCGACCTGCGGACACCGGCGAACAGCACGGGCGAGGCGGCCGGCGACGTCCATCGCAACATCGAGCGTTTCGAGGGCTCGAACGCGGCAGATACGCTGCTCGGCGGCACTGGCGCCGAGATCATGGATGGGCGCGGCGGCAATGACAGGATCAGCGCGATCGGCGGCGCCGACACGCTGTTGGGCGGCAATGGCGCGGACAGCCTGCTCGGCAGCAATGACGCCAACCTGCTGAATGGCGGCACCGGCAACGACACGCTGAATGGCGGCCGCGGCAGCGACACGATGATCGGGGGCCTCGGGCGGGACAATCTGACACTCGCGGCCGATGCCGCGCGCGACGTGCTGCTGTTCCGCTCGGCGATCGAGGGCAGCGACGCGGTGAGCGGCTTCGTCGCCGGCGAAGACCAGGTACACATCTCGCGCGCCGGCTTCGGACTGGAGGAGGACTACGTCCTCGACGCCGCCACGCTGCTGATCGGCGCCGCGCCGTTGGCCGTGGGCGAGGAACCGCTGTTCCTGTTCAACACGACAAGCCGCGTGCTGAGCTTCGACGCGAATGGGGCCGCGGGCGGCGGGGTCTACAGCCTGGCCACCTTCTCCTCGGGCCTTCCCGCAGCCGGAGACTTCCTGCTGGTGGCGTAAGCGCAAGAATTCTTCGCTCGCCGCGGCGCGTCAACCGCCCTACCCTTCGCCGGCCAGCCCGGCGGAGGGACAGCCATGTCATCCTACCTTTACGGCACCAGGGGTGCCGACACGATCCAGGGCGATGGCGGGCCGAACTACATCGATGGCAGCCGGAGCAGCCATCCCGATGTCGATACCGGCGCCGACCGGCTGGAGGGCCTCGGCGGCAATGACACGCTCTATGGCCGCGCCGCGAACGACACGCTGCTCGGCGGCGATGGCGGCGACTTCCTGTTCGGTGAGGCCGGCGATGATTCGCTCGACGCCGGCGGCGGCAGCAATCCCGGCGACCTGCTCTGGGGCGGCGATGGCCATGACACGCTGCGCGGCGCCGTCAGCGCGCTCGGCCGGCAGCACCTCCAGGGCGGCGCCGGCAACGATTTGATCCATCTCGCCCGCGACCGGGGCCCGGGCGAGGATATCGCCGATGGCGGCGATGGGGCGGACACGCTGCTCGGCGGCGACGCGGAATTCCAGAGGCTCTATGGCGGTGTCGGCGCCGACTGGCTGGATGGCGGCGCCGGCAATGATTTCCTCTACGACGCCCGCAGCTACGGATCGAGCGCGCCGGTCGATGCCGATGCCGATACGCTGCTGGGCGGCGCCGGCAATGACACCATCACCTCCGAAGGCGGTGCCGACAGCCTGGATGGGGGCGCGGGCACCAATGATCTGCGGTGGAAGCGGGCGGGAAGCGCCACCGACTTCACCTTCATCATCCGGGATCCGGCGCTGGTCACCGCGCTCGGCGATGGCGGCGCGGTGCGCGGCTTCCACCGTTTCACGCTGGAATTCGGCGGCGGCGACGACCAGGTCGCGCTGGCCGGCACCTACGCCTTCGTGCGCGGCGGCGACGGCGCCGACACGCTGCGCGGCGGCACGGGCAATGACACGTTCCTCGGCGAGGGCGGCGATGATTCGCTGGCTGGCGGCGCCGGCGCCTATACCGAATTCTATGGCGGCGCCGGGCATGACACGCTGCGCGGCGCCGATGGGCGCCAGCGGCTGCAGGGCGATGGCGGGAATGACCTGCTCATCTTCGGCGGCGCCGCCGGCCATGCGCAAAGCCATGGGCATGGCGGGGATGGCGCGGACACGCTGCGGGGCGGCGCGCCGGACGAGTCGCTGTTCGGCGATGCCGGGGCCGACCTGCTGGAGGGCGGCGCCGGCAACGACACGCTGGATTACTACAGCCCCTTTTATCCGCCCGATGCGGAGGCCGACACGCTGCGCGGCGGCGCCGGCGACGATGCGCTCCACACGGCGGGCGGCGCCGACAGCCTCAATGGCGGCGCCGGCACCGACACGCTGTTCTGGTATCGCGCCACCGCCAGCACCGGGCTGACCTTCATCGTCGCTGCCCCTGACATCCGCGCGATGGTCGGCAGCGATGGCGCCGCCGTGGTGAACGTGGAGCGCTTCCACCTGAGCTTCGGCGCGGGCGATGATTTGGCTTCCCTGCCGGACGGCGCCGATACGGTGGCGGGCGGCGCCGGCGACGATACGCTGATCGGCGGGGTGGGCGCGGATTCGCTGGATGGCGGCCCCGGCCAGGATGCGGCGCGCTTCGGCAGCGCCGTGCTGCTCGATCTGCGCGACCGGGCAGCCAGCACTGGCGAGGCAGCCGGCGACACCTACCAGAATATCGAACGCTTCGAGGGCTCGGACGCGGCGGACACGCTGCGCGGCGGCGCGGGCGAGCAGCTGCTGGCCGGGCGCGGGGGCGATGATTGGCTGCGCGCCTTCGCGGGCGCCGATACGCTGGATGGCGGCGCGGGCGCGGATAGGCTGAGCGGCCGGGGCACGGGCGAGATGCTGCTGGGCGGCGACGGGGCGGATACGCTGAACGGGCTCGGCGGCGCCGACACGCTGGCGGGCGGCCCTGGCGCGGACCGGCTGATGACCGGCGCCGACGGGGCGCCCGACCGCTTCCTGTATCTGGCGCCGACCGAGGGCCGGGACACGCTGAGCGGCTTCGTCCCGGGCGAGGACCAGCTGCTGCTCTCCCGTGCCGGCTTCGGGCTCAGCGCGGGGTTCGTGCTGGATGCCGCGACGCTGCGCATCGGCGCGGCACCGGTGGCCAGCGGGGCGGGGCCGCAATTCCTGCTGGATACGCTGGGCCTGGTGCTGCGCTTCGATGCGAATGGCGCCAGCGAAGGCGGGCTGTTCGACCTGCTGGTCTTCCGCTCCGCCCCGCCTTCCCTCGCCGACTTCATCCTGGTGGCGTGAGACCGCGCCCCGGCTTCCACCATGAATCGGCGGCCGGCACGCTGGTCGCCGGCCTGGACGAGGCAGGGCGCGGCCCGCTCGCCGGCCCGGTCGTCGCGGCGGCGCTGATCTTCCTGGCGCCACCCGCGCCCGCCCTGGCCGCGCTGATCGATGACAGCAAGCGCCTGACGCCTGCCCGGCGCGCGGCAGCCGAGGCCGCGATCCGCGCCGCCCCTTGCCTGGTCTTCGCGCTCGGCGCCGCCAGCGCCGCCGAGATCGGCCGGCTGAACATCCTGCGCGCCACCCACCTGGCCATGGCGCGCGCCGTGGCGCGGCTGGCGTGCCGCCCCGGCCTGGTGCTGGTGGATGGCAATCGCGCGCCAGACCTGCCCATGCCCACGCGCTGCCTGGTGGGCGGCGATGCCGAGAGCCTCTCCATCGCCGCCGCCTCCATCCTGGCCAAGCAGTTGCGGGACCGGGCGATGGCGCGGCTCGACCGGCGCTGGCCGGGTTGGGGGTTCGCGACCCACCAGGGCTATCCCACGGCGGCGCATCGCGCGACGCTGGCGGCAGAGGGCCCAACGCCCCACCATCGGCGCGGATTCGCCCCCGTGGATCAGGCGCTTCGGGCACGCGGCTGATGCGCGAAGCGAGTTGACGCGCGGACTCCGCTGCCCGCATGGTGGGGTGGCGTTCAACAAGGGCTGAGCATGGGGACCGGTCTCGACCTGCCGCTCGACACGGTGCTGCAGGGCGACTGCATCGCGCTGATGCGCGCCCTGCCGCCGGCGTCCGTGCACATGATCTTCGCCGACCCGCCCTATAATCTCCAGCTGAAGGGCGCGCTGCGGCGGCCGAACGATTCGCTGGTCGATGCGGTCGATGATGATTGGGACCAGTTCGACGATTTCGCGGCCTATGATTCCTTCACCCGGGAATGGCTGGCCGAATGCCGGCGCGTCCTGCGCAAGGACGGCACGCTGTGGGTGATCGGCAGCTACCACAACATCTTCCGCGTCGGCGCCGCGGTGCAGGACCTTGGCTACTGGATCCTGAACGACATCGTCTGGCGGAAGGCCAACCCGATGCCGAATTTCCGCGGCCGGCGCTTCACCAACGCGCATGAGACGCTGATCTGGGCCGCCCGCGGGCAGGAAAGCCGCTACCGCTTCAACTATGCCGCCATGAAGGCGCTCAACGACGATCTGCAGATGCGCAGCGACTGGTATTTCCCGCTCTGCACCGGTGCGGAACGGCTGCGCGATGAGGCCGGCGCCAAGCTGCACCCAACCCAAAAGCCCGAGGCGCTGCTGCACCGGATCATGCTGGCCGCGACCGCGCCGGGCGAGGTGGTGCTGGACCCGTTCCTCGGCACCGGCACCAGCGCCGCCGTGGCGCGGCGCCTCGGCCGCCGCTTCATCGGGATCGAGCGCGAGGAAGCCTATGCCGCCGCCGCCCGCGCCCGGGTGGAGGCGGTGATCCCCGCCGAGGAAGGTGCGGCCACCGCCCTGCCCGGCAAGCGCGAACAGCCCCGCATCGCCTTTGGCAGCCTGGTCGAGCGTGGCCTGGTGCCCGTCGGCGCCACGCTGACCGACCGGCATCGCCGCTGGAAGGCCGAGGTCGGCGCCGATGGCACGCTGCGCTGTGGCGCGGCCCGTGGCTCGATCCACAAGGTGGGGGCCGCGGTGCAGGCGGCGCCGGCCTGCAATGGCTGGACCTTCTGGCACCTGGAATCGCCCGATGGGCGGCTGCGCCTGCTGGATGAGCTGCGGGCGGAGTCGCTGGCTGGCTGAGACCCCGGCTCAGCCAAGGCGCAGCTCGGCCAGAAGCGCGTCGAAGGCGGCCAGCCGCTCGGGTCCCGCCGGGTGGCTGTCGAACAGCCCGGTTTCCCGCCGCCGGCTGGCGCGTGCCATGGTGACCAGGAAGCCCCTCGCCGCGCGCGGATCATAGCCGGCGCGGGCCAGCAGCCGGACGCCAAGATGGTCCGCCTCGCGTTCCTGCTCCTTGCTGAAGGCCAGGTCGGCGAGGCGCGCACCGGTGCCGGCCGCGTTCTCGATCGTGCGGCGATGGGTGCGCGCGCTGGTGCGGCCGCCGCCCAGCGCCTCGGCGACCACGATCACCCCGCCGAGCGCCGTGCCGATAGCGGCGCCGACCTCGGCATTGTCGCGGCTTTGGGCGACATGATTGGCGGCCTGGTGGGCAAGCTCATGCCCCACCACCAGCGCAACCTCCTCCTCATTGCGGGCATATTCGATAATGCCGCGGTTGATCACCACGCGCCCATCCAGGGTGGCATAGGCGTTCAGGTCGCGCGATCGGCTGGCCTGCACCCGCCAGTCGCAGGTGCCGCGGCCAATGTCGCGGCAAAGCTCCTGCGCCGGCCCTTCAAGCCGGCGGGAGATACGGGTGAGCAGTGTCGTGACCTCGCCGCTGGCGAGCGTGCGGCGCGGCGGGGGCGGCAGGTTGCCGATCTCGGCCGTCGCGCGCGCCACCGCATCGCCTTGCGGCACCGCGACGGGGTTCACCGCGCCGGCGCAGCCGCACAGGCTGGCGACCGCCCCGAGACAGAAAAACCGCCGCCGCATCGGAACCCTCCCGGCTCAACCGGGTAAAGAATTTCCGACGCGCCTCGCGCGATCAAGTATTTTCGCGCTCAACCCCAGGTTTTATCGCCGCAGCGCCTTCAGCAGCGCGAAGGCGGCCGCGGTCTTCACCAGCGTGCCGGGCAGGAACAGCCAGAAGCCAACCTCGACGGCGCGCGCGAAGCCGACAAAGCCGGAAAGCCAGGCGACACCGGGCAGGAACAGTGCCAGATGCGCGGCCAGCAGGACGCCGGCCTGCCGCCAGGCGCCCTGCCCGCGCGCGAAGCCGGCCAGCCAGCCGGCCAGCAGGAAGCCCAGCAGATAGCCCGCGGTCGGCCCGGCCAGAACCGCCGGCCCGGCATTGCCGCCGGCAAAGAAGGGCAGCCCCGCCAGGCCCTGCGCCAGATAGGCCGCGACGCTCGCCAGCCCCATCGCCGGCCCACCCAGCGCGCCCAGCAGCAGCACCACAGCGCTTTGCATGGTGGCCGGCACCGGCCAGAGCGGCAGCATCACCTGCGCGCTGGCGGCCAGCAGCCAGGACCCCAGCAGGGCAAGGCCGGCGAAGCGGAGCACCAGGCGCGGCGCGGGAAGGGCGAGAAGGGTCATCGGTCAATCCTGTGGCGAGGCGCCTCACATGCGCGCGACATGGCTGCCTTGTCCAGAAGGGGGAGCAACTTGGCGATGGCGCGCGGCAGGCCGCGATCCGCCTCGGCGCGGGGCGTCAGCGCCATCCCTGCCGGGGCGGGTGCCACCAGCAGCCGCAGCCGCAACTCGAAATGGGTGAAGCCGTGCCGCGCTTCGCCGTCCGCGGCGGCCCAGCCGGCGGCGAAGGGGGCATGTGCCAGCGCCTCGGCCGTGGTCCAGGGCGCATCCCGCCAGGGCGTGCCGGGCAGTTCCAGCATGCCGCCGAGCAATCCGCTCGGTGGGCGGCGCGCCAGCAGCAGGGCGCCATCGGCCCCGATGGCGGCGAAATGCACCCCATGCCGCAGCGGACGCGCCCGCTTCGGCGCCTTGAGCGGCAAATCCGCCGCGATCCCCTGCGCCTGGCCCGCGCAATCGCCCCGCAGCGGACACAGCGCGCAGGCCGGCCTGCGGGGCGTGCAGATGGTGGCGCCCAGGTCGAACAGCGCCTGCACCAGGTCGCCCGGCCGGGCGCGGGCGGCGGGCTGGCGCATCCAATCCTGGGCACGGTCGCGCAGCATCGGCTTGGCGGCGGGCAGCGG